>Ga0197142_1005141_pt1 | contig 10350 bp, 7 predicted proteins | sample GBS60_MetaG_FD_148614 | JGI IMG/M metagenome (GOLD analysis project Ga0197142, IMG submission 148614) | Sediment microbial communities from Great Boiling Springs, Gerlach, Nevada, United States - GBS 60_MetaG | ecosystem: Environmental > Aquatic > Thermal springs > Hot (42-90C) > Sediment...
CAAAAAGTTACCATTTTAGAAAAAGGAAAAGAAAAAAGAGTTAAGCTTTGCACCAAATGCATAAAACGAATTAAAAAAGATATCAGCGAGGGAAAAAAGCCTTTTTTGACGATTGCTGGCAAAATAACAGAAAAAAAATAAAAGCTTTTTATCGATTAATTTTTTCCAATTTTCCCTCTTTTTCTTCATAAAGCGGTTGATTTTGGTTAAGGGCGCGTTGGGTAAAAATAATGCCGTTAAGATGATCAACTTCGTGTTGAATAATAACCGCCTCAAATCCGGAAAACCAAGACCTTTTTTTTTCAAAACTTTCATCATCGGTTTGGTATTCCAAAAGGATTTTTTTTGGCCGTTTAATATTGCCCCAGATTTTTGGGACCGAAAGACAACCTTCAAGTTTGACCTTTTTTTCTTTTTTTTTGCTTCTTTTTTCTTCCTTTTCCTCCTCAATTTTTAAAATTTTCGGATTAATAAAAACAGAAATTTTAGATTGTTTTGTCGGCTTCATAATAAAAAGCGACAAATTAAAACCCACTTGATTGGCAGCCAAACCAACGCCTTCCGGATCAGTTTGAGCAAGAAGTGTTTGCTTCATTTCTTCAATAAGCTTTCTTATTTTTTTATCAATTTTTACTACCATTTTTGTTTTTTGAAAAAGAATCGGATCGGGGGCATGGATGATTTTTAGCATAAAAATATTATATAATAAAAGTTAAAAGTTAAAAGTTAAAAGTTAAAAATGAAGCTTTCTCTTTGTGTTGCCACCTATAACGAAGAAAAAAATATTCATCTTCCATTATCATCGGTTATTGACTTGGCTGATGAGGTGGTGATTGTTGATGGTGGATCAACCGATAAAACCGTTGAAGCAGCCCGGTCATACGGGAAAAAAGTCCGCGTAATCTCAACTAATAACCCCTCAATGTTTCACAAAAATAAACAAAAAGCGATTGAACAAGCCAAAGGCGAGTGGATTTTGCAGCTTGATGCCGATGAGAAATTAAGTCAGGGACTGAAAGAAGAGATTATTAATATTTTAAAAAATAAAAATGAAAAAAAAATTAGGAAAGGGATAGTCGGTTATTATATCCCGCGTAAAAACTGGTTTCTAAATCGGTTTTTGACAAAAGGAGGGGCTTATCCTGACTATACCATCCGCTTTTATAAAAAAGGGGTGGCTTATTTTCCTTGTGAAGATGTTCATGAAAATGTCAAAATTAATGGCAGTATCGGTTATCTTAAAAATCCGATTTTACATTACGCCGATCCTGATTTTTCTCGCTATTTGATGCGTTGGGATAGATATACGAGTCTGGAAGCACAAAAGTTAAAATTTAAACTTCAGAATCAAAAGAAAAATGATTTTTTAATGTTTTTTGAATATTTTTTTTGGTTACCAGCCAAAACTTTTTTTTTGATGTATTTTTACCATAAAGGTTTTATGGATGGGTTTGCCGGTTTTGTTTTTTGTTTGTTTTCTTCAATCCGTTTTTGGGTTATTTATATAAAATATAAAACCAAGTAGTTAAATAATAAAGGTTCAAATATAGAACAACTTGGGGTTAAAGATAAAAGACAAAAATTTATGTCTTGTAAAAAATTTTTTTTATGTTAATCTAATTATAATATATGACAATTAAAAATTTTTAAAAAATAAAAAAATATGAACAATCAAAAAAAATCAAAATTTGGTTTGGGGTTAATTATCGGTTCTTTGATCGGAGGGTTAACCGCTTTATTTTTAGCACCAAAATCAGGAAAAGAAATGCGGGAAGATGTTAGGAAAAAAATAAAAGAACTGGAAAAAATTTTAGCAGAGAAAGAATTAGATAAGAAAGCAAAAAAAATAATCGAAGATTTATCAGAAGAAGCAAAAGTTTGGTATGAAAAGGCAAAGGGATGGCTGATTGAAGAGTTGGCTTCGCTAAAGAAAAAGGTTGAAGAAATAAACTGGCAGGATTACCAAAAAGCGGTTGCCAAAATTATTGCCCGTCTTAAAAAAGAAGCAAAAAAAGAAGTAAAAGAGATAGAGGTGATAAGAAAAAAACTTCTAAAAAACTGGCAGGTGATGAAAAAAGAGAATAAAAAAACTTAATAAATATTTGATATTTTTTTTGCTGATTTTTTACTAAATAATATAAAGTTATCGTTTATAAGAAGGAGTTACTGCCGGTAATCCTTTTTTTGATGCTTCTTCATTTATCAGTTTATACCATGTTCTTACAGATCCACCTATAAAAAAGTCGAAAAAGATTTCTTTTATCTCATCTGGATTTTTTTGTAGATATATTAAATTAATACCGGATGCATAAGCCTCATATTCTTGAATTTCAATAGGCATAGAGGGATATTTTTTATTTTGTAAAGCATGAATTAATTCATGCTCCAATTCTTTAATACTTCTTATAAGATTATCAAGAGAATCTTCTTTAATATCTACGCCTATTTTATTTTCTGAAGAACCAGAATCAGAGCTAGAAATAAAAACTGCTCCCGCAGCTGGTGTTTCTTCAAAAAAAGATCCACACGCAATTTTTGGTAATATGGTTACGCCAATTTTTTTTGCTTTTTCTATTAATCTTCTTTGATATTCTCGCGGGTCTTCTCTTAACATTGGTATTGGTGGCAGATCATATTTTTTTCTTGTTTTTTGCTGATCTTCTTCAAGTCTTTGTAATATTTTTGGTAAATTATCCTTATGTAAAGGTAATCCTAATATAAATTGACATAAATCATCACTTGTGATCTCAGTAGATTTTAAAGCACTTGGTTTTTCTGGTGATTTATTTGTTAATTCAATTGTTTGTGTTATTTCAGCTGTTTCCATTTTTATTATGTTTTTTAATTTCTATTGTCTTTCTCCCGTACCTTTCTTTTGACAATTTTATAATTTTCTCCTTATTTTCATTCTTAAGCTTTGGTAGGGGCAGGGTTTTGGCGGGAAAAGGGGGGCAGGTCATTCCGTCAATAGATAATTTGATTATAATTTCGTGTTTGCCTAAAGAAACCAAGTCATTTTCGGTATAAATATTTCCAAACTCACGGGTCAAAAGTTGAGCGTCACGAGCGCCGACAACAAACGAGATAAGTGTTCCGGTATTGCCAAAAATTGCTTTGCTAACTTTCTCATCAAGCTGATCTATATATTGATTAGCTAAAGTCAAAGAAAGCCGGTATTTTCGCGCCTCTGATAAAATTTTGATAAATGAAGTGGTGGCAAAATTCTGAAATTCATCAACATACAAAAAAAAGTCTCGTCTTTCTTCCTCTTTTTGAAAACTGCGGTTCATTGCGGCAAGTTGTATCTGGGTGATGATCATCGCTCCCAAAAGCGCTGCGTTGTCTTCACCCAACTTCCCCTGTGATAAATTTAGGATCAAAATCTTTCCTTCGTCCATAATCTGTTGTAAATTAACAGTTGATTTGGGTTTACCAATAATATTTCTTATCATTTTTGAGGTGACAAACTGACCCACCTTATTTTGAATCGGGGAGATGGCTTCGGCTTTAAGACGATCGGGCATTTTGGCAAACTCTTTTTCCCAAAAAGAACGTAGAACCGGATCAGTTAGTTGACTGATAATTTTTTTCCGATAGTCTTGATGGGCAAGAAGTGATAAAACATCAACTAAAGTCGCATTTTCTATCTCCAAAAGGGTTAAAATTACATTGCGTAAAATATATTCTAATCTTGGTCCCCAAGAGTCTTTGTAAAGTTTATAAAAAATAGAAATAATTCCCGAAGCCACTAAATCTTTTTGTTGCTTGTTTTTGATCTCTAAAACATTTAAGGAAAATGGACGTTTCAATTCAAAAGGCTCAAGGTAAACAACATCGTTTATCCTTCGGTTGGGAATATAATCCAAAATGATTTCAGATAGATCACCATGAGGATCAATTATCCCAAGCCCCCGATTTTTTCGAATATCATCAATTGCCATATTGGCAATAAGGGTAGATTTACCGGCACCGGTTTTTCCGATGATATAAAGGTGTTTTCTTCGGTCTTCAGTTTTTATGCCAAAAATTGTTTCTTGATTTTTAAACTCGGTTTTGGCAAAAAAATTAATGTTTTTATAAGGATTATCCTTTTCAAGAACAGTCCTTTTTATAATAGCAACCGGTAGATTTTCCGGTGGTTCGCCTTTTAAGGTTTTTCCCCACGCGATGTTTTTGATTCCAGAAAGAAGATATCCTGGCGGGTGCCAAATTGTGGCAAGTTCCTGAGCGTTTAAAATCTGATTTTGTTTTTCAAAATAGCGGATTTTTCTTTTTTTGATTTTTTCAAGTAAAAAATCTTTGAAAAATATTGATCGTTTAAAAGAAAACTGATTACCTTCACCCAAAGAAAAAGAGCCGAAAGTGGCGGCTAAATTAAGAAGAAAAGGATAAGGGTTTATGGTTTTATCCGATGATGAAACCAACAGTCTTATTCCTACTTTTCCTCCCTGAAATGAGGCTTTTTTCATAAGAAGGATTTTTTGGGGATTTTGAGTGTAACGGCCAGAGGTTGAGTCATAATGCATCTTTCCGGCCTCAGCCATCACCTGTTCTTGCCAGTTGATAGAGGCTGTTGTTAAAATAATTTGGACAAGATAGGAAAGAGAAGAAGGTTGTTTGGAAAGAAAGCCAATAAGGGAGGATAGAGGATCAATCTCTTTAAAGTCCATATAGGTTTTTATCGGGTAGTAATAGCCGGAAGTTAAAATCATTTCACCAAAAGAGATGCTTTTATTTTTTAAAACTAAATTCAAAGGATCAGTGGTTTTTTGGATTTTGATTTGAGGAAAGGCAGAGGAGAGAAGGCTTTGGACTAAAGCTGCTTTATCATTGGGGCAGACAAGATAAAAATAGACAGTCTGATTTAGAGAATAAATTTCCAACGCGTAGGTGGCCGGCCAGCCAAAAAGAATTCTTTTCCACAGGGGAATAAATTGGTGGGGAGTTAAGGAGGAAAAGATTTGTGTTGTTGCCTCAATTGGTGTTTCATCATCTTTTGGGTTGCGGATTTGCAAAAATGAAAGAGTAGACATATAAAGATTATAACAGAAATAAATTTTTAATAATAAATTTCTAATTTTTAATCAATAATAAATATTCAATATTTAAATATTAAAAAATTGAATAAAAATTTGTTATTAATTTATTAGTTATTAATTATTTTTGTGCGTTTTTTGTTGATTTTTTGATTTTTTTTGGTATAATATTACTCATTAACTTATGAAAATCAACTTTTATTTTATTTCCACGTCACTTTCCCTTATTAAAAGGTGGATTTAAGTGATGTGGGGTTGATAGAAGTTGAAGATTAAAAGTCAAAAATTAAAAATTAAAATCAACCCCGACTTAGTCGGGGTTTTTGGGTTTTTATGATTGAATTTATAAAAAAACCAGACTTATCCCAAGAAGTTGATTCACCTCAAAAAGCGGTTCGGGCTTTTGTTGTTTCTTTAGCTAAGCCAGAGGAGATATTAGAATCATTAAAACAGGGAAAAAATTTTTCCTGCTTACGTTTTTATTTAGGAGTAAAAGGGGGAGTTTCTGAAGGGGACGGGAAGGAGCCGTCTTTTAAGAAAAAAGAAAGATTTACTCTATTGGGAGGAAAGGTTGACTGGCGGGAGAATCCAGCCGAAGCGGTTCAAAGAGAGGTTATGGAAGAAATTGGTGGTTTTCCGATAGGTTTTAAAAGAGCTTATACTATAGGAAAATATCGTTATAAAATCGGTGGAGGGACAGGAGAAGAAAGATTTGTAACGCTAACGATTTTTCCTTTATTGCCTGTCAGTAAAGACGATGTGGTAATTGGTGATAAAAAAATTCAAAGAATAGAAGTTTTAACCTTAGCTGAGTTAAAAAAATTGATTATTGATGGTAATTTTAAGGGGATACCGATTGAGGAGCACCTTTCAATTAGCTCTAAATCATCTTCAGATTTTTATATATCTGCTGAAGATGAAAAAAAAAGAGAAAGACAAATGCAAAGAATAATTAATTTTTTTGAAATTAAAGAAAAAGAATTTGAAAAAGAATTAGGTGATTTAATAAAAAGATCCACCAATGACAATGGTTTTTTTGATGAAGATAAATTCAAATCCTTATACGAGGAATTAAAAAGTAAATTAATGCGAATAGGACTGGAACTAAATAAGAAAAATAAAAACAAAAATACAACCGAAGAAAGAGGAGAAAAACATTCGCTTGCGGAGGTTTTAAGCGACGGATTTTTGGGAAAAGACATTTTATATTATCTGCCGGAAATTGCTAGCCACAGAGTTGATTGGCCGGGATTGCAGGAAGCTCCGGAAGGTGTAAGGATTTTTGTCGAATTTTTAAAATCTTCGTTAAAAGAATTTTTAGAAAAACCTATTCAATTGTCATCCGGAGAAATAAATTCCTTCTCATTGGAAGAATATAAAGATTTTTTATTAAATGGAGAAATAATTGATATCAGCTTAGTCATAAATGAATTTGACCATTTTTTTAAAGAAAAATTAAAAATAATTTTTGGCGTTTCGGATGAAAGAATTCAGGATAATAAAAGTAAAATTGATGGATTTTTAAGAGAGTTAACCCAGGAGATAAAAACATCTGCGGGTTTATATCAGGAGTATACTTTGGTAAATGAGGTTCAAAATGCTTCTTTGGGTCGTTTAGTTCATTTATTTCTGGGATTGGAAATAAAGAAAAATACACCTTATGCTGAAAAACTAATTAGATTTGAGGCGGGCAGACAATTATTGTTAAACCTGAAAGGTTTGTCGTTAATAGAAAGATTTTATCAATTAAACAACAAAATTCAGGAAGGCAGTTTTCAATTGTTGTTTGAAAGATTTTTTGGATCAATTGAAGGGGAAAAGATTATAGAGATGGATAATGATAGAAGTATAAGAATTAGATTAAGAAAAGGAAATATTTATGATGAGAAGCCCACAAAAACATTTGGTTCTTATTTAAGAAAAAGCTTTGAAGAAAAACCAGATGATATAAAAGATGTTTTTAATATCAACATTATTCCCATTGAGCAGAAAGCTGATAATCCCGTTGGGTTTATTAAGAATTTAATTGATGAGATGGTTTATTTTTTAAGGCAAAACTCAAAAAAAGAGATAAAAGTATCTAAGATAAAATGGTATGGCACCGAAAATTTTCAGGCGGGTAAACCGGTAATATTTGACGGCAAAAGACAAGGTTCCCAGGGCGATCGTTTAGTCAGGGGAAAAGTGATAATAGAAGAGGTAGGTGGTGAGATTTTAGAATTGGTGGTTTATCCTTATTTTTCTTTGAAAGATGATGAAAGTGGTTATTGGGGGTGGAAAGAGAAAATAGAAGATGACAAATATTATACTGAAAGAAGACTTTTATCAGGCGAGAATGGTTTGCCTTCTTTTTACGATTTACTTTTTCCACCGATTTTATACCCGCGTCATTTTGAGCATAGATTAAACTCAGTCTATCATAAATAATTTAATCGCATTGGTTTTTGTGATTTTTTTTATTTTTTCCACCTTTTCTCTTTTGACTTCGGCTACTTTTTTGGCAATAAGAAAAAGATTTTTGGGAGTGTTGGGGAATTTGGTTTTTTTGTTTTTTCGCAAAGGCGACGGGGTTAAAAAAGGGGAGTCGGTTTCCAAAACCAAAAGAGAAAGAGGAATTTTTTTAACAAACTCTTGTTTTTTTTGGTTATAGGTGATATCACCATTAACGCCGATATAAATGTGGTGCTTTATGGCAAAGTTTAAAAGATCAAGATCCGGCTCGCAACAATGGAAAACAAGAGTGTTATTGGTTATTAGTGATTGGTTATTGGTTAAAATTGAAAGTAAATCATTTTTTGCTTTACGATTGTGAATAATCACTGCTTTTTTGTATTTTTTTGCCAAATTTAACTGGGCTAAGAAAACCTTTTTTTGTAAAGCGATAAATTCTTCATCGATCTGATAATTTTCATACTTTGTTTTTTGGTAAATATATCTGTCCAACCCAATCTCGCCAACCGCAACAACTTTTGGTTCTTTTAGTAATTTTTCAATTTGTTTAATTAATTTATTGATTTTTAATTTTAAATTGTAACTTTTAACTTTTAACCTTTGACTTTTGACTTCGTATATATGGTGCGGATGAATGCCGGCTGCTGTATAAACACGATCAAATTTTTGTGCAATCTCAACCGCTTTTTTTGATGTTTCAACATCAGTTCCGGGAACAGTAATTTTTTCAACACCGGCATTTTTGGCTTCATTGATTGTCTTTTCCAAAATTACCTCAAACGCCGAAAAATTTAGATGACAATGAGTGTCGAACATAAAAATATTATAACGTGTAACATGTAACGTTAAACATTAAACATTCAATATTAAACATTTTTTAAAAAATTCTATTTTTGATGCGACCGCTTTCAAGATAGAATTTTTAATTTGATTTATATTGTTAGAAAAGTAAATTCTATTTCAACTGCTATCGCTTCTAAGATAGAATAAATTTAATATTTAAAAAATTTGCAAGAAAAAAAGGAAGCAATAAAAAACTGAAATTAGTCGGGATGAATTTCTTGGTTGTTAAATTTGATGAGGATCAAAACCCCAGCCCCTATCATCAAAAACCCTAAAAATTCCAAATATTGAGGAAGAAAAACGATAATGATATTAAAGTTATTAGTGTTTGATGTTAAAAGTTTAGTGTTTGGTGGTAATATAAAGCCGTTGGCCCAGTTATTGACTAACACATGATTTTTAATTTCTTTTCCAAAAATAAAAGGAAAAAATGAATAAATTTGACATTTGAGTTTTGAGTTTTGACATTTTACTTCATAAGCTTTCCATCCCGGATGATAAGATTGCGAAAGATATAATGTTATTGGTAATTCGTTATTAGTTATTTGTAAATTTGATATTTGATACAAAAAATAACCAATTTTTTTGGCGTCAAAAATAACTTTCTCAAAAGTTCTGTTTTTTATGCGATCGCTTCCAAGATAGAATTTTTCATTTTGGTCTGGATTGTTAGGTAGGGAAGTTATATCTTGAGTGCGGTCGGTGGTAAGATGGAATAAGGGAGAGATGAAAGAGAGGGATTTAAGAGTTTCCTCAGGAAAAGGAAAAAGTTCAAATTGGTAAAAAGCAGATGATGCTTCTTCTTTACCAACTGATTTAATGATTAAATTAAAACCATACCCGGTATTAAAATTTTCTGTTTTTGATAATATCAAATAATTTTTGAGGTTTTTTTTTGATAACTTTGCTTCAAGTTCTGGTCTTTTTTGGTAGGGATTATCAATATAAAAATCCAACGGAAGACCACTTTTAAATTTACTTTCGATTTTAATTAAGTAACTACTTTGATGAGGTAAATTATCTTGCCAAAAAGAAACTTTGACTTTGGTTCCTTTTGTGATTATGGTTAAAGGTTGTTTTTCAATTTTATAAAATGAATTTTTTTCATCAAATGGGCTTTTAATATTTTCAATTTTGAAATTATTTTTATCAAATTTTTTTTCTATCGAAAGCGGGCTTTTTATTTTTTTTATTTTTATAAAAAAATCATTTACCGGTTGATTAATTTCTACGATATGTTCTTTTTTTGTAAGTTTTGAGGTGTCAATAGCGATAATTTTTTGATCGCCACCTTCTACTATTTTTATCGTGTTTAAAAAAATATTTTGAAGATAACTTATTTCATCTAAATTTATTTGATGATTTATATCAACAAAATAGATTGTTGGATTATAAAAATTTTTCTTTAAATCAAAAATTAAACTATTTTCACCAAAATCGATTTTTTGACCATTAATAAAGATTTCTGGGTATTGTGGTGTTAAAATTAATACTTTATCTCTTAAAGAGACTTTAACAGGAATTAGGTGATCATTAAAGATTGAAGGGATTTTTAATTGATAGTTTTCTGGAATAATAATTTTTTGTTTTGGTCGCAGGATAAAATATTCTTTATCATCTTCTATCAAAAATGATAGATCTTTCTGCATTTTTTCACTAAAAAACGAGGAAAAAGGATAAATAACATCAGGTAATTCTTTATCAACAAGATAATCTTCATATTTTTCAAAAATCAAATCTTTTTTATTAAATAAAGATGAGGGAAATACCTTTGCTGGATTTTGTAAAATCTTTACCCACGATTTGTTTTTCCTAGTTGAAAAAAGATAAATTTTTCCCCAATTTTTTTCTTTTTTAAAAAAAGGATTTTTTTCTAAAAAATTAACTATTTTCTCATAATTTATTGGTTTTGGTGAAATGGAGTTTATCATATAACTATCTAAAAGAAGATATTTAATTTGGTATTTATCAATAACTTGATTAAAAGTTAAGCTATCAAAATTATTTAGAGCATAAGAAA
>Ga0197142_1005142_pt1 | contig 10349 bp, 13 predicted proteins | sample GBS60_MetaG_FD_148614 | JGI IMG/M metagenome (GOLD analysis project Ga0197142, IMG submission 148614) | Sediment microbial communities from Great Boiling Springs, Gerlach, Nevada, United States - GBS 60_MetaG | ecosystem: Environmental > Aquatic > Thermal springs > Hot (42-90C) > Sediment...
TTCCTCTCCTTACCTCATCTCCTCCTTAACCACCTCTATTAGTTACCTTTATTCCAGTAGAATTAACTACTATAGTCATTGGTTCTTCTTCATCATCATCATTATTATTATTACTTCCATTTCCACTTCCACTCCTACCACTACTTCCACTTCTTCTTGTTGTTGTTATTGTTGTTGTTAGGTTTATATCCAATGCATTTATCCTCCTATTTATTACAAAGTAAGTAATCCGGTGCCTTCCTTCATTCCTGTATGTAATGATAATGCTCTAGCAGATCCCTCTCTCTGTCTGTCTATATGGTAGATTGAAGAGGTATCTTATATATGCAAGTAATTTAATGTATGTATGTCTCTGCATACTTGAATGGTCTACCTTTCTTTCCATCATTCATTATATCTAGTTCATTGCTCCAATCATTGAATATGTATTGCTCAACAAAACAAAACAAAACAAAACAAAGATCTCACCACTTCTAACAAGTCTCTCCCCAAGTATGCCAGTCCATGAGTTAGTATGGGTATGGTTATCTTTACACTTATTGGTCAGAATGTATAGACTAAAATGTTAATTATGCAACAATGTAAAAGAAATATATATATATCAGACTTGTATGCTACCTATGACAGAGAATTACCACGTAATGGCTATACTAGCAGTAACAGTCCTATTAATAGGAACAAGTGCATATGTATCCGCTGATATGCAATTAGACCAACAGAGTAGGGATAAGAGTAGTGCGAAAATGAGGACAGATAAAGGACTATACAAGTGTGATGAAAGGGTTACTGTAAATATAGGCGGGAAACCAAACACAACATACTCGCTTGTTATAAAAGACCCGAATGGCAATATACATGCACAGGTAAGTATAACCACTGATGCAAATGGAATTGCCACATATACTTACATACAGACCGGGCCTTCAGGAGTATGGCTATTGGAGCTGTATGAGATCACTACTGCAGGAGATAAGAGATTGGTTGCTGAGTGGAAGTACAAGGTTGAGTGTGATAATCCTCCTCCACAACCAGATAAGTCATGCCTTACTGTAGTAAGCGACCTACATACTTTTGTAGATAGAGGTAATACAGTTCCTGTTAGTTATAACTGGTCCACTCCTATAAATGGTTCAGATCTAGGTATAACGGGAGTTACACCCATATGGTCTAGCAATGGACTTGATACAGGTAACCCCTATACATTCACTAAGCACTTCATACTACCCCAAGGCTACACCTACTACGCTAAGATAGATATAAATGCAGATGATCAATGGAAGGATCTAAGGATAAACGGTAACTTTGTAGCAGATGAGCCAGCACCTATAGGGTGGGGCAATGTGCATACATATACTATACCAAGCACGTATTTGAATGCTGGTCTTAACACACTTACTGTACAAGCTGTTGATATAAGACAAGTAGTCGCAGGCTTGGCATTCAAGATGGAGGTATTCTGTAAACCTGTAGCATCATCAATACACTGGGATAAGATAGTATTCACTATAGATGTAATAAGACCACAAGAACCACCACAGAATGGTGACCCACTGATGAATAAGTTAAGACCATTGATAGGCAAGACATTGGATATAAAGGTAAGGGATAACCCAGCAGATGTGGTTGCATTGGAGGACGTAGTCAAAGGCTTTCTAGCAGCAAAGTACAATCTAACGAAGCAAGAGACCGATAGGATAATTGTAAAGATAGTAGAGGTTGAATACGCAATAGATACAAACGTTCATGCTGGTGTGGGACCAGAGAAGCCTAAAGATAAATCAGAAGCAGGAACATCAACCAAAGGAAGTACCCTCAACAGTTATGATGACTACATATACTACACATTGCCATTCATAGGTGTAGGAGCAGTAGTAGCCCTATGGTATAAAAGGAGTAGAAAGGAGTATTGATGATTACAAGGTAATGCAGAATGTTACAACAATAAGCAGAGTAGAACCCAAACCTTTTATTTTATACTTTAGGGATCAATAAATATTAACAAGAGTGATATTATGATATAATATATCAATTTATAATTAATCCATAGAATGATTTACTTCTATTGATCATCACTGTTCTTACCTTTAGTAGTTGTTATAGACAGTCCTAACCATGCAAATAATGCTGTTACACATAGTATCAGAACGAATACAGTATACTTGATCACTAGCATGCTATACTCACTGATGAAGAGTAACCATGCATAGATGAGCAAGAATACTAGACTAGCAATGAATATCACTGAACCCATAACCCTCCTATTGTACATATCACACGTGTAACATGAGTAGTATAATTAATTAACTGCATATAGTACGGCTCTGTTAACTTAAGGGCTTATTGTAGCATGTATAGTATGAGAGAGATAACGTTAAGTTAACAGGACCTACAGTACTGCATATTTATTTATATCATGTTACATTTATTGTTATATTGGGTAACATATACGTATAAGTTATGAGATATTAAGTGCTATAATAATGATAATAGGCAACTACTCAATAGAATTGATGTGAATCATATTTATATTCCTATATACCAATATAGAATGTGAGTGATAAATATGGTCAATAGAGAGGCAAGAGACCCACATGTAACTACAAGACTGTTAGTGAAGGATATAATGAATAATCCAGTCATAACAGCAGCTAGGGAGGCTACTGTGAATGAGATAGCAAGGCTCATGAGTGATATGAGGATAGGCAGCATAATAATAACAGATAATGGGAATGCAGATGGCAAACCTTTAGGCATAGTCACGGATTGGGATATAGTAAGCAAGGCTGCTGTAAGGGATGAGAAGCCAAGCAAGATACATGCAAGCGATATAATGCAGAGTCTCATAACAATAGATAGCGAGTCCAGCATAACCGAGGCTGCAAGACTGTTAAGGAAGCATAACGTTAAGAGACTAGGTGTGGTATACAAGGGTAATGTTATAGGCGTAGTGTCATCATCTGATGTTATAGCGGTGATGCCAGAGCTCATAGACGTTATATCTGAAAAGGCAGCCATGTTCAGAGGCGAGCTGGGCAGAAGCCCCACATTGATATCAGGATACTGTGATGGATGTGAGGAGTGGTCAGACTACTTGGCATCGGTAGATGGAAGATTCTTATGTGAGGAGTGTAGGACTGAATAATAAATCAATCAATATGCATACTCGATTTATAGCCGATGCTATGCTTGGGAGTATAGCAAGGAAGTTAAGGCTCTTCGGCTTTGATACATTATACTACAGTAGTATAGAGGACTCCCATATACTCAGCATATGTATGAGCGAGGATAGAGTCCTCGTTACACTAGATGAGGATCTGCATCATAAAGCATGTAAGCATGGTATAAAGAGCATACTTGTAAGTACTCATAACGATGATACTGATGCTATAGTATCCATACTCAAGGCTCTAGATATACAAGGTATAGAGTTCAATGCACCAAACTCTAGATGTCCCTCATGTAACTCATCTCTAGAGAGGATAGATAAGGAGAGTCTTAAAGGATCGATACACGAGAGTACGTTGATGCTGTACAGTAATTTCTATATATGCAAGGGATGTAGTAAGATATACTGGGAGGGCAGCCATGTCAAGAGGTTAAGGATGTTCGTAGAGGAGGTGAATAGAAGGCTTGTTGGATGATAGTGAAGGATACAGATTGGTTAAACTTGCTAGGAGTGCAGTAGAGTACTACCTTACCAATGGCAGAATGATAGAGACGGATGAGAGCATTAGAGAGAGGTACTCCAAGAGGGCAGGTGTATTCGTGACCATAAACAAGTATATTGCAGGAAAGGAGGAGTTAAGAGGATGCATAGGATACCCACTCGCTACTAGGGATCTATACTCTGCACTTGTAGAGGCTGCCGTATCATCGGCTGTGAGAGACCCAAGGTTCAGACCGTTGAGTAGGGATGAGTTGAATAGTGTTATATTCGAGGTAAGCGTACTTACAGAGCCTGTACTACTTGAAGCAGATGATGCTAGAGAGTATAAGAGCATGATAAAGGTGGGCAAGCATGGCCTGATCATAGTATGGCGTTATGGATCTGGCTTACTCTTACCACAGGTAGCTGTAGAGTACGGCTGGGATGAGGAGCGGTTCCTCTGCGAGGCATGTATTAAGGCTAATGCATTACCTGACTGCTGGCTGTACGACGATACCAAAGTCTATGCATTCGAGGCTATAATATTCAAGGAGGTAGAACCCAACGGTAGTGTAGTAAGAGTAGTACTATGAGAGTCTACATAGGCGTTTATGGGGTTGGATTGGGCCATGCAAGTAGGATGCTACTACTTGCAGATACGCTCAGGAGGGATGGGTGTACTGTAGAGTTCTCATCCTTCGGGGATTCTGTACTCTACATAAGGAGCAATGGATTCGCGTGTAATGTAGTTCCTGAGGTTGAGTTCGGATGGCATCCTAGCATAGGATTTAATGTTAAGAGGAGCATAATGAAGATACCTATCAACATGGTCAACTTCTCAAGGCAGTTCATGCTGGAGCTTGGGTTCATGAAGAGGTTCAGGCCTGACGTTGTTGTTAGTGATACTAGGCTATCTACACTACTCGCATCTTATGCACTGGGTATAAGGTGTATAGTAGTACTGAACCAGCTGAAGTTACTCTTATCACCTAGACTCAGAGCATTCAGCGTAGCCAAGTTATTCGAGGATATGCTTGCTGAATCCTTATCATCATTATGGAAGAGGGGAGGTTATGTTATAGCACCAGACCTCCCTCCTCCATATACGATATCGGAGCAGAACCTCTGGGATGTGAATAACATAGATGGTATGCTAGAGTACTCTGGATTCCTTATACCCAAGTATTCATTCAATGAGGAGAAGATAGAGAAGGTACGTAATATACTGGAATTGAGTAATGGTAAGAGGTTAGTATTCATACATATAAGTGGACCGAACGAGACCAAACTAAAGATAATCAAGGAATTAGTAGAAGGTATGTGTACGCTCGAAGATGTCAATATAGTGGTATCTGAGGGTAGGCCTAATGGAGATGCGTCAGCGAAGAGGATAAGGAACGGTTGGTACTTTGAGTGGTGCCCATTCAAGGACGAGGTATTCTCTCTATGCGATGCAGTTATAATGCGTGCAGGACACTCTACTATAGCACAAGCAATAAGGTTAGGTAAACCGATGGTATGCATACCAATAGAGAACCATAGCGAGCAGCTAGGTAATGCTATGAAAGTATCCAGACTTGGTATAGGAGTCATGTTAAATGGAAGTACTCTCACTATAAAGCAGATACATGACACAGTGAGCGATGTGTTGAATGGTGCCTATAGCAGTAATATAGCAAGGGTGAAGAGTATAGCAGAGGATATAGATGGGTTAGAGTATATCTCTAATCGTATATATAGAGGTTAGATACCCAATCCCATCTATTCTATTCAATCCTATTCATTCATATTCATTCTGCTGTCTGCTGACTACCTTCTCCAACTTCCTTATCTGTTCTATAGGAGTAATCATAGCCCTGCCTACTATACCTTCATTTATACCTATACCAGCATTCTTGGTTATTATATTCAATACATCCTCAACCTCTCTATCGGATACTATGAGCTCTATCTTAGATGCCTGTATCAACTCAGGCCTGTATGAGCCAGTACCTCTTGCACCTGTGAGTACTATATTCTGGAATAGACCCTTGCCGTAACCATTAACTATGAATACATTATCTATACCATAACGCTTCAGCGCTCTATACACTATATCCACCTTCTCTGTGGCAACAATAACCTCCATCTTCTTCATAGGATTATTACGTATCAAGAATATAAAAACTCTTACATGTATGCTAATTGTATGCTAATATAAGTATATTCATAATTAATTAATATCTTTAAGGATCGTAATATGAAAAATGACTCTTCATTGCATAATATTCGTAGGTTGATGGATCAATTAATTATACTCTAAGTAACTTGCTCCTACCCTCTATAGTCTGCTGCTTCAACTCGGACTCTATTATAGGCAGATAGCCTAGTATACAGAAGTTGACAAAGTCACTGAAGGACTTTATCCTATACTCAGACTTCAGTGTATCCTTGTTGAGACTGTAGAACTTGGATACCCTCATGAGTGTATACTTCTGTAACGGTACAAGTCTGCTTCTCCTCTCCTCCTGTTCATTATCATCTGCTAACTCATTGGTACTGATGCTGATATCAGATCTATCATTGTAATCTGTGACATCTTCCAAATCCTTTATAGAGTGGGACTCATCTACTATCTCCTCGAGTGTTGATACGAATATCTTTGTGTACTCTTTGCCTTTCTCTTTTGCTGTACCATTTATAACATCTATAACCTTCTTTGCATCCCTATCACTCACTATCAACTCCAATTTGCTTAGGAACTCTCCCATACCACCTCCCCTTCCAACTGCTCCATTCCTACTACTTATATGAGCGCTAGTTATATTACTGATACTTAATCCATATATCTCAAACTTCTCTAATCTTAACTTGAGATCAGGTACTATATCGGTTCTTACTATAGCCTCTATCCTCTTCATGTGATCTATTAGTAACGAGTTAATTATAAATGTTATCTGATATGATTATCATATGATAATAAAATTAAGGTGTCAATCTGTACCTTGAATGGAAGCTCCTCCTTATGAGATACTTTAAGAAGATGTAAAATACTACTGCTAAAAGGATTGTTATGTAATTTATTAACAGTAATTGTGGAGTGGATATAGGTCGTGGTACACCCAATGCGTATGCATCATATACTATCATAGGCAGTACTAACGGTAGCAGTAGTGGTATCATATTCATATATAGATTATGCACTATCTTATATAAAAAGATATTCAAATGATTAGCATAGTATTAATTACAATCGTTGAAATGGATACAATGATATGTATTAGATTATCATTCTATAGTCTTTTTAAAAAAGATTTAAAAATACTTCCTATTTTCATAGCATCATGGCTATAGACACAGGAGATACGTCGTGGATGATAGTATCTACAGCAATGGTCTTCCTTATGATAGGAGGAGTAGGGTTCTTAGAGGCAGGGCTAATAAGAGCAAAGAACGCACTAGGCATACTTATGAAGGTATACCAGACAGCACTGATAGGATTGATAGCATGGTTCATAATAGGCTTCAGTCTAGCTTTTGCACCATCTGAGCATGGCTGGGTAGGACCATTTGACTGGGCATTCCTTATGGGTGTAGGTTTGGAGCCTTTAGACTATGCCCCAACTATACCAGGCTACCTCTTCTTCCTATTCCAAGGCATGTTCGCTGCAATAACTGTAGCACTGATAAGTGGTGGTATAGCAGAGAGGATGCGCTTCGGTCCATGGTTGATATTCATATTCATATGGATGATATTCGTCTATGGACCATTAGCACACTGGATATGGGGTGGAGGATGGCTCTCACAGATGGGAGCTAGAGACTGGGCTGGAGGTATAGTAATACATGTAGCAGCAGGATTCTCATCATTAGCAGGTGCATTAGTTCTAGGAAGGAGGTTAGGCTTCGGTAAAGCAGAGACTATGGCTCAGCATAACGTTCCATATCAGTTCCTTGCAGCATTCCTACTCTGGTTCGGGTGGAATGGATTCAATGGTGGAAGTGCTTTAGCCTCTAATGAGGCAGCTGTAGCAGCGATAGTATCCACGAACCTTGCAGCTGCAGCAGGAGGTATAACTACATTCCTTACTGGGTGGGCTAGGAGTAAGAAGCCTAGCACTAGTCTAGCAGCGAACGGTTGTATAGCAGGGTTAGCAGCGGTCACACCAGCTGCAGGATTCATAGAGGCATGGGCAGGAGTCGTTATAGGCGCTGTAGCAGGTGTGGTATTCTATGGCTTTGTACTGTTATTCAAGGAGAAATGGAGGGTAGATGATGCATGTGATGTCATAGCGATACATGGTATGACTGGTGTATGGGGTAGCATGTGTATAGCATTCTTCGCCTCACCTATGGTGACTGGTGGTGCAGTGACAGGAGTAGTATATGGCTCGGCAGAGTTGGTAGGTGTACAGGCATTGGCGATAGTAGTAGCTGCAGCATACACATTCACTCTAACCTATGTAATACTGCAGATAATGAACAAGGTAAGTCCAATAAGACTCAAGCCAGATGAGGAGGAGGCTGGAGAGGATATAGTACTACATGGAGAGAAGGCTTACGTAACAGCATAAGCCTAAACCAGATCACAGAAATAAAAAATTAATATTTTATATTCATTCTATATATTTATTGATTAGTCTTAGTTCATGGATATATTAGAGAGTAAGATAAGAATACTATATTATAGAGGCAATCATCTTGTTCTCTCTCCACTTACTATATACTTTACAAGTTCACCTACATACACTGTATGATCTGCTATCCTCTCAAGGTACCTTATTACAAGTAGATTTGCAATTATGCACCTTATATCAACATCCTTGCTGTTCATCATACTACTTAGGCTCATTCTGTACAGCGAGTCTACCTGATCATCCATATCTACAAGTATCTCTGCTGTATTTACATCCTTGTTGTTAAATGCATGTATGCTCTTTACTAACATCTCATTCACTATATTGGATATCCTTACTATGATCTCTTTATCGCAAGAGACTATGTTACCGAGTTGAGTCTTAACCTGGGCTATATCGTAAGCATATCTAGCGAACCTTACAAAGTCATAAGCTACTTCAATACACGAACTTATATATCTGAGATCTCTTGCCAACGGCTGATACCTTATTATCAACTCTATAGCAAGATCGTTGACCTCATCCTTGAGTATAACTAGTTGCTGTGACTTTGAGTATACGTAATTAACAACATCCTGATCATTAAGGTAAGAGTCTATAGCTGTTGTAACACACTCCTGTGCAATCTTTGACATATCATGCATCATATTAGCAAGATTATTTATACCGATATCGAGTAGTCTCCTCAATCTGACCACTATTATAATGGAGCAAAGATAATAATCTTTCTTAACCGAACCTACCGCTTATGTAATCCTCTGCTACCTTGCTCTTGGGGTTCTCAAAGACCTCTCTGGTAGGTCCGAACTCCACTAGTCTACCTACAAGCCTATCATCTATCATCATAACTCCTACATAATCTGATATCCTTGCTGCCTGCTGTATATTATGTGTTATTATAATTATTGTAACGCTCTCTTTCAGTCTGGTTATCAACTGTTCTATCCTTGTAGATGCTATAGGATCTAGTGATGCAGTAGGCTCATCCATGAGTAGTACATCTGGTTCTACAGCCAATGCTCTTGCTATACATAACCTCTGCTGCTGCCCTCCAGAGAGCGCATATGCATTATCATCTAGCCTATCCTTGACCTCATCCCATAGAGCCGCTTCCTTCAAAGCCCACTCCACCTGTTCATCCATATCGCCCTTGAACCCGTTTATCCTTAGTCCAAAGGCAACGTTATCGTATATACTCATGGGGAATGGGTTAGGCTTCTGGAATACCATACCTACACGCCTCCTAACCTCAACCACATCATCTATAGAGTATATATCCACACCATTCAATATAACTTGGCCTTCGACCTTGGCATTGAGAAGATCGTTCATCCTATTGAAGCATCTTATGAGCGTACTCTTACCACATCCAGAGGGTCCTATTATCGCAGTGACAGAGTGCTTTGGTATCTTGATATTCACATCCATTATAGCATATTTGTTACCATACAGTACACCTAGATCCTTACTCTCTAGTATTACCTTTGTATCAATATAGTAATCATTCTTGTAACTATTATTATATTCTTCTGTTGCTCCATTCACTTTATAGCTCCACAACCTTACCATGCACTTAATCTTCTTTATTCTTTAAAATAGTTTTCCTATATAATCAATATAGAACTATTCATCTTTACATTAATTATAACCATCAATATACTTCATTTAAGATCCGTTTATATCCATACGATAGATAGATTACCTGATGAACAAAATAGCAATAGCAGGGATAATAGCAGCAGTAGTAGGAGTAGTGGTAGGAGTGATAGGTACATTAGGAATAAATAATACAAATACAGGCACACAACAGACCGCTACTACACAGACTCAACCACAGGCAACATCACAACCTACAATAACTCCCCTTAGAGGAAATGTGGTAATAGATGGCTCTAGTACAGTATACCCAATAACAGAGTATATAGCAGAGAAGTTCAGCAAGACTCACAAGGAGGTTAATGTAACAGTAGCAATCTCTGGTACAGGAGGAGGTTTCAAGAGGTTTGTTGTGAATGAGACAGATATCAACAACGCATCAAGGCCTATAACAGAGAAGGAGAAGGAGAGTGCTAGTGCAAGTAATGTAA
>Ga0197142_1005143_pt1 | contig 10349 bp, 7 predicted proteins | sample GBS60_MetaG_FD_148614 | JGI IMG/M metagenome (GOLD analysis project Ga0197142, IMG submission 148614) | Sediment microbial communities from Great Boiling Springs, Gerlach, Nevada, United States - GBS 60_MetaG | ecosystem: Environmental > Aquatic > Thermal springs > Hot (42-90C) > Sediment...
ATTAGGGAGCGCTTCTAAAAGCCCAATTTTATCTTAATTTTTCGTGCGATAATTTCCTTCCGACTTGCTTAGAAGCTTCATTTAAATAAGAATTTTTGCTCGTAACTATTTAGTTCAGCTTTTTATTTAGAAAAATTTTTTCTTTAGCCTATTTTTTTTAATTAAAAAAAAGATTTTCGAAATTATTTATTTAATCGGTCCAATCACTTCCCGGGAAATAATAAGGCGCTGGATTTCATTGGTGCCTTCATAAATTTGAAGCAATTTAGCATCTCTCATCAGCTTTTCCATGGGATAGTCCTTCATATAACCATAGCCACCGAAGATCTGCAGACATTCAATTGCGGTTTTCATGGCCACATCAGACCCGAAGCATTTAGCCATGGCCGATTCTTTGCTACAGGGCTTTCCCTGGTCTGCCAGCCAGGCCGCATGATAAACGAGAAGCCTGGCCGCATTTATTTCCATGGCAAGCTGGGCTATCTTGAAGGCTATGTGCTGGAAGGTGGCTATGGGTTTACCGAACTGGGTTCTGGTTTTGGCATAATCAATGGCATATTCCAGGGCCGTTCTGGCCAGACCAACACCAGCCGCCCCCACAGAGACTCTGGTCTTATCCAGGGTTTTCATGGCAATCAAAAATCCCTGCCCTTCTTTCCCCAGAAGATTTTCCTCGGGAACGTGAACATCTTCAAAGAAAAGTTCAACGGTATTGGAAGCTCGATGGCCCAGCTTATCTTCCTCTTTACCTACAGTAATTCCAGGGGTATCTCGCGGAACGATAAAGGCACTGATTCCTCTGGCTCCTTTTTCCGGATCGGTATTGGCAAAGACAACATAAAGTCTGGCAATACCTCCGTTGGTAATAAAACATTTGGCTCCATTGAGAATATATTCGTTGCCTTTTTTAATAGCTTTCGTTTTTAAGGAGCCAGCATCAGAACCAGCCTCCCTTTCAGTCAGGCAAAAGGAGGCAAAACCCATTTCGCGGGTAAAAGGCGTCAGGAATTTTCTCTTCTGCTCGTCCGTGCCAAAAAGAATGATGGGAGTAAAGGCAAGGCCATTGGCCATGATGGTCGTAAACATACCCGCGCAGCCAGCGGCTAGCTCCTCGCTGATAATCACCATTTCAATTTCGCCCAGTCCGCCGCCCCCGTATTCCTCAGGAATGTTGCAGGTCAGAAACCCGGCCTCAAAGGCTTTCTGCATGATGGGCCAGGGGAATTCATCGCCTCGATCATAATGAGAAGCATTCGGCCTCATTTCCTTCAGGGCAAATTCCCGAGCCATGGCCTGAAGGGCCTGCTGTTCTTCGGTTAAACTGAAATCAATCACTTTCGCCTCCTTTATTTTTTATTCCAATGCTTATAGGCTTATAATCAATCCGCAAGCTGATGTCAATTTTATTCCTCAGACTTAAAAATGAATTTCTCTCTCACCAGATAGGAGCTCAATCCGGCCAGGCCGAGATTTTTTTCGATAAAATCCCTGGGGCGAAGGGAGGCCGACTGCAGGGGAAGCTGGAAATAAAGCCTCAAGCGATCTTCATCTAACCAGATATTTTCTCCTGGTCTGAGATTAATTTTAGTTTCTCCAATTTTTTCTTTTAGCCAGTCAATCAGGGAAAGATTTTTATTAATTTCTGGCGTTAATCCAGCCAGCTGTTCTTTAACGGCCGGCTCATTGAGAGGAAAGAAATATAAAGCAGCTTCAAGTCTTCGGGTCAGAGATGGGGCTGCAGGTGGAATTTCCTTTATTAAGGTAAATTTAAAGCCAGCCGGTAGCAAGTTGTTTAGTTTTTCAATAAACTTTTCGGTATCCAGAGGTTTTTCTGTCTTTAATTCAAAGCATTCCTCATAGCCTTCCATACCCACGGCCAGGGGAGGTGGAAAGCTCAGCAGTATTTTGGGATGGAAACCCCGGGAAAAGGCAACGGGTATTTTTGCCCGCCGGAGGGCCCGATCTATGGTTCTGATTGTATCCAGATGGGAAATAAAACGGGCCAATCCTGATTTCTGATAAAAAATAAGATACCGGCAGAGCCAGCCCCGATCTTTTATCTTCTCTGATTTTTTCTTCTTTGGCCCGGATACTAAGGCTAAATTTTTCTCCTTTCTGGGTTTAAATTGACCTGGAGCTTCACATCCAAGGCACAGAGAGCACTGATATTCAAAGCAAGAAGGTGTAGGTTCTTCGCGCCAGGCCTTTTCGAGTTCCTGTTTTAAATGCTCTTTTTTCAGGCCGGTAAGAAAACGATCCCAGGGCAGCTCAGCCTCCACCTCAAGAGCGCCAAGATAATCTTCCATTGATAACCCTGACTCAGCAAAGGCTTCCTGCCACCAGGAAAAATTAAAATTATCCCCCCAGCTTTCGAATCTCGCTCCCTTTCTCCAGACCTTTTCCAGAATATCAGCCAGACGCCTATCGCCCCGGGATAAAATAGCCTCAACCATTGACATCTCAATTGGCCTGTCCTTAATTCTTATGGAAGGAAAACGCCTGAGCCTGAATTTAATAAGATTTATTTTCTCCCTGAGCTCTTCTGGTCTGGCCATGGCCAACCACTGAAAAGGCGTATGGGGCTTGGGGATGAAAGGAGAAAGGCTGAGATTAATCTGAGGCGGCCGGTGAATAATCTTTCGTCCGAGATTAAAAATATCTTCAGTCAAAGCAATCAAACCTTCTAAATCCTCTCTATTTTCCGTTGGCAGGCCAATCATAAAATAGAGTTTAAGCAGACGCCAGCCATGAGAAAAAGCCAGCTCTGCGGCTTTCATGATCTCCTCGTCTTTCAAGTTTTTATTGATGACCTGACGAAGGCGCTGACTTCCGGCTTCAGGGACAAGAGTAAAGCCAGTTTTCCTGACCTTCAGAATATTTTTGATGGCCTCTCTGGTCAGGCCAGCGGGTCGGAGAGAAGATAGCGACAGGGAAATCCTCCTTTTTTCCAGTTCCGCCATCAGGGCTTCAATAATTTCATTAAAATAGGGATAATCGCTGATGGATAAAGCCGTCAGAGAAGCATCTTCGTAGCCGGTATCATCAAGACTGGTTAGAATGGTTTCGATGGCCTTTTCAGGCTGCCGGAATCGAAAAGGGAAATAAATGGATGTAGCCTGGCAGAAGCGACATTTCTGGGGGCAGCCTCGAGCTATTTCCATGGCCACACGATCATGAATAACCTGAAGCCCGGGTACAATAATCGAAACAGGAAATCTGGCATTATCCAGGGACATTAAAATCCTTTTATGAATTTTCGGGGGAACATCTTCTTTTGGTTCCGGCACCAGAAGAGGCGATTTACTAGTTTCCCTGGCTTCATAAAATCTGGGTACATAGACCCCTTCAATCCAGGCAAGATGCTTTAAAATAGAAAAACGATCAGCGCCGGTGTGTTTCAACTTTTCGTAAGTTCTGATTATTTCGAGAAAAGCCTCTTCCCCGTCGCCAAGAAGAAAGAGGTCAAAAAAAGGAGCTACCGGCTCCGGATTTAAAGCACCGGGGCCCCCGCCAATAATTAGAGGATCGTCCTCCTTTCTTTCCTCAGCTTTAAGGGGAATACGACCAAGATCAAGAACTGTCAGAATATTAACATAATTTAGTTCATAAAGAAGGGAAATGCCGACAAAATCAAAAGCATTCAGGGGCAAGCGATTTTCGAGAGAGAAAAGGGGCCATCCCCTTCTTCTCAGCTCTCTTTCCATATCGGGCCAGGGAGCAAATACCCTTTCGGCCAGGATATCGGCCTGAGCGTTCAGAAGGTCATAGAGAATTTTCTGTCCCAGATAGGACATGCCTATTTCATAAACATCTGGAAAAACCAGAGCCACTTTAATCTTCACCCTGGCCGGATCTTTCAAACAAACATTCCACTCAGCGCCACTGTAGCGAGCCGGTTTCTGAACCCGGCGAAGTAGCTCTGTAAATTCCTTTTCTTCCTTCCAGGGAAATTGATCAGACATAGGCAAATCTCCTCATGCGCACATTAAGGGCTAAGCCTATAGCCAGATAGTGAACGAGAAGAGAAGAACCGCCATAGCTGACAAAGGGCAGGGGAATTCCGACGACCGGAAAAAAACCAATAATCATAGCTATATTCACCACAGCTTCCGTGGCAATCAGCGAAGCCACCATAAAGATAATATATTTGCCAGCCCTATCTCTGGCCAGTTCCACGGCTTTCAGCAGAAGCCAGATGAGCCAGGCAAAAAGTCCTATAACCGTGACGCTTCCCAGAAAGCCAGCCTCTTCAGAAATTACAGCCAGGATAAAATCAGTATGCTTGGCCGGAAGAAAACGCAACTGACTCTGAGTGCCCTTTTTAAAGCCCTTCCCATAGAAACCACCTGAACCGACGGCTATCTTTGACTGGAGAACATGATAGCCGGAACCCTTTCTGTCATAGGAGGGAGAAATTACCGTAATCAATCTCTTTTTCTGATAATCCTTGAGATAGAAGTGCCAGCTGGCAGCACCGATGATGATGGCCAGAATTAACATGATCGCTATTGCCCGGCGACTCAGGCCTGCTAAGAAAAGAGAAGCTAAAAGAATGGGCAGATAACAGGCCGCAGATCCCAGATCAGGCTGGAGCAAGACCAGGAAAAAGGGTATGGCGACAAGGCTGCCACTTCTGGCTGCTGCCTGCAGCGTCAATTTTTCCTGTCTATAGTCAGAAAAATAATAGGCCAGAATGAGGATAAGAGAAATTTTGGCTATTTCCGCCGGTTGAAAACGGAAAGAAAAAATATCCAGCCAGCCTCTGGTGCCGGCAATGCGACGGCTGAAGATAATGGTGGCGACAAGAAAGAGGTTAGTTAAAATAAAGAGAGGCAGAGAAAGACCTAAAAGGCGTTTATAATCAACCAGAAGAATAATAGCCAGGCATATTAAACTTACAATTAACCAGACCAGCTGCTTGTAAAAGTATTTTCCCGGAAGATAAAAAGAGGCGCTGTAAATGAAAAGAAGGCCAATCAAAGAAAGAACCACCACAACGGCAATTGTCAAACCATCGATTTCTCTCCACAGATTTCGGTTAATCATGGCTCCTGGATTTATCCCTGAAAAGAGAAAAAATTTCTTTAGCCAGAGGAGCGGCTGAAGCTCCACCCAGCCCACCGAATTCAACCACCACCGTAACCACAATTTCAGGATTATTTCTGGGAGCAAAACCGGTGAACCAGGAATGGGGTTTTATTTTCAAACCTGTTTTCTCGGCTCTTTCGCGGCTGATAATCTGGGAAGAGCCGGTTTTACCACAGATATCAAAACCTTCAACCATGGCCAGATGGCCGGTTCCTCCCTGATTTACGGAGCTCCACATGCCTTCAATAATGGCCTCAAAATGGTCCACATCTATATCAGCATTATCTGATGGACCGTTCTGTTCTCTGGCCAGTAATTCCTTATCCAGTATAAGGTGAGGTTTTATTTTCTGACCTCGATTAGCAATTATGGCCGTATAAACAGCAATCTGAAGAGGAGTTACCTGGATTGGACCCTGACCGATAGATACCGAGATAGTTTCTCCAGGAAACCAGTCTATTCCCTGAGTCCTTCTTTTCCATTCAGGATCGGGCACTACTCCCTCTTTTTCGCCCGGGATATCTATACCCGTCATTGACCCCAGGCCGAGCTGGCGTGCGGTATGAGCTATAGCTTCAATTCCCAGGCGCCGGCCGACCTGATAAAAATAGATATTACATGAATTTTTAATAGCTTCAGCCAGATTGAGCCAGCCATGACCACCCGGCTGCCAGCAGGCAAAGGAACGACCATAAAAATTGGCTTCCCCGGAACAATAAAGAACTGTCTGGGGCGAAATAAGGCCTTTTTGAAGAGCGCCCAGAGCCACAGCCAATTTGAAAACAGAGCCCGGAGGATAAAGGCCTCTGACCGCTCTGTTTTCTAGGGGATTATCGCTGCGGGAATTGAGTTCATTCCATTCCTTAAGAGTGAATCGGGAAACAAAGAGGTTGGGATCAAAGGAAGGAGAACTAACCAGGGCCAGAATCTCCCCGGTTTTGGGCTTAAGAGCCACTATCGCCCCTTCCCGACCCTCCAGGAGTTCATAGGCTTTTTTCTGCAGGTCAAGATCAAGGGCTAAATGAAGGTCGCGACCGGGCCTGGGTTCTATCCTGGAATATTCGCCGTGGCTGCGACCAAGGCTATCAACTATTTCCATTCTCTTTCCATCTTCCCCTTCAAGCCAGGCCTCATATTTTCTTTCCAGGCCTGTCTTGCCAATCAGGTCTCCCAATCTTTTCTTCTTGAATTCTCCGGATTTAAGTTCATCAGCCGAGACTTCCTGAAGATAGCCAGTGACATGGGCGGTTATCTTGCCGAAGGGATAAAATCTTCTTGGTTCCCGGTCAATAAAAAGCTCAGGAAATTCAAACTTACGGGCTTCGATCCTGGCAATTTCTTCCAGGCTGAGATTATCTTTGATAACTACGGGAATGAAAACAGGGAGGGAAGCATACCGATTGATTCGCTCCTCCAGCACAGTCAAATCCAGCTGAAGAAGTCTGGCCATCTCGCTCAGAGTTTTTTTCCAATGAGGATTGTTTTCTCGCAGGAGACAGGCTTTAAAGGCGGCGGTATTATCGGCCACAGCAACTCCCTGGCGATCAAAGAGACGCCCTCTGGGTGCGGGAATGACTATTTCTCTGATTCGATTGGCTTCAGATAAAGACCAGTATTTCCGATGGTCAAGAATCTGGATTTTCCAGTAGCTTAAAATCAAAAGCAGAAAAATAAAAATAAACAAAAATTTGGCTTTTTTAACGCGGCGGTGGAGGAAACTGAAATCTTCGTAAATCCTTTCTCTGGCCATCAATTTTACTCAGTCTTGCCTATGACTTAATCAAGCGAAAAAGAAATCCGGAAAGAAGAGTTGTTCCGAGTGGTTGCAACCAGAAAGAACCTGATTCTATAGGTGGATGAAAGGTGAAAATCAAATTTGCCAGGCCGGCCCAGAGAAAAAGCTCTAAAGAGCCGGCCGCAAAAATAAAAAGAAGCTGATTTATAAAGGGAGTCAGATTAAGTTTGCGATAGGCCAAGCCCACAGCGAAGCCCAGACAGGTTTTGGTCAGGCCAGCCAGACCAAAAAGATGAAGTGTCAGAGAATCCTGAATCAGGCCAGCCACACTTCCCCCAATAGCCCCAGCCCCTTCGCCATGCCTCAAAGCCAGTAAAATTACGGCCACGGAAAGAAAATTAAAAAGGTCGACATAAGAATGAGGTACAGAGCGCCACAAAATTTGGAGAATAAGGGCAATCCCGAAAATAAGAGGTGAAATAAATGATTTCCTTATTTCCTTCACCCTATAACCTGCTCAAATCAAATCTAATTATAGCCACCTGCCTTAAGCCATTTATCTGAAAAAAGGGCTCAACCTCAACTTTCTTAAATAGGGCATTTTCAATAGAAACGGAAATAATCCGACCAACCCGGATTCCAGCTGGATAAAGTCCATCAAGTCCAGAGGTCGTAATTTCCTCACCCGGAGAAATTTCAGGAGAGGTCACAAGAACATAATCAAGATAACATCTACCCCGACCATCGCCTCGGAGGACGCCTGAAATACCGTGACTTGAAGTGATAACCGCTGTGCCGCTGGCTTCATCTGTGATCAGCTGAACTCGACATGACCAGGGCAGTACAGGTCCGATGACACGACCAACCAGGTTACCTTCTGGATCAAGGACAGCCATATTAGCTTTAATTCCATGCTTACTGCCCCGATTTAAAATCAGGGACTGGAAAATATTGCCCCCATCAGAACCAATGACTGAGGCAATCACCACCGGCGATGTCAGCTGGTTTAATCTTTCTTTTATTTCTATTTCTTTTTCCAGCCTCTCCAGCACCTGCCTGAGAATAAGATTCTCCTGGCGAAGAAGCAAATTCTCGGCTTCAAGCCTCTGGTTTTCGGATTTCACCTTTCTTAAAAAGATATAATCAGTCCAGAGACTTTCGATTCCTTGCCAGAGCCAGCTGAGTCCGGCCTGAACAGGAGTTATTACAGCCAGAAAAGCCTGTTTTAGCAGAGGATTATCCTGGTCCAAAGGAACTTGGATGGAAAGTAAGATCAGATGACCCAGGATAAGAATTAGGAATAAATAAATATTTTTTCTTTCTTTCGAGGGAAGGGCCATGAACCTCCCTATTTAAAATGGGGTCAGTTTACGGCAATTTTTTTCAGCAGTTCAATATCATCGAGGAGTTTGCCAGTTCCCAGAACAACCGTCGTCATGGGATCTTCGGTAAGGAATACAGGAAGCTGAGTTTCTTCCCTGATTCTCTTATCAAAATTTCTGAGCAAAGAACCACCACCGGTAAGAACTATTCCCCTGTCGATTATGTCAGCCGAAAGCTCGGGCGGTGTCCGTTCTAAAGCCACGCGAATAGCATTGACAATGGCCCCCACAACTTCGTCCAGGGCTTCACGAATTTCCTGATCGTCCACCACCACCGTTTTGGGAATGCCTTCCCTTAAGTCCCGACCCTTGATTTCCATGGTTAAAGGTTCATCTAAAGGATAGGCTGAACCAATCTGAATTTTGACCTGCTCGGCTGTCTTTTCTCCGATGAGAAGATTATATTTTTTCTTGATGTATTGAATTATTTGTTCATCCATTTCGTTCCCACCAATTCTAATGGAATGATTGAAAACAATTCCATCGAGAGAAATAACAGCAATATCGGTCGTGCCGCCACCAATATCCACCACCATATTCCCAGTTGGCTCTGAAATGGGTAAATCGGCGCCGACAGCGGCTGACATGGGCTGTTCAATCAAATAGACTTCCGAGGCTTTCGCCCTTAAGGCCACATCCTTAACGGCTCTTCTTTCTACCTGGGTTATACCCGTAGGAATGCCAATAGCTATCCTGGGCCGGATAAGAAAGGCCCGATTATTCGTGGCCTTGCGAATAAAATAATCCAGCATTTTCTCAGCAATCTCAAAATCAGCGATGACTCCATCTCTCAGGGGCTTTATAGTGACCACATTCTGCGGAGTTTTGCCCAGCATCTCCTTGGCTCTGCTCCCGATAGCCTCTATCTTACCCGTAATTTTATTAATAACAACAATTGAAGGCTCATTAACAACAATGCCTTTTCCCTTGACATAAACGAGGGTATTGGCTGTGCCCAGATCAATGGCCAGGTCACAAAAAAGAGCTTCTTTTATCCAGTTGAACAGACCCATTCTCTTTCCTTTCCAGTTAAATATTTTATCTTATTCCAATATTAAATTAAAGAATTTTAGATTTTTTCCAGATAATTTTTGGAGCCTTTGATTTCATCTTGACTTGATTTCCCCATTTTGAATATACAATAGGCATTCCATTTCAAGGAGCTTGGCCATGAAAGAAGGACCTTTTGTCCCTGAAAAAACAGAGTTAAGAGAATTTACTGTTAGAGCTCTGATTTTAGGTCTGATTATGACCGTCATTCTGGGAGCCGCCAATGCCTATTTAGGCCTGCGGGCCGGAATGACCATTGCCGCCACCTATCCAGCCGCAGTCATCGGTATGGCTGTGCTCAGATTGATGAGGGGTTCCATTCTTGAAGAAAATTTTGCGCGAACTGTGGGTTCCATCGGAGAATCAGTGGCGGCTGGTGCCATTTTTACCATACCCGCCTTTCTCATCGTTGGCGCCTGGACTGATTTCAATACCCTTGATGCTTATCTTAAATCTTCAGCCCTGATGTTCGTTGGGGGACTGCTGGGTATCCTTTTTGTAACATTTCTGCGCCGGGTTATGGTCACAGATCCTGAGCTTCCTTTCCCGGAATCAGTGGCAGCCGCCGAAATCCACAAGGCAGGTCAGAAAGGAAGCGCTGGGGCCAAATTCCTTTTTCAGGCCATGGGTGTCGGCGCCCTGATTTATGCCCTGGGAGTGCTGAAGCTTTTTGCCGCCTCCAAAGATTTCATTATCAAGGTGGGCACCATTGGCTCAAGTTTTGTTCGCTTGGGCACAACCAAAACTTCGCCCGCTGTCGGCACCGGAGGAACCATAGCCGTTGCTGGCCCTGGAATTTATCCAGCTTATATCGGTGTGGGCTATATCATTGGTCCCAGGCTCGCTTCTTTAAATTTTGCTGGCGGTGTCCTGGCCTGGGGACTTTTCGCTCCTCTGCTCGTTTATTTTCTTGGTCCCCAGCTTGTAACGAGCTTCTATGGCCCTGAAGTCTCCCCGGCCCAGGTCAGCTGGGAAGCCATGGTTGGCCATGTCTGGCGTTTCATCATCCGGCCCATTGCTGTTGGCGGCATGCTGGTTGGCGCCGGCTATACTCTTTACCGGATGAGAAAAAACCTGATGGCCGGTCTCAAGAG
>Ga0197142_1005145_pt1 | contig 10348 bp, 8 predicted proteins | sample GBS60_MetaG_FD_148614 | JGI IMG/M metagenome (GOLD analysis project Ga0197142, IMG submission 148614) | Sediment microbial communities from Great Boiling Springs, Gerlach, Nevada, United States - GBS 60_MetaG | ecosystem: Environmental > Aquatic > Thermal springs > Hot (42-90C) > Sediment...
GACCTCGTCCACGTACGGGTATGGAGAGACCAGTGCACCGGCGACAGCACGCTGGTCGACGACCGGAAGCGCGAGCCGCAGCTCAGCCAGCTCCAGCGCCGCCGCGAGCACCCCGCGGTTGCGGGTAACCAGACTCCCAAGCCGGAGCCCGCAGACATTGAACCGCTTCGAGAGGCTGTCGATGACGATGGCGTGCTCCTCGAAGGCCGGGAGCTCGAGGACACTCATTGCGCGCGGTCCATCGAAGACGATCTCCCGGTAGGTCTCGTCGGACAGCAGCGCGATCCCAGCCTCCCGCGCCAGCTCACCAAGTGCCAAGAGAGCACGACGATCCCAGACGGCGCCAGAGGGGTTCGCCGGGCTACAGAGCAGGATTGCCCGAGTCCGCTTGGTGATCCTGGCCCAGAGTTCGGCCAGGTCGGGTGGCCCAAGACCAGGGCCAGGCGGTACCGGCACCAACCTGACGCCAGCCGCCGCGAGTATTCCCTGGTACGGAGCGTAGAAAGGTTCTGGCACCAGCACCTCGTCGCCGGGATCGGTCGTGCTCAACAGCGCGAGCCAGAGCGCCTCGCTGGCACCAGCCGTTACCAGCACCTCTTCTGGCTCGATCTCGATCCCGTGACAGCGGTAATAGGCACACCACGCCTCGACCGTTTCGGGCAGGCCACGGGCAGGCGCGTAGACCAGCGGCAGCCGACTCGCCTCCTCGAGCGCCTCGCGCACGCAGGCGGGTGGGGGCAGGTCGGGCTGGCCGATGTTCAGGTGAATAACCCGGACACCACGCCGCTTCGCAGCCTCGGCCAGCGGAGCCAGCGCCCGGATCGGCGAGGGCGGCAGTTCTTGCCCTCGTCTGGAAGGCCGCACGCGGCTCGCCTCGCCCACTCCCACTCTCCCCGCTGCACAGAGACTGTCGGTCGTTGCTCGCACCCATCCTACCATTCCCAGTGCCCGGACCAGCCAAGGCGCAGGGGAGCTCTTCCGCGTGATGACAAGCGACACCCCATCAGGCCACTAGAGATCACCGGGTGTACCGAGTCGCTGACCAGCGATACGGCGTGCCGAGCGCTTCCGACAGCCTGTCGGTCCCATTCGCCTGGTGCATCGCATCCGAGGGCGAGACCAGGCTCCCAGCACACCGGCATTCATCGCTCAAGGCGAGCACCGCCTTGCTCTGGATCAGACGAGGCGGTATCGTGCCTCGGTACTGCGCCGTCTCAACCAAGGGAGGGCCGATCACCTGATGCGCAAGCAGTTCGGAACGAACCGGCCGACGGTCAAGCGTGAGACGTGGGCCTCGTTAGGGATGGTCACCTCGAACCACCCGCTCGCCTCGCTGGCCGGTGTCGAGATGTTGTTGCGCGGCGGCAACGCGGTCGATGCGGCAGTCGCGACCCTCTTCGCTCTCTCCGTCGTCGAGCCGATGATGGTCTCGATCTTCGGAGCTGGCTTTTTTACAGTTCGGCTAGCAGACGGTCGCGTGATGACAGTCGATGACTACGCCGTCGTACCGCTGGCGGCGCGTGAGGACATGTACGTGCCGATCCCCGGCTCCCTGGACAACGACGTGGAAGGCGGGCTGAACGACACGGGGTACCTCGCGGTGGCCACGCCCGGCAGCCTGCTCGGCTGGGTGCGGATACTCGAGCGTGCTGGCCGGCTCCCGCTCGCGGTCGTCGTCGAGCCTGCGGTGCGCTATGCCCGCAACGGTTTCCGCATCAGCCCCTACCTACACGGGTTCATTCGGCTGTGCCAAGACGCGCTGGCTCGCTTCCCGGCCTCGGCCGAGCTCTTCCTGCCGGGAGGCAAACCAGCTCCGGTCGGCTCCGTCCTGCGTCTTCCCGACTACGCAACGACGCTCGAGCGCATCGGTGCCCAAGGTGCCGCATACCTGTACGACGGCCCGCTCGGCCAGGTCGTCGCTGCTGAGATGGCGGCCAACGGCGGGCTCGTCACCCTTGACGATCTCGCACGCTACCGTGTCTATGAGCGCGAGCCGGTACGCGGCAGCTACCGCGGCTACGAGATTGTCTCGATGGGCCCAGTCTCCTCCGGGGGTATCCTCCTGATCGAGATGTTGAACATCCTGGAGGGGTTCGACCTGCCGGCATTCGGCTTCGGCACGCCAGACACCGTCCATCTGATCGCCGAGGTGATGAAGATCGCGTTTGCCGACCGTGGGCGCTACCTCGCCGATCCTGAGCGTGTCCGCATCCCGGTCGAGTGGCTGACGTCGACGGCGTACGCCGCTGAGCGGCGAGCGCAGATCGACCTCCGCCGCGCGCAACCGTATACGCCCGGTATGATGCCGGACGGCGAGGGGACTTGCACCACCCACTGTTGCGCGGCCGACGCTGATGGGAACGTGGTCTCGGCGACCCAGACGTTGAACGGCGCCTTCGGCTCCAAGGTGACCGTGCCGAGAACTGGGATGCTCCTCAACAACTGCATGAAGCTGATGGATCCGACGCCGGGCCACCCCAACTCGATCGCTCCGGGGAAGCGGATCCTCTCCTCGATGTCCCCGACCATCGTCCTCCGGGACGGTGAGCCCCTGCTGGCGATCGGCACTCCTGGCGGGGTGCGCATCTTCGGCGCCGTGCTCCAGGCGATCGTGAACGTTATCGACTTCGGCATGAGCGTGCAGGAGGCGGTCGAAGCACCCCGGCTCTTCAACCGCGGGCCGGTGCTCGAGCTCGAGCGCGGGTTCGACCGCCTGCCCGAACTGGTGGCCGAGCTAGAGCAACGTGGGCACACGGTCCAACTCGTCCCCAAAGTCGCCGGGGGGATGAACGGGATCCTGATCGATCAGGAGACCGGGCTGCTCCGTGGGGGCGCCTGCTGGCGCGCAGACGGCGCGGCGGTCGGGTACTCGGGCGGTGAGGCGCTCACCACGGACGAGGAGTTCAGCCCCGGCATCCCGGTCTGACCGGCCTGGGTCACGCACCAGCAGACTGCTACGCTTAGAGAGAACGCGGGATCGCCGGCGAGGAGCGCTGATGACCCGTTCGCGCACGATAGACCGAGACCGTGCGGATCAGCTCGGGCAGCGACCGCTGGAGCTGGAGGCGCCGGGAGCGATTCTGCTCCTCGCATCGTACGAGCTTGGACACCAGCCACTCAACCTCGCTTTCCCCCTCGCCGTCCTCCACCGCGCCGGGTACCGGCCTGTCGCCGTGGACGCCGCGGTGACTCCGCCGGACGACGCGACCATCGCAGCCGCGCGGTTCGTCGCCATCTCGGCACCGATGCACGCCGCGCTCCGGCTTGGCATCGAGCTCGCGGCACGGGTCAAGCGCCGAAATCCAGAGGCGCTCCTCTGCTTCTACGGGCTCTACGCTTGGCTCAACACCGACTACCTGCTGCGCCAATGGGCCGACTTCGTCATCGGCGGGGAGTACGAGGAACCGCTGCTCGCCCTGATCCAGGCGCTGGCACGCGGTGAGCCAGGTCCGGTACCGGGCGTCAGCGACCGCATCTACCGGGCCGGCCCGTCACTCGTCCGGATCGACTTCCCGCAACCTGACCGCTCTACCTTGCCATCCCCGCGGCACTACGCCCACCTGGTCATCGGTGACCAGGTGGTACCGGCCGGCTATACCGAGACGACTCGCGGCTGTCACCATACCTGCTTGCACTGTCCGGTGGTCCCGGTCTATCGCGGCCGGTTCTTCGCCGTTCCCCGCGACGTTGTGCTCGCCGACATCCGCCAGCAGGTAGGGGAGGGGGTGCGTCATATCACCTTCGGCGACCCAGACTTCCTTAACGGCCCGACCCACAGCCTACGCATCTGCCGGGCCTTGCACGAGGAGTTCCCGGACGTCACGTTCGACTTCACTACCCGGATCGAACACATCCTTCGACACCGTGAACTCTTCCCCGAGTTCCGACGGCTGGGGTGCCTCTTCGTCGTCTCAGCGGTCGAATCGACCAGCGAACTGGTCCTCCAGAAGATCGACAAAGGCCACTCGAAGGCCGACGTCATCGAGGCCCTGCACGTCCTGGACGACGCTGGAATCGCCCTGCGCCCCTCGCTGCTCCCGTTCACGCCATGGACGACGCTCCAGGACTACCTGGAGCTCCTCGACTTCATTGAAGAGCAGGGGCTGATCGAGCACGTCGACCCGGTGCACCTCTCGATCCGGCTGCTGGTGCCGCCCGGCTCAGCCCTGCTCGATCGGCCAGACACCGGTGAGTGGATCGGCTCGCTCGACGAAGCCGCATTTACCTATACCTGGACTCACCCCGACCCACGCGTCGATCGTCTCCAGCGCGAGGTCGCAGCGCTCGTCGAGCGGGCGACAAGGGAGGGATGGGACAACTACACGACCTTCGCGGCTGTGCGGGCTCTGGCCTGCGCTGCGGCGGGCATCGAGCCTCCCACCACGCCTCCTCGACCGGGACACCGGCCCACACCGCCTCGCCTCACCGAACCGTGGTTCTGCTGAGCGGAGCCGACCGCGGATCAGTTGGATCCGCTCAGAGCAGAATGATCTCAGACGTGCCCTTAGGGTACCGGCTCGGCGAGTCGGCAGCTCTCGCGACCGAACTGCTCGGACCAGGTGCGAGGACGGCTGACGACCGCTCTCGGAACCCGGGAAGCACGTGCTCGAACACCGGCGGGTCGTCGACCGGTCACCAATGCGCCGGATACCTCGATCGAGAGCACCACGTCCCCCAGACAGGAGCCGCCGGTCTTGAACCGGGGGTGTTCGCGGTCACGTGTTGCCGCCATGCGACCGTCGCGATGCTGGTGATCGTGCCTCCGCTCCCAGGGCGGCACGCGCGTCACCAGCAGGTCGCGATCGGTCTTGGCGGCACTCGCCTCGGCCGAGGGAGAAGTGGTGGGGTACCACCCTCGACCCGTTCGAGCCACCGCGCAGCCGGGCGGCTGGGCGCAACGTGGGATCGAGAACCCCGCTGCCGACCGTCAGGAGCCACCGAGCAGGATCATCCATGCAACGAGCGTGTCGTGCACGGTTTGCCCGATCGCTCCGCACGGAACGACCGGAGAAAGGCGCTGCGATGAGAATCGTGCACCAGCTGGTTTCCCACCCAACCCGAAACGACGCGTCCCTGCTCCAGCGGCCCAGCTGTAGGGTGAGGACGTCCCTCTTGCTAGCCGCTGTCCGCGAGCCACAAAGTGACCTCTCGTCAAGGAGCGTGCTGAAGCCGATCGAGCCCTTCTAGGCGCTCACACCGAGGCCCTCGCATCCCGTGAGACTCCTGGCGAGAGGCTCACCATGTGCCGCAGCGGTTGCGGGCGCACCGAGCGCTCCCCATCGCGAGGCGAGCCGTCGAAGGTGGCCGAAGACGCGCTCTTGATCCCGACGGCGAGGCGCCCCCCTGGGCTGGGTGGAGAGCACCGGGCAGGTTCAGCACGTCTACCGTGTGCCTTGCCAAGACGTTCAACGACTGCTGTCCGGGAGCGGTCCTGCGGACTTGACGCGAGGTACACAGAACATCGCCCTGCCTCGATGCAGACCTCTGACCCAGCGGACGCTCCACCCACCGGATCACCGAAGCAAGGGGAGTCGCCGCGCGGTGCGGCGATGCGCTGTAGCAGGTAGTCTTGATCCACCAGACTCGAGGAAGTAGCTGCCGGCAGGGAGGTGTCGGGGTACGATGGCAGTCGGTAGAGCTGAAACCCGCGCGAGGAGGGGCATGGCTCGCTCGTTCCTCCTGGTTAGTGCCATCCTCCTCGCTGCTTGCCAGATAGGGTCGGCAACGGATCTCCACGCGACGGCCACCCGGAGTGCCGAGCTGACCGCTGTCGCGGCGATCCAGGCCAAAGCGACCGCCGACCGTTCGGTCGCGGTCTCTGAGCTCGCTCCCACTCCACGATCTGCACCAGCTCCCTCGCCCGTATCCACCGGACACGGCACGACTCCGGTGCCAACGAGCAGCCTGCTCGATCTCCTCCCCACACTGACCGACCTCCCCACCGGCTTCGCGCTCGACTACGAAGATGCCGATGTGACCGCCCCGGAGATCGCAGCGAACTATCCCGATCCCGCCGCGCATCTCGACCGGCTCCAGGACTGGGGCTTCGTCGGCTCGGCCTACCGTGAGTTCTCCATCCCCTCGCCGGGCATCAACGACGCGTTGCAGCGGATGATCATCTTCCGCGCCCAGGTCAGCCGCTACGGCTTTCCAGAGGGGACCGGTCAGGCACTCCGCTTCCAGCTCGCCGCCACCAAGGCTCGCCCGGGCTGGACGCTCACCTCGGTGAGCGTCCAGCCGTTCGGCGACGAGACAGTGGCGCTCCAGGGCATGGCTGTGAGCGACGGGACGACGTTCATCGTCGTCGTCCTCTTGGTTCGCCGGGGAGACCTGCTCTACCGCTACGAAGGCGCCTCGCTCGGCTACAACCCGTATTCCGACGTGGTCGCCATCGCTGGGAGAACGCTCAGCCGGAGTTGAGATGCGGCAGACCCCGCGGCCACACGTTAGCTTGCCGGGTAGACGACCCGCCCGCCCTCGATGCGGGCAAAGCGGGTCAGTGCATGCGGCTGGCGACGAGCGGGGCCGAGGATGTGCTCGACGTAGACACCGCGCGCCACCAGCGCGTCGGCGATCAGCGAGCGGTGACAGCGCCAAGGAACCGCCTCAGCGCACATCACTGCCATCCGCGCTCGCCGGGCTAGCTCCAGCACCTCGGCGAGCGCCGCCTCAAACTCCGGCGTGCCCATGTAGTCCGCGAAGCCGCGGAAGCCCTCGTTGTCCCAGGCCAGGTTCGTCGAGTCCGGTCGCGGCCGGCGAAGCCCGCCCAGACCAGGAAGGTGGCGGTACGCAATCCCGGCCGCAGCGAGCGCGGCGGGGAGCGTGTCCCGGTTGAACTGCGGGTTGCGGCGCGAGCGCGGCACCGTCCGCACGTCGGCCAGTAGCGTGACCCCGTGAGCTCGCAGGAGCGCGATGAATTCGTCAAGTGAGCGCGTCGAGTGGCCGACGGTGAGGATGACGAGCCCTGACTCAGGTGAACCGCTCGCGTCCTTCACAACACACCCTGCTCCCCGAGCTGCTGCAGCAGGCGAAGGTAGACCAGGCCGCTGTCGCGCCTCTGGGCTCCAGGGTCGCACGCACGCGGTCGTCGCTCAGCGGCCGGTCGAGGCTGAGCCGCTGACTGCGGTTGCGCGAGCGGCTCCACGTTGTCGCGTAGGGAACATGGGCAGCCGCCCAAGGCGGGGCAGCACGGACTCGGCCGTCCACCGCCAGGCGCGTTGGAGGGCGTGCAGCCGCTCCTCGTCAACTGCCCGAGGGCGTCGAGCACGAGCGTTCCAGCCTCCACGTCGGCAGTGAGCGAACAGACCGCCTCGCTCTTCTGTCAGCTGAAGCCGAGCGCCCGCAGCGCGGCCGGATCCAGCCTTCGCGGATCAGCTGGGCTGAGAACGGCCGGTAGGAGCTGTCCCGAGCCTCCTACCAGAAACCATACACGAACGCCAGCCCGTTCAGGATCTGGATCCCGAGCGTGAGGGTGAACCTGGTGGCATGCGATAGCGTCCACCATGGCCTCGAAGCGAATCGCGTCCCTGGCCGGCTTGGCACCGCGCAAGCGTCCGACAAAGCAAGCCAAGCCGCGCGTCTCGCTCAGCGAGCCGGTAGAAGCCCGTGAGGTCGAATGTGAGTCCCTTCATCCGGTCCTGCGGCCGGCCCGCGCGCTCGCCGGCCCTCTCCGGCAAATGCACCACCGCAGTGTCACCACGACGCGCGGCGCATCCGCCGGCCGATCTGGCGGGCACTCACCTGGACCGACAGCCCGCCGAGCAGCAGCACGCGCCGGTAACGCTGGCCATCCCAGCAGTCGACCATCTCGCTTAGCCGGCGAAGGGAGTCGCTTAGCCGACGAAGGGAGGATCCAGACCGCCAGGTCGAGTCGGTGGCAGCGCACCGCCTCGAGCTCGAACCCGCTTCGCTCCATCACCGTACCCGCGCGAGACGAGGGACCCGTCCCCCTCGCTGGCGATGCAACCGGTCGCAGGACGTCCAAAGGCTTAGCCCTCGCAGCCGATGCCGTCACCGTCCCGATCGAAGCGGTGCGGGTCGGGCGGCAGCACGCGAAATCGCCGGTAGGGGATATCGGGACAGTCGAGATCTGGGGGTGGAGGTCGGACACAGACGTCCGGATAGGCGGGCTCGCACCCTAGGCGCTCGGTTTCGGTCGTCGATGGCGCGGCGGGCGCTGGCGTCGCTGGCTGGCGGCAGGCGCTCCACAGTCCGACTCTGGCAGCTTGCGCCGCTCGCTCGGCTGCCTCCAGCCGCTCAGCGTACTTCACGTCCGGCGGGTAACGACGGGAGACCGCGGCGCCCTGGCGGACGAGCTCCTCGTTCACCAGTACCCAGCCCTCTCCGGCCGGCATCCAGAGGTAGCGGAGCAGCCGGTCATACCGATCCAGCTCGCTCGTGTCGCGCTCGAGCACGATCTCCCCGCCAGCAGAGGCGATCAGCCGCTGCAGCGTCTCCCGAGCCTCAGCAGCGTGACACTCCGGTTCGGTGTACGGCCCTCTCGACTCCGGCGCGTCGATGCCGATCAACCGCACGACAGCACGCTGGCCGTCGAGCTGCACGGTTACCGTGTCACCATCGATGACCTCGACGACGACACCACGCTCACCAACGACCCCAGGCGGGAGTGCACTCGCGATCTGAGGGGCAGGGGAGCTGGCCTGGTGTACCGGCTGCGCTGCCGGCATGGAAGTCGAGTCGATCGTGGGCGGCGTTCCGATCACCAGCGGGGGTGTGGAGGAGCGCGTGGACATGGGTGCCGGAGCGGGCGCAGCCGGGGCACACGCCGGGAGGAGGACGAGGGTCACCGCGACGAGAGACATGAGCCGACCAGGTGCTGTCTTGCTCCACAGCCTCCTGTTCATCTTGCCGGTTGCCTCCCGGTCGCTCACGCCGGCTCCTTCCACCTTGACCTCGCCTGACAAAGACCCACCGCCTCGCTTGAGCGGGGAGGGCGAGCATCAGGACGCTCGCCTACTCCCAGCGCACGATTAGCTCACTGAGCGGGCGGCGCGGTCGCCTTCGAGGATCGGCCGCGGCATAGCCGAGTGTGATGAGCGCGTGGGGGACAAGATCGCCGGGCAGTCCGAGTGTGGCGCGCACAAGGTCGGGGCAGAAGAGCGGCGCGCACATCCAGCCGGTATCGAGCCCCAAGCGGTACGCCATCAGCAGTAAGTTTTGCGCCGCCGCACCCAGACTCTGGACCGCCATGGTCGTCTCGGCAGCTTGGCGGTCGGGATCCGGGTAGCGGTCGAGGTCGGCAAGGTAGAGACAGAGCAGGATCAGAACCGGCGCCTCGAGCAGCCGTCGTCGGGAGCCGGCGAGCCGTCGGGCGATCGTCTCCTCGTCCTGACCATCGAGCGCGAGCTGGTGCTCCCAGGTCGTGGCCATAGCGTCGGCCAGCTCGCGCTTGCGTCGCGGATCGGTGAGGACAACGAAACGCCATGGCTGGGCTCCGTGGGGCGAGGGCGCCCAGGCCGCCGCCTCGATGACCGCCTCGATCGTCTCGCGCGGGACAGGATCCGGGCGCAAGCGGCGGACCGAGCGCCGCCCGCGGATCAGATCGGCGAGGTCGAGCCTCCGCTCGCCGGGCAGGACGGGTGCACCACGACGGTTCTCCATCGTCTCGCTCCTAGGAGGCCACCGGCTGCACTTCAGCAGCCGGCCGTGGCGAGGGGATCCAGGTCAACGCGGTGATGGCCGACCAGAGAACGACGAAACCGGCCACCTGTACCGCATCGATGCGGGCACCCAGCAGCAGCCAGTTGACCGCGACCGCCGCAGCCGGGAAGCTTAGCTCAGCAAGTGTCGCGTACGAGGCCCGCGTCCGGCTCAAGCCGAGGTAGTACAGCAGCATTGCGAGCAGGCCAGGGATCAGCGCGAGGAGGAAAAGCCGCAATGGCTCCTGCCCGAGCCCGACGTCGACCGTGGTGCCGAGCACACCTTGGACGGCAGCCAAGCCGATGAGGAAGGGCAGCGCGAGCAGGAACCGGGCGGCTGCCAGTGTCGGGAAGCTGATCCCCTGCAGCAGGTAGCGGCCGAAGACCGTCGAGGCGCCCCAGAGCGCTGCCGCACCGACCGCGAGGACAGCGGTTACCACTCGGTCTTCCGGCAGTCGCCACACCGGCTCGAGCGACTGGCGACCGAACGAGACGAGGTAGGTACCGACGAGCGCGACCACAAAACAGGGCCAGTAGAGCCGTGGCAGGCGCTCCTTCAAGATCAGCGCAGCAAGGAGCACCGCGACCAACGGTTGGAGCTTCTGGAGCAAGATCACCGTCGTCGGATTCCCCACCTTGAACGCCTGGGTAAAGAGCACCGTCGCAAGCCCAGAACCGCCCCAGCCGAT
>Ga0197142_1005146_pt1 | contig 10347 bp, 7 predicted proteins | sample GBS60_MetaG_FD_148614 | JGI IMG/M metagenome (GOLD analysis project Ga0197142, IMG submission 148614) | Sediment microbial communities from Great Boiling Springs, Gerlach, Nevada, United States - GBS 60_MetaG | ecosystem: Environmental > Aquatic > Thermal springs > Hot (42-90C) > Sediment...
GCCGCGATGGGTGCTGGTGATAGTATCGTCGGGGCGTAAAGCCATGCAGACACCGACCGGGGTTGCCTCCTGACCATCCGAGAGGTGTGCCAGGCCGGGCATCCAGCCTTTACGATAGACCTCAAAAACGGCTTCTTCAAAGAAGCGGATGGTCAGCATCCGCCGATACATTTCGATTAAGAGGGTTGGTTCAATGGGAAGTGTTTTGTGGTCGGTCATTGATTTTTCTCCAATAAGATTTGTTGCCATGTGCTACGGATAAATTGAACGGCCTGGTGGATACCTGCTTCGCCTTGATAAGAGGCTTCTTCAATGCAAATCCATCCATCCCAACCTGCGTTTTGCAGGCAGCGAAAGATGGCTGCATAATCGACTTTGCCGCTGCCAATCAGAACGTGTTCTAAAGCGCCGATTTTGGCTGTGTCTGAAGCATGAATGCTGCCCAAACGGGAGAGTACCCTTTCGAGCAGGGCGAGCGGTTGCGAGCTGAAGGCGGTGGCGTTGCCCGTATCGAAGTTGACCTGAATGCGCTGGTCGAGGTGATCCAGGATATGCAGGAAGATTTGCGGCGGTTGAGAGAAGTCGGTATATTGCCAGACACCCGGCTTGGCATGGTTCTCGTACACGAGTTGCACCCCGAAGTGGGCCGTTTCAGCTACTAAGGTGTTCAATCCTTCGATTGCCCAGCGGCATCCATCCTCAAGCGAAGTTGTGGGGTGAGCCTGTCCGGCCGTCACCCGTAACAACCTGGCGCCCACTTCGGCAGCAAGCTGAACCGAGTGGATGGCGGCGCGCAATTCGGCCTCGCGTTGTCGGGCGCTTGGGTGAGTGAAATCTGGATAGCTGGTCATCATGGCGATGGTCATTCCTGCCCGTTCAACCGCCTTTCGGATCTGGCTTGCTTGTTCCAGGGTACGATCGGGCATGAAAAGGATGCTGATGTCAATGGCGTCTAAGCCCAGATTTTTTCCCAGCCTTGCCCAATCCCCAACGGACATCCGCCCTTGAATGATCTCGTCAAAGAAAGAAACCGGCAAACAACTCAATTGCATGAGAGAGCTCCAAGCAGGGGACGAATATACTCGATCGTCAGGCGAGCAGCTTGATCGGGGTCAGGAAGGGGTAGAAGCTCTGCAGAAAGCCAACCCTGATACCCCCCTTCGCACAGGGTGGTGAGGATGGCTTTGAAGTCGATCAAGCCTTGGCCTGGCGGGCGGCGGTTGTTGTCGCCCAGATGGGCATAGAACAATCGCCCGGCGGCAAGAGCTTGTTGATAGGGTTGCGTGTAAGAGGCTTCTTCGATGTTAACATGGAAGGTGTCAATCAAGAGGCCGAGGGCGGGATGTCCGACTTGCTCGATAAAGGCAAGCGTTTCCGCAACGGTGTGGAGCAAATCGCCTTCAAAACGATTGAGGGGTTCGAGGGCAAGGCGTACCCCTTTCGGGGCTGCGACCTCGCAAGCTGCCTGCAAGAGCTCACCCAGTTTTTGCAGAGAGGTTGCCTTGTCGCCTACCGCTCGCCCGCGGAATGTGCCGATGGTCACCACCTCCGCTTCCAGAAAGTGGGCGAAATCGATCAGGGCTAGCAGGCGTCGATAAGCCAGGGCAGCAATGTCGGGATCGGGGTTCAGCAGGGTAAGTCCGGCGGCGAATCCCATGCCACCGCTGGCAACCGCCGATACCTCTAGCCCCAGGGCTTGAATTTGAGCTTTGAGGGCCTGTTGATCGAGTTCAGCCGGGTTTGTGCTGATGATCTCTACGCCGTTGTAACCTAGAGCAGCGGCTTTTTGCAGTTTTTCCTCAAAGCTGCCCTGCAAAAGGGCGACCGGCACGCTCTTGGGCACTTCGGGGGTTTGGATGGCGAGGGCAAGACGGATCATTGCAGTTCCTTTTCGAGCTCGGTGAGCGAATCGTCAAGAATATTCAGCACTTCGTCCATTTGCGCTGCAGTGATAATCAGCGGCGGAGCCAGAAGCATCATATCTCCGGCAACACCATTGACCGTTCCAAAGCAAGGGTAGGTGACCAGGCCACGTTTCAAGGCGGCTTGTTCAAAGCGTAAGCTGACGCGTTGTTCGGGTGGGAAAGGTTCTTTGGTGGCGCGGTCTTTGACGAACTCAAAGCCGAACATCAACCCCTTGCCGCGCACATCGCCGATGATGGGATGGTTTTCCATCAGTTGTTGTAACCCTTGCAAGGCTTGTTCGCCGCGCAGACGGGCGTTTTCGGTCAGGTTGTGATCCAGAATATAGCGGATGACGGCAATTGCGCCGGCGCAGGAGACGGCGTTGGCATTCAAGGTGTGCCCGGATTTGAAGGGAGAGCGATTCTTCTCCAATACTGCCCAGATGTCATCGCGGGCAATCATCGCAGACAGGGTAGTATAACCGCCGGTCATGCCTTTGGCAGTGGTCAGGATATCCGGGCTGGTGTTCCAGTGATCAATGCCCCAGAAAGCCCCGGTGCGCCCCCAGCCGGTCATTACCTCATCGATGATCAAAAGGACCTCATAACGGTCGCAAATCTGGCGAACCTTCTCAAAGTAGCCTGGCGGTGCAGGCACGCAACCCAGGGCTGCGCCAACCACTGGTTCGGCGATAAAGGCCGCCACGTTTTCCGGCCCAAGCTGGCAAATTAGCGCCTCGAGCGCCCGCGCGCAGAGCAAGTTGCATTCGGGATAGGTTTGCTCATAGAAACAGCGGTAGCAGAAAGCCGGCGCAATATGGGGCGAATCGGTAAACATGGGCTGAAAGATGCGCCGCCTAGCGGTGATGCCCGAAATGCTGGCAATGTAGATGTTGTTCCCATGAAAGCCCTGCCAGCGCCCGATGACGAGATATTTGGACGGCTTGCCGCTTTCAACCCAATACTGGCGGGCAAGGCGGATGGCGTCGTCGTTGGCATCCGTACCGGTGCAGGTGATCCAGACCCGGCTATTGTTTCGTAAATTGCCCGGCGCTAACTCGACCACCAGATCGCTCAGATCGAGGAATTGCTGGTTGCTGAAGGCGTGGGCAGGGTAGAAAGAGAATTTTTGGGCTTGATCGAACATTGCCTGATCGATCTCGTGCACGCCATGCCCGATCGAGGTGACAACCGAAGAACCTCCCGAACCATCGATATAGCGATTGCCATATTCGTCATAGAGGTAAATGCCTTCGGCAGCGGTGATGCGTGGGAAAGGGCGCTCCCAGTCGCGGTGCACAGCATGAACATTGGGTTTGGTCATGGTCAACTCCTTCATAAGGAAACCAGAGAACGATATGAGAACGTTTACATATCTCACTATATCACAGAAAAAAGCCTGCGTCAATAGGGCAAGGATGGTGAAAAATGTCATTCGGATGAATTGACAGGCGCAAGGTTCTATGCTATGATAATTGTGTAATCGTTTACAGAACGTTTTTGCCGTTTCCCTTTTTTTATCCCACCAGGAGAGTGTCCGAATGAACGAAATTTCCCTCGCTCGGCTTCAAGAAACCCTCCAGCAAAAAGGTTGCCAAGCAGCGCTTTTGACCAATCCGGCTACCATTACCTGGCTGACAGGGTATGCTCCCCCGATTCAGACCGGCCCTAGCCCGTTTGAAGGCGGGCCGGCAATTGGCTTTTTGTGGGAAGGACAATTCACCCTCTTACTATCGGATATGGAAGCGCCGGCTGCGCAAGCAATGGGCATTTCAACCCGCGAATATGTCTCTTACACCATTGATGAACCGGTCTTCGGTTTTGATCATCAGTCCCAGGCCTTTAAAGAATTGGTTGTGCCGCTCAAGAACTTTAAGGGCAAAGTGGCCGTTGAAGTGAACTTTCTGTCCGCCGCTCTGGTTCCGTTTCTAATGGACACGATCCCTGTAGCGCAATGGGTGCTGGTCGATCATGACCTGCCGTTCTTGCGCGCCGTCAAATCCCCCGTTGAAATCGAGAAGATTCGCGCTTCACTGGCGATTGCGGATGCAGCGCAAACAATTGTCAAACGTCTCTTGCAGGTCGGTTTGAGCGAGATCGAGCTTTGGGGACAACTCAAAGCCGGTCTGGAACATCAAGTGGGAGGGCGTTTGCCTGTCCTGGCCGATTTCGTGGGCGGGGCGCGCACGGCCGAGATCGGCGGCTTGCCGGGCAATTATCGGTTGCAGGCGGGCGATCCGTTTATTGCCGATATTGTGCCGCGTCTGGAGGGTTATTGGGGCGACAATGCCGCAACCCATTTTGTCGGTGATCCTTCAGACGCGCAAAAAAAGGTCTATCAGGTTGTCTTGGAGGCTTTAGAGAAGGGTTTGGAAGCGGTTAAACCCGGGGTGAGAGCGTGCGATCTGGATGCGATGTTACGCCGACACATCGAAGGGCAAGGATACCCGGTCTATCCGCATCATAGTGGACATGGATTAGGAGTAACCTATCACGAGGAACCGCGCATTGTGCCTTACAACGAGTTGACCCTTCAAGCGGGTATGGTTTTAGCCCTGGAGCCCGGCATATACCTGCCCGACCAGGGCTTGGGGGTGCGTTTAGAAGATGTTGTTCTGGTTACTCAGGATGGTTGTGAAGTCCTGACGCACCATCTCGGTCACTAAACACGGAAAATCAGAGAACAAAACAAAAACCATTTGGAGGAAGCCATGACGGATCGGAAAAAAGTTGTCGTAACCGGCGCTTCGTCGGGCATTGGCTTAGCCACCGCCCAACGCTTTGCCAGAGAAGGCTGGGATGTGTGTGTGACTGCCCGCCGTGAGCAAACCCTGCGCGAACTGGTAGCGACCTTCCCGCCTGGCGAGCATCTGGTCGTGCCTGGCGATTACAGCGACCCAGCTACTGCCGAAGCCATCGGTAAGGCAATTGGCGAGAAATGGGGCCGCTTGGATGCTTTGTGCAATATCGCCGGCGTATATTTCCCGGCCAAAGCGATTGAATCCCCTTTAGAGGAATGGCGCAAAGCCTTTGATATTATGATCAACGGTGCGGTCTATATGACCCGTATGGCGGTGCCGTGGATGAAAGACGGAGGACGCATCATTCACTGCACCTCTATTCATGGCGAGCGGGCAGAGGTTGGCTCCAGCTCGTACGCCATGGCAAAAGCAGCCATCAACCAGTACTGCCGGGGGTTGGCGTTAGAACTGGCAGAGAAGAACATCTTGGTCAATGCGGTTGCGCCTGGCTTTGTGCGGACGGCGATGAGCGTCGTGGATGGCGTCAATGAGCTGGACTCGGAATGGTTCAAGAAAAATTATGTCGAAGGGCATCACCTGCCCTTGCGGCGGGCGGGCATGCCCGAAGAGTTGGCCGGGGTCTTTTTCTTCCTCGCCGGACCGGATGCCTCGTATATCACCGGGCAGGTCATTACCGTCGACGGCGGCTTGACGATTACTTTTTAGGGCGTTGCGATGCTTGAGGTCATCACGCTCAACGGGCACCGCGCCCTGAAGCTGGAAAACGGCCGCTTGAGGATCGTCATCTTACCTCAGAAGGGGGCGGATATTTACGAGCTGACCCATCTCCCCAGCGGGGTGCAATTTTTGATGCACACGCCCTGGGGATTGAAGCCCCCGTCCCCTCAGCCGCCGACCGATTTTTTGGAGAACTACGAAGGCGGCTGGCAGGTTTTATTCCCTAACATTAACGACCCCTGCGAGTATCGCGGGCGGCAAATCCCGTTCCATGGCGAAGCGGCTTTGCTTGCCTGGCAAGATGAAGTCGTGCTGGCGACAGAGCAGGAAGTGCGCCTGCGCCTTTGGGTGACGTGTCAGCTTACCCCCTTTCGCCTGGAGCGAGAACTGACCTTGCGCCAGGGGGAGCCGGCTTTAGAACTTACCGAGCGGGTGACCAACCTCGATCGGCAAGGGTGGGATTTTGTCTGGTGCCAGCATCTGGTGCTGGGGGGTGATTTCATTGAAAATGGTTGTCGCATTGAACTTCCGGCCAGGCGGATTACTACCCCGGCGGTGCTTTATGAGCCCCAAACGGCGCGGTTGGCAGAAGGCCAGGACTCTCCCTGGCCCTATGCCCTCGGGCGGGATGGTTCGCCAGTTGACTTGCAACAGATACCAGGCCCAGAAGCTCACAGCCATGATGATGCCATGTTGTGGGAGTTCGAACGCGGCGAATACTGCGTGCACAATCCGCGCTTGAACCTGTCCTTCAAAGTCGAGTGGGAAAAAGAAATCTTTCCGTATGTGATGTTCTGGATGCCGTATGGCGGGGCGGAACTCCCGCCGCTAAGCGGCGTGTATGGGGTTGGGCTGGAGCCCACCAGCGCGCCCTATCCGCTGGCGCAAGCCGTCGCGGCCGGATTAGCTCGTTCTTTGGGCGGCGGGGAGAGCCTGCAAACCCGCCTGACGATTCGAGTGCTGGAGGGGTAATTCGAAGGAAGAGGCGCATTGTTCGGCACGCTGTTTATTTGGCTATGCACTCGTGGCGCCTCAGTGATGAGATAGGTTCGATAGCTAAAGCCAACCCGAGTTTTTGACCACAGAGATCGCCCAGTCTAGCAGATGCGGTCTTCAAGACCTGATAACTGTTCGGGCGTCTCTTTCTCAGGACCCAGCGACCTGTTACTTCGTGACGGTCTTGATTACCTGTTCACGATCGATCTGCTGGGTCCTCTTAAATCTTATCATACTAGAGCACGGAGAATTTGTTCATTTCGGTGCTTGTTGCGGTTTGGGTTGGTAAGAGACCGATCGGAAAACACCCTGGCGGGGACTTGTGATACCCCGCCAGGACAATTTTCTCGTTAATGAGCAGCGCCGGAGCCTGGGGCGGGAGATGCCCGCCCCGCAGCCTTTCTTAGCCTCAGTTGCGCAACACTAGCGGCAGGAAGAGGCGATTGTGCAGGAACAGCCACACCTCGCCGCCATTCGCCCAATTGCTTGTGCCGATGAAGAGGCGGTTGTTGTGCTCAACCATCTTGTTTGTCCAGTAGAAATAGTTGTTGCTATCGCCAAGACCATCGACAACGACCGGTTCCCAATTTGTGCCATTTGAGGTGCGCCAGATTTGAAGGCCGGTTGTGTCGTTCTCTACGACAGCATAAAGATGACCATTGAAGACAATCCCATCACTAAAGTACTGGTTTTCTGGGTTGCCAAAGCCGTTATCTACAACCTTCGTCCAATCACTCTGGCTGTTACAGATCGTTGCAGTGCAGCGCCAGATTTCAGCGCCCTTGGCTGTACCACCCAGCCGTGAGACATAAGCATACAAGGTATTGTTGTACACGATCAGTTTCTCTACCCGGTGAGCTACAACATCGCCGAAGCCAGAGTCGTTCACTTGCACCCACGTTGATCCATCATCAGAGCGCCAAACTTCGCCGCCCAGAGGCCCGTTGGTATGGGCGTCATTTTGCCAGTCGCCATGCCGGGTTCCAGCATATAAACGACCATTATAGGAAACCAGCGAGAGTACATCGGTATTGTAGGGATCATTTTTGAATCCGTCTGAAGCAATCTTTTGCCAGGTTAGACCATCGGCTGTACGCCAGATTTCTGCACCGAGTGGGCTCCTGTCACCTCTACCAAGGCCGGCGTATAACCGACCATCAATCGACTCTAAAAAACTAACGTAGCGGTAATCGCTGCTAATGCTGCCTGATGGCGTCACATTTTCCCAGGTTGTGCCATCCGCTGTGCGCCAAAACTGCGGCCCGTTGGTATGCCATGTGTCGCAATCAGGATCATCACAGATGAAGGTAAAAGTGGCAACATAGAGAGAGTTATTGAAAACCGCCATTGCCAGATTCTCCACATTTGTGGAGTCGCCAAACCCACGTGTGCTAGCCTGAGTCCATGTTCCATTGGAGTCCATCCGCCAAACGTAAGGTTGGTAGCCAGTAGCATAGAGCGCGCCCTGGAATGTTTCCAGACTTCGAAGCAGCGCGTTCTCAGGATCCCCAAACCCGTTGATATTGACCTGCTTCCAGCTCGGCACGCCGGGGGCATACTTCTGGATGCGGTGGTTGTTGTGGATTTCGGTCGTGTACACGCTGTCATCCGGACCGATGGCAATCCCAATTACGTTACTGAATTGACTTGAATTGCTGCCGCCCGAACCGCCAATGGTGGTCAGGTAGGCATTGCCGTTGGCAAAGTTGTCAAACACCTGCACGCGGCTGTTCCCCGAATCCACCACGTAGAGCCGCCCCTGGCTGTCCACTGCCACCTTGTGCGGCCCCCAATTGTCGAAGTGACTGAAATCCCAACCGCTGCCACCGCCACCGATGGTGCGCACATATTGTCGATTGCTGTTGAAGACCTGAATGCGGTCGTTGCCCTCATCGGAGACGTAAATATAACCGTTTCGATCGACGGCGACATCAGAAGGCCTATCGAAATGAGCATTGTCAGAGCCGGCCTCACCGGTCTTGCCTAAGGTGGCAATGTAGGCGAGCTGGTTGTTGTAAATCTGAACGCGGTGGTTGTCTCGGTCGGCAACGTAGATGTTTCCATTACGGTCAATGCCTATCCCGGTTGGAGCAGCGAACTTGTCATTGGCGTCGCCATAGCCGCCAAACCCGCCTGCATAACTGCCATCCGGATTAAAGATTTGCAGGCGATGGTTGCCGCCGATTCTCATTGTTGACCCCCACGATTCAACGGTGTAGATGCGCCCGTCTGGAGCGACAGCCACGTCCATTAGGTAGGTAAAGTGAGCATTGTCTTCTCCTGGTTGGCCGGCTTCCCCGACCGTCCACTGCGGCACACCGGCGGCGTTCAGTTTCACCAGGCGGTAACCGTATCCTTCAGCAATGTAGATGCTTCCATCCGGAGCGACTGCCACCCCTTCTGGATAGTAGAAACGGTCGTTGGCAGCCTGATAAGACACGCCCGTGGTGCCGTAGGTGCGCTGGTAGACGCGGCTGCTGTTATATTGCTGCACGCGCTTATTGGCGTAGTCGGCTACATAGATATTACCGGCAGCGTCCACCGCCACGTCGGTGGGGTACTTGAACTGGTAGTCGCCCGTACCAAAACTGCCGCCAATAGTGGCAACGTAAGCCAGCGTGTTGCGATTGAAAACCTGGACGCGGTGGTTCTCGGTATCGGCGACATAGATAAAGTTTGCATCCACCGCAACCCCCTGGGGGGTGTCAAATTGATTGTTCCCAGAACCGGCTGAACCGGTCGTACCCAGCGTGGCAGCATACGATGGCGCGGCCGGATTGGAGATGTTGAAGATCTGGATGCGGTGGTTTTCAGCGTCGGCGACATAGAGCAGATTGCCGTAGATGGCGATATGGCGTGGCCAGCACAGTTGGGTATTACCTGTGCCGCATTGCTGTCCGCCGATAGTGGCAAGGTAAGTGCCGCTGCTATTGAAGATCTGCACGCGGTTGTTGCCGTAGTCGCTGCCCCAGTAGCCGCTGTCACTGACGTAGATGTTGCCAGCGCTGTCGAAGGCGATGCTGATCGGATTTTCAAAGCGGTTGTTAGTCGAACCGGAATTCCATGCCTTGCCCAATTCACCGATTATCTCGCCGCTGCTGTTATATTTCACCACATGTGATGCCCCTGCGTCCACCACCCAGACATTACCGCTGCTATCCTCGGCAACATCGGTAATGCGGTCTAGAGCAGTGTCGGTGGCATCGATGACGCCGGCCTTGCCGATCTTTCGTTGGAAAGTGCCGTTAAAGTCAAACTTAAGCACACGGTGGGCGTGAGTATCGGCAATCCAGACATAATTGCCAATCGTGCCAACCCCCTCCACCCCAAAGAAGTGGTTATTGGTCTCGATAAACGGCTCCTGCGTTTTGCCGAAGGTCTGCACGTAGCGGAAGCTCAAGCCCGGTTGACCGAGGGGTACCGCAGATGCCGTCATCCCTCCTTCTTCACCGGCAGGTCCTGAGAGGGAAATGCCCTCACTTCCAGACCATCTGCCAGGCCCGATAGGGAATTTGCCGAACTCAGGCTCCCAGGGCAGCGGAAACTCTGCCCTAACAGGCCTATCGTTCGAAACTTGCGGTTGAGGCCGCTGGGCAACACTTGCACTGCTTTGCAGCAAAGCAAGAACGACAAAGAGGGTAAAAACCCACCATCCTTTTACCTTCATCCTAACCTCCGTTTTTGATTTTGCTGGATTTTTGGTTAACTGCTCCGGCGCTGCGCTCTGGTTCAATCACCTATGGGGACACTGGCAGAGCCTACCCGCTACGTTGTTCCTTGCCCCCTTCCCATTCCGGCCATAACTGCGCGGCGATCAATGGGGGTCACAATTAATATTATGCTTATTTTACTTCGTTTTTTTGTGCCTGACAAGGGTTTTTTAACGATTTTTTACCCCTGCTTAACCCCTTCTCTAGATTAAAAGACAGCGCGAAACTGGGGTCATGCCCAAAGGAGGCGGCTGCAAA
>Ga0197142_1005149_pt1 | contig 10345 bp, 9 predicted proteins | sample GBS60_MetaG_FD_148614 | JGI IMG/M metagenome (GOLD analysis project Ga0197142, IMG submission 148614) | Sediment microbial communities from Great Boiling Springs, Gerlach, Nevada, United States - GBS 60_MetaG | ecosystem: Environmental > Aquatic > Thermal springs > Hot (42-90C) > Sediment...
GGCCTTCCTCCGCCAGGCGGTGGGAGGCGCCCGCGAGGCCGGTCGGCACATCGGGATCTGCGGCCAAGCCCCCTCGGACTATCCCGAGATCGCGACCTTCCTCGTCGAGTGCGGGATCGAATCGATCAGCGTCACCCCCGACGTCCTGATCCGCACGGTCGAGCTCGTGCGCGACGTCGAGCGCCGTCTCGGCTTGCCGGCCCGCGCCCCATGAGGCGCTTTTATCGCGAGGTCACGGTCGAGACGGGCCGAGAGCCGGCGGGCGTGCTCCTCGACGGAAGGCCGGTTTTGACCCCGGCACGCAAGGTCCTGCGTTTGCCCACTCGGGCGCTCGCCGAGGCGGTCGCGGCGGAATGGGCGGCACAAACCGAGCGGATCGATCCGCACGCGATGCCGCTCACCCGCCTCGCCACGACCGCCACCGATCTCATGCCGGCCCGGCGGCGGGACGTGATCGAGGAGGTCGTGGGCTATGCCGCGACGGATCTCCTCTGCTACCGCGCCGTCGCACCGGCCGACCTCGTCGCCCGCCAGCACGCGCGCTGGCAACCCTGGCTCGATTGGGCGGCGGCGACCCACGGCGCCCGGCTCGAGCTCGTCCGCGCGCTCGATCCGGCACCGCAGCCGGAAGCGAGCCTCCTGGCCCTGCGGGCCGCGGTCGAGCGGGTCGAGGATTGGCCGCTCGTGGGCTTGCACGCGGCGGTGACGGGGACCGGCTCGATCGTCCTGGGCCTCGCCATGCTCGCGGGTGCACTCGGCGCCGAGGAGGCCTTCGCCCTCGCCCAGCTCGACGAGCTTTACGAGATCGAGCGGTGGGGGGAAGAGCGCGAGCAGCAGCGCCGGCACGCCAACCTGAAGCGCGACCTGGCCGCCGCCGAACGGTTCCTACGCCTGCTCGCACCCGCCCGCGCGACCCGCCCCTGACCAGTCGAGCACGAGCGCGAAGCCCGCGGGCACGCCCTCCTCGAAGCTCGTGACCAGAGCGTCCAGGCGATAGCCGAGCGGCGCCAGCCGGCTCTCGAAGAAGCGGTAGAAGGCCCGCGGCCGGCCGGAGAGGGTGGTGGGCCAGTCGGGCTCCCGCGCGAGGATCCGCCGCCCGCGATCCTCGAGGAGCTCGGCCGGGAAGGTCAGAACCTCGAGCCTTTTCGCGCCGCGCCGGGCAGCTTCGGCGCAGCGCCGCAGGATCGCCTCGATCTCGGCGGGCGAGAGGGTCTCGGCGCGCAGCCGCTCGAGCTCGCGCCGACGGGCCTCTTCCGCGGCGCGTCGGCGGGCCCGCGCGGCCAGCACGCGCTCGTTCTCGACCGCCTCGGCGAGCTCGGCGAGGGCCGCGGCCGGCGGGACCTCGAGGAGGGCTTCTTCGAGCTTCTCGACCAGCGTGCGTCCGTCGTCGGTCGGTGCGCTGCGGAAAACCCGGGCTCCCTCGGCCTCCAGTTGCCGCGTCACCGCATCCGCCTCGGCCGGTTCGAGGTGGACGAAGATCGCCGAACGGTCGGGGCCGAGGGCTTCGGCCACCGCCTCGCAGAACGGTCGGCCGAAGCAGCGGGCCGCTTTCTCCGCGCTCGCCCGCTCGGGCGCGAGGAGATGGGCCAAAAGGCGCTGCCAGAAGCCGTGCGGCAGCCGGCGCTCGGCAGGCGGGGCCAGCGGCTCCTCGAGCCGCAGCCGGCCGTCCGGCTCGCGGCGCAACGCACAAGCCTCCTCGAGCCGCCCGATGGTCGGGGACCCCGCGGCGCGCAGCCGCTCCAGAACCCGCCCGGCGGTCGCGGCACCCTCGAACACTGCCGCCAGGATCTCGCTCATGCCCGGTCCCGCTCCGTGGTCCGCCCCGGATATGGCGGCTCCCGGCCGCCCGCGCATCGCCGCAGCCGCTCCGTCTTTGCCGCAGCGCCGCGAGCTGCTAGCCGAGCGCGCACGGAACGGTCACGATCGGACGCTGCGGCGCGAACCTGGGGGACGGCCGGTGCAGGAGATTTTGGAGAGGCTCGAGCGGAAGCGGGAAGGGGCGAGGCTCGGCGGCGGGTTGCGGCGGATCGAGGCTCAACACGCGCGCGGCAAGCTCACCGCGCGCGAGCGGATCGAGCTCCTCCTCGACCCCGGCTCCTTCGAGGAGACGGACATGTTCGTCGAGCACCGCTGCACCGATTTCGGCATGGCCGAGCAGCACATCCCGGGCGACGGGGTGGTCACGGGCCAGGGGACGATCGACGGCCGGCTCGTCTTCGTCTTCGCCCAGGACTTCACGGTCTTCGGCGGTTCGCTCTCCGAAGCGCACGCCGAGAAGATCTGCAAGATCATGGACCGGGCGATGAACGTCGGCGCGCCGGTGATCGGCCTGAACGATTCGGGTGGCGCGCGCATCCAAGAAGGGGTCGCCTCGCTCGCCGGCTATGCCGAGGTCTTCCAGCGCAACGTCCTGGCTTCGGGGGTGATCCCGCAGATCTCGCTGATCATGGGTCCGTGCGCCGGTGGGGCGGTCTACAGCCCGGCGATGACCGACTTCATCTGCATGGTCAAAGACAGCTCCTACATGTTCGTGACCGGGCCCGACGTCGTGAAGACGGTCACGAACGAGATCGTCACCGCCGAAGAGCTCGGCGGTGCCGCCACCCACACCCAGCGTTCGGGCGTGGCCGACCTCGCCTTCGAGAACGACGTCGAGGCGCTTTCCGCGATCCGCCGGTTGTTGGGCTTTTTGCCCTCGAACAACCGGGAGAAGCCGCCCGTACGGCCGACCGAGGATCCGCCCGACCGGGAGGAACCCTCGCTGGACACGCTCGTCCCGGACAATCCCAACAAGCCCTACGACATGAAGGAGCTGATCCTCAAGGTCGTGGACGAGGCGGAATTCTTCGAGATCGCTCCCGACTTCGCCAAGAACATCGTCACGGGCTTCGCCCGGATCGAGGGGGCCCCGGTCGGCATCGTCGCCAACCAGCCGATGGTGCTGGCGGGCTGTTTGGACATCGACAGCTCGCGCAAAGCGGCGCGGTTCGTCCGTTTCTGCGACTGCTTCAACATCCCGATCGTCACCTTCGTCGACGTGCCGGGTTTCCTGCCCGGCACCGCCCAAGAATACGGCGGGATCATCAAGCACGGCGCCAAACTGCTCTACGCTTATGCGGAGGCGACCGTCCCCAAGGTCACGGTGATCACCCGCAAGGCCTACGGCGGCGCCTACGTCGTCATGGCCTCGAAGCATCTGCGTGGCGACGTCAACTACGCTTGGCCCACGGCCGAGATCGCGGTCATGGGCCCCAAGGGGGCGGTCGAGATCATTTTCCGCCAGGACCTGGGCGACCCGGCCAAGATCGAACAGCGAACGCAAGAATATCGCGAGCGCTTCGCCAACCCGTTCGTCGCGGCGCATCGGGGTTTCATCGACGACGTGATCATGCCGCACGGCACGCGCCGCCGGATCGCCCAGTCGCTCCGTTGGCTGGCCAACAAGAAGCTCGAGAACCCCTGGAAGAAGCACGGCAACATCCCGCTCTGAGCGGATCGTCGTCGGCGTCGGCGGTCCTCTGGCTCTCGCAGCCGCGAGATGCTAGGCGAACCGCGTCGCCCCGAAGGGGATCGCCCCATGTTCGACAAGATCCTCATCGCCAATCGCGGCGAAATCGCCTGCCGCGTCATGAAGACCTGCCGGCGGCTCGGCATCCGGACGGTCGCGGTCTACTCGGATGCCGATGCCGGGGCCCTGCACGTCGAGATGGCCGACGAAGCCGTCCGCATCGGCCCGCCGCCGGCCGCCGAGAGCTATTTGAACATCGAGGCGATCGTCGAAGCCTGTCGGCGGACCGGGGCCCAGGCCGTTCACCCCGGCTACGGCTTCCTCTCCGAGCGGGCAGCCTTCGCCCGTGCCCTCGAGGCCGCCGGCATCACCTTCATCGGCCCGCCCGTGGCGGCGATCGAGGCCATGGGCGACAAGATCGAGAGCAAGCGGCTCGCCCGCGCAGCCGGCGTCTCGACCGTGCCGGGTACCCTCGATTCGATCGCCGATCCGGACGAGGCCCGGCGGATCGCCCGCGAGATCGGCTATCCCGTGATGATCAAGGCCTCCGCCGGCGGCGGCGGCAAGGGCATGCGGATCGCCCGCGACGAGCGTGAGCTTCTCGACGGGATCGTGCGGGCCCGCTCCGAGGCCCGCTCGGCCTTCGGGGACGATCGGGTCTTCCTCGAAAAGTTCGTCGAGGAGCCGCGCCACATCGAGATCCAGGTGCTGGGCGACCGGCACGGCCACATCGTCCATCTCGGCGAGCGCGAATGCTCGATCCAGCGCCGCCATCAGAAGGTGATCGAAGAGGCCCCCTCACCCTTCCTCGACAAATCGACCCGTCGGGCGATGGGTGAGCAGGCGGTCGCACTCGCCCGCGCGGTCGGCTACCACAGCGCCGGGACGGTCGAGTTCATCGTCGACCGGCACCGCAATTTCTACTTCCTCGAGATGAACACCCGGCTGCAGGTCGAGCATCCGGTGACGGAGCTCGTCACCGGGCTCGACCTCGTCGAGCTCATGATCCGCGTGGCGGCCGGCGAGCCTTTGCCCTTCCGCCAAGAGGACGTCCGGCTCGAAGGCTGGGCGATCGAGGCGCGCGTCTACGCCGAGGATCCGAGCCGGGGCTTCTTGCCCTCGGTCGGTCGGCTCGTCCGCTACCGCGAACCCCAGGGCAAGGACATCCGGGTCGACAGCGGCGTGGTCGAGGGTGGTGAGGTCTCGATCCACTACGATCCGATGATCGCCAAGCTCTGCGCCCGGGGCCACGACCGCCGCGCGGCGATCGCCCGCGCCCGCGAAGCCCTCGACGCCTTCTTGATCCGCGGGCCCGCCCACAATCTGAGCTTCCTTTCGGCCGTTCTCGCCCATCCCCGCTTCCAGGAGGGCCGGCTCTCGACCGGCTTCATCGCCGAGGAGTTCGGCGAGCGCTTCCGCGGCGCGAGCCTTCCACCCGACCGGCTCGAGGAAATCGCCGCCGTGGCCGTCCGGTTACGGCTCGACCGGGCCCGTCGGGACGCCCGGGCGAGCGGCAAGCTCCCGGGCTGGCGCTACCGACCCGAGCGGGATTGGGTCGTGCAGCTCGATGGCGTCTGCTTCGCGATCACGTTGCTCGCCGACGAGGACGAGCGGAGCGTCCTCCACGTCGTCGACCGCCATCTCGAGGTCGCGGTCGATTGGCGGCCGGGCGATCCGGTCGTTCGCGCCCGGGTGACGGGCTCGACCTTCACGCTCCAGGTCGATCCTTTGCCCGAGGGCTGGATCGTCCGCCACGGCGGGGCGGAGCTGCGGGCGCTCGTGCGCACGCGGCGGGCCGCCGAGCTCGCCGCGCGCATTCCGGAAAAGGTTCGTGCGGACGCGGGCAAGATGCTGCGCTCGCCGATGCCGGGCCTCATCCTTTCGATCGCGGTCCAGCCGGGCGACGAGGTCAAGGCCGGGCAAGATCTCTGCGTCCTCGAAGCCATGAAGATGGAGAACGTGCTGAGGGCCGAGCAGGACGGTCGGGTGGAGGAGGTCCGGGTACGGCCGCGCGACACCGTGGCGGCCGACCAGGTGCTCATCACCTTCGCCTGACCGAGGCGCGCTCCGGCCGCGCGGCGGGGCTGGAGTGGTCGGCCCCGGGTGGCCATATAGGCGCGCGCTCGTCTCCGTGGATCCGTGAGGGGGAGCCGATGGCTGCGGTCGCGGAACCGTCCTGGCGCGCGCGGTTGTGCGCCCTCGTCGAGGCCAAGCCGTTCGAGCGGCTGGTGGTCGGCGTGATCGTCGTGAACGCGCTCACTCTCGGGCTCGAGACATCCGCCACCGCGACCGCGCTCGCGGGTCCGCTGCTTTTCGCCCTCGACCGCCTCGCGCTCCTCTTCTTCTGCGTCGAGCTCGCGATCCGGATCGTCGCCTACGGTCCGTCCTTCTTCCGCGGGCCGTGGAACCTGTTCGACTTCACGATCGTGGCGATCTCCTTGGCGCCCGCGAGCGAGGGCTTCCAGGTGCTGCGAGCGCTGCGGATCTTGCGCGCGCTCCGGCTCCTGTCCGTCGTGCCCGAGATGCGCCGGGTGGTCGAAGCCCTGCTCGCGGCCCTGCCCGGGATGGGCTCGGTCGTGGCGCTCTTGGCCCTCGTCTTCTACGTCTTCGCCGTGATGGCGACCAAGCTCTTCGGGCAGAATTTCCCCGACTGGTTCGGCACGATCGGCGCGTCACTCTACTCGCTCTTCCAGATCATGACGCTGGAAAGCTGGTCGATGGGCATCGTCCGACCGGTCATGGAGAAACACCCGCTCGCCTGGCTGTTCTTCGTGCCGTTCATCTTGATCACGACGTTCGCCGTCCTCAATCTCTTCATCGCTCTCATCGTCAACGCGATGCAGAAGGTGCACGAGAGCGAAGGTCTGGGTGAGACCATCAAGATCGAGCACGCCGAGGTCATGGCGGAGCTCCGGGCGATCCGCGCCGAGCTGGCCGAACTCCGGCGCACCACACCGACCCGGGCGCGCGGGGAGACGCTGGCCGCCCCCGAGCGCACGGGCTAGCCTCGCGCTGGTTCGAAACCATCCCTCTCGACCCGGCCGGAGCGCCCCCGGTGCCGACCCTCGCGAGCTTCAACGTCAACTCGATCAACGCTCGGCTCCCCAATCTCCTCGCTTGGCTCGAGGCCACGAAGCCCGAGATCGTCTGCCTGCAGGAGATCAAGTGCACCGAGGGGGGGTTCCCGCGCGAGCCGATCGAGGATCTCGGCTACAATCTCGCCCTCTTCGGCCAGAAGAGCTGGAACGGCGTGGCGATCCTCTCGCGCTTCCCGATCGAGGATCCGCTCCGGGGCCTACCGGGCGATGCCGAGGACGGCCAGGCACGCTACCTCGAGGCCTTCACGGCCGGGCTCCGCGTCGCCTCGATCTACGCCCCGAACGGTAACCCGGTCGGCAGCGAGAAGTTCACCTACAAGCTCGCCTGGCTCGAACGGTTGCGCACGCACGGCGAAGCGCTTCTGGAGCTCGACGAGCCCGTCGTGCTGGCGGGTGATTTCAACGTCATCCCCGAGCCGATCGACTGCCACGACCCGGCGGCTTGGGCCGAGGACGCGCTCTTCCGTCCGGAGAGCCGGCGGGCCTTCCGGGCACTCCTCCACCAGGGCTGGACCGACGCCTACCGCGCCCTCCACCCCGACGAGCGGGGTGCTTACACCTTCTGGGACTATCAAGGCGGCGCCTTCCAGCTCGACCACGGCATCCGCATCGACCACATCCTGCTCTCTCCGCTGGCTGCCGACCGGCTCGAAGAGGCGTGGATCGACAAGGGGCCGCGTGGCCGGCCCAAGGCCTCCGACCACACCCCGATCCTCTGCCGGTTGCGCGACGGCTGAAGGACGATGACCGAGAACGAAGCCGAAGCTGTGCCCGGGCTCGCGCTCGAGCCGCCGCGGCCCGGTGAAGAAGAGCTCGTGACCTACACCGCCGGACGGTTCGTGGTCGCGGCCCCGCCCTCCTGGTATCTGGCCGCGCTCCGAGCCGCCGAGGAGCGGGACGTGCCCTGGCCGCAGGCGATGGCGGATGCGACCGGCTGCAGCGAGGCGCGGCTCTTGCCGATCGAGGATCTCCGGCGGGCCGATCTCGCGGTCTGGTGTTGGCTCACGCCCGAAGGTGGCCGCTACGTCGAGATCGTCGACGCGACCGCCTGTCAGCTCGCGGTCTACGTCCCGGACCCGGCCGATTGGCCGTCCTTTTGGGCCGGCTTCGTCCTGCCGGCGCTCGAGCTTCAGGTCTTGACCGGGATGCGCCGCGAGTTCGCCCGCCTGGCGCGAGCCCGCCGTGGGGTCAGCCCAGGACCACGTCGAGCATCATCATCACGACGAAGCCCGTGAGCAGGCCCACACTGTTGATCCCGCCGTTGCGTTCGCGGTTGATCTCGGGGATCACCTCCTCGCTGATCACGAACAGCATCGCCCCGGCCGCGAAGCCCATCGCGACCGGCAGAAAGGGCGCGGCGAGGAAGACGAGACCGGCACCGATCATCCCACCCAGGGGCTCGACCACGCCGGAAAGGAGGCCCACGAGGAAGGCCCGGCGCGGCGGGTCGCCGGCTGCTACGGCGGCCATCGCCACGGCCAGCCCCTCGGGCACGTTCTGCAGCCCGATCGCGACCGCGAGCGCGGTACCGTTGGCCACGTCGCCCGAGGCGAAGCCCACGCCGACCGCGAGCCCTTCCGGGAAATTGTGCAGCGTGATCGCGAGGATGAAGAGGAGCACCCGGGCCCGGCCGGCGACGTCCTCGGCGTAGGGCCCGCTGCCGAGGTGGTGGTCGGCGAGCCAACGACCGATCCGGATGAGGGCGAGGCCGCCCGTGAGGATCCCGCCGCTCACGACGAGGGCCGAGAGCAACCGGCCGAGGCCCAGCCCCTGGGCCGCCTCGAGCCCGGGCACGATGAGCGAGAAGGCGGTCGCGGCGAGCATGACGCCCGCCCCGAAGCCGAGGAACAGGTTCTGTGTGCGCTGCGCGACTTTCCGGGTGAACAGGGCCGGGAGCGCGCCCACGCCGGTCAAGAGGCCGGCGAGCGTGCTCCCCAAGAGGCCGAGCCAGACGGTCTCCATGCGTTCTCCCGTCACCGAACCGGCGGCCGCCCGCCCTTGCCCCGCTCGCTGCCGCCTGTCTAGGGTCCGCGCCGCGACGGCAGGAGCGAGGGCACATGGGCGGGCCGGGGCGAGCGAGGTGGCTTTTCGATCGGCGGGCGCTCTTGGCGCTGTTCGCGGGCCTCGGCGCCTGCGGTCCGGTGACCGGCGGTCGTCTGTTGGCCGACGAGCGGGTGCTGCGGGCGATCCGTGCCCATTACGACGCGCACGCCCGCGAGGGCGAAGGCTGTGGCGAGCCTTTCATCACGCGGATCCGAAGTGGCCGTGTCGTGAGCGAGGCCGCCTTCGGCGCGCCGACGCGCGTCGCGATCGTCTACGAGTGGGAGGCGCCGCCCTCGAACCCGGGCGCGCCGCGCTGTCGCGGCGAGGGCGAGCGGTTCTTTTCGGTGTTGCGCACGTCCGAAGGGCCGGTGGTCACGGCGATGAGCGGCCCGGTCCGCTGAGCCCGGGCGGCGGCCGGGCTCAGCGCGGTCGCTCGCCGGCGGCCGGGACGAGGAGGAGGGCCGCGGCCGTCACGGCGACCAGGGCCGCCATCATCGGCACCGCCGTGCGGTCGTAGAGCGCGCTCACCGCGAGCCCCACGAGCGCGGCGAAGAGGAGCTGGAGGAAGCCCAACAGCGCCGAAGCGAGCCCGGCCTTCTCGGGATAGGGGCCGATCGCGAGGGCCATCGCGGTCGGCAGGGTGAAGCCGGCGCCGAGCATGAAGAAGAACATCGGCGCCACGACCGCCGGCCAGGAGGGCGGTGCCGCGAGCGCCCAGCCGAGGCCCGTGAGGGCGGCCACGGCCGACAGTCGGGTGCCGAGCCGCAACAGAGCGGGCAGACCGAGCCGTCGGTTGAGCCGCCCGGCGGCGAAGGTGCCGGCCATCCAGCCCGCCACGCCGGCGGCGAAGCAGAGCCCGTACCGGTCCGGGCGCAGACCCACGGCGTCGATCAGCACGTGCGGGCTACCCGAGATGAAGCTGAAGATGCCGGCATAGCCGAGGCCCGCGAGGGCCACCCGGGCGAGGTAGCGCCGATCGCCGAGGAGGGCGCCGTAATTGGCGGCAAGTCGCGCCGGGCTCGTGGCCTGCGGATCCTTCCGCCGGTTGGTCTCCGGCACCGCGAGCAGCACGCCCAAAAAGGAAAGGAAGCCGAAGAGCGCCAAGGCGGCGAAGGTCGATCGCCAGCCGAAGGCCAGGGTGAGCCAGCCGCCGAGCACGGGTCCGAAGATCGGCGCCAAGGCCATGGCGGTGCCGAGATAGGCCAAGACCTTGGCCGCCTCGGCCGGCTCGAAGAGATCGCGGACCACCGCTCTGCCCAGGACCACGCCCGAGCAGGCGGCGACCGCTTGGACGAAGCGGGCGCCCACCAGTGCCTCGATCGAGGGCGCGAGGAGGCAGACGAGGCTCGCGGCGACGTAGAGGCCCGTCCCGGCGAGCAGCGGCGGCCGTCGGCCGATCCGGTCGGAAAGCGGGCCCCAGGCGAGCTGCGCCACGCCGAAGCCCACGAGGAAGAGCGAGAGGGTGAGTTGGACCTCTTCGACGCTCGCGCCGAGGTCGGCGCCGATCGACGGCAGCGCCGGCAGATAAAGGTCGGTCGAGATGGCTTGGAAGGCGACGAGGGCGGGAAGGACGAGGAAGAGACCCCGCGGTGCGACGCGTGGCGCGGTCGTTTCGGGAGCGGCCATGGCGGCGGCTCTAGCAGCCGGTCCCGGGCGCTCCAAGCGCGCGCCGCCTTGCTGGGCCCGCTCGCCGGGG
>Ga0197142_1005151_pt1 | contig 10340 bp, 8 predicted proteins | sample GBS60_MetaG_FD_148614 | JGI IMG/M metagenome (GOLD analysis project Ga0197142, IMG submission 148614) | Sediment microbial communities from Great Boiling Springs, Gerlach, Nevada, United States - GBS 60_MetaG | ecosystem: Environmental > Aquatic > Thermal springs > Hot (42-90C) > Sediment...
CGATAACAATGGACAGCCTCTTCAGGTTGGCGATATGCAGCCCAATTCCCTCGTGCCCAGAGGGCTAGTGCTCGTGCGGCTGAATCGCCAGGGAGCTGGTCGGCAACAGTTAGCGCTGCACGAGTGATCCGCTCCGCCAAGACCGTTTCCGACTTAATCAGGTGATCACTGCGCCGTTTGAGCGCCGCAATCAGTGCTGGCGATAGCGCCCCGGCATGGGTAACAAACCACATCGGCCATTCAGTCTCTGGCGTGCGCAAGAGTTCATCGGCGAGTTGTTCGACGTTCATTGCAGAAGCCTTTCTATTACCTGGAAGCGTTTGGCCGTCTGCCTGGGAACGCGGGCCGCTGGCCCGCACCCTGGTGTGAAAGCGTGGAACTTCGTTCGATAGTGGTATTTCCTCCATCGCAGATAGGCTAATCTATACCGATCTTCAGCGAGCGGATTACAATCTCCTTTTCAGGTGTACAAACCGTGATGCGATAGGTTCCCGGCGCGAGATCGCGTAAGATAAAGGTTCCATCCTCTTCTAGCTCTGCCGTGATCGACTCCTCATCATCGCGCATTGCCAAAACCTGCTCGATTGGCTGATCAGGCGGTGAGCCATCGGGCATTCGCAATTCGCCAACAATCGTCCAGCGTGGGATACCCTGCGTGGTTCGTCGCGTGTTGAGGGTCAAAAGCACCTCAGAGGCTGCGTAGATAAGCGCCTGTCCTCGCAACTGCAGGGCCAGCGCCGGTTGCAAGATCGCCTCAACAATCTGTCGTACCCGTGTGAGAGGCGATGGTTCGATCAAGGGCGTCTCGTCCATTATACGGAGAAGTTCAAGCTCTTCCTGACAAAAGCGGCAGGTCTCGACATGGCGGTGAATAACCAGATGTTGGGTCGCTTCCAGTTCGCGATGATAATAGGCATGCAAGCTACCAACATCAGGACAGTGCAACCGGTATAAAACGGCTTCAATCGCTGCTATTTCTGCTGCCAGGACCTGAGCCTTCCTGATGCAGTCAGGATTAGCTTCCACAACCAACCGTTGCTCTGCTGAGAGTAAGCCGGCTGCGTAGTTGAGCAATGTTTCTTCATCAAGTGTGCAGGGAGTATCCATAAGCCGCTCTTTCCTTATTTCTAGTGCTGTCTCTAATTCTATTTTAAGAGACTCAGGTCCCTGCGGTTTTTGGCGGCGATGTTCGTCTTCTTCTATCGCTGAACGACGATGATCAGATTGATCCGAGAGTCCCGCGACGTCGCGAACAACCGGATCGTTACGTAAACGACGGATCACATTCTGCCTGATCTGATAGATTCGATTAACATCAGGGAAACGTTCCGGAAAAAGCTCCAGAAGCTCCTGTGGTTTATAGCCCTTTAGAAAGATATATTCAATAACAATCAACTCATCCTCAGACGGTACCTTCTCTAATCGCTGAGAAAGTGCGATTCTTGTCTCAGGATCGGATAGCTCGTTTGAACGATCAGGATATTGTGTATTATCTGCGGACTGTTCACGCCCTTTGTGCTTACGCCGAAGCAGACTAAGCATCGCACGCTCGGCACACTTCTTCAGGTATGCCAGGGGCGTCCCCAGATCGTCGCCCTGTAAGAGATGGGATTGACGATCGACACCTTTTTTCAACTTGAGCCAGGCATCATCGGCAGCTTCTGTTCGATCATGCTCGTCAATTAGATCGGGAAACTTGACACACACTCGTTGAATCCATTGACGAATGAGTGGCTGAAAGATTTCAATGACGTGATACCAGGCATCTTGATCGTCGGCAAAGGCTCTGCGGAGGAGATTCATGCAACACGGCGATGATCGTTCACCAGATTTACTAAATGAATCACGTTCACGTTGACAACAGCGGACAAGGTCGGCAAGGGGAAGATCTGATTCTGACATGTGATGGCCTCGCGAATGCAGTGACAGGCAACTGTCGCTTTTGCTGAGAACAAGCTCCCGCGACACACAGGCGTAGTCGCATCAGGATTTAGTTTTACGTCCGGTTGTTCCGATTATAGCATGAACGAAGTGTAGAATTATTACCAGAAACGCCCTTAAATCTGTCTAAATCAGTTGCTCTTCACGAGCTTTTTCCTTGGCGCTTCCGTGTGAGCGACGCTAGGGGATAGGCGTGAAAGCGAAGCTCACAGGCTGCACCCTATGCAGAACCGCTCTGGGATGGTTGGCAAGTGATGATCGAGCGACCAACACCTGTACTAGTGATCATCACTTTCGGCGAAAGGTGATCTTCTCACCACAGAGACCACGGAGATCACAGAGACTAAAGATCATTCATTGAACATAGGGTTGTGAACATTTTTCTTCCATGCGCCCAATGGTCAAAAATTATCCTTTCATTCATAAATCTTAGACGCTCTGCGAGCTCTGTGTGCTCCGTGGTGAGTTTTTGCAGTGGACTCAATCATAGTTAACCCGGTGTGCTGTTGCCATTTTTGAGCAGGTATGATGCTATGATAGCAACTAGGTATGACGCTATGGTAGCGACAGCGATTGAATACCTCAATGCAAACCAGGAGTTGTTATGGGTAAGGGTCGCGGATTATCACGAGCCGAGCGCTTGAACGAGATGAAGCGGCTATATGTGCAACGGGCTTTCAGCGACATCGAAATGGCCGAGCGACTTGGTATCGATCGCTCTACCGCCTATCGCGACCGCATTGCACTAGAACAGGAATATCCCTTCATTGAAGAAGAACCGGGTCGCTATCGCATTGATCGAAGTCGGTTGATTTCAGAGGTTCGGCTTACCCCTTTCGAAGCACTCTTCCTATACTTACCGGCCCGCCGTCTGCTGCGCCAAACCCACACTGCCAATCTCCATGTTGTCCAAGCTGTCGAAAAGCTGGCTACCTGTCTCCAACAGCCGATGACTGAGCGACTCCTGCAACTGACCACTGCCGTGCTCAAGCAGCAAAAACAGCCGCAACGACTGAGCATTCTCGAGCAGATTACAATGGCGTGGCTGAATCAGCGGAAGGTGCGTATTACCTATCGTGCGTTGCGCGCCCGTCGCCCACTTATTCATACCGCTTGCCCGTATCTGATCGAGCCGGCGCTTTGGAGCGATAGCGTGTATGTGATTGCCTATAGTGATGTTGCACGTGACATTGTACCCTTCAAATTAGAGCGGATTGAAGATGTCGTAACAACGTTAGAGACCTTTGAAATTCCCGAAGATTTCGATGAACAACAACTGCTCCGCCATACCTGGGGTATCTGGTTGGGCGATGATGAGCCGGTTACAGTACGCCTGCGCTTTGCACCGGGCGACGTGGTGCGACGGGTGCAAGAAACCATCTGGCATCCTTCGCAACGGATTACCCTGCTTGAAGATGGCGGATGTGAATGGCAGGCTCAGGTTGCCGATTGGCGTGAGATGGTACCCTGGGTGCGCGGCTGGGGGGCAGCGGTAGAGGTGCTCGAGCCGGTAGAGTTCCGCGAGACGCTGATAGGGGAATCACGCGCACTAGCCGAACGGTACGGCTGGCATGTATCATCTGCACCATCCACGACTGGTGAATCAACCACCTTGCAGGACTTTTTCGGAGGTTAGATCGATGCAACTGTACCCTTACCAGCAACGGGTAAAAGACCTCATTCTGAATGGTAAATCTGTTGTCTTACAAGCACCAACCGGGTCTGGTAAAACACGTGCGGCTTTGGCGCCGTTTATTGAAGGATTTTTTGATCGGCCTGCTACTGCACCGCGCAAATGTGTTTACGTTACTCCGATGCGCGTCCTCGCGAATCAGTTTTATGCCGAATATCATCGGCTCGCTGAGAGCTATTACCGACGTCACGGCAAATTGCTCGATGTTCGGATTCAAACCGGTGAGCAGCCGGACGATAGACGATTTGAAGGGAATCTTATCTTCTGTACCGTTGATCAATTTCTCAGTAGCTATCTCATGATGCCCTACAGTCTGCCGTATCGGCTGGCGAATGTGAATGCCGGCGCATTTACCGGTGCCTACCTGGTCTTCGACGAGTTTCATCTGTTTGATCCAGAAGCAGCGTTACCGACAATTCTCTACGTTTTGCAACAGCTTAAAGGTCTGGCGCCGGTGATGTTAATGACGGCGACATTCAGTGGGGATATGCTACAGGCATTAGCTAATCTACTCCATCCGGCTGAAATCGTAACCCTTTCAGCAGATGAGATAATCGCAATAAACACTCGTGGTAATAAACCGGCCCGCCAGCGCGTCTGGCAGGTTGCCGATACAAACGTACAGGCTGCGACAGTGCTGGCTTCTCACCGCCATAGTTCGATGGTCATCTGTAACACGGTGCGGCGAGCGCGTGAGCTATATCTCGATCTGAAACAGCAAGCACCGGCAGGCACCGAGATTATTTTGCTGCACAGTCAATTTTTACCGTCGGATCGGCGCCGGATTGAAGAGAGGCTGCGGAAGCTCCTTGGTATTGGCGCACCTCGTGAACATGTCAATCTGATCATTGTTGCAACCCAGGTGGTTGAAGTTGGGGTCGATATTTCAGTTGAGATCCTCCACACCGAACTGGCACCACCGGCTAGTCTGATCCAGCGGGCCGGTCGCTGTGCCCGCTATCCAGGTGAGACCGGCACGGTTATCGTGTATCCGGTTGACAAGTATATCCCTTATGCTTTCAAAAATGACGATCTGCTGAAACAAGAGATGGATTCGGCTCTTGCCTGGCTAAAGGAACGCCCAGGACAGGTTCTCGATTTTACCGATGAACAGGCGTTGGTGAATGCGGTCAGTACACCACGTGATCGGCAGGTCATCGGGAATATCCAGGCCGACCGGCAGAATCGACAGAGCAACATTCACCGTTGTCTGGACGGTTTTCGTGAAGGAGCTTCGCGATTGCTAGTACGCGATGTTGACAGTCGAACGCTGTTGATCCACCACGACCCAGACCAGTTGCTGGCCTCACCTTATGACGCCGTTGGGCTAAACATTCCGCTCTATTCGTTGCGGAGTATGGTCAAAGAATGGTTACAACGACCGGTTACTGTACCATGGCGCGTGCGTCGGCTTGATGAAAGTGAGGCGGGTGATCGGTTAGAGAATAATCGGCCTCTCTACCGCTGGGTTGATGTCCGGGATGGTCGTGATCTGGAAGCAGCCGCACTGATCGTCGTTCATCCGGCGCTGGCCGGTTACTCAGAACAGGAAGGCTTCTTACCCAACGTCGGTCATTTGCCGTTTCTATCAACACTGCCACCTGCGACCACCTTAATTGATCGCACCACTTTTGGGTTGCGAGTCGAACCATACCGCGATCACATCCAACGAGTGCTGGAAGCCTTTACAGACCTGGCGCTCCCCGAACTTTATTTTGCCGCCAATGCCCTCGAACGAGTCGCCGGCTGGCAGCGAGGAAGTGTGCTGTGTGCGGCCTGGCTAGCCTGCTTATTTCACGATGTCGGGAAGCTCTCGGTTGGCTGGCAGCAGTGGGCGCATGCCTATCAGCAGGCAATCGGGCAACCGATTGCCCAAACCGTTGCCCTGGCCCATACGACCTTCGATCGCCAGAATCCAACGCATGCACAGGCGGAACGCCAAGTGTCCCAACACTATCAACGCCCACGTCATGCCGCCGAAGGTGCATTGGCAGTCGCATCCATACTGGCCAAGGCGCTTCCTCATCAGGAACTTGTGAAAGCGACATTAACAGCGATTGCCCGACATCATGCGCCTTTTGTACAGGATTGTCAATCATTTAAACTGGTAGATAATGCGAAAGATATTATTAAAGATACGCTACAATTCCTTCCCAAAGATGTCGTCTGTCATGCGAATCCAGATATGCTCTGGCAACAGGTAGATACCGGTCAAGTGAGCCAGTTTGCCGATCTGCTTACCAGACCGACCGACCGTTATGGTTGGATTGCCTACTCGTTACTAGCCCGTGCGCTCCGGCGAGCCGATCAGCGCGGGACTGAAATGGGCCATACACAGGCAACGCCCTAAATGGAATGGTGGAGTGGTTATGAATTCGTCGATCTATCGCAGTGAGTATTATGTGGAAAAGCGCACCACTACATTTGCCGATAATCTGGTTGCGTTTGGTGTCGCTTACGTGCTCAACGGGATTGCCGATGGTCGAGCACGGATTACGATTGAGGATTGTGGTCCGTATTTTGCTGTAATCTGCGATCCACCGTTACGCGAAGAGTGGGTTACTCATTGTCAGTTTTTTACCGGTGCTTTTTTACTCATCACCGTTGATCGTAAGAGTCAGCAAAAGCTGATCAAAGGTACTCAGATTGCGGTTGAAACGGTAGCGGCAATGCCAGGAATTGCTCCTGATTACGAACAGGCCAAAAGCGATAACGAAACCTATTGGGCCTGGCGACGTAGTGTGGGCGATCAGTGGCAACAGCTTCAACCACCGGTCGAACCCCACCCCGATTGGGAACTCTTTCGGGCAATCAATCCAGCCGCATTGCAAGCCGCTAACAGTGCGGCGGCTGAATGGTTTCAGGGGCAGGTCGCATTTCCAGAGCTACTGAAAACGGTACTGATCTACGCCAGCGCGTTCCCGAATAAAGAAGAGGATGCGGCAAAACATTGGGCAGCGGTATGTAAACGCCATGGGCTGAAACACTCGAAACAGCTCAGCGCCTCTCAATTAATCAACCCAACCCAGGGCAAGGGAACGACCAATAGTAAAGCGATCTTTGCGAAGCCCGGCAATCTCAGTAACTTCTGGCTTACCGAATACCTGAAGTGGGTTGGATTGCGCTGGGCCGGCTTCACCCGTCTGATCAAGGATAGCAAGGATCGGAAAATCTATGTCCTAGCGCCCAATCGGCTCGACTGGGAACATCACCTGGGTATCCGCGAGCAATTTCGGCGCTTGATGATCGGAACCGGCGGCGCAATTCAGCTCGACATCCTAGCGGCGTTGCGTTACGCGAAAGCAGTCCTGAGCTACGCCGAAGTCAGTCGTGATCAGAGCCTACTGGCTCAGGTGTTCGGCACACACCAAGGTGTTAATAGGCTGGTGTATGGACTTGATAGCGCCTACTACAAGAATCTCGGTCAGTCGGCGGCAGTCATGAACATTGCCCGCATTGGCATACCGTCTTGGATCCAACCACAAACGCAGAATGATATTCCGCGCTATCAGGCAGTGATTGACGAACACCTGCGGATTGTGCGCAATCTCGATGAAAAACGTGGTGAGGAATATGAATTGCTCCGCAGCTACCGTGATTTCCTTTCCACCAATGAACTTGCTACCTTACTGGCATTTACCGATGCGTATTCTGGCTTTGTTATTCAACGCGATAAGCTCGCCCCTCAGTTTACAGTTCATTCTCTGGAGGTTATTATGAGTTCGATTGCCCCACCTTTGAGCGAGATCACCAAATCACGAGGCTTTCGTAATCTGGCCTACGCCATTCGCATGGCAACCGTTGAAGCCCATCGTCGCAACCTGAAGCGTAATCAGGATAAATACGATGTGTCGTATGAAGTACGGTATGGGCTTGGGCAGGAACTGTTGCGTAAATCAGCGTATCCCAACGAGTTCATTATCGCTCTGAGCGAGTTTATTCACGATTACAATGCGGAAAATGCCCGCATGCGAGAACGCTTGGAGCGTCAGGGTAACTCGCAACCGCGCGGAGCACGCAGCGATGTTTCGATCCAGGATATTGATGAGTTGCTGGCCTTGATGGATAAGTATCGCGATCCGCAGATGATTGCCAGTTTGCTCGTGGCGTATGGCTATGCCAGCACGTACCAGCGTGATGAAACGTATACGCCTGAGCGTGACACTGACGAGGCAAACGATCAGGATGCTGGTAGCACTGAGGAATCGGAAGAGGAATAGTCACATGTGTATAGCCGAGGAGACATCAGTATGAAGCCTATGTTCAGTCTGTCAATTGCTGCTCGTGCCGTCTTGAACCTCCACTCGTTGAATAACGAAGGTGGTGAGGGGAATCAGATTCAAACGCGGATGGTTAACGTCTTTGCTGATGGTCGTCTGCACAGCGTGAATGCAATCAGCGGCGACATGTTCAAACATATTCAGTCGGAACACCTGCATCGATTGGCGGTGCAGGCTGGCCTACCCCTTTCAATCGGTGCACGGCTGTTTAATGCCAATCGCATAAACTACGATCTCGACATCGACAAAGAGTTTCTCAACCAACTGAAGGGGGCCAAGAGTAATGCTGCTGAGCTTGACCTCATTCTGCAGCGCTGTGCGATCACCGATATGGCAGGAGCGTTGATTACCGCCGAAAACCGCTCGTTGCCGCGCAAGAGTGTCGTCGAGTTTGGTTGGGTCGTCGGTGTTCCAGGGAGTGTTAAGACCGACTCATACTTCCATGTCAAATTTGAGAGTGAGCGTGGAGGTGGCAGTGCCGGTGTTGATGAGTCGGGATCGATCACCGGAAAACAAACTCCCTTCCATCGTCCGGCATCATCGGGTGTCTATGCAATTGTGGTACAGGTTGAGGCAGCACGGGTTGGCTTCAACGATATTTCGCAACGCTACGCCATTGATGCCGAACAACGGCAGAAGCGTTTACGCGCCTTGCTCGAGAGTGTGCTCTACACCTTCATCGAGCCTGCCGGTGCTATGCGAACGGCACAGAATCCTCATATTCTTGATGTCAGTGGCGTGATCTCGGTCAGCTCGAATGTTCTTCCGGCGCCCTGCATCTCGCCACTGAAAGATGATTTTGTTGCCGATGTTCAGCGTGTTGCTAACAGTCTGAACGAGCTCCATCCAGGGGCAATTGAGCTGTTTTCATTCGCTTCGCTCGGCGAATTTGCCGAACAGATGAGTCGTCTTATTCGGGAAGCTGAACCGTTTACTCTGCCGGTGGTGCAGGGAGAGTAGCTTATGTGGTTAATTGCTGAATACGAAGCTGTCTCACTCTTCTCGTTGCGTCCGAGTGCCACGACTGCTTCTGGCGGGAAAACGCTGCTGGCGCCCTCGCCTTTTGCGATCAAGGTAGCGATCTTCGATGCCTTGTGTCGGCTCCAACCGTTAAGTACGGTGCAGCGCTACTGGCCTGATATTGCCCGCTTGGAAGTAGCATTACGACCGGCAGCGCATGCAGTTGTCTCGAACGTCTTTCAGCGCGTTCTCCGTCCTAGCCGCAGCAACGCTCAGCCCAATGATCCTGATTTTGAAGGCTTTTTCCAACGGACAATCGGGTATCGTGAGTACGTTCATCTGGTTGGTGCCTTTGCGATTGGGTTGGGCTGGGAAGGTACAGCGCAACGTGATTGGTTATCTACCGCGTTGATCAATATCACCTATCTCGGCAAACGGGGCGGTTTTGTTCAACTGCTACAGGCACCCGAATACCAGGAAGTCTTACCGCCAGACTTTATTTCGCTCACTCAACCTGGTATGAATTTCCCGCTTGACGGAACTCTCCAGGTCTTAGATGACTGTGATGATAAAGTAAGTTTTGAGAAGGTGAATGTTTATGATCAGACAAAAAAGCTGTCGAAAGATGACCGTCAGCCGCGACATGTAGTATTACCCTACCGATTAAAACGTTCGTCTAAATCGTTCTCGTGGTACGAACGGATCTAACAGCACCTCGTGACTAATAAAGGTAGGGGCACGTTACATCGTGCCCCTCCTCCCCCTCATCCTCCGCTGTCATCCCCCCAACGCATCCAACACTGCTGCTAGCTCGGCAGGGCGTGGTGGTGTGAAGACGACTGACAAAGGTGCTGCCCAGTTCCAGCGAATGATCCCGTTGGCATCGATGACGAAAACACCGGGTAAGGGCACTCCCATCGCCGATCCCATCCCGTAGCGGTAAAATACTTCCCATTCGGGGTCGCTCAGAATTGGATATGGCGCACGCAAAACCTCGGCCACGTAGCTGGTCATTTCGAGATCAGTACTGCTAACGACCAACAGATGGGCATTGCGCTGGACGAACAGCTCATAATGCTCCCGCAACGCATCCAGTTGCGGCGCGCAGTGCGGTCAGAAGAAGCGGTCACTGACAATCCGGGTAAGATTGAGTACAACCGGTCGACCACGCAGCGCGCTGAGGGTGATCGTGCGGCCATATTCCACCCGATCCTCTGGCGGCCCACTTATGAACTGAGCATACGGTAGAGTAAAATCGGGCGCCTCACTGCCAACTGGCGGTACGTTGGCCGGGCCGCGCGGTCTAATGAATTCTTGCCGCCATTTGGCCGTCATAGGAATGAATGGTCTTGCCATAATACCTCCGCAGGAAAAGAAACACTTCTTTATGTAGTATACCCCGATTTGCAGGAGATTGAAGATAGGAGATAGCAAATAGCCAGGGTGAAAATCCCTCTTTCGCTCTC
>Ga0197142_1005153_pt1 | contig 10338 bp, 7 predicted proteins | sample GBS60_MetaG_FD_148614 | JGI IMG/M metagenome (GOLD analysis project Ga0197142, IMG submission 148614) | Sediment microbial communities from Great Boiling Springs, Gerlach, Nevada, United States - GBS 60_MetaG | ecosystem: Environmental > Aquatic > Thermal springs > Hot (42-90C) > Sediment...
CGAGTTCCTCTTCGGCGGGCCGCGCGTCGACCTCACCTTGCTTCCCGGGACGCGCATCAGCGTGCAGGTCGACGAGCATCCACCGCGCATCCTCGCGAACACCAGCGCGCGGCCACAGCGGATCACCGCCGCAGCTGGGCTCGCCGATACCCCTCATACCCTGATCATCCGTCCCCTGTCACCGCAAGGGGGGATCCTCCAGGCCAACGTCATCCGCCGACCGTTCGTCCTGGATGCGCTCCCATACTTCCTCGGTGCGACCGGAACCGTGCTCGCGCTCAACATGGTCTCGCTAGCATGGACACTGCGCCGACTCGCCGCACGTCGCCGCAGTGTTGCCGCGCTGGCCGTTCCAACGCTCAGGCAGAGCGGAGCGGGGCCAAGCAGCGAGTGAGCGCGTCGCGCCAGTCGGGGAGGATGATACCCAGCGCCGGCGCCGCCAGGCTGGTCAAGACTCCGTTGCGCGGTGGGCGAGCCACCCGACGGAACTGGCTCGCCGGAATCGGCTCGACTGGCACGTCGAGTCCGAGCGTGTCCAGCACCGCGACCGCCCACTCGTACCAGGAAGCCCTTCCGGCGTTGACCAGATGGTACGTCCCGTAGGCCGGTTGGGCGACCAGTTGCCAGATCGCTCTCGCCAGATCGTCCACGAAGGTGGGGCTCCCGTATTGATCGGCGACCATCCGCAAGCGCGGTTGCTCCCGCGCCAGTCGCAGGACAGTCGTGACGAAGTTGCGCCCGTGCGCGTCGTAGAGCATGGCCGTCCGCACGATGTAATGGCGCGGGCAGAGTGCACGGGCGACTTCCTCGGCCGCCAACTTGCTCGCCCCGTACACGCTCAAGGGATGCGGTCGCGCGAACTCGTGATACGGCTCGTCCTGCTCTCCGTCGAAGACATAATTGGTGGAAATCGCGACCAGCGCTGCCTCGGCAGCGGCGCAGGCAGCCGCGACGTGCTGCGTGCCCAGTGCGTTGACGCGCCAGGCCCGTTCCGGGTGCCGCTCGCAGCCATCGACATCGGTCCAGGCAGCACAGTGGATGACGAGCGACGGCTCGATCCGAGCGAGCACGGCACGCACGGTAAAGGGATCGGTCACGTCGCACTCGGCCGCTCCCAGCGCGATCACCTCCGTGTGGGCTGGAGCAGTGCGCACCAGCGCCCGCCCCAGTTGGCCGTGTCCACCGGTGATGAGCACGCGCACCACCGACCTCCGCAGACGTCGTCGGTTACTATAGCGTGCGCGAGAGGGCTCGGAGAGCGTTCGAGGACGAGGAGGAAGGAGCAGACCGTGCGGTTCGGAGCGCACATGTCGATCGCTGGAGGAGTCGATCGCGCTATCGACCGGGCCATCGAAATCGGTTGTGAAGCCGTGCAACTCTTCACCAAGAGTAGTAACCAGTGGAAAGCTCGACCGCTCACACCGGACGAGATCGCCCGCTTCAAAGAGAAAGCAGCCCGCTACGCTCTGCCGACCGTCGCGCACGACAGTTACCTCATCAATCTCGCGAGCCCGGACGATGCCCTGTGGGAGAAATCGATCGCCGCATTCCGCGAAGAACTGGAACGCTGCGAGGTCCTCGGCATCCCCTATCTGGTCACGCATCCCGGAGCGTTCGGTGAGGCAGGACTCGAGTTCGGTATCCGACGCGTCGCCGAAGCGCTCAATCGACTCCACGCCGATCTGCCCGGCTACCGCGTGATGACGTTGCTCGAGACGACAGCCGGCCAAGGGTCGAGTCTGGGGTACCGGTTCGAACAGCTCGCCGCGATCGTCGAGCGGGTCCGCGAGCCGGAACGCGTCGGCTACTGCTTCGACACTTGTCACGTCTTCGCTGCTGGTTACGAGCTCCGCACGCCCGAGGGTTACCGCGCCACCATGGACGAGTTCGACCGCATCCTCGGTTTGGATCGGCTTTTCGTCTTCCACCTCAACGATTCCAAGCGCGAGTTGGGTTCGCGCATCGATCGGCACGAGCATATCGGTCAGGGGAAAATCGGTCTCGAGGGTTTCCGTCTCCTCGTCAACGATCCGCGTTTCGCCGAGCATCCGGGACTGCTCGAGACCGAAAAGAGCCCTGATCTCCACGAGGACGTGGAGAATTTGCGCGTCTTGCGCAGTCTGGTTGCCGCCTGACGAGAGAAACCTATCCGGCGGGCACGGACGACAGGAGCGAGTCGAGAATGGTATGATGAGGTTGCGGCAGCGACCGGAACCGACTCGATACACTCGAGAGTAGGCTCTGTTGGCTGGCCGTCTGGCACTTCCAGAGAGCGGTGAGGTTCGTGACGGAAGGCATCACGCAGATCCTGAGCGATCTTTCGCGGGAAGCCGAGGAGGCGATCCGCGCTCTCGAGCGTCATCTGCACGCGATTCGGAGCCGAGTCGACACGCTGACGAACGAACTCGAGCAGCAGCGCCTTCGCATGCAGCTTCACGTCGAAGAGCGTCTCGTCGATTCGGGCGGGAAGCTGACGGAGGACGAGCTCCACACCTTGCGGTCCTTCGAGGATACGCTGGCCAGTCAACTGGCACGAGCCCAGGCATTGGGTCGGCAACTTGCCGGGTTTCTGCAGCTTTTGGCAGTCAGCCGCCAGCAGCTCAGCGGCAGCAGTACCTTGCCCGATCTGGAGGCAGCCAAAGACCTGCTCGTCCGACAAGCGATGGTGCGTGCGCAAGAAGAGGAACGCCGCCGTTTGGCGCGCGAAATCCACGACGGCCCAGCCCAAGTTCTGGCTAATGCCATTCTGACGATCCAGTACCTCGCGCGACTGATCGAGCGCGGTGACATCGCCAAGGAAGAGCTGCGCCAGGAACTGAACCGCGTCGAAGCGATCCTGCGCGCGGGACTCAGCGAGACCCGCCAGTTCATGTTCGCCCTCCAGCCGACGACGCTCCAGCAGCACGGCTTGCTCCGAACGCTCGCGCTGTACTTGGAGACGTTGCGCCGACAGTTTCCCGCTCGACTCGTCGTCGAACTTCCCGAAGCGCTCCCGCCGCTCACGCCGGAGCAGGAACTTGCTGCCTTCCGGGTGATCCAGGAAGCGCTGCACAATGTCCAACGTCATGCCCATGCCAGCCACTGCTGGCTAAGGATTTTCGTTCATCCATCCGAAATAGTCATCGAAGTGGCGGACGATGGGCAAGGCTTCCGTCCTGGTGCCATCGTTCCGACCTCGAGTGGTGGGTTCGGCTTGCAGGGGATGCGCGAGCGCGCCGAACTCGTCGGCGGCCAGCTCGAGATCCAGAGCGAACCCGGGCGCGGCACGACGATCCGGTTGCACCTCCCGCTCACAACGGCTCGCGGCGAGGAAGGTGTCACCACCGGAACAGCAGAGGAACGTGCACCGATCGAGGAGCAGAAGGAGCGGATCGCATGAGCCCGATCAACATCCTCATCGTGGACGATCACCCGCTCTTCCGGAGCGGTATCCGATGGAGCCTGGAGCAGAACCCACAGTTCGTCATCGTCGGCGAGGCCGCCGACGGGAGCGAGGCACTGCGCTTGGCCGACGAACTCTCACCGGACGTCATCCTGGTCGACCTCAGCCTTCCCGGCATGAACGGATTGGAAGTCGCCCGAGCACTCAAGCGCCGGCAACCGCAGGCTGGCGTGATCATCCTCACCATGCACCAGGACGACGAGCAACTGTTCAATGCCATCCGAGCCGGAGCCTCGGCCTACTGCACCAAAGACATCGAGCCCGAACAACTGATCGAGGTCATCACCCGTGTCGCTCGCGGCGAGTATCTCATCAACGAGATGGTTCTCTCTCGCCCCTTCGTCGCCTCGCGAGTCCTCGATCAGTTCCGCGAACTCTCCCGCCTCGACCGCACGTCGAGCGGCTTCTTCTCTCCCTTGACCCCGCGTGAGACCCAAATCCTCGATTATTTGGCCCGCGGGTACAGTAACAAGGAAATCGCTCAAGCGCTCAACATCAGCGACCAGACCGTCAAGAACCACATCACGTCGATCCTGCGCAAGTTGGCGGTCAACGACCGCACCCAGGCAGTGATCTATGCCCTGCGCCACGGTTGGATCAAGCTGGAGGATACCGAGGACGGTCTCCCTGGCCCCGCCCCCAGTTTCGGTCGCGAGCGCGGGCGACGCTAACGCCGGCTGAATTGCCGCTCGAGTTCCTCGGTGCTCAGATGAACGACTGTCGGGCGTCCATGCGCGCAGGCGTTGGGGACGCGGCACTGCTCGAGTTGGCGAATGAGTTCGCGCATCTCGGGAAGCGAGAGTTCCTGTCCCGCGCGGATCGCTGAGTGGCAAGCCGTGCTGATGGCCACGCGCTCGAGCGGGGTCGTACCGCGCCCACCCGCCGCGAGCTCGTCGAGCACGGCGATCAGGACCTGCTCGATACTGCGTTGGACGACTGCCGGAACCGCCCGGACAGCGACCGCAGCCCCACCGAAGGGCTCGAGTTCCCAGCCGAGCTGGACCAGCGCGTCGCGGTAGCGCTCGACGGTGGCCAGTTGCACTGGAGAAAGCTCGAGAACCAGCGGCTCCAAGAGCGCTTGCTGCTCGACACCACGTGCCTCCAGCTGCGCGAGCAGCCGATCCAGCAGGATCCGCTCGTGCGCGGCATGCTGGTCGATCAGATACATACCGTCCGGCCCCTCGGCGATGATGTAGGCTTGCCGAACTTGCCCCAACACGCGCAGGACCGGCAGCCAACTCGTCGAGTCGGCCGAGCGAGCGCTCGATGGGGAGTCGACCAGTTGCTGGGGCATCCCAGAGCGACTGCTCCCCAGTTCCCGCGTCGGATCGGCGACCTGGAGGCGACGTTGCACGACTGACGGCGACAGCGGGCTGAACGTCACCGGTGGCGGCGGATGTTCCGGCACGTGAGCCAAGAGAGTGCGGCGGACTGCCTCGTACACCGCAGCGGCCACCGCTCGCTCGTCGGCGAAACGCACCTCGCGCTTGGTCGGATGGACATTGACGTCGACTCGATCCCCGGGCAACGACACCGCGATGACCCCAACCGGGTAACGTCCGACCATCAACAAGGTGTGATAGGCCTGCTCGATCGCTGCCACGAGGGTACGGCTCTCGACCCAACGCCGATTGACGAGCACGAACAACGCTTGCCGGTTGGGACGAGACACGCGGGGAAGGCCGACTGCCCCCTGGACCACGATCTCGCCCGCACGGTACTCCTCGATCCGGAGCATCTGTGTCGCTGTCTCGGCTCCGTACACCCCGATCAGCGCATCGAGGAGATCACCGCTCCCGCTGGTCGCCAGCACGATTCGTCCGTCGTTCGTGAATTCGAACCGTACCTCCGGATGAGCCAGAGCCAGCGCAGCCAACGTGCGTTGGATGAGGGCAACCTCGGTCGCATCCTGGCGCAAGAAACGCCGTCGAGCCGGGACATTGGCGAAGAGATCGCGAACGGTCACCACGGTTCCCGGTGCAACCCCGATCGGCTCGACCCGCCCGGGGCGTCCGTAACGAACGAGCAACCGCGCTCCATAGGGAACATCTGGTACCCGCGAGACGATCTCGCACTCGCTGACTGCGCTGATCGCAGCCAATGCCTCACCGCGGAATCCATAGCTCGCGAGTCGTGCCAAGTCCTCGAAGCGGTGCAGCTTGGAGGTGGTATGCCGCTCGACAGCCAACGGCAGCTCGTCCGGTGGAATCCCCGTCCCGTCATCCTGGACGCGGATCGACTCTCGGCCACCCGCGACGATCTCGACGCGGATCGTCCGAGCCTCCGCATCCAACGCATTCTCGACGAGCTCCTTGACGACCGATGCCGGTCGCTCGACGACTTCACCGGCAGCGATACGTCGAACGGTCGCCTCGTCCAGCCGGACGATCGGCATGACGACGTTCCTCCTCGCGCCAGTATACCCCCAGGGAAGGGCAGTGACAGGCAAGCGCTCCCGGCCGCTGGGAACCCGGCAGAAGCCACCAGTGCGCACCCTCGAGAGACCTGCCGAGCAGCCCTGGCCCACTTGCCGGTATAATCTTTTTGCGGTAGGGTACGAACCGGGGAGAGGCGACGAGCGACGACTGAGGGCTACGAGTGAACCAGCGGACGATCACGGTCAGCTTCAGCCACGTCGAGGCTGCCAAGATCTTGATTCCCTCCCTGGAAGCATTGTTGGTGCGCGTTCACGAGCTCGTTCAGGATGTCGCGGACGAGCCCCCGTATGCGCGCTGGGTGCGCGACACGGCCTATGAGCTGCTAGCTGCACTCCGGCAGCAGCTGAGTGCCGTGCGCTGGGGCGAGGAGCTCCTGAGAATCGAGCTGGATCCCGATCGGGTGGGACTGCTGGCAGCAGCGCTCGGGGGGTTGCGGCGCCGGATGGGGACGACTGACCGCGAGGGCACCGCATCAGCGCTCACCGTGACGCGCCAGCGCCTCTGGTTGACGATACCTTTCGAGTTCCCGGTGACCTGGTGGCTGAGTCACGATGTCGTCCGAGGCGAATTGCTCCCCCTTCTGCGAGCATCGTACACCCGGGCTGAGGATGCGAGCGAGCGAGCGCATGCCGAGCGCATCTTGCGCAGTACCGAACGGGTACTGGGCCTGAGCGATTCCGAGGCCCTTCACTTGGAAACGCCGCTCGCCGACTTGGCCTGGCTGGCGACATCGGTCGAGCGGACGCCCTCTGCCCGGCGCCTCCACAGCCTCTTGGAGCACCTCCTCGACCCGCTCGTCCGAGAACGCTACCGCACCTATCGTGCGGGTCAGCGCGAGCGTGCCACCGACCACTCGCAAGCCCGTTCCACCCCGCCCAGTGGAGGTGGGCCAGCATCGCACAGCCGGAGCCGGGGAGAAACGGATGCTACCTCCCGACCGTCACCGGCGACTGCGGCACCCGGACAGCCGGGACCAGTGCTGCGGCGCATCGCCGCCGGCCTACTCGATGGCATCGTGTTCTGGGTATTCTCCCTCTTCTTGACTTATTCTATGTCTGTCTTGTTCGTCGGTGAGTCGCCCGGGCTCGTCGTTCTTCCCCCAGGCGTCTACGATGCGCTCAGCTCGCTGATCGGATTCGCGCTCGGGATCGGCGTTCCCTATGCCTATTGGGTTTATCCGGTCGGGCGGTGGGGCGCGACGTTGGGCAAGCGAGCTTTCGGCCTCCAGGTCGTCGATCGACGAGGTGCACCCCCGGGACAGGCCAAGGCACTCGGCCGTGCGATGCTCCTCGCGCTGCTCGGTTGGCTCGCCCTCTTGCCCTGGTGGCCGGTTCTCTTCCGGACCGATCGACGAGGGCTGCACGATCAGGCGGCCGACGTCTGGGTCATCCATGAATGGCGGACGAACTGAGCGGTAATCCAGCGCCGAGGGCGCCCTTTCCTTCTCCGAGTCCGGCACGGCGCCAGCCGTCGCGACCTGGGGCAGCGGAAACCAGACCGAGGAGAAATCTGGTGCAGCCGAGCATGGCTCGGTAGGGCGTCCGGCGACTGAACGGCCCACTGTCGATCGTTGACGAACGTCGTCACACTCGTTCACACCACGATTCGCCTCGTCCACTCCGCGTTTTCACGCGTTCCTGCTCCTCTTTGACATGATCACGCAAGCCCCTCGACAACACATGCCGTGTCGATCGGCAGCGCTACCGATTCCTCACACGAAGCGAGCAGCGCGCAACGGCCATGTCCATCCTGAGTCGCTCTTCCAGAGCAGCAAAATCTTGACAACTGAAGCGTCAGCGGTTAAGCTCTGAAACAGAGTTTCCGCATGCGGAACCGGTCCAGATCAGTCGTCGAGGAGGACGGACTCGATGCAGACCCTGACGCGCCGGCAACTGCTCGGTTCGATCTCCGGTACCTTCGCCTCCGCACTCATCTTGGCTTGTCGCGGTAGTCAGCAGCAACCACCGCCGACTCCTGCGGCGATCATCGAGCCGACACCGACCAACACTCCGGCGGCAATGCCCACGGCGGTGATCAACGTCACGCCGACTCCGACCCAAGAAGCAGTCCGGCGAGGCGGGATACTCCGCATGAATCTGCCCGGAGATCCCGCGAACCTGGATCTGCACCAGGCAACCACGAGCACTGACCTCTGGTGCGTGGCACCCTGCCTGGAAACACTCCTCGAGTTCGATCCCAACGACCAGACCAAGATCCTCCCCTGCCTCGCCGAACGCTGGGATATCTCGAGCGACGGCCTCACGTACACCTTCTTCCTGCGCCAGGGTGTCCAGTTCCACGACGGCAGCCCCTTCACCAGCAAGGACGTCCAAGTCAACTTCCAGCGCATCATCTCCCCGCCCGAGGGCGTCAACAGCCCCCGCAGTGTCTTCTTCAACACCGTCGAGCGCATCGAAACCCCCGACGACATCACCGTCCGCTTCGTCCTCACCCAACCAGACCCCGCCCTCCTCTACAACGTCGCTATCCCCTGGACCGGCATCTACCCCGCTCACCTCATCGAGGCCGGCGCCGACCTCCGCGACACCAAGAACCTCATCGGCACCGGCCCCTTCAAGTTCAAAAGCTATACCCCCGGCGTCACGTACGAACTGGAAAAGAACCCGAACTACTGGAACCCGAACCTGCCTTACCTCGACGGTATCGTCTTCTATCCGATGGCTGATCCCAACGTGGCAGCCCAGGCAGTGATCGCCGGACAGATTCACTTGAATCGAGGGCTCGGGGTACCACCGCTCGACCTGTTTCATGGGCACGCCGACATCCGCGTTGCCGGCATTCCCACGACGCTTGTCTGGCGCCTCGTCCTCAATGGACGACAGTTCGAACCATTCCAGGACCCGCGAGTACGCCAGGCGATCTCGCTCGCCATCGACCGCGAGGCGATGATCGAGGTCGGAACCGAAGGGCGCAGTGTCCTCTCCGGCTGGATGCACCCCTACGGCGCCTGGGCCTTGCCCGAAGACCGCGTGCGTCAGGCGCGGGGTTTCGGGAAGGACAAAGAGGCCGATCGCCAGCAGGCCAAGCAACTCCTCGCCGAAGCCGGCTTCCCCAACGGGTTTGATGTGGAACTTCTCGCCTTCGCGCTCGGTACTCCAGTCACGCAAAGCCTCGTGGCGGATCAACTGGAACAGATCGGCATCCGCGTGAACGTGCAGAACCTCCAGCTCGGCGAATACGTCCAGCGGGTCGTCGCTCGCGAGTTCCAGATGTCGCTCGGCTTCAATGCTCCCTGGGTGGACGAGCCCAAGTCGACCTTCGGCGCCTGGATCACCAGCAACGAGCAAGCCAGCTTGACCGGCCTGTGGTCAGAGGAACTCATCCAGCTGTACGAACAAATCGATCGTGAGCTCGATCTCGCGAAGCGGAAGCAGTTGACCCAAGACCTCGATTTCCTCTCGCTCGACGATCCCGCGTTCGGCATGATCTATCTCTTCCGTCCGGTGATCTGGCATATCTATCGGCCAGGAGTCCTGGCTGGCTTCACTCCGCAGCCCAACTACAATCTCACGGAAAAGCATGCAACGACCTGGCTGCGCAGTTGACGACAGCCCCAACCGAATCGAGCGCATCATGCGGGATGGTCCCTGCATGCCAGCTGGCCCATCCCGCGCTACGCTATCCTCGGTCGCCCACCTGGTCAGCTCCTGACCCCGCGCCCTGTCTGAGGCACGTTCGTGCACGGTCATCAGCTCGACGTCCCACAGACACCTTCTCCGCGCGGCCTGCCACGATCGACACTCGCCCCTGGCAGGCCACCAACCGACTCCTCCGTCCTCAACACCGCACCGGCGAGCCAACAGCCCGTCGCCTTGATACATTGACGGCACATCCCAGGACGCTTGCCACCTACCGAACACATACTGGCTTGCATGACCCTCACTCTGCGCAGTCGGCCCACACGCTGCACAGCCATGCTTCGCCCGTCCCGTGCACTTACGTCCTCAGGAAACACCGGCAGGACAAATCGAGATATTTCACGACGAAGCCTTGACACCGCAGGGACCCTGAGTTAATCTCTGAAGCAGCATCAGCAGGTCGCTCTCCTCAGGCAGTCCGGACGGAAGAGGAGGAGGAATCATGCCTGTCTTCACTCGACGTCGGTTGCTCGGCACTACTGCCGGTGCCTTGGCCTCCGCCCTGATCGCGGCCTGTCGTGGGCAGCAAGCCACCCCCACCACCGCACCGGCCCCAACCGTCGCGCCACCAGCGAACACGCCCGCCTCGCTACCCACCGCGGTGATCAACGTCACACCGACCCCGGCCCAAGAAGCAGTCCGGCGAGGCGGGATCCTGCACTTCAACCTACCTGGTGATCCAGCTAACCTCGATCTCCATCAAGCGACGACCAGCACTGACCTCTGGTGCATCGGCCCCTGCTTCGACACGCTACTCCAGTTCGATCCCAACGACCAGACCAAGATTCTCCCCTGCCTC
>Ga0197142_1005154_pt1 | contig 10333 bp, 11 predicted proteins | sample GBS60_MetaG_FD_148614 | JGI IMG/M metagenome (GOLD analysis project Ga0197142, IMG submission 148614) | Sediment microbial communities from Great Boiling Springs, Gerlach, Nevada, United States - GBS 60_MetaG | ecosystem: Environmental > Aquatic > Thermal springs > Hot (42-90C) > Sediment...
GGTCGTGTCATTCGCAGCGGTCAGGTCGAGGGTGAGGCCCTGGTCAGTCCGGCGCCGATCAGCTTTCTCGGCGGGGTTGATCCCGAAACAGGGGTCATCCACGAACCGGGGCATCCCCTGGAGGGCTGTTCCGTTGCCGGTAAAGTCCTCGTCTTTCCTCATGGCAAGGGTTCCACCGTGGGTTCCTATACCCTTCTGCGCCTGGCGCGAGCAGGAGTAGCCCCGGTGGCGATCCTCAATGCCCAATCCGAAGCCATTACGGCCGTCGGCGCCATCATCGCCGATATCCCCATGATCGACCAGATCGACATCCACCTGATCCGCACCGGCGATCATGTCCGCATCGAGGGCGATCGGGTGGTGGTCCGGCGCCGGGTCGCCTGAAGCCCTGTGGGGTTGTCTTTACCCTCTGTTTTCATCCGGGAGGTTGCCTCTGAAACCTCAAGAACTGGCTCGAACCATCGTGCATCTCCTCGATGACAAGCTGGCCGAGGACATTTTGCTCCTCGATGTCAGCGCGCTTTCCCCGTTGACCGACTACTTTGTCATTGCCACGGCCACCAGTGAACGCCAGAGCCAGGCCTTGGTCGACGCCTTGTTGGAAACGCTGCGGGAACAGCAGGTCCGACCCCTCTTTATCGAAGGGGAGCGTGACTCCGGCTGGCAGCTCCTCGATTACGGCGATGTCATCGTCCATATCTTCTCCCCGGAAAAGCGCGCGTACTACCGGCTGGAGGAGCTGTGGAAGCGCGCCCAGGTGGTCGTGCGGGTGCAATAATCGAAAGGGACCGGCGGCCTTCAGCGCAGGGTCCGATAGAGGGCCTCTTTCCAGGCCCGCGCGTCGATGGCCCAACAAACCTCGACATTCGGCTCCCTGGGTCCCCAAAGCGGATCGCGGTAAGGCGGGATGCGGGTGACATCCAGCGCATCCACGACGGTCATCCCCCGCGTCAGAGGGTCGCAGGAAACGGCGACGTAGTGCTTACTCCAGCGGGTGCCTATGCTCGGATCCAGGGCTACGGCCATGGCGACGGGATCGGGTAGGCCCAAACCGGGATCGCCCTGGAGGCGTATGCTGGCCTCCAGGGCGTGTTTGTTGCATTCGATGGCAAAGCGGGCGCGTTCGGTGCCGAATCCCAGCACGTAGGCGATCTCCTCTGCCGTCAGATTGGCTTCACCCCGGCTCACTTCCCAACCGACCATCCGAATCGGCATCCCCGAAGCGAAAACAATCGCCGCGGCTTCGGGGTCGCACCAGATGTTATACTCGGCGGCAGGGGTGACATTGCCCACCGTGCAGGCGGCGCCGCCCATGATGGTGCACTGGCGAACCCATTCCGCCAGGCGCGGCTCCAGGCGCAGGGCCATGGCGATGTTCGTCAGCGGGCCCAGGGTCACCAGTTCGATTTCGCCCGGCGCCTCCCCGAAACGGCGGATCAGCTCCAGAACGGCGTGGCCCGGCGCCGGCGGGCGTTTGGGCGGCGGATAGTTCATCCCTCCCATACCGTCGGGGCCGTGGAAGTAGTAGGCATAAAACGGCTCGCGCAGCAACGGCCGGGTGCAGCCCTCATAGACCGGCGTCTCATATCCGGCTACTTCGACGGCATAGCGGGCATTGATACTGCCCTGGGCCACAGGCATATTGCCCGCCACGATGGTAATGGCCTCCACCTGCACTCCGGGCCAATGATGGGCCATGAGGATGGCAACGGCATCGTCGGAAGCCGTATCGGTGTCGATGAGGAGACGACGCATGTTCAAGCTCCTTACAAAGCCAGATGACGGCGGAAATCGGCCCACCAGGTGGGTAAGGTTTCTTCGCTGGGACCGAGAAAGAGGCTATCGGCCACCGCGGAAAGGGGTGTACGTTCCGTGTTGAATTCGAGGATCGTTCCCCCGGCCTGCCGGGTCAGATAGGGCAGTTCGGCGGCCGGGTAGACAAGGGCCGAGGTGCCGATGACCAGGGCCAGATCGGCCCGGCGAAAGGCCCGGCGGGCGGCGGCAAAGACGGCCGGGTCCAACGCCTCGCCGAACCAGACGACATCGGGCCGCAGCAGATGACCGCAGGCCGGACAACGGGGAGGCAGCGGCGTCAGCGGCGTCTGCCGATTCGTCTCCCGAAAGGAACAGGCCGTGCAGCGCAGGGTCCAGATGTCCCCGTGGAGAGGGAGGACGCGGCGACTGCCGGCGGCGGTGTGGAGGCCGTCCACATTTTGGGTGACCAGGGTGAAATCGGGCAGGAGTTGCTCCATCTCGACCAGGACCTGATGGGCAGGATTCGGTTTACAGGCGGCAATGCGCTGACGCCGCCAGTCATAGAATTCCCACACGAGTTTGGGCTCGCGGGCAAAGGCCTGAGGGGTGGCCAATTCCTGGGGTTGGTAATGACGCCACAGGCCGCCGGTCCCGCGAAAAGTGGGCACCCCGCTGCCGGCCGAGATGCCGGCGCCGGTCAAGACGGCCACACGCGGGAGGCGCTCGTCTGGGGTTCTCATTCGCGAATCCAGCGCTCGGTCGAGCGTTCCCAGGGGACCATGTCGGTCCCGAACCAGAGCCCGATCTCAAAGGCGGCGGTTTCGGGGCCATCGGAGCCGTGGACCAGGTTACGGCCGATTTCCACCCCAAAATCGCCACGGATCGTACCCGGCGCCGCCTGCAGTGGATGGGTGGCGCCCATGGTGTTACGGGCCACGGCGATGGCGTTGGGTCCTTCCCACACCATCGCCACCACCGGCCCTGAGGTGATGTACTCGATGAGGCCGTTATAAAACGGCCGGCCTTTATGAACGGCATAGTGGGCCTCGGCCAGTTCCCGGGAGACTTGCATAAAGCGCATGGCCACCAATTTCAGGCCCCGGCGCTCAAAACGGGTGATGATGTCGCCGATGAGACCGCGCTGGACACCATCCGGTTTGATCATGATAAAGGTACGTTCCATAAAACGTGCTCCGTCGCAGCTCTGGAAGAAGGGATCGAAGGCAAAAGAAGAGCCGGTCCACGACCGGCCCTCCATTATGGGATAGGCATGGCGATGGGATCAAATCGTCGCCCATTCCAGAGGGGTGGAAACAGGCGCCATAGCCGGCCTGGGTCTATCGGCCGGGATGCCCTGCATGCTCCAGGGTCCGGTCCAGGTGATCTCCACCGGCACGAGTTGGCCGCGGCGGTCGCGCTCATCGCTGAAGAACACCAGGCGATTCTGCGGTGTACGCCCGCGCCATTTGCCTTTATAGCGGTCCTCGACCAAAACTTCCACCGTCTTGCCCAGCCAGCGGCGGTTGAGCTCGGCGCTGATGCGCTCGTGTTGGGCTTCGAGCAGGGCATGACGACGGCGTTTTTCGGCGTCGGGAACATCGTCCACCATCTTGCGGGCGCTGACCGTACCCGGCCGCGGGCTGTAGCGGGCGATGTGGACTTTCTCCAGGCGGAGCTCCTCCAGGATGTCGTAGGTGCGTTGGAATTGGGCCTCGGTCTCCCCGGGAAAGCCGACGATGACATCGGTGTGGATGGCGACATCGGGGATGGTGCGGCGGATCCGCTCGATCAGGCGTCGGTACGCTTCGGCCGTATAGCCGCGTTTCATGGCCGCCAGGATGGCGTCATCGCCGGCCTGGATGGGGACCTCGATGTGGGGCATGACCTTGGGCAGGGCCGCGACCGTCTCCAGCAGGTCTTGATCCATGTAGTTCGGATGGCTGGTAAGAAAACGGATACGCCATAGCCCTTCGATCGCATGGACGGCGCGCAGCAGATCGGCCAGGCGTGGGCCGTTGCCGTTCCAATCGTAGCCGTAGCGATCGACGATCTGGCCTAAAAGGGTCACCTCGCGCACGCCCTGGGCGACCAATCCCTCGACCTCGGCCACGACCTCGGGCAAGGGCCGGCTGCGTTCGCTGCCGCGGCGGAAGGGGATGATGCAGAACGTGCAGGCATGGGAACAGCCGTACACGATGGGCACATAGGCTGCCACCGGCACTTCGCCGGACAAACTCAGGTGCTTGAGCGAGGCGGTCGGATAGGCGGCATCCTGCAGGCGATAGCGCTGCGCCAGTTGCCGCCGCTCCAGGGCCGCCAGGTCTTCCTCAAGCATGCGGTTGCGCAGATACTCGATCAGCGGTGCGGCCTCGCTGGGTCCCATGAAGACATCGACCCAGGGAAACGCCTCGCGCAGCCGCGGGGACGGTCGCACACCGACCAGGCAGCCCATCAGGGCGAGGGTACGATCGGGCCGACTCCGTCGCCAGGGGCGCAGGGAACCCAATTTGCCTACGACCTTATCCTCGGCGCTCTGGCGCACGACGCAGGTGTTGAGGACAACGACATCGGCTTCGTCGATGGTGGTGGTGGGTTCGTAACCCAGCTTTTCGAGTTCGGCTGCCACATGGGTGGAATCGGCCACATTCATCTGGCAGCCGATGGTCCAGATGTGATATTTGGGCATGAAAACCTCCTGGACGATCCCGTGTACGCGGGGCCGGGGGGTAAGTTGAGAAACCGGTCTTCGCAAACCGGCGATCCGATTATAATCCGAAAAACGGCAGCATGCCAATGGCGGCCGATCGGGCGCGGGTTCGGGTTCCCTTTTCAAAACACCCATTCCTCATCCTGTGACCCGCCGGGCCACTCGGGCGCCCCTCACTCCGGGCATTGGATGGCGATGTACTCCAGCCAGGCCAGGGTCTCGCGCGGGAGGTCCATCATAGATTTGCTCGCAACCATCCTTCTCCGGTAAAGTATCCGGTAAAAGCGCAAGGCCGGACTCCAGCAATCGGCCTCAAATCCCCTTGTCCGATCGCCCTCCCAGAGCAAAGGCATGAGTCCAAGAAGGGCATTCCCTCCGGTCCCGCCCGGCGTCGCTTTCGGCTATGCCGAAGCACGGGGCAGGGATTGCCCGCCTGATGCCATGGTCCCCGCCTGTGAGAAGCCGGAACCGTTGCCATTACACCTATAGCAGACAAGGTACGGAGGTGCGAACATGAGTAGAAAAGCGAAACGGAAGTGACGGGAAGGACACAAGGAAACGCGATGTAAGGAGATATGACACTGCTTCCGACGAATCCTAAAATCTATCACATTACCCACGTGGACAATTTGCAAGGCATCGTGGCGGCTGGCAGACTACTCTCTGACGCGGCATTACTCCGGCAAGGTGGGCCGGCGCAACCCATTGGTCTGTCCGGCATCAAGCGACGTCGGATTGAAGAACTGGAGGTTCCGTGCCATCCCGGCACGAAAGTCGGTGACTATGTCCCTTTTTATTTCTGCCCTCGTTCGGTCATGCTTTATGTGATCCACCGTGCGAACCACCCGGAACTGACGTATCGCGAGGGACAAGACTCGATCGTGCACCTCGAGGCCGACCTGTATCGGGTTGTTGCTTGGGCTGATGTCAACAGCATTCGGTGGGCTTTCTCGCTCTCCAATGCAGGTGCATACTATACGGAGTTCCGATCGGAGTTAAGCGATCTTCGCGAACTGGACTGGAATGCCATTGCGGCGAGGGATTTCCGCGACCCCGATGTCAAGGAGCGCAAGCAGGCAGAATTTCTTGTCTACGGCCATTTTCCGTTCCATCTCGTCGAAAGGGTTGGAGTTCACCGCGCTGCCGTTAAGGACAGAGTAAGCCAGGTGTTGGCGGGGAGTGGCTATACGCCTCGTGTTGAGGTGCGCGACGATTGGTATTTTTGAGCAGAGGAGGAAACCATGATTGAATACCATACCGGAAACATTCTCGAAGCCGATGTCGAAGCCCTGGTGAACTCCGTCAACTGTGTCGGTTTCATGGGCCGGGGCATTGCCCTGCAATTCAAGAAGGCCTGGCCTGAAAACTTCAAGGCTTATGCTGCTGCCTGTCGTCGGCAGGAGGTTCGGCCTGGCAAAATGTTCGTCTTCGAGACCGGAAGCCTCACCAACCCACGCTACATCATCAATTTCCCTACCAAGCGGCATTGGCGGGGGAAGTCGCGGATCGAGGATATCGAAGCCGGTCTTGAGGCGCTTGCTGAAGAGATCCGCCGCCGCGGTATCCGCTCGATCGCCCTTCCGCCTCTGGGCTGTGGCCTTGGCGGTCTCGAGTGGCCTGAGGTGCGCTCGCGTATCGAGCAGGCGCTGGTGGGATTCACCGACGTCCGCATCCTTGTCTTCGAGCCTACCGAGGTCCAGTCTCTGCCGAAGCGCATGCGCCGCGGACAGATCCCCACGATGACACCCGGGCGCGCGGCGTTGGTGGGTCTCATGGAGCGTTATGTGGGTGGTTTGCTCGATCCCTTCGTTTCGTTGCTCGAGCTCCACAAGCTGATGTACTTCATGCAGGAAGCCGGAGAACCGCTCCGTCTACGCTTTGCGAAGGGGCCCTATGGACCCTATGCCGAGAACCTCCGGCATGTCCTGAACGCGATCGAGGGCTATTACATCTCCGGCTACGGAGCTGGTGGCGACCAGCCGGATAAGGTGCTGGAACTGGTGCCCGGAGCCGTCGAAGATGCCCGACGGGTCCTTGCGGAACGGCGAGAGACCCGCGAGCGGTTCGAACGCGTGAGTCGTCTCGTGGAAGGATTTGAATCCCCCTATGGCCTGGAACTGCTCGCCACCGTGCACTGGATCGTTACTCGTGAGCGCCCGAGCACAGCCGAGCAGCTCATCGAGCGTTTCTACGCATGGGCAGAGCGAAAAGAGCGATTCAGCCGCGGTCAGATTCTGCTTGCCGCCAGAGTGCTGGCGGAGCAGGGGTGGATCGAGGCGCTTCCAACGCCGTAGCAGGAGCCGACCATGGTGCGCCAGGTGCAACACTACTGCAAACCCTACCCCGCCTGCAACGACTCCGGCGCTTGCCTGTGCCGTTTCCCTTTTCAAAACACCCATTCCTCATCCTGTGACCCGCCGGGCCACTCGGGCGCCCCTCACTCCGGGCATTGGATGGCGATGTACTCCAGCCAGGCCAGGGTCTCGCGCGGGAGGTCTATCGCGGGCAACGGCTCCGCCACCCAGGCGGCATAGGGCACACCGTGGCGATCGAGCACAAACAGCAGGGGACGATCGGCAGTCGCAAAGGCGAATAACCCTGCCAGACGACGCCGCAGCGTGCCGTGGACATCGCCGGCCTCGTACCAGGTCGGGGTCGGTGTGACCGGGTACGGCACCGGTCCCGGCCACACGACCAGCATGGCCGTCTCCAACGCTGCCAGCTCGTGGCGATGGGCGGCAAAAGCGGCCAGGAGCTCCCGACAGGCAGCGCATTGGGCATCGTGGGCCACGAAGAGCAGGAGGTTGCATTGCCCGCGAAACCGGGCCGGTGAGAGTGGGGTCCCATCGGCGCCGACGAGCAAGGCATCGGGGATCGGCGTTTCCCCAGGCCCAAAACGCACCCAGGTCATGGCAGACGAGGACCGCGACGATAGTCGCGCAGCGAATCCGGCAACGGCATATCGGCCGGCAGCCGTGGGTCGGGAACAGGCGTCAGGAACTGCTGCACCACGGGCACAACCCCGGCCCAGATGGGCAACTCGTAGTCGGCCTCGTTGTCAACGGGAGGGCCGCTGCGGATTTTGGCCGAGGCCCAGGCGATGGCGATGGCCACAACGGCGGTGGCCGCCTCCTCCTGGGGTGTGGGTTGGCGGGCTTCGTCCCAACGCCCGCGGGCCACATGCTCGGTCAACAGACGCAGCGCCTCGCGTTTCTCCGCGCCGTCCACGGGCCGACCATGGCCGAAAACGATGGCCGAGCGGTAATTCAGCGAATGGTTGAAGACCGAACGGGCAAACACCAGGCCGTCCAGCAAGGTCGCGGCGACACAAACGGGGTGACCGGCGGCCACATGGGCGAGCAGACGACTCGCCCTGGCGCCGTGGAGGTAGAGGGTATCCTCCCGGCGGGCATGGAGAGTGGGAATGACGATGGGCCAGCCATCCTCGACGAAGCCCACATGGCAGTAGAGGGCCTCGTCGAGGATGGCATAGACCACCTCGCGCTCGTAGGAACCCCGCTGCGGTTTGCGGCGGATGCGATTGAGGTGGTCAACCGGGAATGCGGACATGGACTCAACCCGCTGAGACTCAGCCGATGGCGGGGAGATCGGCCAGCGCCTTCTCCACCTCTTCGGCCGGGTACTCGTAATCGGGCAACTTGCCGGCCAGATAGGCATCGTAAGCGGCCATATCGAAATGGCCATGACCGCAAACGTGGAAGACGATGACCTTTTTCTCACCCGTTTCTCTGCATTTGAGGGCTTCGTCAATGGCCACGCGAATGGCATGGGATGGCTCCGGCGCCGGCATAATGCCCTCACAGCGGGCGAAGGTCACGGCCGCCTCGAAGACCGGATTCTGAGGCACGGCCACCGCCTCGATCACCCCCAGGTCGTAGAGATAGCAGACAATGGGCGCCATGCCGTGATAGCGCAATCCCCCGGCATGGATGGGCGCGGGGATAAAGCTGCTGCCCAGGGTGTACATTTTGATGAGCGGCGTCATCTTGCCGGTATCGCCGAAATCGTAGACGTACTTGCCCTTGGTCAGGCTGGGCGCCGCCGTAGGCTCTACGGCGATAATCCGGGTCGGACGCCCGTTGACCAGTTTTTCCCGCACAAAGGGCAGGGTAAAACCGCCGAAATTGGAACCGCCACCCACGCATCCGATGAGGATGTCGGGATACTCGCCCGCCAGCTCCATCTGCTTCATCACTTCCTGGCCGATGACCGTTTGATGCAGGAGCACGTGATTGAGCACCGAACCCAGGGAGTATTTTTTGCTGCCGCCGCTGGTGGCCGCCGCCTCAACGGCCTCGGAGATGGCGATGCCTAACGAGCCGGGGGAATCGGGATGGCTGGCCAAAACCCGGCGGCCGGCCTCGGTTTGCGTGGAAGGACTGGGATAGACCGTAGCGCCCCAGGTCTGCATCATGCTGCGCCGATAGGGCTTCTGTTCATAGGAGACTTTGACCATGAACACTTCACAGCCCAGGCCGAAAAAGTTGCAGGCCATGGCCAACGAGCTACCCCATTGCCCGGCCCCGGTCTCGGTGGTCAAGGCTTTGACCCCCTCTTCCTTGTTGTAGAACGCCTGGGCCACGGCCGTATTGGGTTTGTGCGACCCGGCCGGGGAGACGCCCTCGTACTTGTAGTAGAGGTGGGCAGGGGTATCCAGGAAGCGTTCCAGCCGACGGGCGCGAAACAGAGGCGTGGGCCGCCAGAGACGGTAGATGTCGCGCACCGGTTCGGGAATTTCGATCCAGCGTTCCTGGCTGACTTCCTGGGCGATGAGGGCCATGGGGAACAAAGGCGCCAGGTCATCGGGACCGATAGGTCGCAATGTGCCCGGATGGATGACCGGCGGCAAGGGACCGGGCAGATCGGGCTGGATGTTATACCAGGCCTGGGGGATGTCGGCTTCGGAAAGGAGGATTTTGGTCGAATCGGGCATGGTGAACTCCTCGGAATAAGGGCGGGTAAAAGGGGAGGCAACAGTAGCAACGGATCGGCACGCAAGGTGGGGTCTATGATACTCGCAGCCGAGGCGAGATGCCAACACGACCGCAAGGGCTACAGGAGAGGCCTTGCCATCACCTCAGCGCCTCCTCGATCAAGGCCGTCAGGGCCATTACCCAGTCGGGATGGTCGTTCAAGGCCGGAATGAGGGTAAATCGCTCGCCCCCGGCCGCCAGGAAAGTCTCCCGGCCGCTCATACCGATTTCTTCCAGCGTTTCCAGGCAATCGGCCACAAAGCCCGGACAGACCACCAGCACATGCCGGATACCGCTTTGCGCCAATCGTACCAGCTCGTCGGCCGTGGCCGGCTGTAGCCAGCGGTCGCGCCCCAGGCGACTTTGGAAGGCCAGCGAGTAGCGGTCCGCAGGCACACCGGCCGCCTGCACGAACAGCGCCGTGGTGCGCAGCACCTGATGCCGATAGCAGGTGGCATGAGCAGGGCCGGGGGTGGTGCAACAGGCGGTCACCCGCAGGCAATGGCGACCGGTAGGGTCCGTCTTACGGAGATGACGCTCCGGCAGGCCGTGATAGCTGAAGAGCAGATGCTCGTAACCGGCATCGAGATAGGGCCTGGCGTTTGCGACCAGGGCGGCGATGTAGCGAGAGTCGGCGTAAAACGGCGGCAACACCCGCAAAGGCAACCCCGGTCGTAGCCGTGCCAGCACGGCCTGGGTTTCTGCCACCACCGAGGCCGTCGTGGCCATGGCGTAGTGCGGAAACAGCGGCACCAGCAACAGACTATCAAGGCCATGCGACCACAGCTCCCTCAGTCCGGCGGCAATGGACGGGTTGCCGTAGCGCATGGCCAGCGCCACCGGTACCGCCAGCTTGTGTTGGAGTCGCTCGACCAAC
>Ga0197142_1005156_pt1 | contig 10331 bp, 10 predicted proteins | sample GBS60_MetaG_FD_148614 | JGI IMG/M metagenome (GOLD analysis project Ga0197142, IMG submission 148614) | Sediment microbial communities from Great Boiling Springs, Gerlach, Nevada, United States - GBS 60_MetaG | ecosystem: Environmental > Aquatic > Thermal springs > Hot (42-90C) > Sediment...
GCGGGTGAGGAAACCCCACCCGCCTACGCGGTGGGGTAGTTCATTATAGACTGCATCGCACTCCCGACGTTTGGCGAATGGAATAGGATAAGGCTTTGTATTGAGGCAAATCGTTGGGCAGCCATGATGGGATCCCTGGCATGGAACCCGGAAGTTTCTGCAGTCTCACCTACCTCATCCTCTAACCCGCGGGGATCCGAAAGGGGTGTCTATTTTCGATCCGATGCCCAAGGGATCCATCTGCATTTGCCCGCCACCCTGGCTTGGGAAGAAGTCTGGGACGATCTGGTGTGGCAATTGCGCAGCCGCAAACCCTACTGGGCAGGAGTGGCTCCCCTGACCCTGTGGTGCCAAGAGCGAGAGCTGGACTTGCCCACCCTGCAAACTCTGGCCGTCTTGTTGTCGCAGCATCGGTTGTCCTTGTGGCGCGTCCAAACCGGATCCCGAGGGACGGCGATCGCGGCGGCGACCCTAGGCTATTCCGTGGAACAATCTTCCCCCTTGGAGGCGATTCCCCCCGTCCCCCCGGATACCACCCCCCTCTACCTGCGGTCCACGGTGCGGTCGGGGATGTCGGTGCGCCACCGTGGCTCGGTCTTTCTGCTGGGGGACCTCAACCCCGGCGGCGAGATCATTGCCGGCGGCGACATTTGGGTCTGGGGACGTCTGCGCGGCCTGGTGCATGCCGGTGCGGAGGGGGATAGAAGCGCTGTGATCTTAGCTTTGCACTTAGAGCCCACCCAGCTGCGCATTGCCGATCAGGTGGCCCGCCCGCCGGAAGGAGGATCCCCTCCCAACAGCCCGGAGGTGGTTTACTTGCAGGAGGGTGTCATCTGCATTGCCAGCCTTCAGGATTTTCTGCGGAGAGGAGTATGAGCCGAGTTATCGTCGTAACCTCTGGGAAGGGGGGAGTGGGGAAAACCACCCTAACGGCCAACCTGGGCACTGCCTTGGCGCGCTTGGGTCGCTCGGTGGTGGTGGTGGATGCCGACTTTGGCCTGCGCAACCTGGATCTGCTGCTGGGGCTGGAAAATCGGGTGGTGTACACAGCGCTGGAAGTGATTGCCGGAGAATGCCGCCTTGAGCAGGCGCTGGTGAAGGACAAGCGCACCCCCAACTTGGCGTTGCTGCCGGCGGCCCAAACCCGCAACAAAACGGCGGTCAACCCGGATCAGATGCGGCAGTTGATGGAGAAGCTCGCCAGCAGCCATGACTACGTGTTGATCGACTGCCCGGCGGGAATTGAACAAGGGTTTCGCAATGCCGTTGCCGGGGCGACGGAAGCGCTGTTGGTCACCACACCGGAAGTGTCGGCGGTGCGGGACGCGGATCGGGTGGTGGGCTTGTTGGAAGCGGCAGGGATCTCCTCAATCCAGCTAATTGTTAACCGCCTGCGCCCCGATATGGTAACCGCTGGCCAGATGATGGCAGTGGAAGATGTGGTGGAGGTGCTGGCTATCCCCTTGGTGGGTATCATTCCAGAAGACCGGGAGGTGATCGTCTCCACTAACAAAGGGGAACCTCTAGTCCTCTCGGCCAACCCGACTCTGGCCGCCCAGGCCATCCAGCGCATTGCTCGACGACTAGAAGGAGAAACGGTGGAATTCCCCAAGTTGGCCAGCTTGGGCGAGTCTTTCTGGGAAAAGGCCAAGCGGTTTTTAAACCAAAAGGTGTTTTAGATGGTTCCTTTGCCTGACTTGGATTGGCATAGCCGCCTTCCCCCCTCCACATTCGCGTTCACAACTGAGTCAAGCCACCCCTGAAGCCCATGCTCCTCGATTTTTTGGATCAGCTTTTTTCCCGCCACTCCGGCAGCAGCCGCGAGCAAGCCAAGCAGCGCCTGAAACTGATCTTGGCCCACGACCGCGCCGACCTCACCCCGGCAGCCTTGGAATCGATGCGCCTGGAGATTTTAGGGGTGGTATCTCGCTATGTGGAGCTGGATTCGGAGGGGCTACAGTTTCATTTGGCGGCAGAAGGGGGGACGACGGCCCTGATCGCCAACCTGCCCATTCGTCGCGTCAAGCCCCTGGCGGAGACTGGCCTCAATTCCTGTGAAGGGGAGAACCCACAACAGGATCCCGGAGCTGCCCCATCCGAGGGAGGCCATTTGAGCTCGCCTTCCCTCTGAGCTACCCTAGACTCAGGGAGCAGTAATTCAAGGTGTTGCATAGAGTGTTACACTCGCCTGGGCTGCGCCCGTTCGCCAAGATGCTCTCTCTTTGCTCCCACCTGTGTCTGTCCCGGCCTGGAGTGCCCTGCAGTTGTTTACAGCCTGCTCATGTCAACCGTCCGTGACCCCAATGCTGACCAAGACAAAGCCGCCGGGACGGAGTTCGCGCTAAGGGAGGTTGAGCCTCGGCATGGAAAACTCCTTTGAGCTGACGATCCTGTTTACGCTGGCCTTGGTGGCCGGGATCGCGGCTCAAGTCCTAGCCAATTTTGTCAAAGTGCCCAGCATTGTTTTCCTGCTCCTATTTGGGGTGTTGCTGGGGCCAGATGGCCTGGGCTGGGTTCACCCGCAGATCATGGGATCTGGCCTGGAGGCGCTGGTGTCCTTGGCGGTGGCCCTGATCTTGTTTGAGGGGGGGCTGAACCTGCGGCTGCAACGCCTCAACCAAGTCTCCGATAGCTTGCGCAATCTGGTGTTGCTGGGATCCCTCCTGACCCTGGTGGGGGGAGCGCTGGCAGCCCACTACCTGGGCGAGTTTCCCTGGCGGCTGGCCTTTTTGTTCGGATCCCTGGTGGTGGTAACCGGGCCAACAGTCATCAACCCCATCCTCAAGCGGGTACGGGTCGATTCCGCCGTCAGCACCCTGCTGGAAGGGGAAGGGGTGCTCATCGATCCGGTGGGGGCCATCTTGGCGGTGGTGGTGCTGCAGGTGGTGCTCTCCGGCCACCCCAGTTTCTTAATGGCCTTGGAGCAGTTATCTAGCCGCTTGGCCATTGGGTCGGCGGTGGGGGCGCTGGGGGGCTGGCTGATGGGATCCTTCCTGCTCTGGTCGCGGCAGTTTTTGACGGAGGAGCTGCGCAACTCGGTGGTGCTGGCGGGGGCGCTGGGGGTGTTTGCCCTGGCCCAGTCGCTGCGCTCCGAGGCGGGGCTGATGGCGGTGGTGATGGCGGGCCTGGTGGTGCGGCAAAAGGCAGCTATTGCCGAGCGGAGCGTGCGCCAGTTTCACGGCCAGTTGGTGGTGGTCGCAATCTCGGTATTGTTTATCCTGCTCACGTCTACCCTCTCCCTCAAGGCGGTATTTGCTTTGGGCTGGGGAGCGTTGGCCACGGTGCTCTGCCTGATGCTGGTGGTGCGCCCCTTGAGCGTGTGGCTGTGTACCTGGCGCAGCGACCTGAATTGGCGGCAGAAGCTGTTTGTGGCCTGGCTGGCTCCCCGCGGCATTGTGGCGGCTTCGGTGGCCTCTCTATTTGCCATTTTGCTCACCGAGCGGGGCATTACCGGGGGGGATGCCCTCAAGGCGCTGGTGTTTTTGACCATCTCGCTCACGGTGACGGTGCAGGGGCTGACCGCCGCCTGGGTGGCCCGTTGGCTGGGCTTGGATCAGGGCAGTTCTACGGTGATCATTGGCAACCATCCGCTGGTCGGCCAGTTGGCCCAGTTGCTGCGCTCCCTCAACCAGGCGGTGGAGGTGCTGCCGCTGCCGTCGGGATCCCGTTCGCGCGAGCGCACCGCCAATCTTTCCGGCCAAGCCGAGCTCAACGACCACAAAGCCGGCCATACCTCAGGGATCCACCCCCCCAGCAGCAATGGGATCTCCAAAGCTCTGACCTTTCGCGTTGGCGGGACGGAGTCCTCGGAGGAAACTGGCCAGGTGCTTCCCGGAGCTTTGCAGGAAGTGGTGCTGAGCGAGTCGGCCCTGTTGAAGGCCGATATCGACCATGCGGAGACACTGCTGATCCTGACGCTGGATCCCCAGATGAACTGGGCTATTGCCGAGCTGATGGTGAAGCTTTCGGTTTCTGCTGCTATCTGGACGGTGTTGCTGCCGGAGATGCCCATCTCAGAAGGGATCCGCACCCTGCCAATCCCCTTTTCCCAACTGCAGCGCTGGGCCAGCTACCTAGAGGCCAAGCGAGCGGAGCTGCGCTCGATTACTCTGCCCACCTTGGCGGATCTGGGCTTGAAGCCCCCCCAGTCGGCGGTGGCCTCGGCCCAGGAGTCGAACTTGGCAGCGCGTTCAGCGCTGCTCAACCCCTTCTCGGCCCAGATGGGGCTGGAGGATCCCGCGTTGGAGCGGCTGCGGGATCAGTTCGCCTACCGCATTAAGGCAGATCTGTGCCTGCCTTTGCTGCTGGTGCGCCCGCAGCGTCTGGGAGGCTGGTTTGGGGAGAAGGGCAAGTCGTCCCAGGTCAGTCGGCTGTTCTACCTGCCGGAGCCGGGCATCTGGCGACGCGGAGATCGCATCTACTACCTGGAGCGCACGTCCAGCCCTCTGGATGACGGTGCCCCCTCTGTCAGAGAGTCGGATCCCCCAGAATGGGATCTGCCCTCAGCCGAGTTACTGCCCCAGTATGTTGAGGGCATCAAGCTTCACTTCGATCTCTAGGAACCTCGGGGCAGCCAGCGGCCACTGGGGATGAGGGGGCACCCCTGCACCTGCTCGGGCCGGCCTAGGTATACCCAGGCCGAGGTGCCGCTCTCCAGTTGCACCCACTGCCGTTCGTACAGCCGCGGGTGATCTTCCAGCTCGTCTAGGCGGGGCAACAGGCTCAAGGGAATGCGGTAGCGCTCGCCGTAGAGCCGGTTGCGGCCAGGAACGGCCATCGGGTAAGGGCCGAGATCGTAGAGATCGATGTGGTTGAGGCTGTCTGTGCCCAGGAATTCTGCTCCCTGCAGCAGGCTGTGGTACTGGCCGCCCCGCAGCAGGGATCCGTAAACGAAAACCACGGTGGTGAACTCAGGTTCCATAGAGCTGGGCAGCGCCAACGCGACTTTTGACAACCGAGATCAGGGGGATTGGGCCAATTTTTGGCCAATGCGCGGCTCCGAACCGGCCAGCAGGCGCTCGATGTTGCGCCGATGGGCGCCGATCACATAGATCCCTCCCGCCAGCGTAAATAACACATAGGGCAGAGGCTGAGCCATTGCCCACATCAGCAGGGGGGCCGCCACTGCCGCCAGCAGGGAGCTGAAAGAGACGATGCGGGTGAGGGCGATCCCCAGCAGCCAGACGCCGAAGGTGGCCAGCGCCACCGGCCAAGCCATGGCCAACAAGATCCCCAAGCTGGTGGCCACCGATTTGCCCCCCTTAAAGCCCAGCCAGCAGGAGCGGCTGTGGCCGACCACCGCTCCCAGGGCCGCCGCGACCACCCACCAGGGGGATCCCAAAGCCGATCCCAGCGCCACCGCCGCCGCCCCCTTGGCGGCATCTACCAGCAACACCAGCAGGGCCGGCCCCTTGCCCAGCGTCCGCAACACGTTGGTTGCCCCCGTCGAGCCGGATCCCTCTTGGCGGAGGTCGATCCCGCCCCACCAACGTCCCACCCAGTAGCCGGTGGGGATGGATCCCAGCAGGTAGCCTCCAAGCGCGGCGAGGAGAGCCAAAAGCCATGCAGGCATAGGCAGGTCTTGAACGCTCTCTCCTCACTTTGCCACATAGCTTGGGCTCAACTGCTGTCTAATCCGGCCAGGTTGACCTCCCAAGCAAGGCGCGGCTGCACAAATTGCAAAAGCTGTTGACGAATCTGCTCCAATTGCCGGATTGCCTGACGGGATCCCTGCGCCCACTCGCGATAGCAGGCCGTAGGCTTGAAATGCTGCTGCAAATAGTTGATCAGCCACAGTTGCGCCGGCAGATCGAGAACGGCCACTGCCCTAGCCAATTCCAGCGCCTGCCGCGGCGAGTGGGGCCAGCGTTTGAGCTCTTGCAGCAGCGACGGCGGGATCCTTTGCAAGTGCTGGTGGGCCGCCAGCGCCAGCCCAGGGCTGCCCTGAGCCAGGGCAATCAGCTCAGAGCGAGGGATCCCGGGCAGCTCCGGGCAGCCTAACCCGGCCAACACCCGCTCTACCTCTGCCGGGCTGAGGCGGCGAAACGGCACCATCTGGCAGCGGGACAACAGCGTCGGCAGCAGGGAGGCCGTCTGGGGAGCGATGAGAACGATGTGGGCCGGCCCAGGCTCCTCCAGGGTTTTCAGGAGGGCATTGGCCGCACTTTCTGCCAGGGTTTCCGCCCCCTCCAGCACGACCAGCGAGCGGCGGGCGCGCATCGGCCTACGGGCACAGAAGCGGGCCACTCCCTGCACCTGTTCCAGGCGAATTTGCGGCGGGGAGCGCCGCTGCAAAGTTTGCGCCTCTGGGGCATCTGCCGCTATCAGGCGGCCCTGGTGTAGATAGGTGGGGCTGACCCAATGGAGATCAGGATGGGTGCCCGCCAGCAGCCAACGGCAGTTGGAGCATTGGCCGCAAGGGATCCCTGAGCTGGCCTCGCAGAGGAGGGCCTGGGCAAACCAGCGGGCCATCAGCCCTCGCCCCACCCCCTCTGGCCCCAAGAAACAGTAGCTTGAGGTCACCTGCCCCTTTTCCAGAGCGGCCACGAGCAGCCGCGTCGCCAGCTCCTGCCCGACGATGTGCTGTGGGGGCAGAACCTTCACCCGCTCAACCATCTCGGCGGCCCTGGGCTGGAGCATCAGCGGAATCGCTTAATCCTTGGCAGAGACCGTCAAGAAATGTTGGCGAAAATACTGCACCGTTTCCGCTCGCAGCAGGCCCCGCTCCACCAAGGGATCCCCCCAGTCGGGCGAAGCTTCATCCATCGGCGGCAGAGATTCCAGCACCTCGGCGGGCACTAAGTCGGCAGCTTTGAGGAAGTCTCCCAGCGTGCGGCATCCCGACAGGCGGGCCGAGTATCCCTCGTCGGCAAAGAACTTGATCGTGGTCGCCTTCAGGCCCGTACACTCGCCGATGACCGTGGTCAGCTTGCCCCCCGCCTGTTGCCAGCGGCTGAGGATGTGTTCGACCTGGGGCCGATCCAGCAGGCCCGCCTCCTGCAAGTTTTGGAACAGGCGCCTGGCCCAGGGGGTGAGCTCCGCCAACAGAGGATCTGCCGGCACCTCTTCCTCAGAAGGGGCAGGCTCTTCTGGCAAGGACTCCGCCTTGCTGACGCGAACGGTTGGGCGGGCTGCCGCTCTGCCCATCTCGGAGGAACAAGTTGGCCTCTCGCCTGGGTTAGTGGGCAAGTTGGCAGCTCTCAACTGGGCTTGGGCGGCCTCGGCGATCAGCTTCTGTTGCTCGTAGCTCACCCGCAGCAGGCGGTTGCGATCCTGCTCGGCTTTGAGGCTTTCCTGAAGAGACTCCAGGCTCTGTCGGTAGGCCGCCAGCAGCTCCTGCGCATCCCGCAGCTCCACCGTCAACTTGGCCTGCTGCTGTTGCAAGGCCCTGAGGCGGGATCCCAGGCTTTTCAGTTGTTGCTGGGCCTGTTCTAGGGCTTCTTGGCGGGCTTGCAGGAATCCCTCCAGTTGGGCAATGCGCTGATCGGCCTCGGCCCGCTCCGCCCTGAGCTGCAGAACCAAGACTTGGCTCTGCTGCAGTTGCTCCTCCTGTTGGGCAAGACGCGCTGCCGCTTCATGGTTGGCCGCCGTCAATTGCGCCACTTCCGCCTGCAGTTGTCGGAGCTGCGCCTGGAGGTTTTCCACCTGCTCTGGAGGAACATAGCTGGAAAGCCGCGCCATTTGGGTTTCGTGCTCTTGCTGCAACTGAGCGTAGCGCTCCTGCCAGCTCTGCACAGCGGCCTTTAGCTCCGCGACTTGTTCTTCCAGGGTGGCGACCTGCCTCAGGAGGGGATCTGCAGCCTCCCCCGAGGAGGCAGCCGGCTGAGCCAGTTGGGCCTGCAACTGATCCCGCTCCGACTGGAGCTGCCGCACCTGATCAAGCGCTGCCTGGAGCTGGGCGCGCAAATCGGCGACAACGCTGCTGGGCACAGAATCCAATTGGCGCTCCTGCAAAATCTGGATCTGCTCCCGCAGGTGCTCCAGCTCGGACTGATAGCAATCTCGCTGGGTTTGCAACTGCCGCTGCGCCTTTTGTTCGGCGGCGCGGGCCAGGGCCAGCTCCCTTTCCAGCCGCTGCAGGTGTTCTCGCCAGACTTGCAGATCCTGCTGCAACCTTGCTTGGTGCTGCAGCTCCTCCTGTTGCTGGCGGATGGTGGCTTCCAGTTTTTGAATGCGCTGCTGGTACTGGCTTTGGAAATCGGCAATCTGCTGGTTCATGTCCGCCAGGATCCGATCCCACTCCCGTTCCTGCAGCTCGATTTGGAGTTGCAGGGCCTCCACCTGCTTGCGGTAGTCGGCCAGGGTGGCTGGCTGAGCCACAGAAGCAGAAGGATCCTCAGCCGCAGAGGAAGATTCTCGCCCGCCGGCTGCTGTTCCCGGCAGGGGATCCCTTGCCGGATCCGAGGGATGAACAACTGGAAACAGCTCTGCCCCCTGGCAAGACAGCGAAGACTCCGTCCCGCTCCCTCGAGCAACCTCTTCGGCAGGGGAACGCTGAACCACCGCCTCTTGGGGGGACATCTGCGGGGCCTGGAGGGGATCCCTGGCCAAGAAAGGCTGCAGCGCCTCCCAGGCATTGGGGGAAGCCATCCGCTGCAGCTGCACCTGCACATCCAGGGCGCGATCCAAAATTGCCGGCTGAACCCAACCTTTCCAAGTGAGGATCTCCCCCAGTTTCCGCCCGTACCGCCGCTGTTGGGCTAAAGCCACCCGCAACTGCTCAAAATCCAGATAGCCCAGAGCCACCAAAATCTCCCCCAGAGACAGGGCCTGGCTAGGCAGGAAGCGGTAGAGATCCGACGGAGTCAGCCAGCCGTGCTCCAGGCAGACTTCTCCCAACTTAAGGTGGTTCTGCTGTTGCTCCCGCAAGGCCTGGGCCAACTGAGACTGAGAAATCAGCCCTGCCCGCAGCAAACGCTGCCCTAGCGGCAAGCTCAACTCAGCCTCACCAGCAGCGGCCCCCCTCCCTTCCAAAAAGGGAAACGGGCTGGAACCGCTCTGGGAGGGCGACGAGCGTGGGGGCATCGAAAAGATTCCAGCTCAGACATACTGTACTCTAGCCCATTTCCTGCTGGGGATAACAACGCTGTCGGCTGGTTGCCGAGTCACCTCTGCCCCAGTCTCGCCCCTAGCCCGTGGGATCCAGTCGCATTAAGACTTGGCCAAATTCCACCGGCTGGCCGTTGCTCACCAAAATCTCCCTCACCACGCCCGCCGTTTCAGCTTCTATCTCGTTCATCAGCTTCATGGCTTCGATGATGCAGAGAGTTTGGCCCTTGTTCACCCGCTGGCCAACCTGCACAAAATCCGTTTCTCCAGGGGCAGGAGCGCTGTAGAAGGTGCCCACCATCGGCGCCGTCACCTCTACCCAGTGGCTGGGGGCAGGCTTAGGAGCGCTCTCAGGAGGGGGAGCTTCTGCGGGGGGAGCAGGGGGGGGTGCTGGCGGCGGGGCAGCGGGCGGAGCGGCGGCAGCAGCAAGGCCAGCCGGGATTCCTTTGCGCAGGGTGAGGCGGAAATCCTTGTACTCCAGGGTTAGCTCGGTAACGTCGCTCTCCTGCAGAGCGGCCAGCAGAAGGCGAACTTCCTGCCAATTGACGACATCCAAGGGAAGGTTACTCCTGATGCATCACCTATCCACAACGGCAGCCCAGCGGCGAAGAAGAGGGAGAGCCATCACTCGCGGCCTATATAGGTGTCGGTGCGAGTATCGACACGCACCCGTTCTCCCACCTTGATAAACAGAGGCACCTGGATCTCAGCGCCGGTCTCCAGCTTGGCGGGCTTGGTTCCCCCCGTCGCCGTATCTCCTTTCACGCCGGGGTCGGTTTCCACCACCTCCAAGACAACGGTGTTGGGCAGCTCCACATCGATCACCTGCCCCTTCCAGCGCAGGATGGCCACTTCCATGTTCTCTTTCAGGTATTTCACGGCAGAGCCGATTTGGGCAGCGCTGAGGGGAGCCTGTTCGTAGGTCTCCATGTCCATGAACACGAAATTGTCCCCTTCTGCGTAGAGATACTGCATATTCACTTTTTCAATAGTGGCGGCAGGCAGGGTTTCGCCGGCGCGGAAGGTTTTCTCCACAACGTTGCCGGTCTGCATGTTTTTGAGCTTGGTGCGCACAAAAGCCGCGCCCTTGCCGGGTTTCACGTGCAGAAACTCGATCACCTTGTAGGGAGCGCCGTCAATTTCCACAGAGACGCCAGGGCGCAAATCGTTGCTTGAGATCATGTCAGCACAGGGATCCGTTGCTCAGACTTCCCAATCTTACCCCGGCTGTGGGGCACTCCGATTCAGCCCTCTGAGATCAATGGGCGGCTGACGTCCGTAAA
>Ga0197142_1005157_pt1 | contig 10330 bp, 9 predicted proteins | sample GBS60_MetaG_FD_148614 | JGI IMG/M metagenome (GOLD analysis project Ga0197142, IMG submission 148614) | Sediment microbial communities from Great Boiling Springs, Gerlach, Nevada, United States - GBS 60_MetaG | ecosystem: Environmental > Aquatic > Thermal springs > Hot (42-90C) > Sediment...
GATGGTGTCCTTAAACCCGAGCCAGTCGAACTGCGCGAGGTGTACGCCGAAACGCGCCGCTTGGCACGTCTGGTGGAGGATTTGCGCATGCTCTCGCTGGCCGATGCAGGCCAATTGACGCTGGCGCGCAGCCCGGTAAACCTCGCCGAGACGGTGGAGCGCGTTGTTGGGCGTATGACCCCTCTGGCCGAGGTGCGGCAGATCGCCCTACGTGCCGAAGTGGCAGAGCCTGCGCCGCTTATTGAGGCTGACTCCGATCGCTTAGCGCAGGTGCTCACCAACCTGATTGACAACGCCTTGCGCTACACTCCTTCTGGCGGACATGTCACAGTCCGTCTTGCGCAAGAGGACAGCAAGTTGAAGATAACCGTCGCCGATGACGGCCCAGGCATCCCAGAAGAGGACCTACCGTTTATCTTCGAGCGTTTTTGGCGCGGGGATAAGTCGCGCAGCCGCCACAGTGGCGGATCGGGCATTGGGTTGGCGATCGTCAAGCAGTTGGTGGAACTACACGGCGGCACGGTCGAGGTCGCCTCGCAGGTAGGCAAGGGAAGCACATTCACCGTATCACTGCCGCTACCTGCTCCTACCTAAAGGGGATCGGCGTTACTCGTACCCCAGACGCTGGAGCAGGTCGCCACTCACCTGCGCAAATAGCGCACGGTGCTCAGCAGTGAAATGTTCGCGCCAGGCGCCGGTTTTCCCTTCACGGAAAGTGGGCGAACGGGTAGGGTCAATTGCCCGCTCAAAGGTCTCCAACGCCCGTTCACGACTTGTGGGCAAGCGGTAGCCGCCTGCCTCAAGGTGATCGAGCATTCGCTCCAACGTGCGCTGCCGATTGTGGATCAGGTCCTCAAAGCACACCGGCATCACGAAGTCCTGCTCCAACCACCCTAGATACGGCTCAAAGCGTGCGCGGATGTCGGGGAACTCAATGGGGGCATCTGGCCGACCCAGAATGCTTGTCGTGATACGCTCCTCCATACTGGAGAGCACGTGAGCATAATACTCATGATGGACGTGCGTGTTGGCCATATCCGTCACAAAATAGGCGTGTGAGACAACCACATCGCGGGGATCGCGATAGATGAAAAAGCAGCGTGCGCCCTTCGCACGCAGCGCCGTGAGGTTCTCCTCCGTCGCGAAGAGATGCCCGCCTGCGATCTCCCCTGGCCACAGTCCGACCAGATCGCGGACGATCTCGGCGGATGAGCGTCTCTTGCCACGCCGATAGGTCAGGATATGAATGTCCCACGGTCAAGAAAGGTGTCCAGCGCCTCCAAGCTGCGCAGAATCTGCATCAGCAGGTTGGTGCCGCTCTTGGGAAACGAGTTGCCGAACACGACCGGCAGGTCGGTTACGCCGTAGCGAACCCTGTGCAGGACAGGCTTGACACGCCGCTTGAAGGTATGCTGCACACGTGCTATGACACTGTGCTCTCTTCGGCTCACAGCCGGCCCTCCTACACCGTGAGCAATTTTTGACAAATCCAGCATAACATACAAATAATCCCTCGCAAGCCGATCGGTGAGAGATGAGCATGTCTTCTGTGCCTGCCGTTACGGTTGTCACGCCCTCATACAATCAGGCGGCATTTATCCGCCAGACCATTGAGAGCGTGCTGATGCAGGACTATCCTTCCATCGACTACATCATCATGGACGGCGGCTCGACCGATGGAACGCTGGACATTATCCGCGAGTACGCCCACGACCGGCGCCTGCGCTGGCACTCCGGCCCTGACGTCGGTCAGGCCGACGCCATCCGCAAGGGGTTTGCGCTTGGCACAGGCGAGGTGTTAGCTTGGCTTAACTCGGATGATTTCTACCTTCCCGGTGCGATCTCGACCGCCATTGCAGCCATGCAGACGCACGGCAGCCGCTTTGTCTTTGGCGATGCTGTGCTGATTGACGAGCAGTCACGATTTGTCCGCTATTTTGTACATCCCCCCTTTCACCCGCGTCAATTTCGGCTGCGTTATGGGTTCTATCAACCCGCAGCTTTCTGGTCACGCGACCTGTATGAGCAAGTAGGTGGGATAGACCCCACCCTCCAATTTGCAATGGATCGTGACCTATTTTGGCGCATGTCGCAGAGAGAGCCACCGCGGCACATCCATGCCTTCCTATGCGCTGCACGCCTCCACCCTTCCGCCAAGACAGCGCAGCTATTCGGCACGGTGGGTCGCGCCGAGGTGCTGGCAGTGGAGCGTCGTATCGGCGGTTCGTTGCCGCTCTACTTTGCTCGCTACCTGCCTAACTTCCCCCGTTATCCGGCATGGCTACAGTTCGCCCTGCGCGCACTGTTCAGCCTGTATAACACACCGCTGCGATTTGCCTATGCGCCGTCGTACATGATCCAGAAGGTAACGCTGGGCGCGATCTGGGCACTGCGCTCGCTGCCGCACCGAGGCCGCCCTATCAGCCCCCAGCAGGGCATTTCGTGGTAAAGTGTGGGTATGTCCCGCCTGAAGGAACGTATTCCCATCAAAATCAGACAAACGTGGTGGGAACTGCGCGAGCTGCCCGGCTGGTTGTTCAGCGCCCGCCGTCGGCACGACGCCGCCCGCCTGAAGGCTCTGCGCGACATCCATCGTGGGCAGCGCTGCGTGATCATTGGCAACGGTCCTAGCCTAAAGCAGATGGACCTTCGTCCGCTGGCCCGCGAGTATACTATCGGCCTCAACCGCATCTACCTTCTTTTTGAACAGATGGGCTTCGCCACCACCTATCACGTCACTGTTAACCGGCTGGTCATTGAGCAGTTTCTGGATGACCTGCTGGCCATTCCGTCGGTCAAATTCATGAGCTGGAAGGCACGCGACCTTATTCCTGCCGATGCGCCTGTGATCCTACTGCGCTCGCTTTACCGCCCCAGCTTCTCTACTAACCTAGCATGGGGTGCTTGGGAAGGGGCAACCGTCACCTATACGGCCATGCAGATTGCTTACCATCTGGGTTTTGAACAGGTGGTCCTGATCGGCGTAGATCACAACTTCGCCACGCAAGGAGAAAAGCATAAGATCGTCACCTCAGAAGGCGACGACCCCGATCATTTTGCTCCAGACTACTTTGGCAAGGGGACGCGCTGGCAGTTGCCCGATCTGGAGACTTCAGAGAGAGCCTACCGCATGGCCAAAGCGGCCTTCGAAGCCGCAGGCCGTGAGATCGTAGATGCTACTATCGGCGGCAAGCTTCAGGTCTTCAGAAAGGTGGACTACAACCACCTCTTTGGGCTGTAGAGAAGGGTTTACTCAAAAACCCAGCGATCGACATCACGCTGCCACGCAATCAGCTCATCTTCGCGGAAGATGAGCGCCAGCTCGCGCACAGCAGCCTGTGCATCCGCCGAGCCGTGGATCACGTTCCTCCCGATCTCCAACGCCAAATCGCCGCGGATGGTACCGGGAGAGGCCTCAACGGGGTTTGTTTTGCCCATTGTCTCACGCACCACCTTGATGGCTTGATTCCCTTCCCATGCCATCGCCACGATAGGGGCGGAGGTGATGTAGCCGATCAGTTTCTCGTAAAAGCCTTTGCCCTTATGTTCGGCATAGAACTCGGCAGCCAGCTCCTGCGTCATCTGCATGAGCTTCATGCCAACTAGCTTCAGGCCACGCCGCTCCAAACGGGCGATAATCTCGCCGATCAACCCACGTTGAACGCCGTCAGGCTTGATGAGAACCAATGTGCGCTCCAAGAAGTACCTCCCTGATGGATGGGGATGACCTTGGTCCGGCAGCGGTCACCTCACTGGCGAGGCCGCTGAAAGCAAGACCGCAGGAAGTATAGCGGGGGATACTCCCGACGGCCAGTAGGAACCCTGTTGAGCCTATTGCTACCCTTCTGATCCTTTTCACAGAAGGGCAAAAGCACAACTTCGAGTATAATGGATACGTATTACTATATAGATTGGAGCCTCACCACAGACCAACTGAGAAGAGAGGGATAAGGGCTATGGCTATCAAAGCCGTCATCGGGTTTCTGATCGCACTTTTCGCCCTCGGCATCTTTGCAGGCATTGCGCTGGCCATCGTCAATGCTCAACGTGGGCGCCAGTCGCGCCCCGGCCTGATTCTCGCCGCAGTAGGGCTGGTAGGCTCGGCCTTCCTGGCCTCGCTCAACGCGGGGCTGGTGCTTGTGCAGCCCAATGAGGTAGGCGTCGTCTTCCGCCAAACAGCCAGCGGCGATGCGGCCCTGCGTGAGCCGTTGCAACCGGGCCTAAAATGGGTCGTCCCGTTCATCGATCAAGTCATCATTTATGACGTGGGCCAGCAAAACGTGGATATGGTAGGCAGCGTTGAGGCAGCACAATCCAGAGGGACCAGACCCGCTGTCCGGGCTATCACCAAAGATGGCCAGCAGATCAACATGGATGTCACCGTGATCTTCCGTGTGGATGCCACGAAGATCAACCAAGTGCACCGCAACTGGCGCAATACCTACATAGACGGGTTCATCGTGCCCCAGGCACGCTCTGAAGTGCGCAATGCTGTTTCTCTCTACGGTGCAGAGGAAATCTACAGTGGCGGGAGAGCCACGTTGGAGAATCAGATCGTGGAGGCGCTACGTCCAGTGCTGGAACGCGAAGGCTTCCTCCTGACCGACGTGCTGATCCGCGACATCTCGTTCTCCGAACAGTTCACCGATGCGATCGAACAGAAGCAGATCGCCGAGCAGGAAGCACAGCGGGCGGCTTTCCGAGTGCAGCAGGCTCAGCAGGAAGCGGAACAGGCCCGTGTTGAGGCGCAGGGCCGCGCAGATGCTGCCGTTATCGCTGCAGAAGGTGATGCCCAAGCGACTGTCATTCGCGCACAGGCTCAAGCAGAGGCGCTGGAGTTGATCAATGAGCTACTTAGGGAAAATCCCAACCTCATCCAGTGGCAATATATCAACACGCTTGGTGAGAAGGTCAGGCTGATCATTATTCCCAGCAATAGCCCCTTCCTGTTTGATCTCCAGCGGCTGCTTGAGCAATCTGGCTTAGGGAGCGAAGCCTCTTCACCTCCGGCTACAGGCGAAGGGGAACAACCGTAAATTGGTTGTGCGGGGAGAAGACAGGGTTGTAAACACATGGCAGCCCTCACCTCGCTATTGTGGTGGGGGCTGCCCATCTGCCTGAAGAAATCGGCGTTTTCCCTATAGGAAAGCAACGCCGGCAGTTTTGAGCTGATCATCTTCCACGCTATTTTAGTATAATCAGGCTGGAGAGCCAGAAGTAAGCGTAAGGGTACCCGCCGCCTCCGACGCGCGTGGGCCTTTGTTCTTCTCAAGGAGGGGGTCCAGGTGATATCTCCGCAGCTTCCAAAGTATGCCTATTTTCAAGGGCAGATCGTCCCGTTCGAGAAGGCTACCATCAGTGTGATGAACCACACCTTCAACTACGGGACAGGAGCCTTTGGAGGCATCAGAGGCTATTGGAATGAGGAGGAGCAGCAGCTTTTTATCTTCCGCCCACTTGACCACTTCACTCGCTTCGTGGATTCTATCCGCCTGCTTATGTTCAAGCTGGACTACACCCCCGAAAGGTTGCTTAACATCCTCTTCGATCTGCTCCGCGCCGAAAACTGGCAGACGAACATCTACATCCGCCCCATTGCCTACATCCGCTCCAACGTGATCGGCGTCAAACTTCACGATCTAGAATACGATATTGCCATGTTCTCGCTGCCCTTCGGGAGTTATGTACCCAACGAGGAAGGCACCAGTGTCACCTTCTCATCGTGGCGCCGCGTGGATGACAACATCATCCCCGCCCGCGCCAAAGTAATCGGGGCCTACGCCAACTCGGCACTGATCAAAACCGATGCGGTATTGGCCGGCTTCGACGAGGCGCTGGTGCTCAACCAAGACGGCCACGTCTCCGAAAGCAGCGCTGCCAACTTCTTCATGATCCGCAAAGGGGTAGCCTACACCCCGCCGGTGACAGCCAACATTCTGGAAGGCATCACCCGCCGCACGGTGATAGAACTGCTGCGTGAGGAGATGGGGCTGGAAGTCGTCGAACGTGAGATCGATCGCACGGAGGTCTATTTAGCCGACGAGGCCTTCTTCTGTGGGACAGGGGTGCAAATTGCCGCCATCACTTCCGTTGACCACCGTCCCCTGGGCACAGGCCGCATGGGGCCAATCGTCCGCGAACTGCGTGAGCTGTACTTCAAGGTGGTGACAGGGCGTCTAGAGAAGTACCGCCATTGGGTGACGCCCGTCTATGAGAGGGTGCCTAACCCAGTAGGCCATCCAGCAGATTGAGAGCGATGTACAAAAAAGGGGCCTGTTTTCGGCAGGTCCCTTTTTGTTTCTCTCCCCGATATCGGCCTGCTGCCTCTACAGGCACCACCCCATAAGGCGTGGATCGCCCAGGGGACCCATCCAGCAAGTGATGAAGGTCGCTACCAGCAGGGGGAGGGCGATGACTGCCATAATCCCCCCCACTATTCGCGCTTCTTCGGTGGCTGCCATCCCTGCCATAATGAGCGGGATGCCAAAGATAACCACCCGATTGAGGAAGAGGAAAAGGCGCGGTATATTGACCAGATGGGAGTATAAGTCGGCGCCGATCAGCAACGCCTCCGCTGCCAGCACCAGAACGTAGAGCAGCGAGGCTTTGTCCCCGGCCATCATCAACAGCGCGACAGTTCCTACCAACAGCAAGTAGTGCACAATGGTCGTCCAGTGCAAGGGATAAGGCGGGATCAGCATCCTGAAATCAACAGTGGGCATCCCTCCCTCCTGAAGTTAGATCGCTCCGAAGAGCGGGATGAGTGCTGTGGGTTATTATACTACACCTCAGGCGGCAGATGGATGACCCAAAAGCAGAGCCCCCGTCGGATGTGAGGGGGGAGACCCGGCGGGGGCTTTCGCCAAAGGAGGAGACAGCGATGAGCGTTGTCTAATCTTGCCTTAATACTAGTCCATCCAATGAGTCGTTCATAGTTACAAACTGCACCCGTCGCATGTGATTAATGTCACATACGGAGCGGTTAGGACAATGAGGCGAAGAACAGTAGAATAAAGGGCGTCATGGACGATCTGCGCCAACGGTTGAGGCGTCTGGGGATTGTCACAGGCCGCGAGTTCAGGCCCAAACCCTCTGCCCTGCATGGGCCGGATATTGAGGCACTGGTGGATGGGGAAGTGCTGCACACGGCAGCAGGAGCCTGCTTCCGTGTGCGGCGCACCTTTGAGGCGCATATGCAGCACGGAGCGCTGCCGCTGGCCGCCTGGCTGACCGTGAGGGCCGATACGCTTGCCGGCATGGGCGGCGACGATGCGCTGGCCAGAGTAGAGTGCCGCCGCCTGCTCTTTCTGGATGTGGAAACTACCGGCTTGGGCGGCGCGTCGTTGGCCTTTCTGGTAGGGGTGGGGTTCTTTGACAGCTCGGACCGACTGGAAGTCCACCAGTATTTCTTGCGCGATCCGGCTGAAGAATCCGCCATGCTGATGCTGCTGGGCGAAGTGCTACATCATGCCGCCGCGTTGGTAACTTTTAACGGGCGCACGTTTGACGTTCCGCTGCTTGCCAGCCGCTATGTGCTGGCCCGCCAGTCCACATCCATTGCCGATTTGCCTAACCTTGACCTGCTTCCCCCCGCACGCCGTCTGTGGCGTCGGCGTCTATCTTCTTGTGCGTTGAGTTCGCTGGAACACCACGTGCTGGGCGTGCGGCGCACCGCCGCGGATGTGCCCGGCTACCTGATCCCCGCGCTCTACCAGCGATATCTGCAAACGCATGATGCCCGTGATATGGTGCGCGTGCTATACCACAACGAGATGGACATACTCTCCATGGTGGCGCTGGGCGCAGCGCTGGGCCGCATCTTTGAGCAACCCACCCTGCCAACCCTACACATTGACGACCGCCTTAGCCTAGCGCGCTGGTTTGAAAATCAGGGTATGTGGGAGCGTGCCGAGGCAGCATATCGCCTCGCTGCCGACGAGGCCCCTGATGCAGAACTACGCCGCGAGGCGCTGATCGGTTTAGCCTACCTATTCAAGCGCATGGGACGGTATGAAGAGGCTCTGCTTCTGTGGGCCAACCTCGCCGACCTCAGGCTTGACACGCTAGGGCACGAAGAGATAGCCAAATACCACGAGTGGCGCAGTGGCGATCTCGTTCAGGCGCTGCAGTGGACGGAGCGCGGCATACGACTGGCCGAGACGTGGTGGCCCGGCTGGCGACGCACAGCAGCGCTCAATGCGCTGGGCCATCGCCGAGAGCGTCTGCTGCGCAAACTGGCGGGTCGTGCCGAAGAGAGGCGCTAAACAGCGACGGGAAATAGCCTGCCATTAAAATAAAAAGCGGAGCCGGCGAGATCGGCTCCGCTCTCTTTCGCTCACCCACTGCTTACAGGATGTCAAAACGCAGTATCACGTTCTTGCCGATGCCGATCTGTACGCCGGAGCGGAGTGGCACCGATCCCATCCCCGTGATTATCCTGCCGTCGACCGTTGTCCCATTTGTGCTCCCATCATCGCGGATCACAAACTGGCCGCCCTCAAACAGAATCTTGGCATGGTTGCGAGAGACACTCGGGAACTTGAGATTCACATCGCTGTCTGTACGCCCAATGGTGAACGGTACGCTGGCGATCAGGTACTGCGCTCCGTCGTAGGTCCCATCCGGCGATCGCTCAACCGTCAACCTAGCTTGGGGCATCGGCCCTACCAGAGTAGGAGCAGCCGAAGGCGGCACGGCGGCCCGAGGAGGCGGTGTGTGCCGCTGGCCGGGTATAGCCGAAGGCGGCGGGGTCCGCTGCTGGGAAGGCATCTGTGCAGGCTGGCGCCCCCTAGTCTGTGGTTCACGTGCATGGGTGCCTTCCTCACGCAGACGCCGCCTCTGCAGGCGCTGGGCGTCCTCACTCCAGTCGTCCAATGCTCCTAGATCGGCGGCCCGGCGCACCATCGTATTCTCCAGCAGCACACCGCCCTTCTGCCTCTCCCGCTCCTTCTTGGGGTCGAGATAAGCAACCTTGAAGAGGAACGCTGAAGCGGCGACCATCACGACCACCACCAGCGCGATGATCAGCGGGCTGCCGCGCACGCTGCCGCCCAGCCGCTTGAACAGCCCCACGCGGTAGACGGCGTTATCATACGTGGCCTCGGCCAGCACTTGACCGTCAACCCCTACCGCTGTAACGACGATCTGATACGTTCCGTTGGGGATGCCTTCCAAGGGCACAACAATCTGATTCTGCGGCTGGATAGTGAAGCGCGAGCCGGGCACCACTGTGTTGGTTTCCTGATCGTTCAGCCACACCTCGTAGTGCGAGATACCCACAATGTTGGCCGCCTTCACCTCCACCACGAACTGGCGGGCGTCGGCATCTAGCTGTACCGCCATAATTTTGAGCTGCCCCTCTGCGATGTTGGGGTTGTAGCGGAACTCGTAGGCGGTCTGGAACAATCTCTGTTGTGCTGCATCCTCGCCGATGATGACAATCTGGTACTCGTTTCCCTGCTCAAAGTTCGTCGCTGCCACCTCAAGCGTCTCGGTGACATCCGCGTAGAAGGGCGGGGCCATAACGTTATCGCGCACGTCGATCACTTGAAGCTGGAAACGGCTGATCTGGTCGGCATTGGTCAACCTCAAGTTAAAGACAACATTGCCCGTGTTGGTGTAAGTCAAGCTCTCCACAGTGGCACTGGGCGGCGCGATGTAGTCATGGCTAGCGGTGAATGAGATAGGATCGGAGCGCAGTTCGCCACCATCTTCAAAGCGCAACACCAGCTGAGCCGTGTTCTCACCCGCTTTGGGGTAAACGTCGGCGCGCGCCAGCCATTGGTAGGCCATCCCGTTGATGATGTGCTGGAAGAGGAGCGAGAGGCTGTTCAACTCACCAACTTCCGAGAAGCCGCCGGTGGTGGTGGCCATCGCCCGCAGTTCCTCCACATTGATTGGGTTGCCCTCGCCCGCGAGGCCAATGGTGTGGATGGGCACACGTGCTGTCTGGCGTGTGGCGTAGGCGACCACCTCATCGTAGGTGTGCCGACTGCATGGTGTGCCTTGCGCCGTCTCATCGCGTCCATCGGTGAAGAGGACAACGCCCCGTCGCCCCAGCGGGGCTGCCTCCAGCAGTTGGATGGCGCGGTAGGCCGCATCATAGAGGCAGGTTCCTGCTCCCGGAACGGAGCGAATGGTCTCGATCCGTTCGGCGACCTTCCGCCGATCTTGAGTGAAGTCTTGAAGCAGCGTGATAGTGTCATTGAACTGGATCACGGCGAAGAGCGCTTCGTCCGGCGCGTTTTCCACAGCCTGAACGGCGGCCTGACGCATCTGCGGCATGGCGCTGCCCATACTGCCGCTGGCGTCCAGCACCAACACGATATAA
>Ga0197142_1005158_pt1 | contig 10329 bp, 11 predicted proteins | sample GBS60_MetaG_FD_148614 | JGI IMG/M metagenome (GOLD analysis project Ga0197142, IMG submission 148614) | Sediment microbial communities from Great Boiling Springs, Gerlach, Nevada, United States - GBS 60_MetaG | ecosystem: Environmental > Aquatic > Thermal springs > Hot (42-90C) > Sediment...
TACGCATTTGTCTGCGGGCCAGAATGTTGTCTCTGGCTGCTGCCACCTCTTCAGCCAGCCGTGGATCACGCTTACGGAGGAGCGCCACAAGATGAGCGTGCGCATCGAAACCTCTGTTGGCGCCGAGAGTGACTGCCCAGTCATCGACGCTGAGAGTTTCACCGTATTCGGCATAGATCTCTTGCCAGCTTTGCAGAGCCGGTGTTTCAGTATCGACCATGAGACCATCGAAATCAAAAATGAGGGCCTGGATTGGCATAGGACGTTCCTTCAAATGGTTGGTCAAAACCTGACAGATGATATATATTAGAGTGTTTCTGAAAAATCCCTTTTCGACGTTATCCCCCTTCTTTCCCTTCCCACGTTGGGCGAGGGTGGGCCAGGGAAACATAAGGAATGCCAGCCGTGCTCCCCCAATGTTAGCACGCGGGCCAGAGGCCAGCGTTCCGGGTAAGAGCTATGTTTCAGCATGATCTCAGAGCCTGATCAAAAACCCATATTTCTCATTGGGCACGTACCGTATCTGTGCGACCATTGCGTGAGGGGTTTCCAGCATTCTTTCTCTCCCGCCCCAAGTTCCCCCTTCCTCTCCCCGTGGGGGAGAGGAAGGGGGGCAGGGGAAGGTGAGGGCCGCCAGGTGTGCTCCGCAGCACCGACGCTGTAACCGGTGTAGACCGGTTTCTATCGCATCGTGGAGACGCCTGCGTTGCCCGCTACCGTTCCCCTAACCATGATGGCGATGCGCCACAGTCGAGCCTCACCAAAAGCTCAGGTTTTTGATCAGGCTCTCAGGCGCAATGATTGATTGTCATACAAGTATTGACGAGAATTAGGCCAATAGGCTGATGGAATGGTGAAGCGAGAAAAATACAATCCGATCAGACCATGGCTTTGCGTGAGGAGATACTATGACGATCAACGTCGATCAAGAGGTTCGGTTACGTCCATTTAACCATTCACTTGAGGATTATACGGCACTGGTCGCGATTGCTCGTGCGGTATTTCCCGATGATCATGACACTGTAGAAGAGATACAGCATTGGGATACAACCCGACCGGCCCATTGTGTGCAGAGACGCTGGCTGGTAGAGGCAGGTGATACGATTATTGGGGCAGCCGAATATTTCCAACCGCAGTGGATGTACCATCCACGCAAGTTTTTTATCAGTATTGCAGTGCATCCAGAGTGGCAGGGACGAGGGATTGGTAAATATTGTTACGACTTCTTAATGGCCGATCTACAGCAGCGGTATCAGGTGGAGCAGGTTCGTGCCAACTGTCGTGAAGACTACCCCCGCAGCCTTACCTTTCTCGACCGACGTGGATTTCGGGAGGAGATGCGCACCTGGGAGTCACGACTTGATTTACGTTTGTTCGACCCAATGTTGTTTGTCGAAGCGATTCATCGGGTTGTTGATCAAGGCTTCACCATTTGCAACTTAGACGAGTTATTGGCCCGGTTTCCAGATGCGCGTCAGCGTTTGTATACGGCAATGATGGAGATGCGTGCTGACGTACCGCAGTCAGAGCCATTTACGCCAAGTGATTTTACGAGTTGGGAACGGTCGGTGTTTGAGAATCCGACCCTATATCCGGAGGGGTATTTTCTGGCCCTCGATGGTGAAGAGATCGCAGCAGTGAGTCAGTTCTGGAAAAGCGCCGATCCATCTGTATTGATGACCGGTTTGACGGCAACGCGCCGGATGTACCGCAAACGTGGTTTAGCGATGGCGCTGAAGGTTCACGCGCTGTCTTTTGCCAAAGCGTTGGGGTATCGTGAAGTGCGTACCTACAATGCGACTACGAATCAAGCAATGTTACGGATCAATGAAGCACTGGGATTTGTGAAGCAACCAGCCTGGATTGAGTTTGTGAAGGATGTGAGTATCGTATGATCGTTGTGCGACCGTTTCAGTATGGTGAGAGTGATTATCAGGTGATGGCAGAAGTCTACAGCGCATTGGCACCAGATGCTCCGCTATCTGCGGTCGAGTGGCGAATACGTGATGAGCTACATAATCCGCAGCTCCCACTCTACCGCTTCGTTGGCGAACTTGATGGGAAAGCTGCCGGATATGCTGAATATTACCAGCCAACCTGGTGTGCCGATCCGCGCCATCTGACAATCCAGCTTTGTGTTCACCCTGCGTATCATCGGTGTGGTCTGGGAAATGCGCTCTGGAATCAGCTTCAGCACGCATGGCAACCATTGCAGCCGCACCATATCTGGCTCAACGTGCGTGAAGACTGGCACACCGGATTAACGTTTGCCGGTCATCGTCAGTTTTACGAAAACCGACGTGTCTGGTCATCACGGCTCGATCTAGCTTCATTCAACCCAGAGCCATTTCATGGCGCAATTGAACGAGTGACGGTTCAGGGGATCGACATTATCAGCTTTGCCCGGCTGGCGGAAACCGGTGAGCATTTCTGGCAGCAATTATACGAATTTGAACGGCAAACAACCAGAGATCTGCCGACAAGTTTTCCGATCACAATTCCGACATACGAACAGTGGCGCAAGTTCTATCAGCCTGAACATGGTATATTGTGGGAAGGTAGTTTTGCGGCGTTGCACGATGGAGACATTGTTGGCATCAGTACGCTGGAAACGGTTGATAATGATTCGGATGCCGAAGTCGGCTTTACCGCCGTCCGACGTGATTACCGTGGCCGTGGGATCGCCCTGGCGCTGAAGTTGGCGACTATTGCCTACGGAAAGGCAACGGGAATAAGCGGGATTCGGACAGATAACGATAGTACGAATCTACCAATGTGGCATATTAACCAGCGGTTAGGTTTTCAACGTGGGCCGACGTGGATTGTCATGCACCGGCACGAACAGAATGAGGAGGTGACGTGAACGGCTTGCCGATGATTGAGCTGACGGGTAACACATTTGAGCAGGGTTGGCGGCATGGACGCGCACTACGTGATGCGATTGCCGCCAATCTGCGTCTGTACGCCGATAGGTTTGAACGTGAGCTACGCTTACCCCTTCAAGAGGTCTGGCAACGGGCATTACGCTATGCCAGAGTCATTACTGACCAGAACCCAGACTATGCTGCTGGTATGCGCGGCATTGCTGAAGGGGCAGGGGTTGATTTCGCAGCAATCGCGGCTCTGAATGTCCGTTATGAGTTGTTCTACCAGTTCTTCCGCGAGTATGATAAGAGCATCATGAAACCTGATGGTTGTACCGCGTTTGCGCTGTTGCCTTCAGAAACGAGTGATGGTCATCTGCTCCTTGGCGAAAATTGGGACTGGATCTGTGGAGTGCGGGGAGCGATTCTGCGCACGGTTGAGCCTGATGGTCATCGGAGATTAGTGTTTACCGAAGCCGGTATCTTTGGTGGGAAGATAGGTTTCAACTCTGCCGGCTTAGCATTGTTGATCAATGGCCTGAGCAGTACCGACGATGACTGGTCTCGTTTGCGACGGCCATTTCACGTGCGCTGCTACGAGATTTTAAGTGCACGGACATTACGGGCAGCACAGGCGGTGATCGCGAGCGAAGAGCGAGCCGGTTCGGCTAATTTTCTGTTGGCGCAGACTCCTGATCAGGTGATCAACGTCGAAGCTGCACCTGCTGCGTTGGCGATCAGCAGTTGCTCCGGAGGTTGTCTCGTTCACGCCAATCACTTTACCGATCCGGCAGCTCTGGGAATTGTTGAACGACAGATTGAGCGGTATCCACATTCCAACTGGCGTGAGGCGCGTCTGCGTGAACTACTCGCCGTTCGTCCGCAGTCGTTGGCACAGGTGCAGTCGGCGCTGCGCGACCACGTAAACTATCCGTACTCAATCTGTTTTCACATTGATCCAGCCGATCCACCTGAAGAACGTTATGAAACAGTGGCGTCGATCATTATCGATCTGACAGCAGGGGTGTTGTATGCGACGAACGGCCCACCGTGTACGCATCCGTATTTGCAATATGCGCTGGAGGCAATGCAGTGAGTAACACAGTGCTCTTCGTCTGCACCGGGAACTATTATCGCAGCCGTTACGCTGAGTTACTATTCAACGCACTTCAGGTTAGAGACTGGTACGCCGCATCGAGAGGTCTGGCACTTTCACCGTACAATCAGGGGCCAATCTGGCCGCCAGTTCTGGAGCGCCTGCAACAGCGTGGCCTAGCAATACCGAGTGCGATACGTGCACCGCTGATGTTGCAGGAGGTCGATCTCGAACGGGCGACCTATGTGATTGCTCTCAATGAACCCGAACACCGACCATTGATGCAACAGCGATTTCCCGTGTGGGTCGATCGGATTACGTACTGGCAGATACCTGATGTCAATGTTTTGGCAGCCGATCTGGCCTTTGATCTGATTGAGCGTGAAGTTACGGCGCTGACGCAAGCATTGTTAGCGAGGTGAAAGGTGGAGATAGGGGTCGTTTCTGATACGCACGGCCGTCTGGCGTCAGCAGCACTGCACGCACTGGCCGGAGTAGCGTTGATCGTGCATGCGGGAGACATTGGGAGCGAAGCTGTCCTGAGACAGTTAGAAACGATTGCGCCGGTACTTGCGATTCACGGAAATACAGACCGGGGAACAGCGTTGGCTCGAACGTATCCGGCTCAGCGCTGGATTGAACGCGAAGGGGTATTGATCTTTGTGACCCATATTGGTGGTCAGCCCCGCTTACTTGTGCAATCGTTGCCGAAGACAGATGACGGGCACCATCCTCAGGTGTATATATTTGGTCATAGCCATCAGCCATTGTGCGAAGTGCACAATTCGGTACTCTTCCTTAATCCGGGAACTGCCGGTGCACCACGTGGTGCAGGTCTGTCGGTGGCGCGTCTAACGGTGCAACACGGTCAGGCCAGCGCTGTGATCATCCGGTTGGACGAGCACAAGTGACAACGCTCAGTTGAAGATAGGATCGGTCGCTATGGATCAGATACAAAAGTACCAATGGCTGGTGGGTATTGCCATCAGTACTGCATTGGTGTTGATCTGGTTGCCGACACTGGCGAATCGGTTGGGATTAGAGCGGAACCTCTTCTTTGCGGTGCATGGCATTTGTGCACAGAGTCATAACCTGATCGTGGGTGGCGTGCAGTTTCCGCTTTGTGCCCGTGATAGCGGCATCTATCTCGGCTTGATGACCACGCTAGGGGTCATCGCTGGACGTGGTCGATGGCGAGCGGGACGTTTGCCACCGTTACCGATAGGTCTAACGCTGGTAGGTTTCGTTGTGATCATGGGGATCGATGGTCTCAATTCAACGGTTGCCGAGCTAGGGTTCCAGGCGCTCTACCCACCACGTAATGATTTGCGTCTGCTTACCGGATTAGGATTTGGGGTTGCGATGGCTGTTGGGTTGCTGTTGGTTGCCAATCATACGTTGCTAGCTCCTGATCTGATTGATAGGGAACAAGCACCAATCACAGGGTGGCGTGATTTGGGGTTGGTAATAGGTGCGGTAAGTGTGGTAGTACTAGCAATTGCTGCCGATCAGGAAATCCTGGCATGGCCGCTGGTATTGATAAGTGTCGTCGGGGTGACCGGTGTGATGAGCTTTGCCATTGCGCTACCGATCAGTGCGGTAGCTGGTCTGAGTGGTCGAATTCGTCGTCCGCAGCAATTGGTGTTACCGGGAAGTGCCGGATTTCTGGTGGCTCTGCTGCTGCTGGCGTTACTGGCGCGCTGGAAGATTGAGTTAGAGGTGCAGGGTCTCTTGCCGCCACCGCTGGTGCCGTAAACGCATCTCGGTGCGTGGCGAAGATCGGCACGATTTGGAACGTCGCAAAGCCCTGGAATGTCTCTTTAGGGGTGAAGAAGGGGAAGCCACTAGTATTGGCCCCCTGCTAGCTTGTTAAGTACAACAAACAACAACTTCACTGCCGTAAAAGACTGAGAACGTGATCAGAAACTCGTGGTTTTGATCAGGCGCTCAGCAGGGGCATCGGCTGAAGTGGTGAGCAACGCAGCGCCTCATTAACAACCTGGGCTGTTGATGAGGCTCGGTCATGGCATCTTCAGAATGGTGCGGGGACCAGTGGTGGGCAACGCAGCAGGCATCTCCTCGACACGATAGAGACGGTTTGCACCGGTTGCAGCGCCGGTGCTGCGAAGCACGCCTGGCGGCCCTCACCTTCCCCCTGCCCCCCTTCCTCTCCTCCACGGGGAGAGGAAGGGGGAACGTGGGGGCGGGAGAGAAAGAACGATGGAAACCCCTCACGCAATGGCCGCACAGGCACGGTACGTGCCCAATAAGAAATTCGAGTTTTTGAGCAGGCTCTGAGCACACTGCACATCCCGGTGATTATCAGGGAGATTGTCAACCGTTGGAAACGGAAGCGACAGACACCCTCTCACCAGCACGGGCTGGCCACGATATGATCTTCGCGCTCGTTGACGGAGCGAGGTTCCGAAACGTATTCGATGTTAGACTTTACTGGCAGTTGCCAATTCGTTCAACACAGTACGGATACGTGTAAGGGCGGCCTGTGCCTCTGGTGAAAGGTTGGATTGGTCGGCAAAGGCTGTTAGGACGTGATGAGCGGCAATTGCCAGGCTATCGAGGTGACCAAGTAAACATCCTGCCTGCCGGGCTTCGACAGTGCGCTTTCCGGTCATCGCAAACCAGTACTCGTCAGACGCAAGATAGCGGGTCTCCCCCAACAGTTCGAATGCCAGTGTACAGCGGTCGAGCGACCGGACGGCCAGCACGGGTTGATCGTTGAGCGTGATCTGACCAGGCCCCTGTCGGGTAAGGATAATCTCTTCGTCAACACGACTGGCGCCATCTTCACTCAGTTGCAGTGTGCGGATCCGCATTGCTGTGCTCCTTACGCTAAAAGCGACCATGACGTTCCCATACGCTGCGGGGTAATTCGAGTGGACACAAGACCAGGAGGGCCTGGGCTAGTGTATAACCGGGATTGTGCCAGCGATGGGGTAAGACAGCTTCAAACAGTAGACTATCACCAGGACCAATAGTAAAAGTTTGGTCAGCGACGGTATACATAATCTGACCGCTCAGACCAAAGACAAATTCCTGGCCAGTGTGAATTATTGACTCCGTCCCACTACCGGCACCAGGTTCAAGCGTAATTAGCAGCGGTTCGAGCGTGCGATTGATGAGACCAGGTGCCAGATCGGATAGAGTACCGTGTGGAAACGGACTGGTAGCAGCCTGACCTGCCGGAGTAAAGACGATTCGCTTTTTGGGGACATCTGGCGTAAAGAAGGTGCTGATCGGCACTTGTAACGCCATGGCCAGCCGTTGTAGCGTACTGACGCTAGGAGAGGTGCGACCATTTTCAATCAGACTGAGCGTATTGACTGCCAAACCACTGGCTTCGGCCAGGGCACGGATTGATAGTCGGCGTTGTTCGCGGAGGGTGCGAATGCGATGTCCCACGTCTATCTGGCTAACTTCACCTGTACCATGAAAACTTGTGGTGGCCTCGTAATCGGTCTGCACGGTCTGCTCCTCCGGCTGTGCTTGTCATTCTGTTCATTATTATGCGATGATTCCGACACTTTTGACCTAATAAATTGGTTGCATTCTGATAACCGGTGTTGTAACTGCACTGGGTTGAAAGGATATATCCTGGCACGGTTGCACGCAGTGGGAGCGGAAAAGAAAAAAATCCCTGTCCCATGAGGGAAACAGGGGAAGGACGCAATCAACAAACGCAGGCCGGAAATTAATCAGCAGCCGGAGTACGTTGGCGCTGACGCTCGTACTTTTCGCGTGCACGACGGGCTAACGCCAGAGCACGTCGTTCACCGTGCTTGGCGATTGAGTAGGAAGTACGGCGGATGCGGTTGCCATCACGCCAGGTCGCCTCGTAAACCTCACGGCCATCTTTGATAGTGCGACGCACACCAACGATACCGGTACTGGTGCGAGCAACACCGATCACCTGTCGCTCAGTACGCGGTTTACCAAGTTCACGTTCAGTCGCGTTACGCCATTCGATGGCAGCGGCCAATGCTGCCAATCGGTCGCCGTATACCGAATCGGAAAAGAACTTGCTCCGGCGCTGCTTATTCCAGGTTACGCGCACGAAATAGCCAAAGGTACGCTTGGCCGGATGATCGATGCGGGTAATCCCTTTGTGCTTCGTCGTCTTGGGACGAAGACGAGCTGGCAACTTCTTAACGTCGTTGGTGGCCAGAGTCGAGGGACTGGTCAGCAACTGACGAGCCTGCTCAGGGTCGAGATCGGGCAACGGTTCGTAACGCAGCACGGCCAACGGATCGTCTTCAGTCGGTGTTGACGGTTGTTCAGGATGCGGTGTCAGCGGTTGTGCGGTATCAGTTGTTGTTTCAAGGGTCGGCAAACTAGCCGGTCGAACAGCGTATCGGCGAGGCATTGCTGATTGCTCCTTTTGAAAACCTCGAACAACTTGTACTATTTAGTGACTGTATCGAAGGTTGAAGCCTCCGATTTCTATCATACCATATTTTGCCCGATAACTGCACAGAAATCCTGGGCAAAAAAGTACAAATTTGTCTGGATAGAGCATCTAATTGCGTGCTGCGAAATTTGTGATTTAAGGCACAAACTAGAAGAAATTGTGAGCCTTATCACAAAAACATTTCTTTTTCAATAAAAATAAACCACGGAGGACACAGAGAACACGGAGAGGGGATGCGATGCAGAGCTCGCTGTGCCCTCTGTGCCCTCTGTGGTAAAAATAAACCACGGAGGACACAGAGCGCACAGAGAGGGGATTCGATGCAGAGCTCGCTGTGCCCTCTGTGGTAAAAAATAAACCACGGAGCGCACAGAGCACACAGAGAAATGGGTGGGGGGAGAACGCGCTGTGACCGCAATGGGGAAATATGTAATCCTGCGTTAGGAAAGGATAATGTCACAGATGGGAGAAACAATCTTACGTTTCCTAGGACTTATGGTGATCGGGTATGTTGGGGTGTGTAGCTTAATCTATCTGTTACAAGAACGTCTCATCTTTTTTCCCGAACGTGATCCGCCCGGTACGCGCTATGAATTTGATCTGCCGGTCGAGGAGGTATGGATTCCGGTTGATGGCGCAGTGCTGCATGCGTTATGGTTTCGGCAAGCGAGTGCGCAGGGGGTGATCCTGTACTTTCATGGGAACGGTGGTACGCTTCGAAGCTGGGGAGAGGTGGCACATGATTTAGTACCGTATGGATACGATCTGGTTATGGTGGACTATCGTGGGTATGGTCAGAGTACCGGCACTATCACTAGTGAAGCGCAATTACACGCTGATGCGGCTGCTACTTATAAATGGGTACTGTCTCACTACACTGAAGCGCAGATTGTGCTCTATGGGCGGTCATTGGGGAGTGGCCTGGCAACCCGTTTGGCCGCAACGTATCAGCCACGCTTACTGATCCTTGAGAGTCCGTTTTACAGTGTTGAGGCGATTGCACGGCGGCAGTTTCCGTGGGTGCCCCCGTTTTTATTGAAGTATCCGTTGCGTTCACACGAGTGGATTGATCAGGTACGTTGTCCAGTAGTGATCATTCATGGAACGAATGACAGCGTAGTACCCTATGCTGATGGTGAACGGCTGGCACGGGAAGTCACGGCGCCGCTGGCCTTTTACCCGATTGTTGGGGGCAATCATAACAATTTGATGACATTTCGTTCATATCATGATGCAATTCGGACAAGTCTGGCGCAACTTCCGTGATTTTCAGTTTATTGCGATGGTATCTGATAATAACGTAATTTCATCATTCGATGGTGTAAACAAGAAAGTGGTTGAGTGACAGGAAGCTGAAACTGTCGCGTGCGACCATCGAGCATATCGTTGTGGCGCGATCAACGCCGACGGAGGAGCGACCGCAAGGCATGTGCCTGGATAAAGGCTATGATTATGAAGAAGTGCGTGCGACCTTGCGCGCATTTGGCTTCACGGCGCACATTCGCAATCGCGGCGAGGAAGCAAAGGAGATTGCACGGGAAGCGGGCAAGTGTGTACAGCGCTGGTGGCGGAGCGCAGTCATCATTGGTGCAATCGGTTTCGCCGTCTGTTGATACGCTGTGAGAAGAAGCTGAACAGTATCTTGCTTCCTCCACGTCGCCTATAGCGTGCTCGCCTTTTGTGCCGCTGGGTTATTCGGATAAGCTCTAAACCCTCCAGACGTAAGTCGCTAAATCGAGCTAAGATATACCTGTCACCGCAAATACCTGGCGTGATAAGCTGACGTAGCTCGCCCTAATCGTACCGTATCGTGTTTCAATGCAAAAGGCCACCTAAAACCATCAGCGCGACCTTGCGGTCTGACGAAACGTAGGTGCAGTACCGTTGCGCATCCGTGTGCAGATTACTCGCGGTAACGCTCGACAATCCGTTCGATTAAACGT
>Ga0197142_1005163_pt1 | contig 10325 bp, 7 predicted proteins | sample GBS60_MetaG_FD_148614 | JGI IMG/M metagenome (GOLD analysis project Ga0197142, IMG submission 148614) | Sediment microbial communities from Great Boiling Springs, Gerlach, Nevada, United States - GBS 60_MetaG | ecosystem: Environmental > Aquatic > Thermal springs > Hot (42-90C) > Sediment...
TGATAGAAGCGGTTGCCATGGCGGTCTTTGTTGAGGATTTCGCCTTTCCAGACCTGGCCGTTCTGGATGGTTTGCCAGAAATCAGTCCAGAATTCGGGCGGGTGGTGGCCACTATTGAGGAAGCGGAGGTTTTGGCCACGTACTTCGTCCCACGTGTAGCCCCAGGCTTCTAAGGCGGCGTCGTTGGCGTAGAGGAGGTTGCCTTCGGGGTCTGTTTCCACGAGGTAGGCGGCATTGCCCACGGCTTGAATCTGTCCTCGAAGCTCAGCCTGGGCTTTGCGTAGCTCTTCGGAGTAAGCTCGCAGCCGCTCCTCCTGCTCAATCTGCGGTGTGAGGTCAAAGCTTACAGCGATGAACTTACTCAGGCGGCCGCGGGTATCTGTGACGGGCGTAATGGTGGTGCTGACCCAATAAAGGCGGCCATCCCGGCGGCGATTGCAGAAGATACCCTTCCAGACCTGCTTTTTGAGGAGGGTTTCCCAGAGGTTTTGGTAGAAAGCGGGCTCATGGAAGCCAGATTTGAGGAGGGCGTGGGTCTGGCCCAGGAGTTCGTCCCGGCTGTAGCCAGAGATAGCGCAAAAGGCGTCATTGATGAAGGTGATGTTGCCGGCGGGGTCGGTTTCGGCGACGATGGCGGCGTTGTTGACAGCGGCGATCTGCCCGCGCAGTTCGCTCTGGGTGCGGCGCATTTCTTCCTGGGCGGCCTGGAGCTGCTCGGTGTAGCGCCGAAGCTCGCGCTCCTGCGCCTGCGAAAGCTCTAAAGCCGAACGAAGGGCCTCCTCCTGCTGCTTTTGGGCGGTGATGTCAAAGCTCACGCCAATGTATTTGAGCACTTTGCCTTCAATGCTGAGAACGGGCGTGATGGTAAGGAGGACCCAATAGTACCTGCCGTCTTTGGAGCGATTACGTACCTCACCGCGCCACACCTGGCCCTTTGTGATGGTGCGCCACATGGCTTCAAAGATTTCGTCGGACTGATGGCCCGATTTGAGAATGCGGTGGTTCTGGCCAATAATTTCCTCGCGGGTGTAGCCGTACATTTGGAGGAAAAGTTCGTTGACGCGGATAATGCGGCCCTGGAGATCGGTTTCGGCGACGATGGCGGCATTGCCGATGGCGGCGATCTGACCTTCTAACTCGGTGCGGATGCGTAAAAGCTCTTCTTGAGAGGCGGCAAGCTGGGCGTTGGCTTCACGGAGGCGCTCCTCCTGTGCGATGCTTTCCTCAAGCATGCGGCGCAGTTGGACCTCCTGCTCTTTTTCACGGGAGATATCAAAGGCAATCAGGAGAAAGTCGGCCTCGGCTTCGACAGGAAGGGGCGCAAGGGTGAGGCGCAACCAGCGGGTGTGCCCTTCGGGCGTGAGAATGGGTAAGGTGGTCTGATAAAGGGTTTGGGCTTGCAAGGCCGCCCGAAAGGTTGCGCGGTCCTCTTCCTGGGCGCAGAATTTTTCCAGGGACTCCCCCTGGAGGGACGCAGGCGTCCCCCCCAGAAGCTGCGCAAAGGCCTCATTGAGGGAGTGGAAACGGCCTTGTGCATTTAGCTCAGCCACGAGCGCGGCCTGCTGAATCGCCAGTAGCTGGGTTGCGAGCCGCGCCTGGGAGGCGAGGACCTTTTGCTGCGCCTCTTCTAAGAGGCTCATGCTGCGTAAAAGCTCTGCTTGCTTTTCTTCCAGGGAGGCGCGCAGGCTCTGCTCCCGTTCAAGAAGCGCTTGCAACCGTGCTCGAGAAATGAAATTCGCCAGTGCCGCTCCAATATGCTCGCTAATTTTTTCCAGGAAGGGGAGGGCATACGCTGGGAAAGCTTCCAGAGCGGCCAGCTCGGCAATGCCGTAGGTTTCATCCTGGAAGATGAGCGGGGTAATGAGGAGGGTATGCGGGGTGGTTTCGCCGAGGCCGGAGCGCAGTCGCAAATAAGAGGCCGGCACTGGATGAATGGTCAGGATGCGTTTTTCGATGGCGGCTTGCCCGACGAAACCCTCGCCTTTGCGAAAGCGGCGGGCGGACACCTGCTCCAGGTCATACGCATAGGTGCCCTGGATTACAAAGTACTCCCCTTCCTGCACGAAGATGGCGCCGGCATGGGCGCCCAGAATTTTACACAGGAGACGGATGGTTTTGTCAGCAAGGTCCTCGATGGAGTGGGCTTCCTTGATGATTTCGCTAAACGCAGCAAGGCCCTGGATGGTTTTGAGCTGCTGGGTTTCGGCGGCCTGGCGGGTGGCGAGCGTCTGCCGCAGGTGGGAGAGGCGCTGGATAAGTGGGTGCGAGAGGGGTGGTGGGGCTGAGGGGAGCTCACCCTTTTCCAGGGCGATCAGGCTTTCTTCAACGGTTTGCCAGAGGTGGGCAAGGATCTGAACCTGTGGCAGAGAAATGGCATCGGTTTGCCAGCTGCCCTGGTGCCAGGCTTCCACAACTTGACGAAGGGAAGTCGCCTCATCGGCACGCTGCTTATAGTCTAAGTAGAGGCGCCAGGCCCCCCAGCTCAAGAGTGCCAGGGCCAGCGTCATCACCCCCAGACGCCACAGAAACCGCTGGTGCTTATACAGCTCATATGCTTTACGACGTTCGTTTTGGAGGGTATTCCAGCGTTTCTGGATGATTTCACGAAGGCGGCGCAGGTCTGCCTCGGTGTCAATGCCTTGGCGGACGCGTTCTGAAAGGGTATAGGCTTCGGGGTCGGTTTTAAGGGCCTCCAAGTCAGCTGGGGCGATGTCTGAGGGTTCGTAGGTGAGGGTGAGGCTGAGCCTTTGCCAGCGCTCTTCTGAAGCGGTGAGCCCTTCAAGGTGGGTTTCATATGTCCGATCCAACCAGAGACTTTCGCCCGCTACGCCGCCAATCAGCACCAGCACCACGCCCAGAAAGATCAGGAGCCACCGCTTCATGGCTTCATTACTTGGTCTGGCACAATGAATGCCCCCCGAAACTCACTCCGCAGAATCTCCAACCAACGGCCTGCCTCGGCTTTGTCTACGAAATCGCCTACCCGTACCCGGTAAATAGGCACCTCATAAGTCACATAAACCGGCAATTCCGGATAGGTCTCCAGGAGGTAGAAGCGGGCACTATCAGCGGCGGCTTTTTCAGTCGTGCCGAGGACTTGAATGCGATAGCCAGGCACAAGCTGCCGCTGGCGTTGCGCAGCAATGTAGTTTTCATACAGAGCCTGCAGTTCGGGCGCCATGAGGAGGATCGGCTGAACGAGCTGGGGGTCTACGCGGCGAGGCACCTCCTGCGTAGGCAAAATTTCCCTATTCACCCAAGGTCGATACTTTACATACGGCTGTCCCAAGCTTGCTCCTAAAAGAGCTATCACCAGGGATAGGCCTCTCATAGTGCCGTGGAGGTTCCTATACGGTCAGCTCCAGCTTCTATAAAGGCCCAGGCGGCCTCTGCTGTGCGAATACCCCCTGAGGCCTTGACCTTGACATGGGGGGGCAATACTGCCCGCATCAGCCGCACCGTCTCTATTTCCGCTCCCTTTGATGCAAAGCCCGTAGAGGTCTTTACATAATGCACCCCGACTTTGGCACATAGTTCACACAACGCCCGCACTTGCTCGTGCGAAAGGTAAGCGGTTTCTAAGATGACTTTGAGGATGGCTTGGTGCTTTTCAGCCAGCTCTAAGAGGGTAGTGAGTTCGGCTTGGATGTAGGGTAGGTCACCAGAGAAGTAAGCAGCGAGGTTGATCACCATGTCCAGTTCATGAGCGCCGCTTTGAAGGGCGAGCTGAGCCTCAGTGTACTTGGTTTCGGTCAGGTGCATACCATGAGGGAAGCCCACCACGGTAGCGATACGGACAGGACTTTCAGTCGGGATGAAGCGCCGAGCTTCCGACACATAATAGGGCGGCACGCACACAGCAGCATAGCCCCGTTCCACAGCTGTCTGGCAAAGGGCTTCTATCTCGGAACGCTGGCACCCTGGCCGCAAAAGGGTGTAGTCAATGTAAGATGCGAGCCGATTCATATATTGTGGGCGATGGTTTCAAACATGGCCCGGGCGAGACGGGCGAGATCATACTGCGGCTGCCACCCCCAGTCCTGACGGGCTATGGTATCGTCAATACTTTCGGGCCAGCTTTCGGCGAGCTTTTGCCGAAAGTCCGGCTCATACGCGCAGCGAAAGGCAGGGTAATACTTCTGGATTTCTCTTTCCAGGTCACGAGGTGAAAAAGTGAGGCCGTGAAGATTATAAGCGCTGTGGATGGAGATTTTTTCGGCGGGGGCCTGCATGAGTTCTAAGATAGCCCGGATGGCATCAGTGATGTAAATCATGGGTAGACGGGTATCCGGCAAAAGGTAACACGTGTAGTGACCTTTCGGCGCGGCATAAAACATGTGAACGGCAAAGTCTGTGGTGCCGCCTTGGGGGAGATGCCCCGGGCCCACCACGCCCGGAAAGCGGAGACTCCGCACATCCAGTCCGTAACGCCGAAAGTAATATTCCCCCAGACGCTCGACGGCAAGCTTGGCGATGCCGTAGAGCCCAATAGGGTCCATGGGGGGATACTGAGGGGTCTCCTGACGCGGAGTATGGGGTCCAAACGCCGCTATAGAGCTGGCCCAGAAGACTTTTTCTACACCCAGCTCCAGAGCAATCTCAAAGAGATTCCAGGAGGCTTCGAAGTTGAGCTTCCAGCCGGGGCGGGGGTGCTCCTCGGACTTAGCGGAGAGGTAGGCCGCAAGATGATAGACTTCGTGAGGCCGAAAGTCCCGAAGGAGACGATATAGGGCCTGGGCGTCGGTGACATCCAGGAAGGCCTGATCGGTGGCGTAGGGTAGCGCTCGGATATCAGTGGCCAGTACCTGATAGCCAGCCTCCAAAAGGGCCGGCACCAAAGCTTGCCCGATTTGCCCGCCAGCCCCAGTTATCAGGACGCGTTTCATGAGCCGCCAAATCGAAAGCCTACGGTTGTAACAATAAAGTGCGTCTGGCTACGGATCACTACAACCGGGGCAGGTGCATAAGAGGGATCGCGCAACACGTAGGGCAGGTATTTTTGTGAATAAAGCCCGAGAAGATAAGCTATATCTATGAAGAAGTTGCCAGATGAATAGCCGCCACCGATAGAGAAGAACTGCCTTTGCATGGGGAGAGTGGTGAGATTCTGAGGCTGTGTCATGTCAGCGTAATACTGCCGGCCATCGGGATTACGCTGGGGGCCAAAGTACGCATAGCCCCCGCGCACGGTGATTTCATCTGTCAAAAGCCACTCTATGCCAGCACGCACATTGACGGCTGTGCCAAAGCTTTTCTCGATGGTCTCATTTTCCCGGTCGTAAGCGTAGTCGCTGCTGCCAAAGCCCATCGTGCGATAATCCAAAAAGTCGGCCTCCACGCTGACGGCCCCGTGCTCCCCAATCAAAAAAGCTATGCCAGCCGTAGTCCGGTAAGGATACACGAACCGGTATTCGTACTGAAAGGGCTCCTGGAAAGTAGTAATATTAACGCGGCCGTCATCCAGGCCCAGCTCCATTTCAGCGTTGTATTCGTCGGAGATGCGGAGGCGGGAGCCGGTGGCAAAGCTCACACTGAACCGCATAAAGTCGGTGGGTTCTACCAGTACGCCCAGAGCTAAGCCCAGCCCGCTACCTGAGGAGCTATACTTTTCCCGAAAGGTAATGTAGTCGGCGGGGGTGGTGCCATTCTGGCCGTTGTAGCGGTTTTCCTCGTCTATTTCGCGCAGGCGATAGAGTTTGGAGTAGCGCAGGCCCCGAATGAGGATAGAGGCCCCAAAGAAGATGCGATTCTGATAGGAGAGGGCGCCGCCGATGGCCCAGGTATTGAGGCGGCCTTTTTCCTGGGAGGTGATTTCCTGGAAGATGCCGCCCCGGGAAAAGACGCCCTGGTATCGCCATTGGGTTGGGTCGATCAGGTCTATCACGCCTCGAGTGTCCAGAGGCGGCGGAAAGGTGAAAAAGTTAAGGTAAGCAAGGGCCGGTAGACCCCCTAAGAGCGTATCCGGTATACCTTCGGCCTGCTCGGCAATGGCCTGGGTGAAGGAATTCCGGTTATTGAAGCTCCTGGCGGTGGAATTCTGGTAAAAAAATCCCTCCTGATTGTAGCCGAAGCCGAAGGCCCACTGGGTGATGTTCTTATTGCCGGTTCCCCGGAAAAGGAGGGAGAAGTGATTGAGCGAAAAGTGGGTACGGCTATCGCCAGAGGTAGTCTGGTTGTAGGTAGTCTGGGTAGTGGGGACATAGAGGGTAGGAGAAAGCCAGAGTCCTCCTCTCATAAAGAGGCCCAGGCCGGCGGGATTCTGGGTGAGGTTGGTGGGGTCACCCCCCAGCGCCGAAAAGGCGCCCCCCATCGCCAGCCCGCGTGCCGTCCCCTGGGGCATCAAGCCGCTCCACCGCTCGGCGTCCAGATCGTTCTGCGACCAAAGCCAGAGCGGTAAAAGCCCCACTACCCATTGGATGTACCTTCTATTGGGCATACGCTCTCCAAAGGTAGCTATTTTCTTTTCTGTACCTTAGAGGGGTGCGACGATGGTGGCTAAGGTTGCTTGGGCTCATCGGCGGGCTTTCCCTCTTCTGGGCCTGGCAAGACCCCCTCTACAAACTCGGAAAAAACATCGAGATTTACGGAAGAGTTCTGCAGGAGCTAGCTCTAAACTACGTAGATGAGCCAGACCTGGATAAGCTTACTACCGAAGCAATTGAAAAAATGCTGATCACCCTGGACCCGTATACAAACTTCTACAGCTCGGTGGATGTGACACAGGGCCAGCTGGAACAGAGTGGGCGCTATGCAGGGATTGGTGTAGTAATACAGGAAGTGGCAGGACGAAAAGCTATTCGACGGGTCTTTGCAGAAAGCCCGGCTGAAAAGGCTGGCTTGCGCCCCGGGGATATCCTCCTGGAAATAGACCGACAGGCCACCACCGTCCTCTCGATGGATAAAGTCCAGGAGCTTCTGCGAGGCATGCCCGGCACAAAAGTTTCTCTACTAATAGAGCGGCCCGCAGAAAAACGACGCCTCACCATCGAGGCGGCGCGAGCGGAGCTGGAACCCCCGCCCATACCTTACACGGCCGTGCTGCCGGGCGACATCGGCTATATCGCCCTCACCCAGTTTTCTCGCAACTGCGCAGAGACCTTTCGCCAGGAGCTTATCCGGCTCAAAGCCCAGGCTCCCCTCAAGGGGCTTATCATAGACCTGCGCGGCAATCCCGGCGGCCTTTTGCAGGAAGCCCTGGAAATCCTGAATCTTTTCCTTCCCAAAGGCGAACTGCTTTTAGAAACCCGGGGCCGTATGCCCGAAGCCAATCAAAAGTACTACGCCCAGATGCATCCATTTGAACCCAACCTGCCACTGGTAGTGCTGATAGACGAGCAAAGTGCCAGTGCGTCGGAGATTGTGGCAGGGACGCTCCAGGACCTGGATCGGGCGGTGATCATGGGGCATCGGTCCTTTGGCAAAGGACTTGTGCAGATCGTGCGCCCCCTTGTGGAAAATACGCAGATGAAAATCACTGTCTCTCGATACTATACCCCTTCGGGGCGGTGTATTCAGCTGGGGCGAGAGAGCAGTCGTGTCTTCAAGACCCGTTCGGGCCGCTCGGTGCGTGAAGCTAATGGCATTTCCCCCGACATCACTCTTCCTACTGCCTTGCCCCTTCCTCTCAAAAATGCTGTGAGTCCCTACCTTTTTCTATTTTCGGCATACCTTCCCATGGTGGCGGATACCATAGCGCTCCGGCCACTTCCAGAGGCGGCGGCACAGACAGTGGTAGATTCGCTTGCGCGCTACCCCGAAGCGCTAAACGATGAGACCGATAAAATCTTGGAGCTGGCTCGCACGCGCATAGATACTTTGCCAGAGGTGCGCCAGGCGCTGGAGCAGGCCCAAAAGGCCCTCTTCCAGAGTCGCCTGGAAAACGTCCGGCGCGCCCGGTCCGACGTTACGTTTCTTGTTACGCAAGAGGTACTCTACCGCCAAGCAGGCGAAAAATGGGCCTATGCGTTTGCCATGCGAGAAGATCCGTGGATTCAAGAAGCGCGTCGACTCTTAGAGTCACCCCAGCGCTATCAGGCTATCCTGAAGCCCTGACGAAGCAGCGCCCGCACCGCCTCGTACAGAATAATACCCCCCGCTACCCCGACATTCAGGCTGTGCTTGGTACCGTATTGCGGGATTTCCACGGCATGAGTACAAACGGCCAGAACCTCATCCGACAGGCCGCGTATTTCGTGTCCTACCACGAGTACCCACGGGGGCGAAGGCCATTCCCAGAAAAACAGGTTCTGGCTTTCCGTCGTCTGCTCCAGCGCAATGATAGCAAAACCTTTTTCTCGCAGATTTCTCAGGTGTGCGGCCAGGTCAGGAATGCTTTCCCAGACGACGGAGTCCTCAGCACCGAGCGCAGCCCGGTGTATCTCTGGATGAGGCGGCACCGGCGTAAATCCCCCCAGATACACCCGCTCCACCCGAAATGCATCCGCACTCCGCAAAAGACTCCCTACATTATAGCGGCTCCGTACATCATCCAGCGCTAAATGAATGGGATACTTCGGAGCCTCACGATAAGCTTCTACCGAAAGGCGTCCCAGCTCCTCTACGGTAAGTTTGCGCATCACATGGAAATAGAGCCTTTGCGAAAGTCCGTTTCCGTTATCCGAACATTGACCAGGGCTGGCTTTTGACTTTGCAGAGCAGCCTCAAGCGCCTGAGGGAGGTCAGCCGTATCCTCTACCCATGCTCCCCAGCCCCCCAGGGCCTCCACCATCTTATCATATCGGGAAGGCAGAAGTTCTGTGGCTATCGCTCGCCCGTAAAAGGGAATCTGGGCCCGTTTGATTTGCATCCAGGCCGCATCGTTGCCTATCACCCCGACGAAAGGCAGGTTGAAGCGCACGGCGGTATCGTATTCCATGCCATTGAGGCCAAAAGCGCCATCGCCGAAGATTACCCACACATCGCTTTCGGGACGCAGGAGTTTGGCGGCGATGGCATAAGGTGCCCCTGCCCCGAGCGTACCCAGCGGACCCGCATCCAGCCACTGCCCCAGACCCCTCGGCCGAATCGTATAAGCCGCCGTCCCTACAATATCCCCCCCATCCCCAATCACAATGCTATTGGGAGTGAGGAGCTTATTGACTTCCATGCAGAGGCGCAGGGGGTTGACGGGGCGGGTAGAAGAGGCGGCCTCGCTGGCTATACGGGCTTCGCGGGCGGCTTCCTCCTGCCGCAGCGTTTCTTTCCAGCTTTTCCAGCCATGGGGCGGTTCTGGAGCGACCCGGGCCAGCGCCGCTAAAAAGACACCGGGATCTGTCCATTCACTTATGTGGCCGGGGCGATTGCGCTGAAGCTCTTTAGGGTCCCGATCTATTCGGATGAGTTTGGCCTCGGGAGAAATGCTATCTCCATAGTTCAGCCGAAAGTCCAGGGGCACACCCGCTAAAATCACCACATCCGCTTCTGCTAAGGCTTTTCGGCGGCTGTGAATGAAGAGGAGGGGGTGTTCGGCGCCCAGGGCACCTCGTGCCATGCCATTTGTGAAGGTGGGAAGGCCCAGTGTCTCCACAATACCCCGAATCTCAGGGGCTACCTCTGAAAAAAGTATCTGACTTCCCAGCAGCAGTACGGGCCGTTGAGATTCTCTAAGGAGTTCGGCGGCAGCTTTCACAGCCTGATGGGAAGCGTCGTAGGGCTGGATTTCGTCGTCTATGTAGGGGGGGTCTTCGGGTGCCCGATCAAACATCACATCCATGGGGACCTCCAGGAAAACCGGGCCGGGTACTTCGCTGGTTGCTGCCTGGAATGCTCGTGCCAGCGTCTCTGCTATCTCGCCGGGCTTGGTGATGCGGGTGGCCCAGCGGGTGATGGGCTGCATGATCGCTACATGGTCCATTTCCTGGAGGGCGCCTTTACCGATGGTGGGCTGGGCTGCCTGTCCTCCAATTACGATTATGGGCGTCTGGCTGCGCCAGGCATTAGCCACGGCCGTAACCACATTGAGGACGCCCGGACCGGCCGTTACCGCACAGACGCCAATCTTTCGGGTGAGGCGAGCCGCTGCCTCCGCCGCAAAGCCTGCTGCCTGCTCATGCCGAAAGTCTATCACCGGCACCCCCACATCCGCACATCCCTCATAAAGCTCCATGATATGGCCCCCCGACAGCGTAAAAAGATGCGTCATGCCATATTCTTTCAATAACTGAGCCAGATAGCGCCCTCCTGTTTTCATGCCACAAATGTAGGGTATCCATTTTTCTCGGGACTTGTGGGCTCGCTTTGCCTGAGCGTGGTCGGGTGAGGTATCAGGATTTACATGGTGCGAAGGGGGGCCTATCAGGAGTCTCCCGTAGGGTAGGTATTATTAC
>Ga0197142_1005164_pt1 | contig 10325 bp, 6 predicted proteins | sample GBS60_MetaG_FD_148614 | JGI IMG/M metagenome (GOLD analysis project Ga0197142, IMG submission 148614) | Sediment microbial communities from Great Boiling Springs, Gerlach, Nevada, United States - GBS 60_MetaG | ecosystem: Environmental > Aquatic > Thermal springs > Hot (42-90C) > Sediment...
CATTGACCACACCCTCCTCACCCACATCCTGGAATCCTTCGTCCGCTCCTACGAAAAGGTGCAGGGCCATCGCCGCCATCCAGGAGGCTATCTGGAGGAGCCCCTGGGGGGCATCTTCCTGCTCATCGTCCGGGATTTCGCGCCGCTGCCGGAGCGGCTGCGGTCGGCCCTGGGACGGGTCCGGGAGACCCCGCGCGTCCTGCGGGAGGCGATGGCGAACATCATCCCGGAGCAGGTCCCGCGGGTTTGGGCCGAGATTGCCCTGGAGCAGGCCCGCCAGGCCCCTGGCCTCTTCCTCGGCCTGCTGCCGGCCATCGCCGCCGACGCCGCCCCGGACCTCCAGGCCGACCTGGCCCGGGCCGGTCAGGCCGCCGCGCAGGCCGTCCAGGAGTACGCGTCCTTCATTGAGAACGACGTCCTCCCCCGCGCCGCTGGCGACTTCGCCGCCGGCCGGGCCCTCTTTGACGAGATGCTGCGGGAAGAGCACATGGTGGACTACGACGCCGACCAGTTGCTGCAGGTCGGCTGGGAGCAGTTCCACCTCACCCGCCGCCAGATGGAAGAGGTCGCCCGGCAGATAGACCCCAACCGGTCGGTGCGGGACCTGCTGGAGGAGGCCAAAGCCGACCACCCGACGGCGGAGGGTCTGCTGGACGCCTACCGGGAGGCGATGGCCGCCGTCCGCCAGTACGTGATCGACCATGAAATCGCCACCATCCCGGAGGGGGAAATCCTGCAGATTGTGGAGACCCCTCCCTACCTGCGCCCCGTCATCCCCTACGCGGCCTACATGCCACCGGGCATCCTGGAGGAACGGCAGGAGGGCATCTTCCTGGTCACCCCGGTGGACCCCAGTGCCCCGCCGGAGGTCCAGGAACAGACGCTGCGGGGGCACAGCCGGGCCAAGTTGCCGGTGACGGCGCTCCACGAGGCCTACCCGGGCCACCACCTCCAACTGGTCTGGGCCAACCGCCAGGAGACCATCCCCCGTCGGATGGGCTCGTTCCTGGCGACGCTCTTCATTGAGGGCTGGGCCTTCTACTGCGAGGAGTTGATGGAGCAACTGGGCTACATCGCCGGGCCCATCCAGCGCCTGGGCCGCCTCGCCGACCAGTTGTGGCGGGCCGCGCGCATCATCATAGACGTCTCCCTCCACACGCGCGGGATGTCGGTGGACGAGGCGGTGGACTTCCTGGTGCGGGAGTGCCAGTTGGAGCCGGCCAACGCGCTGGCGGAGGTCCGCCGATACACCACCAGCCCCACTCAACCTCAATCCTACCTGATGGGCAAACTGGCCATCCTGGACCTGGTGGCGGACTACCGGCGCGCCCATCCGGAGGCCTCCATGCGCCAGATTCACGACGCCATCCTGGGATGCGGCAGCCTCCCACCCCGCCTGATGCGCCAGCGGCTGCTGGGGTAAAAGATGAACGCAGGTTTTTCTCACACAAAGACACAAAGACACGAAGAAAGAACATATTCTCTGTGGCCTTTGTGTCTTTGTGTGATTTTGCTGATCGCGGCCGGCCTGCGCTTCTACCGGCTGGACGCCCAGTCCTTCTGGAACGACGAGGGGAACGCCATCCGGGCGGCCCAGCGCTCCATCCCGCTGGTCATCGCGGCGGCGCGCGGGGACATCCACCCCCCGGGCTACTACCTGATGCTCCACTTCTGGCGCATGCCCACGGGCGATAGCGAGTTCGCCGTCCGCGCTCTTTCCGTGTACATTGGCCTGCTGACGGTCGCCCTGACCGGGCGGCTGGGACGGCGGATGTTGGGAGCCGGAGTGGGGGCGGGGGCAGCGTTTCTGGCTGCCTTTTCGCCCCTGGCCGTCTACTACTCCCAGGAGGCGCGGATGTACGGCCTGCTGGGCCTGGTGGCTGTGGCCTCCACCGACCTCCTCTGGAGCCTCCTCCGCCGCCCCCGCCCCATGACGGCCCTCCTCTACGCCCTGGTCGCCGCCGCCGGCCTCTACACCCATTATTCCTTCCCGTTCGTCCTGGTCGCGCACAACCTTCTGGTCTTCGGATGGTGGATGACCACTGTAGGGGCAGGGCTTGTCCCTGCCCCCGGGGGGCAACCGGTAGGGGCAGGCCTTGCCCCTGCCCCTGGCCACGCGCCTGCCCCCGGCCACCCCCCTGCCCCCGGGGGACAACCGCAAGGGCCACGCCCCGAGGGGGCTCGCCCCGAGGGGTTGCCCCTGCGATGGTGGATCGCCCTCCAGGCGCTGGTGGTGCTCCTGTACCTGCCCTGGCTGCCCACCGCGCTTCGGGCAACGGGGTGGCCCTCCGCCGGGCGGGGGTACGCCCTGGAGGAGGCCCTGCTGGACATCTTCCGCGCCCTGACGGTGGGAATCACCCTGGAGGTGGAGCAGGCCCGCCCGGTGCTGATCGGCGCGGGAGTCCTCCTGGCCCTGGGCCTCTGGCCCCGCTCCAAAACCGTCCTCGCCATGGCGACCCTGGCCCTCTGGCTGCTGGTTCCCCTTGTCCTCATCTTCGCCTTTGACCTCTACAAACCGGCCTACCTGAAATTCCTGCTCACTGTTCTCCCGTCCGTTTGCATCCTGCTGGCCACGGGCGTCCAGAACCTTGCCCGATGGCTTCCGGGTCAGCGATGGCGACCCCTTGCCCTCTTCACGTTTTACGTTTTCACTTTTTACGCCATTCTCCCCTCCCTCCGCAACCTCTACTTCAACCCGGCATACGCCCGCGACGACTACCGGGGGATCGCGGTCGACATCGCCGCGCTGGGCCGACCGGGGGACGGCATCATCCTTAATGCCCCCAACCAGTGGGAGGTCTTCACCTACTACTACCGGGGCGACCTGCCCCTCTATCCGGCACCGTACCACCCGACGCCGGAGCAGGTCGTGGACTGGCTCTCGCCGATTCTCTCCTCCCATCGGCGTCTCTTCGTCCTCTACTGGGGGGACCGGGAGGCGGACCCGGAGCGCCGGATGGAGAACCTGCTGGCGGACGGGGCCTATCCGGCCTGGGGCCGCTGGTACGGGCGGGTGCGGGTGGTCCTCTACGGAGTGGGGCCGCTGCCGGAGGAGCCCCGGGTCACCCTCCGCGCCCGATTCGGTCAGGAGGTCCTCCTGCGGGGTTACGCCGTCGGCGAAGGCCCTTTTGTCCCCGGGGATGTGGTGCCCGTCACCCTCTTCTGGGAGGCGGACGCGCCGCCGGGGCGATACAAAGTCTTCCTGCACCTGATGGATAAGGATGGCAATCTGGTGGCGCAGAACGACGCCGAGCCCCGGGGCGATCTCTCCCCGACCTTCATCTGGTCGGTGGGGGAGCCGGTGACCGACCGTCACGGAGTCTACCTGCCCCCGAATCTTCCCCCCGGGACGTACCGGTTGCGGGCGGGGATGTACCGCCTGGATACCGGCGAACGGCTGCCCCTGCTGCTGGACGGGGTAGAGGCCGGGGATGCCCTGGAACTGGGGGAGGTGGTCGTCCGTTGACTTCGGGTCATCTTCTTGCCTGAACCAGCAATTGGTGTATAATTTAACACGGGTTGGGGGGTGGGGATTCTGTCCATTGGGCTGACACTCCAGTGAAGCGCTCATGGGCAGGGAGTAAATGGCCGAAAAAATCCGCTATCCGCGCCTCTTTCGGGCTTTCTCCTGGGCAGTACTGGCCATCGGGTTGGCATTCCTCATGTTTTCCACCCTTGAGGCACCTCCGAAACATTGGCTCCCTCTGGTTGCTTTTGTTCCCCTGGTTCTGGTCGCGGACCGTTTTGCCATCCTGATGCCAGGGAATGTCTTTCTATCTCTGGAAACCACGTTCCATCTGGCCTGCGCGCTGATCTTCGGGCCGGTGATCGCTGCGTGGGTGGCGGGCACCAGCGCTTTCATCAGCGAACTCGTCCTCTTCCGCCGGTCTCCCGATTTCGCGGCCCGTACCGCCGGGATGTACATTTTGATGTGGCTGGTCGGTGGGGCCGCGTACAACGCCCTGGGAGGAGCGGTGCCCCTGACCCGGCTGGCGGGGCCCGAACTGGGATATGCCCTCCTGCTCTTCCTGACGGTCACCGCCGTGAACTACGGGGTGATGGCGATAGATAGTCTCCTGCGCGGTACCTCCTTTTCTGACTACATGTTCCGGGTCGCCCCGCGCATCGTGCTGTTCAAGGCGGCCTTTGCGCCGTTCGGAGTGGCTGGTGCCGCCGTTTATACCGTTTTCGGTCTCATCGGTGGCCTTTTCGTGGCGATGGGTTTTTTGACCGCGACCGCCGCAGTATGGGGACTTCAGCAGGCATCCGAACAACTGCAGCGGCGGTTGACCACGCTCAATCTGCTCAACGACATCGGGCAGACCATCAGTTCCTCACTGGACTTGGAACCGCTCCTCCGCCTGATTTACGAGGGGGCCAGCCGACTCATGGACACGACCAATTTCTGGATGGTCCTCTACGATAGGGAGCGGAATGAGTTGCGATATGAGTTAATCTACGATGAGGGGCAACCCTTCCCGCCAGAACGGCAGCCCTATGATCCCTCCCGTTTTCTGGCCGCGTACACGATGGAACGCCGCGAGCCCCTTTTCCTTTCCACTGTGGAGGAGGTCCGGCGGGTTCCCATTTATCTGGAGGCTACGGGCTCTGGGCGTTATCCGGAATCGCTGATCGCCGTTCCGATTCTCTTCCAGGGACGCGCGATTGGCGCCATCTCGGTGCAGAGTTATGAACCCCATGCCTTCCGACGGGAGGACCTGGAAACCCTGATGATGCTGGCCAATCAGGCAGGCATCGCGCTGGAAAACGCCCGCCTGTTTCGGGAAGTGGAATCGGGCCAGCAGTATCTGCGGGCCGTTCTGGATAGCGTGGATTACGCCGTAATAGTGACCGACCTGAACGGGCGAATACGGCTGGTGAACCGGACAACCGAGAATCTCTTCGGCATTCGGGAATCGGAAATTACCAACCACCTTCTCCCCGAGGTTATCGGCCACCAGAGCCTGCGCGAAATCGCTGAACGGATCGCGCGAGGAGAAGTGACGGGGCGAGAGAGCATCCAGGTGACCCTGAGCGACGACCGCATTATGTCCACCCAGGTGGCCCCCGTCCTGGACGCCTATGGGGAGCGGGTGGGATACGTGCTGGCAATGGCCGATGTCACCGCCCTGCACCGATTGAGCCAGTTAAAATCTCAAGTCATCCGGATCGCCTCTCATGACCTGCGCAACCCTCTGCAACTGGCCAGCGGGTTCTTCCATATCCTGCTGGAAGAACTCCCCCCGCAGACGGAAATGCAGGCGAATCTGGCCCAACGGGTCATCCATCACCTGAAGGCGATGGAACACCTCATTGACGAGTTACTGGAACTGGAGCGGATTGAGGTCTCCGCCGAACGCCGGGAGGAACTCCTGGATATGGGGCAACTGGTCCAGCAGGCCACCAGCGAATACCGCTGGCAGGCGGAAATGAAGGGAGTGCGGTTGTGGACCGAGGTTGTCCGGGACATCTCACCCGTTCAGGGAAATCAGCGGATGCTCCTGCAGGCCATCGGTAATCTTCTGGACAACGCCATCAAATACACCCCGGAAGGAGGAACAGTCACTCTGCGCCTGTGGGAGGAGAGTGGGGAAGTGATTCTCACCGTCCGGGATACCGGTGTGGGCATTCCCCCGGAAGCGCTTCCGCACATTTTTGAACACTTCTATCGGGCCCGTCAGCCGGGAACCGAACATGTTTCCGGGACTGGCCTGGGCCTGGCCCTGGTCCAGAGCATCATCCGCGAACACCGGGGGCGTGTCTGGGTAGAAAGTGAGGGGATACCGGGGAAGGGCTCGCTTTTCGGCATCGCCCTGCCGGCGGTGGGGGTTCAGCCCGAGTGTTCACCATCGGGCTGACTCAGCAAAATTCTGCGTAACTATTCAGCCTCACCCCACCCCCAGCGGCTTCGCTGCCCGCCGCAGGCGGCGGGGGAGGGGTGAGGAAGGCTGAATCATTACAATTCTGCAAACTACAGCGGAGATTTGCCATGCCTCTCTGGGAAACGTACTACACACCGACCTCCGTAGAGGAAACCCTCTCGTTGCTGGCCGAACACGGTTCCCGGGCCCGCCTGATTGCGGGAGGGACCGACCTGTTGCTGGAACTGGAGCGCGGGGTTCGGGAAGCGCCTGTCCTCATAGACATCAGCCGGGTGCCAGGGCTGGACGGGATCGCACTGGACGGGGGGACCCTCCGCCTGGGCCCGCTGGTCACCCATAACCGGCTGGTGGCCTCGGCGACGGTGCAGGAGCGGGCCTTCCCCCTGGCCCAGGCGGCCTGGAGAGTGGGCGCGCCGGCCATCCGCAACCGGGGCACCCTGGGCGGCAACCTCATCACCGCCTCCCCAGCCGGTGACACCATCCCTCCACTGGTCGCAGCGGGCGCCACCCTGGTGCTCCGCTCCGTCCGGGGCGAGCGGTGGGTTCCCATCCGGGAGTTTTACCAGGGAATGCGGCAGGTAGACTTGGCCCCCGATGAGATGCTGACGGAAATCCGGGTACCGGCGGCGGTCCCCGGCGAGCGGGGCGTCTTTATGAAACTGGCCCTGCGCCAGGCGCTGGCCGTATCCGTCGTCAATGCGGCGGTTACGGTGCGGTTGGAGAGGGGCATCGTCACCCGGGCGCGGGTGGCCCTGGGGAGCGTGGCCCCCACCGTCATCCGGGCCTGCGAGGCCGAGGGCGTGCTGGTGGGCGGCCCCCTGACGGAGGACCGCATCGCCGAGGCCGCGGACCTGGCCGCGCGCGCCGCCGTCCCCATAGACGATATCCGCGCCGGGGCGGAGTACCGCCGGGATATGGTCCGCGTGCTGGTCCGGCGCGCGCTGACTGCGCTGGCCGAAGGCCGGGAGCGGAACGGTTTCCCGGCCCGGCCCCCCCTCCTCTGGGGCCGTAGCGACGGCCGCTTCCCCCGGCTGGCCGGCCGAACGGTCCGCCACACCGTCGGCGGCGACGAGCCGATAGAGTGTACCGTCAACGGGCAGAACCACGTCGTCCGAGGGGCCAACGGCAAAACGCTCCTGCGGATGCTGCGGGAAGACCTGGGGTTGACCGGCACCAAAGAGGGGTGCGGGGAGGGCCAATGCGGCGCCTGCACCGTCTGGCTGGACGGCGTCGCCGTCCTCTCCTGCCTGGTTCCGGCCCCGCGTGCCCACGGCGCCCAGATTGTCACCGTGGAGGGGCTCGCCCAGGGCAAAGAACTCCACCCGCTCCAGCAGGCGTTCGTGGAGGAGGGGGCGGTCCAGTGCGGCTACTGCACGCCGGGCTTCCTGATGAGTGGGGCCAAACTGCTGGAAGAACTGCCCGCCCCGTCCCGGGAGCAAATTCTACACGCCATCGCCGGCAATCTCTGTCGCTGCACTGGCTACTACAAAATTGTCCAGGCCATAGAGCGGGCCGCCGCCTCGTCTTAACCGCAGAACGCGGGGAGATTAAAAACCACGAAGGCACGAAGACACGAAGTTGACTTCACTGCAAAAAGGTCTCTTTATCGCAGAGACCGCAGAGTACGCAGAGCAATATTGACTCTACTGCAAAAAGGGTTCTTTATCGCAGAGACCGCAGAGTACGCAGAGCAACATTTGAAAATCTCTGCGCTCTCCGCGTTCTCTGCGATGAGTTTTTGCAGTGAACTCAATATTTAAAAGAAAATCTCTGCGCTCTCCGCGTTCTCTGCGATGAGTTTTTGCAGTGAACTCAAGTTTAAAAGCTTTCTTTGCGTCTTCGTGTCTTGGTGGTGAAATTTGAAGTTTCCGAACGTGCCAGGCACTTTCAGAAGTGCCTGGCACGTTCTCTCGCCGAAAGAACCGGGAGGTACTCCCATGATGACGGCCGAGGAGTACATAGAGAGTCTGCGGCAACTGGGACCGCGCACCATCTATCTCTTCGGGGAGCGAGTGGAGAACCCGGTGGACCACCCGATGATTCGCCCCTCCGTCAACGCCTGCGCCATGACCTACCGCCTGGCTGAACTCCCCGAGTACCAGGACCTGATGACCGCGACCTCCGCGCTGACGGGGCGGAAGGTCAACCGGTTCGTCCACCTTCACCAGAGCACGGAGGACCTGGTCAAAAAGGTGAAGATGCAGCGGCTCCTGGGGCAGATGACGGGCACCTGCTTCCAGCGCTGCGTGGGCCTGGACGCGCTGAACGCCGTCTGGAGTACCACCTACGAGATAGACCAGAAGTGTGGCACGTCCTACCACCAGCGCTTCCGCCGCTTCGTCCTGGAGTGGGAGGAGCGGGACTGGACGGTGGACGGGGCGATGACGGACCCCAAAGGGAACCGCGCGCTGGGGCCTTCCGCGCAGGCCGACCCCGACCTCTACGTCCATGTCGTGGAGCGGCGGGCAGATGGCATCGTCGTCCGGGGGGCCAAAGTGCACCAGACGGGGCTGCTCAACTCCCACCAGATTCTGGTGATGCCCACGCTGGCTCTGAAGCCCGAGGACGCCGATTACGCCGTCTGTTTCGCTGTCCCCGCCGACGACCCCACCCTCATCTACATCTACGGCCGCCAGTCCTCGGACACCCGCAGACTGGAGCGGAGCCCGGTGGACATGGGCAACATCCACTACGGCGGACAGGAGGGCGTCATCATCTTCAACGACACCTTCGTCCCCTGGGAGCGGGTCTTTATGTGTGGGGAGACGGAGTTTGCCGGGATGCTGGTGGAACGGTTCGCCGCGTACCACCGGCAGTCCTACGGGGGCTGCAAAGTGGGCAACGGCGACGTCCTCATCGGCGCGGCGGCGGCCGTCGCGGAGTACCAGGGGGTGGCCGGCGCGGGCCACATCCGGGAGAAACTGACCGAAATGGTCCACCTGAACGAGACCCTCTACGCCTGCGGCATCGCCTGCTCCGCCGAGGGCGTCCGGACAGCGGCGGGGAACTATTTGGTGAACGTCCTGTTGGCGAACGTCTGCAAGCAGAATGTGACCCGGTTTCCCTACGAGATGGCCCGCCTGGCGCAGGACATCGCCGGGGGATTACTGGGGACGATGCCTTCGGACGCCGACTTCTCCCTGCCGGAGGTGGGGCCGTGGTGCCGCAAGTACCTGGCCCCGGCGGCCCCCTTCCCGACGGAGCACCGCCAGCGGATGCTCCGGCTGATAGAGGCCATGACCCTGGGCTCTCTGGCGGTGGGGTACCTGGTGGAGTCCATGCACGGGGCGGGCTCCCCGCAGACCCAGCGCATTGTCATCCAGCGCTATGCGGACCTGGAGGGGAAGAAGGCGCTGGCGCGCCGCCTCTGTGGGATAGACCCGGATGACCTGCTGCCGGAGGGATAACGTCCTCCGATCAGGGGTTTTGCGGCGGCGGCCTTCGGCCGCCGCCGCAAACTTTCTGATACACCACTGAAGAGCGGGCGAAGACGATGTCTTCCTGTTCCTGCTCATTGCGCTCTGCATCCGGCTGGATTCGCCAGGACCCATCATTTACCGTCGGCGCGTGGTGGGATTGAACGGGCGTATCTTTGATGCCTACAAGTTCCGCACGATGATTGTGGACGCCGACGCCTATCTGGAAAGTCACCCTGAATTGAAGAAAGAGTGGGAAGAGACAGGGAAGATTCGCAATGACCCGCGCGTCACGCGGGTGGGGAAGTGGCTTCGCCGCACCAGTCTGGATGAGTTGCCCCAACTGGTCAACGTATTGCGGGGGCAGATGAGTCTGGTCGGTCCGCGGATGATCACCCCCGCCGAACTGGCCCGCTTCGGCCGCTGGCGGCACAACCTGCTCACCGTCAAACCCGGCCTCACCGGCCTCTGGCAGGTCAGCGGACGGGCCGACCTGTCGTATGAAGAACGGGTGCGGCGGGAGCCGACCTGTTCACCGTCAGCCGGGAGCAGGTAATGGGGCTCTGCAGGGATGGTTCCGCCCCGGTGTCCGCTGGGAACAGGTGGATATGGACCGGTCTACGGTGCTGGATTACCCCCACCTGCGGGCGGAGGAACTGGAGCGGTGGGCCCGGCGGGCGTTTCGGGCGTGGGCGCTGCGTCCGGGCCCGGCGCTGACCTACCTGAAGATGTTGCTGAGTTCCCCCGCCCTCTGGCGCAGCGCGGTGGAAATCGGGATGGAGAGTCTGGGCTGGGCGACGGGGTGAGTTGATCCAAGAAAGACATAATTACCTACCACAAAAGGCACAAAGTACTCACAAAGGACACAAAGGGATAAAAAATCATCCTTCGTGTCCTTTGTGTGGCCTTCGTGTCCTTCGTGGTTTTTACGAAACGATTCTTGGGTAGGCAGTTACCGAAAGACCCGAAAAGCACGAAAGGGCACGAAAGATGGGAGATATGGAAATCCATTGTGCCCTTCGTGGTT
>Ga0197142_1005165_pt1 | contig 10324 bp, 11 predicted proteins | sample GBS60_MetaG_FD_148614 | JGI IMG/M metagenome (GOLD analysis project Ga0197142, IMG submission 148614) | Sediment microbial communities from Great Boiling Springs, Gerlach, Nevada, United States - GBS 60_MetaG | ecosystem: Environmental > Aquatic > Thermal springs > Hot (42-90C) > Sediment...
CCCCTTTGGGAGGATCCAATGAGCTCAGTGCTGCCAAAGCTGGCTCTGACGTTGGGAGATCCGGCGGGGATTGGGCCGGAAATTGTGCTCAAGGCCCTGGCGGATCCCCAAGTGCAGGCCTGCGCCCAGATAACCGTAGTAGGCGAGCGGCAGGTTTTGCAGGCTGCCCACCGCCTCTTGAAAGCAAAAGGGGTAACGGATCCCTTAGCCGACCCGGCAGGGATCCCAGTCCTGGAGTGCCCCAGCGGCTTCCACCTAGAGCCCTCGCGCGTGGGTCGGGGGGATGCCCAGAGCGGGGCAGCCAGCTTTGGCTACCTGAAAGCAGCTATTGAAGAAGCGCTGCGGGGCCAGTTCCAAGGGATCGTGACCGCCCCCATCGCCAAATACCTCTGGCACCAGGCGGGCTACCCCTTTCCCGGGCAGACCGAAGTCCTGGCCCAGCTCAGCGGGCGCGAGCGCTACGGCATGCTGTTTGTGGCCCGTTCCCCCCACAGCGGCTGGCAGCTCCGAGTTCTGCTGGCCACCACCCATATTCCCTTGCGCCAGGTGCCCCTCACCCTTACCCCCGAACTGGTGCGCACAAAGCTGGACCTGCTGGCGGGATCCCTGCGCCAGCTCTTTGCAATCGCTGATCCCGTCATTGCCGTGGCTGGCCTCAACCCCCATGCCGGCGAACAGGGGCAACTGGGCTCAGAGGAGCAGGAGTGGCTGGCGGAGCTGCTAGGTAGTTATCCCCACGCCAAAATCTGGGGGCCCCTCCCCCCCGACACGATGTGGCTGGCTCCCGCCCAGGCTTGGTATGGCCAAGGATCCCCCGCCGTGGCCGACGCCTACCTGGCCCTCTACCACGACCAAGGCCTGATCCCTGTAAAACTGCTGGCGTTTGACCGGGCCGTCAACCTGACCCTGGGGCTGCCCTTTATCCGCACCTCCCCCGACCACGGCACCGCCTTTGCCATAGCCGGGCAAGGGGTGGCCCGGGCCGAGAGCCTCAAGCAGGCCATCCTGCTGGCAGCCGAGTTGGCCCTTAGCTCCGCCGCAGCGTCTCGATCCCTTCAGGGCTAGCAATAATGGCCTCCGTGGCCATGCCGATAAACAGGCCGTGCTCCACTACCCCCACCGTTCCCTTGAGTTGCTCAGCCAGCTTGGCTGGATCGGCGATGGGGCCAAACTGGCAGTCGAGGATGTAGTGCTGCTCGTCGGTGAGGTAGGGATCGCCGTCGGCATTGCGCCGCAGTACCGCCTGACAGCCCAGGGCCTCCACCCGCGCTAGGGTCGTCTTCCAGCCAAAGCGCACCACCTCCACCGGCACCGGAAAACGCGTGCCCAGATGCGGCACCTTCTTGGAGGCGTCGGCAATAATGATGAGCTGGGCAGCGCTGGCCTCCACCAATTTTTCCCGCAGCAGGGCTCCCCCCGCTCCTTTGATTAGGTTGAGGGATCCCACTTCAATTTCATCGGCGCCGTCAATGGCCAAATCTAGGCGCGGCTGCTCCTCCAGCGTGGCCAGCGGGATCCCTAGCGAGCGGGCTTGTTCCGCTGTGCGCTCTGAGGTGGGCACCCCGATAAACTGCAGCCCCTCCTTTTGCATCCGCTCCGCCAGGGCGCTCACGGCAAAAGCGGCTGTGGATCCCGTGCCCAGGCCCACCACCATGCCCGACTGGACCTTTTGAGCTGCCGCCTGGGCCGCCGCCTGTTTTAACTCATCTGCACTGGCCATAGTCCAACCAAATTTACCGTCCGCTCCAGCTAAAGCCTGGCGGTGCCTCCACCACCTGGCCAAAGAGATCGTAGGGCTCGGCCCGTGTAATCTGCACCGGCACCAGGGATCCCAGGGATCCCGGCCCGCGCACGTACACCACCCCGTCCACCTCAGGGGCAAAGCGGGGGGAGCGGCCAATCCACTCGCCGGTGCGGGGGTTTTCCTGCTCCAAAAGCACAGGCACCACCCGGCCCACCTGCTCGCGGTTGCGGCGGAAGGCGATCCCTTGCTGCAGTTGCATTAGGCGGGCGCGGCGCTCTTTTTTGACGCGCTCAGGCACTGGGTGGGGGAGGTGGTAGGCAGGGGTACCTTCCTCAGGAGAAAAAGTAAACACCCCCACATGGTCAAATTGGTGGCGCTGCACAAAGTCCAACAGATGCTGGAAGTGCTCCTCCGTCTCGCCGGGAAAGCCCACAATAAAGCTAGTGCGCAGCACAGCGTTGGGCAGCGCCTGGCGCAGCCACTCGATTAACCGGTCGTTGACCTGGCCCTGCCAGGGGCGGTTCATGGCCTTGAGGATCTCGGGATGGCTGTGCTGCAGCGGCAGATCCAGATAGGGCAAGAAATTGGGCGTCTCCTGAATGGCCTCCACCACCGCTGGGGTGATGCCTGTGGGGTAGGCGTAGAGCATGCGGATCCAGGGAATGGGAACCTGGCCTAGAGCGCGGATGAGCTCAGCCAGCCGTGGCTCCCCGTACAGGTCGATCCCGTAGTTGGTGGTGATCTGGGAAATGAGGATGAGCTCCTGTACCCCTTCTGCAGCCAGCTGTTCTGCCTCCCGCAGGATAGACTCGATGGAGCGGGAGCGTTGCTTGCCCCGCAGGTGAGGAATGATGCAGAAAGAGCAGCGATAGTCACACCCTTCAGCTACCCGCAGGTAGGCCACCGGCGCGTGGGTGGTGCGATAGCGGGGGACGGTCTCATCGGCAATGTAGTCCAAGCTGGAGGTAACGGCGTTAACCCGCTCTCCCCGCTCCACCCGCTCAATCACCTGGACAATTTGGTGGTAGTCGCTAGTGCCCACAATGGCCACTGCCTCGGGGATCTCCCGCAGCAGCTCCTCTTGGAAGTGTTGCGCCAAACAGCCGGCGATGATGATCTTCTTGCCCTGTACCGCCAGCTCCATCAGGGTGCTGACCGACTCCCGCCGCGCCGCCTCGATGAAGCTGCAGGTGTTGACGATAACGTAGTCGGCGCTGTCTTCATCCCCTTCCACCCGGTAGCCCGCCTGGGCCAGCAGGCCCATCATGTGTTCTGTGTCCACCCGGTTTTTCTCACAGCCCAGGTGCACAACGGCAACAGCCGGTGCTTCCTTTGGAGGAGCGGCAGGGCCGCGAGAGGGTGTAGGCAAAGCGGTCTCCAACCGGTTCATAGCCACAGGAGAGGCCGAGAAAATGGCGACAGCAGAAATGAAAGTTTTCCTATTCTAGTTTAGGTTTCGCTTCTGAACTCCTCTGCCCACCAGCTCAATCGGGCTACCCCCCAAGTTGAACCCACACCAAGCCAAGAGCCACAGCCACTGCCAGACCGCTGGCCGCCCAACTGCAGGGATCCCCTGCCCTCTCTTCTGGGAGCAAGGGCGCTTTTCCGTAGCCCCGCAGGCGCAGGGCCTGATAGACGCGCTCAGAGCGCTCATAGCTGCGCACTAGGAGAGTGCCTACGGCAGCAGCCAGGAAGGGCAGGTCTTGGCGCAAGGCCGGGCCCGGGCGCCACAGGGATCCCCGCGGTTGCCAGCCCCTCAAGCGGGCTGCTCGTTGCATCTGCTGCCACTGGGCGCCTATCTCCTGCAAATAGCGCTGCGTCAGCCAGGCCAGTTCCAGCAGGAGGTCGGGGATCCCTACAGCCCGCAGAGCTGCCAACAGGGCTGGCAGAGGGGTGGTCTCCACCAGCAGCGTTGCCAGCGCCAATAGGGCCAGGCTGCGCCCGCCAAGGCAGAGCGCCCTCTCCAGCCCCTCCCAGCGCAAAGCCAGGGATCCCCAGCGCCAGAGGATGGTATCTCCCACAACTAGGGGTAGAAGGGCAACGAAGGCGATGAGCAAAGCGCCTGGAGCGGCCAGCCGTCTTAGCCCTTGGCGCAGGGGCAACCCGGAGAGCGCCCAGAGAAGAGCCACCAGCACCCAGACTAGGGGCAGCAAGGCCAAGCGCCGCACCTGGGCGCAAGCTGCCATCAGGGCTCCTAGGCCCACCAGCTTGGGCAAAGGCCGCCAGCGGCGCAGCCAAGCGGGGGAGGGAGGGAGGGGAGCGGGTGGGGAGAACTGCCTTCCCCTGAGGTCCGGGGAGATGACGACCTCGGCCCTATCTTTTGGCATCTTCTCCCAACAGCTCCGGTTGCACCCGCTGCAAAAACCGCACCACCCAACGGGTAAACAACCCCTCCACCGCTGCCAAAGGGAGGTGGGCCATCACCAAGCTGCCCAAGGCCAAGCGCTCTGCCTGGGTGGAGACCGTCCCCTCGCCTAGGAGAGCAGCCATGAGCACCCCATAGAAGAGCAGCGCCGCCAGCCCCACCCCCGCCGCTCCCGCCCAGAAGGCCGCCAACCCAGCTCCCATTGGCCGCCGGCCTGCCCGAAAGATCCCCCCTGCCAAGAGCGCCGGGATCCCCATAATGGCAGCGTTGATCCCCAGCGTGGTCAGCCCCCCGTGGCCAAAAGCCACCGCCTGGAAAAACAGGCCCACCACAATTGCCGGGTAGGCCAAGACCCCCAACAGCACGCCCAACAAGCCATTGAGCAGCAGGTGCAGGCTGGCCGGAGGAAAAGGCAGGTGAAGGGAGGAGGCAACAAAAAAGGCGGCGGTCAGCAGCGCCGCTTTGGGGAGTTGGCGGCGGGGATCCTTTTCCAAGCGCTGGAGGAGGCGTAGGCTCCAACCCGTCAGCAGGGCAGTGATGCCATAACCCCCCAGCCAAAGCGGTGCTGGCAGAAGGCCCTCGCTGATGTGCATAGCTAGTCCTGGCTCAAAGCGGCAGCACCTCCTGGGGAGTCGGGGAGTTCTGGGCCTTGGGAGGGACGGGGCCGGGAGAAAAACAGGGCCGTACCCAAGCACCCCCAGAGGACGCAGGCAGCCATAACCCCCCGCTGCAGAGGGCCAAAGGAGGAGCCGTTGGGGATCCCTTCTGCCTGCATAGCCGCTTCGCCCACCGGCACATTCACCACCACGCCGTGGCCGGCCTGGCGAATGCGCACCTGCCACAGCCCCTTGAGCTCAGGATCCGGCTGCAGCAGAAATCGCCCCTGCTCATCCGTTTGCCCTTCCTGCCAAGGGGTGGTGGGATGGGTGGGTGCAAACACCGTAACGCGGGCAGAACGCAGCGGCTCGCCGGAATCGTAGCGGGCTTGGATCTCGAAAGTGGGAACGGCCCGCCAAGAGGCCTCCACCCCATGAGCCCAAGCCGGAGCAGCCAGTAGCAGACCAAGAGCCGTCAGGCTCAGACGCCAGGAGGGATGGGAACGGAGGCGGAGTTTTGACTGGTTCATAGGCAAGCATCTCACGGCTTTAGTCTCTGCACCTTGGCCAGCCAAGACTCAGGGCTCCGTCCCGCCAGCCAGGCAAAGAGCTGTCCTTGCCCAAGACGGTGCGGCAACGGTCCTCCCCCACCTCTTTCCAGCTTGGCAGGATCTCCAAGATGACCTTTGCAGCAGGGGATCTGTCGTGAGAGGCTATGATCCCTCCTCAAAGCTCAGCGCTCAACCTTCCTTCCGGGCAACGACCAATACCTGAGATGGGAGGCGCCTTCCCCTGGCTTGGCTACCAGGTACTGTCCTAGCCAAACACAGGCTGCCTTGCTGTCACAATCCCCCGCTGGGGCATCTTGCTACTCCTGCGCCAGGTTTCCGGCCCGCACCCAGCCCTCTTGCCCGTTCTGCCGCCGGATGCGCTGCCAGTGGCCATCGGCGCTGTACTCCAACACCGTTACCACCTCGTCCATGGGCAGGCCGCCAATGTAGGCTCCTTCCCGCTCAGGAGTGGCCCGCAGGGCCAACCCCCTTGGCTCAATGACCCGTCCCCGTACCCCGGGAGCAAGGCGGGTTTCTCCAGCTGGCCGAACTGGCGAAGGGGTGGACTTAGGTGGAGATTCAACCCTAGGAGGTGCAGAGGGTGGAGCCGAGGCAACTGCTGCTCCTTCCACAGGGCCCAAATTGCCCGCCCGCACCCAGCCCTCTTGTCCGTTCAACTCTCGCCGCACCCGTTGCCAGCGGCCATCGGCGCTGTACTCCAGCACCGTCACCGTTTCCCCCACCCCAATTCCCCCTTGGTAGGCTCCATCTGCCGACGGCTCGCTGCGGATGGCTAAACCAATGGGCTCGATTACCCGCCCGCGGCTGCCAGGGGGAAAGGCAGGGGGGGTGCCAGTGGTCGGTAGGGACTCCCTCTGCGTAGCGCGAGCAGAGGGGGGACTTGTGGGTCTGGGCAAAGGCTCGATGCGCACTGCTCGAGGAAACTGAGGCACCGCAGGAGGAGCCAGCAGGGGGGCAGTAAACTGCCACACCTGCCAGCCCAAAGCAGCCAAAGCCCCTACAGAGACGCTCAGGGCCACCAAGGTGCCGAAGGGAAAACCGTTGGCAGCAGGAGAAGAACGGCCTCGCATCGGGTAGTTAGCTATCCAAAACTCAGCTCCCAAAAGCTAGTGACAAAAGCCAAGAAAAGGGCCTTGTCAAGGCTTGCACCGGAGCATCTCTAGTACTTCTAGTTTCGCCTCTGGGTGCTAGCTTGGGGAGCTACCTACCGAGGGGCAGCGTTTGACTTCTACTTAGTGAACATATTCTCCCAGTCGGTGGTGAGAACTTCGTGGCCAAAGGTCCAGCCAGCCAGGAGCAAGGGCAAGGCCAAGCCCAGGAAGCCAAAGAAACTGATGACCTGGGCAATTTGCCGCTGCATCCTTTTCTTTTTGGGGTCGGGGATGGAATTGGCAGCTACTGTGAGCTTGGAGCACAAGGCCACCACCACCGCCCCCGCTGGCCCCAGCACCAGCGATGGCCACAGCCAATCCGCAACTTGGGCAAATGCGTAGGCACCGGTGAACGGGATAATGACAAAACAGGCCACCTCCAGGATCCCCCAGGTGAAGAGGGCCAACTGGAGATCCTTGCGAAAGACTGCGTTGGGATCGTACATAAGCCTCTGGGAGGAACCATCACCATGCCACTCTAAGGCTTGGCTGGCGAGTTGAGGAAAGAAGTGCCCAGCTTGCAAGCCGAGGTATTAAGAACCTGAAGCAGTCTGTTGCCTCTGCTGTAATTTAAATAGGCCGCCTGGGTCGGCTGCTTTCTCCAACTCAGGCCAAGGATGCCCTGCTAGCAAAGCTCTTCTGCAAGTTTTCACCCTGCTATGTCCCGCATCCTCGTCATCGATGACGATCCCAGCATTTGCATGCTGCTCAAGCGGTATTTGCAGCGCCAGGGATATACGGTCGAGGTGGCCGCAACCGGCGCCGAGGGCTTGCAACAGTTGCGGGCTTTTCAGCCGAACTTGGTGATTTTGGATCTGAACCTGCCAGATGTTAGTGGCTACACTCTCTGCCAACAGATGCAAAAGGAAACCGGCGTGTACGTATTGATGTTAACTAGCCGAGTGAATCCTGCCGACAAGCTGCAAGGGTTTCAGCTAGGTGCAGATGACTACCTAACCAAACCCTTCAGCCTGCCGGAGTTACAGGCACGGGTGCAAGCTATCCTACGCCGAGGACGGACAAAAACCAAGATTGCAGGCGCGCCGGTTTTGACTTTTGCCTCTTTGGTGATTGACCCAACTACCCGAGAAGTCACCCGCAACCAGCGCCCAATTCACCTGACAGCTTTGGAGTTTGACTTGCTTTACACCATGGCCCGACACCCAGGGCGGGTCTGGCGGCGGGCTGAGCTAATTCAAGAGGTGTGGGATTTTAACTATGAAGGAGATGAGCGGGTTGTCGATGTCCACATTGGCCAAATTCGCAAGAAATTGGAGACTGATACCAGTCAGCCCGAGCTAATCCGCACTGTGCGCGGCGTTGGCTACAAGTTTGAACCCCCCACTCCCAAAGAGGGGTAGTCAGCACTCCCCTCCCTGGGAGAGGGGCTAGGGGGGAGGGCACGCTAATCTAGACGACGACCTGTTAGGCGCACAAAAATATCTTCCAGGTTAGCAGGGCGCACCATCAGGCCAGTTTTGTCCGGCTCAGCTTCCAACTGCCGCTGGGCCTCCGCCAAGCTGGGGAAAAAGGTGTAGCTCACTTCCTGGCCGGGGCGGGAGCGCACCAGCAGGGCTTCCCCGTACTTGGCCCGCAACTGGTCGGTGCTGCCCAGCTCGATCAGCTTCCCGCCATCCATGATGCCGATGCGGTCGCACAGCTCCTCGGCCTCCTCCATGTAGTGGGTGGTAATCAGCAAAGTCATCCCCTGCCGGTTGAGATCCCGCAAGATCTCCCACAGTAGCCGCCGCGCCTGGGGATCCAACCCAACGGTTGGCTCATCTAGAAACAAAATTTGCGGCCGGTGCAACAGCGCCCTGGCCACTTGCAGGCGTCGCTTCATGCCGCCCGAGAGGGTCTTCACCTTGTCGTGCCGGCGGTCGGCCAGCTTCACGTATTCCAGCCACTCATCGATGCGCCGCTGCCGCTCCGGGTTGGGAATGTGGTGCATGCGCCCATGAAACTCCAGGTTTTCCCAAACTGTCAGCTCTGCTTCTAGGGTGATGGGCTGCAACACCACCCCAATCTGCCGCCGCACTGCCAAGGGATCCCGCACCACGTCGTAGCCCCCCACGTAGATGGATCCCTGGCTGGGACGGGTGAGGCTGGTGAGCATGCGGATGGTGGTGGACTTCCCAGCCCCGTTGGGGCCCAGCAGAGCAAACACCTCCCCCTGTGGGATCCGCAGGCTCAAGTCCTGCACGGCCACCTGCTGCCCAAAGCGCTTCCACACCCCCTGCATTTCCACTGCTGCCGGCTGGGTCTGAGGCAGGGCCGGGGCCATCGAAAGAGCGGTTACAGTCGGCTCCATCTGCGGGTGTAAAGAAATCTTTCTTCTCCAGCATACGTCAGTTGAGCCACAGGTCTTAACTGGGGATCCCTGCTGCGTTATCTCTCGAGCTCTTCCGTGGCTGTGATCCCATCCTCTGTCAATCTTGCTGGAGCTTGCAAAATAGTAGACACTGCCCCTGAAAACTGCACTTACAAAAATGCAGAGCAAAGACCGATTTGACCAAATTGACTTCCGCCTGGATCGCCTAGTTGGTGCCGTGCTGACCCTAGCCGAGAGCGTCAGCTCCATCAAAGACGACTTGTCTTATTTGAAAGGCATTGTTCAGCAACAGGTGCTAATGACCCAGGAGCAAACTGCCTGGCTGGGAGAGCTGAAGGCCGTTTGCCAGCAGCAGGCGGAGACGGCCCGCCGCCAAGCGGAAACAGTTGACCGCCTCATCGCCCATCTTTTGTCAGCTCAGGATCCCAGGTCGTAAGGGATCCCCAAAAGGCGTGCCAAAATGGCAGCAGAGCTGAGGTCGTCCGCCGTTGGAGTTCCAGCAGGGTTCTATTGACGCAGAAGAGTTGCTGGCCTTTTTTCGCTGTCGGCGCCTGCCCTACCTAGATCGCTTTGGGCCTCAAGAAGCCAAGCTGCCGCCGGAAAAGCTGCTGGAGCAATGGCGCCGGGATCGCCAAGCTCTGCAAGCTGCTGTGCTGGAGCAATTTCCCGGCGAACAGGTGGCGCCGGGCAATGAAGCCCTTTTGGCAGCCATGGCAGCAGGGGCAGAGCGGATCTATGGCGGACAGGTCGTAGCAAAGCTGTTCTGGGAAGTGGATCCCGAGGGAGTTGCTGAGGCGGAGCCTGCCAGCTCTGCAGTTGCCCTCGCCCCTTCCGCTGAGACAGAGGTTGCGCTCCCTACAGAGGACTCCACCGCCAAGACACCCCCCAACCCTGCCCTGCTGCCTGCGGCTCTTCCAGAGTTTCGTTCCCTTTGGGTAAGCAGCTCCCTGGATCTCCTGATTCGGGATTCCGCCCTTCACAGCCACGGCCGGCCCGCCTACCTGCCGGTTCACATTCGCATTGGCAAGCGACCCAAGCCGGAGTACGAATTGTTGCTGGCGCTGCAGGCCGAATTGCTGGGATCCCTGCAGGGGCAGGTGCCCAAACGCGGCTTTTTGATTCTAAAAGATGGGAAGTGGAACCCTGTCCACCTCAGCCGACGCCGCGTCCAGGTGCGCCGCCTGCTGCAAGAGTATCTGCGCTCCCTTGAGCAGCCGGAGCCGCCCCAGGTGTTGATGGCCCGCAGCCGCTGTCATCTTTGCCACTGGCGGGAGCACTGTCGACAGCTAAACGCCGCCACCCAGCCCCTCAGCCTGCTGCCAGGCGTAACCGGATCCCGCTATCCCCTGTTGCAAGAGGCAGGGATCAACTCGATTGAGGCCTTAGCCAACGCCCGCCTGGAGATGCTCCAGGCTATCCCCAAGCTGGGAGCCGGCGTGGCCCTGCAACTGCAGCTTCAAGCCCGTGCCACCCTCAGCCGCAAGCCCCTTTGGCTGCAATCGCCGCCGCAAGCTCTGCCGACAGCGCCCGTGGAGCTGTACTTCGATATCGAGGCGGATCCCCG
>Ga0197142_1005167_pt1 | contig 10322 bp, 8 predicted proteins | sample GBS60_MetaG_FD_148614 | JGI IMG/M metagenome (GOLD analysis project Ga0197142, IMG submission 148614) | Sediment microbial communities from Great Boiling Springs, Gerlach, Nevada, United States - GBS 60_MetaG | ecosystem: Environmental > Aquatic > Thermal springs > Hot (42-90C) > Sediment...
CAAAGTCTCTCTATGCTCCTTTAATTTACTTTTTGAGTTCGGGTGGTAAAAGGTTAAGGGCTATTTCAGTTTTATTAGCCGCTAAATCTGTGGATAGAAAATTAAAAAGTTTTCCAATCAATCAGGCGATTGCAATTGAACTTCTTCATAATTTTACTTTAATTCATGATGACATAATGGATAATTCAGATACAAGGCATAACAAACAGACTGTGCACAAAAAATATGATCTCGGTACAGCTATTTTGTCAGGAGATGCACTTTTAGCAGTAGCTTATGAATTTCTTGATAAAAATCTTAAATGGAATTCAATCCAGATTTATGAAGAATTCACTAAAGCTTTAAGAATTGTATGTGAAGGTCAAGCACTTGATAAAGAGTTTGAAACAAAGAATAAGATTAGTCTGGATAAATATTTTGAAATGATTTCAATGAAAACAGGTGCTTTGATAAAAGCTGCACTCAAAATTGGAGCATTATCTACTCCTGAACAAATCAGTAAAAAAGATATTGAAAAGTTTGGACTATTTGGTGAATATCTTGGTATTGCTTTTCAAATACAAGATGATTTGCTTGATGTCGTGGGAGATAATAAACTTTTTGGAAAGACTAAAGCACTTGATTTATTGGAAGGAAAGAAAACTTATTTACTACTAAAAGCTTTAGAATTAGCCAAAGGTAGTGATTTACAAAAATTAAATAAACTTATTGAAAATAAGGGAATTAGTTCAGATGAATTAAATGATTACATTGATATCTATAAAAGGACAGGTGTAATAGAATTAGCTCGTGATGAAATTTCAAAATATCATAAAAAAGCAAGCAATGTTTTATCCATACTTAGCAGGAAATATTACACGGATGATCTGACAAATCTACTCGAATTTATAATGAATCGTCAGTATTAAAATGATTGAAAAAGAGGTAACAATTCTTAATAGAGCGGGATTACACACTCGACCAGCTGCTACTCTTGTAAAGTTAGCATCAAAATATAAATCTGATTTTTACATTATTCAGGATAATCTTGTGGTTAATGGTAAAAGTATAATTGGGGTTATGACCTTATGTGCGGAGCAGGGAAGTAAGTTAATTCTAAAATTCGAAGGAGAAGACGAGGAAGAAGCAGCTAAGGAAATTGTCGAATATTTTAATCGAGGGTTCGATGAGCTTTGATGAATTGACTTTAAATAGGTCAAAAAATAGAATCTTTAAGGGAATAGCTGCAGCCCCTGGTTATGTAATTGGACCTGTTTATGTTTATCAAAAAGAAGAAATCGAAATATTTCCATCCGTCTCACTTGATATTGATTATGAATTAAGCGCTCTGGAGTTTGCAATTGAAAAATCAAAAAAAGAACTAAGAAAGGTTATTGATTTATCTGAACAAAGATTAAATGAACGAATTACTGGAATTTTTGAAGCTCATTTGCTAATTCTGGAAGATGAACAACTGCTCAAATCAATTTATGAAAAAATTCAAAATCAAAGACATAGTGCAGAATACGCTGTCGAAAGTGAATTCCAACATTATATAGATTTAATGCGACAATCTAACGACCCTACAATGATTGAAAGAGCTAATGACATTGAAGATATTAAATCAAGAATTATTAGAAACCTTCAGAGAAAAAGGTGGGAATCAAAATTCAAAAAATCAGTAATTGTTGTAGCTAAAAATCTTACACCCGCCGACACAATTCTTTTTACAAGAAATGATGTTTTAGCATTTGTGTCTGAAATGGGTGGATTAACTTCGCATACTGCTATTTTAGCTAGAGCATTAAATATTCCAGCAGTTGTTGGTATTCAAGGAATTTCGAAGGAATTAAAAAACGATGAAACGATAATCGTGGATGGATTTGAGGGTCTGATTATTTCTAATCCAGATGAAGAAACTTTAAATGATTACAAAATCAGAATCGAAAATTATTTAGCAAGGAAAAAGAAATACGAAGAATTAAGAAACATCCCATGTAAAACCAGAGATAATCATCGAGTAACCTTATTAGCTAACATTGATTTTTTAGATGAAATTCCTTTTGCTATCTCATCAGGAGCAGAGGGAGTCGGTTTATACAGAAGTGAAAATTTGTTTTTCCAGAAAGGAACATTTCCAACAGAAGCTGAACAGGTAGAAGCTTATATTGACTTAGCTGAAAAATTTTATCCACATATAGTCACAATCAGGACTTTCGATCTTGGTGGAGACAAGATTTTTCTGGATGAAGATTATCAGGAGAATAATCCTTTCCTTGGTTGGAGAGGTATTCGACTTTTATTGGATATGCCACAGGTACTTAAAACTCAATTTAGATCTATTTTGATTTCTTCTACTTATAAAAATATTCGCGTCATGCTTCCTATGGTTTCTTCAATTGATGAAATAATAAAAGCAAAAGAAATTTTTGAAGAAGCAAAAAAAGAATTACGTTCCGCTGGTATTAAATTCGATGAGAAAATTAAATTTGGAATTATGGTCGAAATTCCATCTATAGTTTACTGCTTGAAAGAAGCCTCTAAATATATAGATTTTATTAGTGTTGGTACTAATGATTTAACTCAATATCTTCTTGCTGTAGATAGAGGAAATGAAAAAGTTTTTAAATCTTATCAGGAATTTCATCCAGCATTGATTAGAGTTTTAAGACAAATAACAAAAGAACTTCTAAGAACAAAAGTTGAAATAAGTATCTGTGGTGAGATTGCTTCTAACTTAAAAGCTGTTCCATTGCTTTTGGGACTCGGTTACAATGTTTTAAGTGTAAGCGAATATCTTTTACCCGAAATAAAAAAACTAATACTTGATATCAAATTAAACGATTGTAAAAAGTTAGCAGTAAAATGTTTACAGGCAACAAATCAAAATGAGATAACCAATTTCATTAATGATTTTTATAAAAAGTCAAAAGGAGAAAACAATGAATCCATATAAACAATATGATTCAGGAGATATGTTTAATGTCCTGAAAAATTATTATAAACAAGTAGAAACCATATCTGAAAAACGATTAGAAATTGATAAAACTAAATTCACAAAAATTGAGAAAATAATCGTAACTGGATTGGGTGGCTCTGCGATATCTGGTGATGTTGCATTCACACTTTTTCAAGAACAACTCTCAATTCCTTTTGTAGTCAATCGAAACTATAATCTTCCAAAATTCGCTGATGAAAAAACATTAGTTATTGCTTGTAGTTACTCTGGCAATACAGAAGAAACTTTAGCGAGTTTCGATGAGGCTCTTGGAAAAAATTGTGAGATTGTGACCATCAGCTCTGGTGGTAAACTAAAAGAAAAAGCTCTGGCAAATAATTTTCTTCATCTTGAAGTCGAAGGTGGTTATCAGCCCAGATGTGCAATTGGTTTAATGCTAACTACATTAATTAAATTTTTAGAAGAGAGTGGTTTCATATTCTTCGAAGACGGAGTTTATGAAAATGTAATTAAGTTTTTAAAAGAGAAATCAGAAATTTATTCTTCGGAGAATGGATCACCTTATGAATTTGCCACAAAATTGATTGGTAAATTTCCTGTAATTCATTCAACAGAGCTCTTGCAATCAGTTAATGTTCGTTTTAGGTCACAACTGGCAGAAAATTCCAAAGTTCTTTCTTACTCAGGAATAATTCCTGAACTAAATCACAATGAAATTATAGCTTGGGAGAAATTTGATGAAAAGTTCTTCCCAGCAATTTTAATTCAAATGATTGATGAAAATGATCATCCAAGAAATAAACTCAGATTTGACATAACAAAAGATATTTTAAGTGAAGTTAAGGTTGAAATTTTAAGACTTCAAAGTGATCAACCAAAGTTTTATCTGAGAGTGTTTGATTTAATTTATTTTGTTGATTGGGTAAGTTTCTTCCTTGCGGTTTTAAGAAAAGTCGATCCGACACCAATTAAGAATATAAATGCTCTCAAAGACGCTTTGTCAAAAATTAAATAGAGCTTTACTATTTATACTTATTTTCAGTTGGAGTCTTCAAGCTCAATTTACCTACTTTGGTAGGAATAAGGTTCAGTACGAGACTTTTAGCTGGCAGGTAATAAAGACTGAGCATTTCGATATTTATTATTATCCTGAATTCACAGAAATCGCTGAAATTGGTGCTCGATATGCCGAAGAAGCTTATGAAGATTTAAAAGTAAAATTTAATCACATAGTTTTACAGAGAATTCCTTTAATTTTTTACAACACTCACCTTCATTTTGAGCAGACCAATACAATACCAGGTCTTTTGCCTGAGGGTGTTGGTGGCTTCTTCGAATTTATGAAAGGAAGAGTTGTCCTCCCTTACGATGGATCATTACGGCAATTCAAACATGTTATCAGACATGAGCTAGTTCATGTCTTTATGATTAATAAAATCAGAAGAATCCTTACAGATTTCAGAATAACTTCAGATTATCTTCCGCCCCTTTGGTTTGTTGAGGGACTTGCAGAGTTCTGGTCAACCGAATGGGATGATCAGGCTGAGATGATTTTAAGAGATGCTGTCTTAAATGGCTATGTTGTTGGTTTGAAAGATATTGATAGAATTTCCGGTACATTTTTAATGTATAAAGTTGGTCAGAAAATTTTAGAATTCGTTGCCGAAAAATACGGCGAAGAAAAAATTTTACTACTTTTAGACAATTTCTGGAAATCAAACAACTTTGAGGATATTTTGAAAATTACACTTGGAGTTAATTATTCTGAATTTGATAAAGAATGGAAATATTTTTTGCAAAAGAAATATCTCCCAGTTATTGCTGAAAACGACCTACCAGGTTTCGCATCGAATAAAATAACTGATTTTGGATTTAATTTCAGTCCCGTCTATTATAAAGATAAAAATGGGGAATATGTAATTTTCCTTGCAAATAGAGATGGTTATGCTTCCATATATCGTTCAATATTTGATGGAAAAAAATATTTAAAACCTGAGCTGATTATCCAGGGCGAAAAGACAGATGAATTTGAATCATTTCATCTTTTTAGAAGCAGTATTGATGTTTCGAAAAATGGAATTCTTGTTTTCTCTTCAAAATCCAAAGGTAAAGATAGATTAAATTTCTATGACCTTAACAAAAATGAAAATTCTTTTTCAAAATCATTTGAAAATATTTTAAGTATTTCCAATCCAAAATTTTCTTCAGATGGTAACCTGGTTGTTTTCAGTGCAATTGATTCTAAAGGATATCGGGACTTATATATTTATGAAATTTCTTCTGACAGCTTAATTCGCCTGACAAACGATTATTACGACGACCGCAATCCATCATTCTCGCCAGATAATAAATTCATTGTTTTTAGTTCTGATAGAACATCCACTAATGGTAAATATTTTTATAATCTATTTTTATTAAGAATTGAAGATCTGAAAATTACCAGGATAACATCACTAAGTTCAGATCAAACCTATCCTGTTTTTTCAAACGATGGAAGAAAGTTATTCTTTACTTCCAATTTTGATAAGGTACAAAATGTCTGGTTGATTGATGTAAAGAGATCTGGTGATGGAATCTATTTCGAAGACAAAATGGAAAAAGTGACTTCATTCACTTCCAATGTCTATGATCCGTTTGTTAAAGATAGCTCATTGCTTTTCTGCGCATTCGAAAATTTTAGTTTTCAGATTTATAAGATTGACAATGCATTCAATGAAATTTCAAGACTTAACCGAGTTGAATTTGCATCATTCGATACACTAAGATTTAACTGGATTGCCAAAGGTATCAATGGGATAAAAGTCAAGGAAAGAATAAAATACGAAAGAGAATACAATCTTGATTTTGCACAAAGTCATATAACAACCAATCCAGTTTATGGAACAAGTGGTGGAGCAATTTTTTCAATCAGCGACTTGTTAAGCGACGATCACTATCAATTTCTGATCTTTAACACAGCACAAAATCGAGATGAATTTCTTAAAAGTTTTAACATTGCCGTTTCAAGGATTTCACTTGCTCAAAAGATTAACTATGCTTTTGGTGTTTTCCACTTTTCGGGTAGAAGGTATGATATAAGAGATTCAGACGAATATTTTTATGAAAGAAGTTTTGGTGCTTATTTCGCTCTATCTTATCCATTTTCATTTTTTAGAAGACTAGAAGCAAATATTTCTATTGCAAATTCAGATAAAGAAGTTTTCTTCACTACAAAAAGTAGAAAGGCTCTTCTCCTAACAAATTCAATCTCCTATGTTTTTGATAATAGTTTATGGGCATCATCAGGTCCGATTGATGGATCAAGATTTATGATTCTGGTTGGTCAGACCAACGACATTAAATTTTCAAATGTCAATTACTACAGCTTCATGCTCGACTATCGTTACTATTTAAGGACAGGTTTGAAAAGTGCATTTGCAACAAGATTTCAATTTTTCTTTAATGAAGGCAGAGAAGCAAGACGATTTTTTATGGGTGGCAATTGGGATTTGCGAGGTTATCCAAGATGGTCCATAAGAGGCGAAAAGTTGTGGCTCACTTCTTTTGAATTTAGATTTCCACTAATTGATCAAATAACAATCAAGTTTCCTTTTCTGACAATGAATTTATTTGAGTTTCGCGGTGCAACATTTTTTGATATGGGTAATGCGTGGGATGTTAAATACAATCAAACTCTTGGAAGTGTTGGATTTGGTATTCGAATGAATTTGTTTGGTATTCTTGTTCTTCGATATGATATTGGAAAAAGAATTGAGGATGGATTTAGAAGATTTCAGGATAGACTCTTTTATCAATTCTTTTTTGGGTGGGATTTCTAATGAGAATAATTAGCAAGGTAATCACTTTAATTTTTCTCTTAATATTATTCTTCAGTTGCGGCAAAAAGATTTTATTCAACAACTATCTTAAAAATGAAAAATCCTGGTTAATGTATGGCAGAAATGCACAGAGAAATTTCTTCGTTTTAGATACAATTAATTTGCCATTAAAGATAAAGTATAAAACTGTTTTGAAATCTGGTTTGAATTATTCCTCAGTAACTGCTATGGATGGTTCTATTTTTGTTGGAGATTTAAAGGGTTATGTCTACAGAATTGATCTAAATTCGGGCAGAATTCTGAACTATATGAATTACAAACAGCCAATTCTCACTTCAATTGTTGTTAAGGAAAATGAATTGATTATACCTGTTGCAGGATTAATTAACAAAAAATCTTATCTAATAATTTACAATACGATTAAGGGTGATGAAAAGAAAGAAATTGAACTTGAAGGTTCTGTTGAAAAAGATCCAATCTTAGATGGTGAAAATTTGTATTCAGTTACAACAAATGGTTATCTATACAAATTCGATAAAATCTATAATATTGAATGGAAAATCGATTTAGGTGAAAGGATTAATTCCCATATTGCATGTTCAAAAGATTTTATTGTAGTGGGAACTATTGGTGGTAAAATAATTATTATTTCGAAAAATGGTAAAATATTACATTCGTTAAAAATAAATGGAACATTAAATTCAGGTTTTACAATTCAAAATGACCTAATTTACTTTGGAGATGATAAAGGCTATCTTTATTGCATTGATAATTCTGGAAAAATTATTTTTCAAAAAAAGTTAGGAACATCATTTAAATCAATCCCATCAGCGGATAATGAAAATATATTCATTGGTGATGTTTCGGGTAATATATTTTGTTTGAATAAAATGAGTGGCGAAATTAAATGGGCTAAAAATTATGGTGGATTAATCAATAATTCAATTTTGATAGTTGGCGATAAATTAATCGTTCCAAATATCCATAAAAAAATTTTCATACTTGAAAAAGCCTCTGGTAAAATATTACAAGAACTTGAAATGGATGGGAGAGTAAAATTCTCGCCAGTTTATGTAGATGGAAAAATAATAGTTGGCTGTGATGATAAGAAGATTATTGCTCTTTTTAATTAGCTCTTTTTTATTTAATCTTTACTTTTTTAATTCAGGACTAACTCAGTCAGAATTACAAAAACTTGAAATATTATCTGAAAAGCCATTTGAACTTTTTATCAATGATTTTTCAATTGGAATCCACACCAGATTTGATACCTTATTAAAATCGGACATTTACAACATTGAAGCATTTTTAATAGATACTGAAACAGTAAAAACGGTCTTTAAACAAAAATTATTTCTTGATAATGATAGACGAATTATTCTTGATACAATTTATCCCATAACAATTAAAAGTTTTCCTGACGATGCAAAAATTTATTTTGATTCACTTTATTTTGGTTCTACACCACTCAAAATAAATCTTCTTTTCAGACCATCTTTGCTTGAGATTAAGTTACCTGGATATAAAAATTATATTAAAGATATTAGTAATCTGAGCAATTACAACTTTTATATTAAACTTGAAAAGGAGAAGATTGAAAAATCAAAATTTAATATTGAATATAAATATGTTGCATTGGGTTCAACGATTATAAATGGTGCACTTGCTGCATATACAAAGCAACTTGCAAATAAATATTTTTATAAATCAGATAGAACTAATGATGATTTGAAAAAAGTTAAAACCTACGATCGTTATTCTGGCATTTTTACAATTGCTATGGAAATTAGTTTTGGTATTTTTGTGTACTTATTATTTCAAGAATAAATAAAGGAGTAGAGGAAATGAAGAACATTCTTAATTCAATTTTAATTGTAATAATTTCATTTGGAATGTTAAGCTGTCAAAAACAAAAAGAGGAAGGACTTTATAAAACTGCTCTGGAAGAAATTAAAAATGGGAACACTCAAGCAGCCATAGAAAATTTAGAAAAGTTGATTGAAAAAAATCCATATTCAGAATTTGCACCAGATGCATTTTTTACACTTGCATCGCTTTATCAATCGATGGAAGGTGATTCAGTTCAAAAGATAAATAATTATTTAAAAGCAGTTGAATATTACAATGAATTGATTGATAAATTCCCCAACAATCAAAAAACAGCAGAAGCAATTTTTATGGCTGGTTTCATTTGCGCAGAAAACTTAAGAGATTTTGAAAGAGCAAGACATTATTATAAAAGATTTTTGAAAAATTATCCTGATCATGAGTTGGCTTCATCTGTTCAGGTTGAACTTGAAAATTTGGGGAAATCACCAGCAGAAATTTTGAAGGAAAGAGGAATTGATTTAGGAGAGAGAAGCGGTGATAAATCGAGAACAAAAGTTTCTCCGAAAGGAACATCTAAATGAAATTTCGTTCTGATTATCGCCAGCTTCTTGATCCAAAAATTATTTCAAAAATTGCCAGACTTGATCTAAGAGCTAGATATATTGTCGAGGGTTTTCTTATAGGACTTCATCGAAGTCCTTATCACGGATTTAGTGTGGAATTTTCAGAGCATCGACCTTATATGCCCGGTGACGAAATTTCTCGCATTGATTGGAGAGTCTATGGCAAAACGGATCGATTTTATATTAAACAATATGAAGAAGAAACAAATCTTAAAAGCTACATAATTGTCGATTGTAGTAAATCAATGGATTATTCAAGTGGTGGAATTTCAAAGTTCCAGTACTCGATTTCACTAGCAGCTGCAATTGCTTATTTACTTTTTGATCAGAAAGATGCAGTTGGTCTGGTTCTTTATTCCGATAAAATTCACAAAGTAATAGAACCACGTTCTTCAAAATTAAATCTATTTGAAATCTATAAATCACTGGTAAATTCAGGTACCGAAGGGAAAACAGAAACTGCTGAATGTCTTGGGCAGGTCGCTGAGAGAATAAAAAAACGAGGTTTGATCGTGGTAATTTCTGATTTCCTCGATGATTTAAGCAAAATAGAATCGGCTATGCGAAAGTTTCGTTTCAAAAAAAATGAGGTTATATCCTTTCAAATACTTGATGAACAGGAAATAAATTTTGGCTTCAGTAAAGATGCAATCTTCAAAGACCTTGAAACTCAAGAAGAACTTTTAACACAGCCCTTTCAAATTAAATCAAACTATAACGAACTTGTTAATGAATTTCTATTATCTATTAAAAAGAAACTCCTTAATCACCAGATTGATCATAATTTAGTCTTAACATCTGAACCATTTGATAAAGCACTGCTTGCTTTTCTAAAAAAACGTAAACGATTACATTAATTCATCAAAGATTTAAGTTTTGTTTTATAATTTTCCATTAATCTTAGTGAAAGTTCAGAATTATTTGCTTCTACAATTAAACGAATAATAGGTTCAGTGTTCGATTTCCTTAAATGAACCCAGTGGTCATTAAAGTCAATCCTTAAACCATCATCTTCATTTAATTTCTCATTAGAAAATTCTTCTTTAAATTTTTCAATTAAATCATCCGGCGAGATATCTTTTGTCTCAAATTTATCTTTCGATATATAATAAG
>Ga0197142_1005168_pt1 | contig 10322 bp, 9 predicted proteins | sample GBS60_MetaG_FD_148614 | JGI IMG/M metagenome (GOLD analysis project Ga0197142, IMG submission 148614) | Sediment microbial communities from Great Boiling Springs, Gerlach, Nevada, United States - GBS 60_MetaG | ecosystem: Environmental > Aquatic > Thermal springs > Hot (42-90C) > Sediment...
TGATGGAGGAGGTCACCTCATACCCATAGCCCTGTTCATCTTCCTATGGACCATGAGCCTCAGAACTATCATCACAAGGCCCAGTCCGCTCGCTATGGCAGTGGCCACTATGAGAACGGGGCGGTGTATGGAAATGGACAAGTAAAGGGCAATCAAGGAAAGGACGGTCAAGAAGATCCAAAGGGCCATGTCCACCTCCAATCATTTCTCATCCGTGTAAAAGGATCACCTCCAAGAGATACCGCCCCTCACCAATTTGGTTATGGCATCCATGTAATCCCTTTTACCAATCCAGAGGAGATCGTTGTGGCCGGCTCCTGGGATCACGAGCAATTGCTTTTTGTCTGAGCCACAGGCCTGCCAAAGCGCTCGAGCGTCCTCGATGGGAATGATCTCGTCCAGCTCACCGTGGATTATGAGGGTGGGGAGCTTGACCCTCGATATATTCGAGAGGTTGACCCGGGGCCATGGCTCTGGGATGGACCGAGCGCCTATGGGAGCTCCCACCCTCTCGAGAAGACCCAAGGTGTCCGCGAATCCGCTCTCCACCACTAGGCCCTCGAAAATCTCTCCCCTCGAGGCCGCTAGGTGAATGGCAGGAAGACTGCCCAGGGATCTCCCCATCACCCACAGGGGCCCCTCAAGATCATTCTCCCGGAACCACCTTGAGAGTGGCTCCAAAAGATTCTCCGCATCCTCCAGGAGGCTCGATATTGTTGGTTTGCCCGAGCTCCTCCCGTATCCCCTATAGTCCATAACAAGGAGATTCAATCCTCGCTCGACATAGAGAGGGGCTATTTCGTCGTAGTCGCTGGCTATCTCCCCATTCCCGTGAAAATAGAGGATGGTGGGAGAAGTATTATTCGAAAGAAAAAATCGTCCACCCAAAGAAACGCCATCTGGGAGATCCAAAAGTAGATCCTTGATCCCTCCCGTATCCAGTGGAGATCCCCACTGCTTCCTCGGGTAAAACACGAAGGCTGAAATCATCTCCTCATCTATGGGGTTCATGGACCAACTCCCAGAACTTTTTGGCAAATGTATCACAGGCACTTTTCATTGGAAAGACGAACTAGGGATCGGACTGGGAAAAGTTCCTCTCATCATGAAATGACCTCTCAAGCCCCCCTTAAAGGAGCAAAAGGGGGCCGAGATGTTGAGTCAAGATTTTTTCGACATCTTCCTTGCTAGGCCTGGGCTAGAAACGTTCTCCATTTTCTGAGGCTAGAGCCCCTTCGAAGACGAATCCGACTGGATAACGAAGGCCAATTGTTCCCCATCTAAGTAACAACACTTGGAAACGTACCAAGGCCTCGGGGTCCTGAGCCTCCAAGTTGGCGGGCCTTGGAGGATCATGCAGGCCAGGCTTGGCCTATTCCCCAGCGTCCAAACATGGGCAGATATCCCTCCAGGCAAAAGATGAGGGTCCCAAAACCTCAAGCAAGGGCCTTGGCTCGGGTATTCCCTCGGGGAAGATAGAGGCAGGGATTCGAGGGCAACCGAGCCAGAGATTTTTAGACCTGCCCTTTGGGAGCTTTACTTGCCGTGGAGCCTCTTGCAAAGCTCAGCTACCCTCCGGCCCAGCTTCCTTGCGTTTTCAGCAGTGCCCACATCAGGGGCTCCCACACACGATACCCCATAGTGGCCAGTGGCATCCAGGGGATCGCCCACCACTATCATCCCGTAGATCAAAAGGCATTGGATGATTGAGAGCATGGTCGTCTCCTTTCCGCCGCTTGGATCACCCGATGTGGCAAAGGCCGCTCCAACCTTGTCAGCCATCTTCTTTCTCACTCCCACGAAATCGTCGAATACCTTCTTGAGCTCCGCAGCCATGCTCCCGAAGTAAACAGGCGATCCAGCTATTATTCCAGAGGCCTCTATGAAATCTTCCTTCTTGACATCCTGAGGGGTCCTCATCACGGCCTGAACCCCCTCGACGGACTCGACCCCCTGTGCCACGAACTCAGCGAGTTTTCTCGTATTGCCGCCTTTGGAATAGTAGAGAATGAGAACCTTCATCCCTCATCCCTCCTTTGACTGGTCCAATTCAAGGCAAGAGATTCTTTACCATCTGGGCCGGGCCTTTGCAAGGCTCCTGGGGAGACGGAGCTTTCTAGTCCTTCGGTTCAAGGGTGGAAGGGGAACTTCAGTCCAGGGAGCTTCTAAGCCTTTTCAACCTGAGAACGCTCTGGGAAATCCCTTGCCACATACCCGAGTGCTTTTGTAAAATGGTCGGAAACCAAACGGGGGTCTTTCAAATGCGTTTGTCCACCAGAGGTAGATATGGAGCTCGATTCATGGTCGATCTGGCCATTCATGGGACCAAGGGCCCTGTTCTCCTCAAGGACTTGGCCAAGAGACAAGGAATTTCGGTCAAGTACTTGGAGCAACTGGTAGGGCCTCTGAGGAAAGCTGGCCTGGTCACCAGCAAAAGGGGGGTGAGGGGAGGATTCCAGCTATCCCGGCCTCCGGAGGAGATCAACATGCTCGATGTGGTGGAAGCTGTGGAGGGTTCCTTGAGCCTCGTAGAGTGTGTGGTCCACCCTGATGGGTGTCCTAGGTCCACAGAGTGCATAACCAAGGAAGTGTGGGCTAGGGCTGCGAGCGCCATAAGGGAGGTTCTGGCCGGGATAACATTGGCCGACATGGTTGGAATGAAAAGAGAGAAGAAGGAGGCCACAACCCGTGCGAATATTTGAGAACATAACCGAGACCATAGGAAGGACTCCCCTCGTGAAATTGAGGAGGGTGACCCAAGGGATTGAGGCCACGGTCGTGGCCAAGCTCGAGTCCTTCAATCCCTGCCACAGTGTGAAGGACAGAATAGGGGTGAGCATGATAGAGGCTGCAGAGAGGGCGGGGAAAATAGGCCCGGATACCGTAGTGTTGGAGCCCACGAGTGGAAACACGGGCATAGCCCTCGCCATGGCTTGCGCTGCCAAGGGTTATCCGTTGGTGCTGACAATGCCAGACTCCATGAGCATTGAGAGGAGGATACTCCTGAGGGCCCTGGGAGCCAAGTTGGTTCTCACCCCTGCTTCCGAGGGAATGAGAGGGGCTGTGAGGAGGGCCGAGGAAATGGCAGCTCAGGATCCTCGGTATTTCATACCTCAACAATTTCAGAACCCAGCAAATCCTGAGATTCACAGGAAAACCACAGCTGAAGAGATATGGGCGGATACAGATGGCCAGGTGGACATCCTGGTGTCCGGAGTGGGAACTGGCGGCACCATAACGGGAGTGGCCGAGGTGATAAAACCGAGGAAGCCATCTTTCAAGGCGGTTGCGGTGGAACCAGCAGAATCGCCAGTTCTCTCAGGGGGGAAGCCTGGTCCACACAAGATTCAAGGGATAGGGGCTGGTTTCGTCCCCGAGGTCCTCAACACCGAGATCATAGACGAGATAGTGCAAGTGAGAAGCGAGGATGCGGGCAAGATGGCCAAGAGATTGGCTAGGGAGGAGGGCATCCTGGCCGGGATATCGAGCGGTGCTGCTGTGTGGGCGGCCCTTGAGGTGGCCCGAAGGTCGGATTCTCGTGGAAAGCTCATAGTGGTGGTTCTGCCAGATACAGGCGAGAGGTACTTGAGCACTTGGCTTTTCGAGGAAGAGAGGCGGGAAGACTGATCCCTCCTTCTGAAGTGGCTGCCAGGGACATTAGGCACAAGAAAGGTCGGTGGCCCTGTGCGAGAGAAAGATGGAGAAGGGGATTCAAATCGAGTAAAATTCCGAGGAAGAGTTCCGGGAAGTGGGCCCGGAGGTGGGCCAAAGGGCTCTTGAGACCATACGGGAAAGGCAGGTGATGACCATGGGATGGATCATGCGTGGCCCCTTCGAGGGGCATGCACGGAAGCCGGATTTGGCAACTATTTACGGGTTGGACTCTCGAGGGATTATGCGACCCATGGGTCAACACTCATGCTTTCCTGGAGGTCGAAATGGCGAAGACGATTCAAGAGATAAACGAGAAGATAAAGCAAGGAAAGGCGGTTGTGGTGACCGCAGAGGAGATAATTGAAATAGCCAAGGAAAAAGGGGCCAAAAGGGCAGCGCAAGAGGTTGACGTTGTGACAACGGGCACCTTCGCCCCCATGTGTTCATCTGGAGCCTACTTCAACATAGGCCATACGAAACCCCGTATAAAATTGGGAGGGGGGCATGTGACCCTCAACGGAGTCCCGGCCTATTGTGGATTTGCCGCAGTGGACATACTCATCGGCGCCACGGCAATCCCGGATGACGATCCCAGAAACCAGGTCTATCCTGGAGAATTCAGATATGGCGGTGGCCACCTCATTCAGGACCTCGTTTCGGGGAAGGCTGTGAGGCTCGAGGCTAAGGCATATGGGACGGACTGTTATCCCCGAAAAAAACTCCAGCTCATGATACGTCTGGAGGACATGAACGAGGCAGTGCTCTTCAATCCTCGAAACTGCTATCAGAATTACAATGTGGCGGTAAACCTTTCAGACAGGGTCATATACACGTACATGGGCACCCTCAGGCCCAATTGCGGAAACGCCAATTATTGTAGTGCGGGGCAGCTCTCCCCCCTTCTCAATGATCCCCTTTACAAAACCATTGGGGTAGGCACCAGGATATTCCTGGGAGGGGGCGTGGGCTATGTTGCCTGGCATGGGACCCAGCACAACCCATGTGTGCCGAGAACCGAGAAGGGCGTCCCCAAGGGAGGTGCAGGGACATTGGCCGTGATAGGCGATCTCAAACAGATGAGCGCCGAGTGGTTGAGGGGGGTCTCCTTTGTGGGATACGGGGCCAGCCTCGCCGTGGGAATAGGGATCCCAATTCCCATCCTCGATGAAGAGATACTGGAGTACACCCTCGTTACTGATGCTGACATATGGGCTCCGGTTGTGGACTATAGCGAAGCATACCCTAACAGGTCCTCCGAGGTTTTGGGCTGGGTCACGTACGCCGAGCTGAGAAGCGGTAAGATACAGCTCAATGGGAGGGAGATCCCCACAGCCAGTCTCTCGAGCTATGCGAGGGCGAGGACAATAGCCCAGACCCTCAAAAGTTGGATCCAGGCGGGGGCCTTCTTCCTCACAGAACCCGTTGCGCCCATTCCAGGCCCCGAAAGCGGCTACCAGTTCAAACCCTGCAAAGAGAGACCTGTAACCTGAAGCGCCTTCCCAATAGATGCGGATGTTACGGGAGCCTTTGGCCCGCATCGTTCACGATCCGTGGATGATGCGGGCCAATTGACTTAACCCTCAGTTCATCCATAATGATGTCTGACAACTGGAGCAGAAACTCGGGGGAGGATGGGATGTTCACCTTGGAAGATGTTCTCGAAGCGCGAAGTGTTGCGGTCATAGGGGCATCCAGGGACAAATCCAAACCCGGTGCCATGCTCCTAAAGGTCCTAAAAGATGTGGGATTCAGGGGCGAGGTTGTGGGGGTGAATCCCCGAGGAGGGGAGGTCAACGGGATTAGGCTTTACAGGAGTTTGGAGGAGGTCCCCTTCCAGGTGGATTTGGCTGTGGTCCTCATTCCGCCCCGGCAGGTCCCCGAGGCTGTCGCGGCCTGCGGCCGAAAAGGGGTTAAGGGGGTGGTCATATCGGCCGAGGGGTTTGCGGAGGTGGGCCCCGAAGGAAGGAAGCTCCAGGAGGATGTGCTCAGGGTGCTGAGAGAGAACGGGATAAGGGGTTTCGGGCCCAACACTTTGGGCCTTGTGAACACAGCGACAGGCCTCACCACTTCTTACTTCGCACACAAAGCCATGCTGAAGCCTGGCACCATAGGGGTGGCTGCCCAGTCTGGGATCTTCGTGGGCGCTTTGCTTCGCTACATGAGCTCCATGGAGGGACTCGAGCTCTCCAAGGGCCTGGGTCTTGGCAACAAGATGGATGTGAACGAGTGCGATGCCCTGGAGTACCTGGCACGGGATGACCAGACCAAGATAGTGGTCATGTATCTCGAGGACTTGAGGGAAGGAAGGCGCTTTCTGGATATCGCCAAGAGGGCGACCAAAGAGAAGCCAGTTCTCCTCCTCAAGGGAGCGAGGACACCTGAGGGGGCCAGAGCGAGCAGTTCCCACACAGGAAGTCTCGCAGTTGAGGATAGTGTGCTCCAAGGGGCCATTAGACAGGCGGGGATTCTCAGGATGGGATCCATAGAAGAGCTCATATGGACCCTCAAGGGTTTCAGGACCATGCCTCTCCCCCGAGGTAACAAGATAGCCATAGTCACCTATAGCGGGGCCCAAGCCATACTCACCATAGATGAGGCCATAAACTCGGGTCTCCAGATGGCAACTTTCCTCCCATCTACCCTTGCCAAGTTGTCGGAAGTGATCGCCACTCCTTCTAAGGCATCCAACCCAGTGGACCTCTTCCCTGACATGATGACCCACGGCTTCGAGAGAACATCCATGAAGATAATGGAAGCCCTTCTCGAGGATCCAGGGGTCAGTGCAATCATCTTCATCTCATTTGCCGCAACCGGGCCAGAGCCCTACGGCCCTGTTGCGAGCATGGTCAAGGAGCGCAAGTCAAAGCCCGTCTTCTTCTCCCTTCTTGGAACCCGGGATGACGTGGAGGCATGCAGGTCATTTTTGGAGGGTATGGGCATCCCATGTGTTCCTTTTCCGGAGACTGCTGCCAAGGTGATCTCCCACATGTGGCGTTACACCATGTTCAAGGAACAAGGTGAGCCGTGAAGGATGTTGGCGCTTTCGTCGCGTATCTCAAGAAAAGCCAACGTTTCTCAAAAGCCCTGATTCACCACCGCTACCTGCCGCCTCAGCCTGCCAAATTTGAGAGGCTTGATCAGCTGGTGGACCACAGGATAGCCAGGGCCCTGAGGCTCCAGGGGATAATGGCACTTTACAGCCACCAGGCCTCGGCCCTGAGAAAGCTCAGGGAAGGGGAGAACGTGGTTGTGTCGACCCCAACGGCGAGTGGAAAGACTCTCGTATATACGCTCCCTGTTCTCGAGGCCGCCATCAAGGACGGGAGGTCTCGCGCCCTCTATGTGTTTCCCCTTAAGGCCCTGGAGCAGGACCAACTGAGAGTGGCGAGAAGTTGGATAGGATCCCTGGGGGCGAGCCACCTCTTGGCAGCCGGCATCTACGACGGCGACACGCCTACCCACCAGAGGAAGAAGCTGAGGGAATCCCCGCCCCAAATATTCATAACCAATCCAGATATGCTTCACCTCGGCCTCCTCCCGTACCACGAAAAGTGGAAGGAGTTACTCGAGAACCTCAAGTTCGTTGTCCTTGATGAGATCCACGCGTACAAGGGAATATTCGGCTCCCACATAGTTCAGGTGCTGAGAAGACTTAGAAGGATATGCAGCCATTACAGAGCGAACCCCCAGTTCATAGCCCTTTCAGCCACCATAGGAAATCCCGGGGAGTTTGCTCAGAGACTCACCGGTGTGAGATTCTCCGTGATCGAGGAAAGCGGTGCGCCCAGGGCTGGGAGGCATGTCTTGTTCATGAACCCCAAGGAAAGCCCCTATACCCTCGCCACTCGCTTGCTCAGGGAGGCCCTCGAGGCCGGACTCAAGACCATAGTCTTCACCCAGGCCAGAAAGATCACCGAGCTCATCCATACCTGGATCGCCCAGGAGGCCCCGAAGCTGGCAGAAAGAGTGAGCTCGTATCGGGCGGGGTTTCTTCCCGAAGAAAGGAGGGAGATAGAGAGGAGACTTGCATCGGGAGATATGCACGGGGTCATATCCACCAGCGCCCTGGAGATGGGCATAGACATAGGAGAATTGGATGTCTGTATCCTTGTTGGATATCCAGGGACCATCATCCAGACGTGGCAGAGAGGAGGGCGAGTTGGAAGACAGCAGCGGGACTCCGCTCTCATCCTAATTGCTCAACCAGACGCCCTGGACCAGTACTTCATGAAACATCCCGATAGGTTCTTCCAGAGCGAGTACGAGAAGGCCGTAGTGGACCCTCAGAACAGGGTGGTTCTCAAGGCACACCTCGTCTGCGCTGCTTCGGAGCTCCCTCTCAGGGCAAAGGGGGATCTCTTTCCCATGGAGGAAGAGGAGACGAGCCTCCTCGTCCAGGAAATGGAGGGGGAGAGGCTCCTCATGAGGAGTGCCCAAGGAGATGAATGGTATACCCCTAGAAAAAGGCCCCAGAGGGAAGTGGACATAAGGTCAGCGGGAGAAAGCTTCACCATAATAGAGGAGACGACAAGCAGAATAGTGGGCCAGACCTCCGGAATCCGAGCTCTCACAGAATGCCACGAGGGAGCCATATATCTCCACAGGGGCGAGCACTACCTCGTGACAAGATTGGATCTCGAGAGGAGAAACGCGTGGGTCAAGGCCGTGAGGACCCAATACTACACGAGGGCCCTCTCCCAGAAGGAGACGGAGATCCTCCAGACTAAAAGATCAAGACCCATCGGGAACTCGGTTGTGAGACTGGGACGATTGAGGGTGAGAGAGACAGTTGTGGGATACGAGAAAAGGAGGATATCCGGCCAAGATCTTCTCGGTGTGTATCCCCTCGAGCTTCCGCCAATTGTCTTCGAGACAGTGGGGATATGGATAGAGGTGGAAGACTTCATAAAGGAGGCGATTCAGAAACGGAATCTCCACTTCATGGGTGGAATCCACGCAGCGGAGCACGCAATAATAGCCCTCTTTCCCCTGTTTGCCCTTTGCGACAGGGAGGATGTGGGAGGGATAAGCATCCCCTATCATCCCCAGGTAGGCAAGGCAGCCATATTCGTTTACGATGGGCATCCTGAGGGGGTGGGCCTTGCGGAAAGGGCATACGAGGTCCTGGAGGAGCTATTGGAGGCCGTGCTCTCCACCCTGGAGAGTTGCGACTGCGAGGCCGGATGTCCGGGATGCATCCACTCCCCCAAATGCGGCTCCGGAAACAAGCCCTTGGACAAAGAGGCAGCCATCCTCACCATAGGGGCACTTTTGGGTAGATTGACCCCCAAGGAGCTAGGGGTCCAAATCACAGACGAGGAAAAATTGGGAGAGAGAACCCGGAAAGAGGTTCCGACAATACGACCCCAGGAAAGGCCCCTAAGGATCCTCTTCCTGGACCTAGAGACCCAAAAGACAGCAGAAGATGTGGGGGGATGGCACAACAAGCATTTGATGAGGGTCTCCGTGGCGGTGGTGTACGACGCACTCGAAGGGACCACTCGGTGTTTCCGGGAATCCGAGGTGGAAGAGCTCATAAGGTACCTGGAAAGGGCGGATCTCATAGTGGGCTTCAATGTGAGATCCTTCGATTACAAAGTGCTTTCCGCCTACACTGCCAAGGACCTGGGCAGGTTTCCAACCTTCGACCTCCTCGAGGACATAAAGGAGAGAGTTGGCTTCAGATTGAGCCTGGATCACATGGCCATTCATACCCTTGGGGAAGGAAAGAGTGGCGATGGACTTCAGGCCGTGGCTTGGTTCAAGGAAGGGAAGATGGAGGATCTGGAACAATACTGCAAGAAGGACGTCGAGATAACGAGGAGGCTCTTCGAGTTCGGCTGCAAAAATGGGTTTGTGATCTACGAGACCAAAGAGGGCCAGAGGGTGAGGCTCCCGGTGAATTGGAACCTGGAGAATATACTGAGGGACCTGAAGGAGGCTTCATGAAAAGCGGTGTGTGGATGATACTTGCTGCCGTCTCCCTTTTCTGTTTTGGGTGCTCTGGTTTGGATCCTGTAAGCCATAGGCAGTGGGAAGCCAAGGTTTTCGAGAGTCCTTATGAGATAGTCTTTCGGGCAGTGGTCTCCTTACTGGAACAGAAAGGGCATAGGATCACCCAGGCAGATTTCCAGACAGGCCTGATAGATACTGAGCCCACAGAAGGAAAGTTCAAGAGAATGAAGGTCTCGGCTGAGGTGAGACCTCTGGGCAAGAATCTCACGGAAGTGAGGGCCAGGATAGACTTGGAAGAAAAAGGGCTTCTCGGTGGAAGTTACAAGCACGAGCAGCCCAAGCTCGCAATGTATGACGAGCTTTTCACCGAGATAGAGCTACAGGTCTACAGGGAACACTTCCTCAAAATAGAGAGGAGATCCAGACCAACCCCATAGGGCCCATTTTTTGCCATTGTTGGAAAAGTGGATGCCAGTTTCACTATATGGGGAAAGCAGGCCCGTGCTCAGGAAAGGAGCTGATCCTTGTTTCCAGATTAGGCCTCAGTCGGGGCCGGAAGAAGAAAAGGGATAAGGCATTCAAGGGGGAGGCCTTTGAAGAGGGTCAGCCCCCATGCATCCTTTGGGATAGCCGTGTGGTCTCCCGTTCTATGATGTCCAGTATTCCTCCTATGGTCCCGAGCTCCTCTGGATCGATCCCCCTTTTGGAAAAAT
>Ga0197142_1005169_pt1 | contig 10320 bp, 10 predicted proteins | sample GBS60_MetaG_FD_148614 | JGI IMG/M metagenome (GOLD analysis project Ga0197142, IMG submission 148614) | Sediment microbial communities from Great Boiling Springs, Gerlach, Nevada, United States - GBS 60_MetaG | ecosystem: Environmental > Aquatic > Thermal springs > Hot (42-90C) > Sediment...
GGCCTGCTCCCTTGGCCAGGGAGCCACGAGCTAGCGCTGCCCCAGCTTTACCGTGGTGATGGTTCCTGGGGCCACGGTAATGGGCACCCTTTGTCGCCTGCCGCTGCAAAGCTCCCCCGTGAGCACGTAGCTTCCGGCGGCAATCCGGGTAAGCGTCACCTCCTCCCCGCGGACCGGCACAAACCCAGGATCAAAATCCAGGGAAAGGGGGTAAGCTTGGCCCAGAAGGTCCTGCAACAGCACGCGGCACAAAGGCCCCGCCGCGGAGCGCAGATGGATGGCCCCAGCCTCAGGGAGCAGCACCTCCACCACCTCCCCACCAGCTTGTACGCCTCCCACCAAAACTCGCCCAAAGCCCAGGCTTTCCACCACCACCGCCCCGGCGCCAGATCCAGGGAAGGGCAGCGTCACCATGCCCTCGGTGGCCAAAAGCAGCGGGAACACCACTGGCGGGCTGCCCGGGGCCATGATGCGCACTCCCACCGAGCCCACCAAGGCCCCGGAGGAGGCGCTGCGCAGCCGCACGCGCACCTGGTGCCCTTGCTCATCGAAACGCAGCTCCACCTCCCTTTCCAAGCCGGGGCGGAGCTCCACCCGCTGGCCCACGACCCCGTCCCTTCCCACCGCTTGCACCAAATAGCTGCCGGGCTTCCCAGGGCGGAAGCTAAAGTGCCCATCCTCGTCGGTGAGGGTTTCCAAAAGCGGCTCGGACGCCGATTCAAACAAGAGCCGCACGGCAACACCAGGGGCGGGACTGCCCGAGGCCTGCCACACCCGGCCGGTGAGAGCCAGCCCCGCCAAGAGGAAATCCCGCTCCAGGGAACGGTCCACCTGGACCACGAACTCTGCTTTGATTCCGCTGTCTTTGTCCTCCACCAGCACCAGGTAGTTCCCCGCGATCGGCAGGCGTACCTCGTAGCTCCCGTCCCCTTGGGTGGCGGCGGTCACGACGGGAGCGCCCGCCTGGGGGGAGGCCAGGCGAAAGGAAAGCTCGCAGGCCCCGCAGCCCCGGTGCCGGGTACCCTCCTTCACCCGCACCATGCCCTTCACAACCTTGGGCGGGGGAAGCTCGATCACCACCCGTTCCCCAGGGCCTCGCTCGGAAAGGTGCACCGCTTTGCTTGCCAGGGTGAGCTCGCTCACCCGGTCTTCCACCCAAAACACCCACTCCCCGGGGGAAAGCCCCTCCAGGGTAAACGCGCCCCCGGGCTCCACTTGGGCCACGTGGGATTCCCCTAGGTTTTCTGCCTGCACCACCAACACCAGCTCGGGGTAGTGCTCCACGCCGCGCACCTCCCCCCGCACCTGCAGCGAGCCCGGAAAGCGCAGCGCCAGGCGGTATTCCCGGTCCTCTACGATGGCCAGCTGCCGGCTCAGTGTCCCGTACCGGGCACTCTCAACCCACACCCGGTAGGAACCCCGGGCCACGGGTTGCATGGCACACCCCCCTTGGGTATCGGTGGTACAGCCGGAAGGTTTCCTCCCCCCTGAAAGCGTGACGCCGGCTCCCGCTACGGGGTTACCCTGGGGGTCCAGCACCTGCAGCACCACCACTGCCCCGCGGGAAAGCTCCACCGTGAGCTGGTTGTCCCCCACCGCGAGCTCCACCGGCTTTTCCCAAGGCAGCGCCGCCTCGTGCACCACCTGCAGCACGTAGGCCCCTGGCGCAAACCCTGCAAGGTGCGCCCAACCTTCCTGGTCCACCTCCGCCTCTTCCTCGGCTGACCAAACCCGAGCCGGCTTTTGCGCCTCTTCGGGCCCACCGGGCCGCAGCACCACCTTTGCCCCAACGGCAGGCTCGCCATCGGAAAAAAACGCCCGCAGCTCCACCCGGGCTTCAGGCTCAAGGACCACCGTCACCCATCCTGGGGTTTCCGCCCGTTTTGCAGCGCGGGCAAACCCGGGGGCTTGCACCGCCACCACCACCGGTGCCCCCCACGGCGCAGCGAGGCAGGGGCGTTCCGCGCCGGGGTGAAACTCGGCGCTGGGTCCCGCCTCTACGCCGGCGCTGCTGCCCGTGACGGTGCGCTTTTGGAGGGTGACCTGAAACTTCTCCGGCTCCCGCGCCCCCGGCGGCACCTCCAGGCGCACACAGTACTCCTCGGCCTTGGGCAGGGTGATGGGCTCGCTGAGGATTTCCCGCAGGCTCCCGGTGCGCACCACCTCCCGAAACCCCGGGGCCCGGACCTGCACCCGACCGTGGGTGGAACCTTGGGGCAAGCTCATGGAAAACGCCCCGGCGCTATCGGTGGTGGCTGGTGCCAAGCTGGCTCCTGTGCCGCCTTGGGAGGTGGCCAACGTCACCACCACCCTTGCGCCAGCAACCCCGGCTCCCTCGGGGTCCAGCACCAACCCCCGGACCATCTCTCCTCCCGCCCCAGGGCGGAACAACGCCACCCCGCTTCCAGAAGCTACCACGAGCGCCTCGTCGCTCATGGCCAAGCCCCGACTGCGGGCGAGCATTTGGGGTGTTGCTCTAGGCTCCACCACCGCAACCGGGCCCACGAACCGACCTTGGGCGTCGTAAAGCTCCAAGCTAGAGGTGGAACCTAGGTGGAGGTAGAAACCTTCCTGAGGCCCGGGGAGGACGGCGGTAGCAAACACCGGGAGGGTAAAGCTGAGGCAACACCCGGTGCCGGCAGGACGCGCCTGTCCCAAAAGCTCCTGGCGGCGCTTTTTGGCGCTTTTCGCTGCTGGCGAGCTCATCTCTCGCTCCGCGAGCAACGTGCCGTCCTCCCGGTAAAAGCGCAGCAGCGGCAGAAACCGATGGGCTGCCACCACGCGCCCCTGCCCCAGCCGGGCCAACGACCAAGTGTTGGCTTGCTCCCGCAGGCTCGGGTGTTCGGGGGGAAGCGGCGCACCGAAGGCGCGGACCACCGCTCCGGCTGCGTTGAGCACCAAAAACGTGGCGCTTTCCCCTCCCGGCACGTTCAGCCACAGGGAACCGTCGGTAAGCGCCGTCAGGCCTCCCACCGGCCCTGGCACGCGCCAGGGACCCTGCCACTTTTCCCCAAAGAGGCGCCACACGCGCCCCGCTTGTTTTTCCACAAAGAAAACGCCCTCTTTGGCTGCCGCAACCCCCAGAGGTTGGGATTGCTGGGTGTGAGGGGGCCAGGGCACCACCCGCTGCTCCGTAAGCCCCACAAAGCAACGCAGCACCTTTTGGCCGGGGTCCAGCACCCAAAGCTTGCCTTCTGCCTCACTTACCCATTGATCCTCAAAAGGCTTCCCCGCATCCCGGGGAGCAAAGGCAAGCAGCTCTTGGGAAAAAGTGAAGGCGGGTGGTGCCGCGGCACCACCCGCCGCTGCTTGCACTGCCAAAAGCACGCTGGCCAGCGGACAACTCATCGAGGCACCTCCGCGGTTTTGAGCGTACTACGTGAGTTTTGTCTTCGGACACTTCACCACCACCGTGGTGGTGATCTCGGTGTTACCCTCCTGGTTTACCGAGGTGCACACCACACCGGTGGAGGTGGCACTGCAGGAAGCAGACACGTTACCGCTCGCCTGGCAGCCTACGCCGCAGCCGGCGCTCGCCGAGCAGGTCTGTTCCGCCCCCGCAGGGCAAAGCCCCAGCCCTCCCCATAGCACCAGCGACAACACCAATAAACCTCGCATGCCTTTCGACCCTCCTTTCCTCGCCTTGGCCTCGGGGCCCTGGCCTCAGACGGGCTCGATCCTACCGCCCCCCCCCTTTGTCAACCCCCCCGGGCAGGGTCAGCCCGCCTGGCCAAACAACGGACGGTTTTCATGGGCCCCGTAGTCGGGCACTAAGCGAGGGTAAGGCTGGGTGAGCAGGGGCGAGGCAATCAAAAAATCCGCCGTGGCCCGGTTGCAGGCCACCGGGATGTTCCACACCACGGAAATACGCAGCAGCGCCTTCACATCCGGGTCGTGAGGCAACGGCTCCAGCGGGTCCCAAAAGAACACCAAAATATCGATGAGCCCTTCAACAATCATGGCCCCCAGCTGCTGGTCGCCCCCCAGGGGACCCGACTGCAAGCGTCGCACGGTAAGCCCTAGCTCCCTGGCCAGCAGCGCTCCCGTGGTCCCCGTGGCGATGAGCTCGTGGGCCGCCAGGGTGTCGCGGTTGTACCTGGCCCACTCCAGAAGGTCCCGCTTCTTGTTATCGTGGGCCACCAGCCCGATGCGCTTGCGCTCCGGCAGCAAAAGCTCCTTTTCCGCCATCTTTAGCCTCCAGCCCCAGCTTGGGCGGCCTTTGCAATAATAGCTTTGGAGAGTGTTATGGCGACCTGGGTGTGTGAAAAGTGCAAGAAGGAAGTGGAAGGGCGCTGCCGCCCGGCCAAGTGCCCCGCGTGCGGCGCCCCCAAAGAAAGCTTCAAGAAAAAGTAGCCGGCGTCTGCCGCCTGTCCCACCCTACCCGGCTGGGGGGAAACCCTGTCCTGAGGGCACGAGGTGGAGAAGCGGCTTTCTTTAGCTTAGTCGTTCCATCGCCGACACTTCCTCCGGCAACTGTGGAAAACCACCCCCGGGCATCGAGCGTAAGCTCGCGCCATTGGAGCGGTTAGGCTAAGCCATTGGTGAAACGTAACTTACCAACTCGTTGCCCGCCCAACAGGTTCCGCTTAAGTTCTCGCAGGACAAAGGGGTATCTGGCCTTTCACAGCGATTTCCACAAGGTTTTCCACAGCAGGTGTAAAAATCTTGGGCCAAAAACTGGCCCGTGGCCTCGGCGGATGAGCTTTTTCCTGCTGGCAGTTTGGGTACCGTTGCGGCTGCGGTGGGCGAGCGCTGCAGCGGCCTCCCTCCCATGAGCGAGGTTCTTACCTCCCGTGGTCACCAGCTTGTCCACTTCCCGCTGGAAAACCCTCGGCAACCCCCCCACGGTAACCAGAGCCAGAGGTGAGGGCTCTAAGTAGCACAAAGGTCACCTCAGGACCTGGCTTCCCCGGGCGCACCGCGGACCATTTGCCCAAAAAGTTGCCGTTCGGGGAAAGCCAGAGCCGGTAATGCCGCTGGACTTAGCCGGCGGAGGGTTCGAAGTCCGCCACCAAAGCTTCCATGTGCTCCCAAATGTGGGCCACATCGTTGGACAGGATCACCAAATCCCGCTTCTTCCCGGTGATGTCCCGGACGTGGTTCGAAAGCACCGCCTCCTTCTGGAAGCCGAGCCGCTGGAAGGCTCGCAGCGCCCCTTCTTGGTCTTCCACCACCTCGGCCACCAGCTTGTCCACCGCGAGTCCTTGGGCCTTGCGCACCAGCTCCCGGAGAATGGCGGTACCCAGGCCTTGCCGTTGCCAGGCCCGGGCCACCACCAGGCGCACCCGCCCCACGTGGGTGCTCCAACCGTACCGGGGACGGTACAGCGCCCCGTACCCCACAATTTGTCCCTGGTGCTCGGCCACCAACGTGAAGGCCTGCCCCGCCTGCTGCTCCGCAAGAAGCCGCCCCACGAAGGCCCGATCCGTCACGTCGTCCTCAAGGAAAAGCCGGTCTTCCTCGGGAACACCCACGAAGAAACGGTGCAGTGCCTCCGCGTCCTTCTCCTCCAGGGGACGCAGCACCACCTCCTGGCCGCGGGCCAGGCTAACGCGGGAAGAAGTTTCAGGCCACACGGTTCCCCTCCTCCCCCAACAGTTTCTGGCCATAAGCGAAGCCCGCCTCGAACGCCTTGAGGTTGAGCTCCTCGGTCCCCCTGGGAACAGAGTCCAGCACGGCTTTCCTGGCCGCCTCGTAGCTGACCAGCTTGGTGGTGGCGGTGAAAAACCCCACCATGACGATGTTCATCACCAGTCGCCGCCCCAGCTCCTCCGCCAGGCGGGTGGCCGGCACCCCGTAGGTCCTCACCCCCGCCGGCAGGCCGTTGCCCGGCACCACCAGCTCGCTCTCGTACAACAAAAGCCCCCCTTCCTTTAGGGTGGGGACGAAGGTGGTGTAGGCATCCGGGGACATCACCACCAGCACGTCCGGTCGGCGCACGTAAGGGTAGCCGATGGGCTCATCGGAAAGCGTCACCTGGGCGGAAGCGGCGCTTCCCCGGGCTTCCGGTCCGAACGCTTGGATAAGCGTGGCGTGCTTGCCATCGAAAATCGATGCCGCCTTGCCAATGATCATGCCGCAGAGAATAACCCCCTGCCCTCCCAAGCCACCCACCCGGATCTCAGTCCTCATGACGCACTCCGTAGGGCCTGTAGCGCTCGCCGAAGCGCTGGGCAAAGTGCTCGTTCATGGCATCCAGCCAAGTGGGCCGCTCCCGGTCCACGAACTTCCCCACCACGATCTCCCCCTGGAAGGAAAGCTCCACCTCCCGGGTGTCCGCGCCGTTTTTCACCACGGACTTTTCCTTGTAGTACTTGAGCTGGTCCACGCCGTCCCCCAAGCGGTTGCGGCGGGAGTAAAGCGTGGGGCAAGGGGAAAGCACCTCCAAAAACGCAAACCCCTTCTTGGAAAGGCCTTCCTTGAAAGCTTTCGCCAGCTGCCGCACGTGGTACACGGTCCAGCGGGCCACGTACACCGCGCCGCAGGACTCCGCCAGGTACGGCAGGTTGAAGGCCGGCTCGAAGTTGCCGTAGGGCATGGTGGTTTGCGTGGCCCCCAGAGGGGTGGTGGGGGCTACCTGCCCCCCGGTCATGCCGTAAGTGAAGTTGTTGATGCACACCACGAACAGGTCCATGTTGCGCCGGGCGGCGTGGATGAAGTGATTCCCGCCAATGGCGAACAGGTCGCCGTCCCCGGAAAACACCACCACCTTGAGCTCCGGGTTGCCCAGCTTGAGGCCCGTGGCGAAGGGGATGGCCCGTCCGTGGGTGGTGTGGAAGGAGTCCACGTTCAAATACCCCGCCACCCGCCCCGAGCAGCCAATCCCCGAAACCACGGCCAGCTTGTCGAGATCGAACTGCATCTCATCTAAGGCGCGGATGAACGCGTTCAGGGCCGTCCCAATGCCGCACCCCGGGCACCAAATGTGCGGGATGCGGTCCTGCCGCAGGTAGCGATAAAGAGGGTTTTGCACCGTGGGCAAAGCAACGTCTGCAGCCGCGGTGCTCATCGTGCCACCTCCAGGATCTTGGCCAGGATCTCTTCCACCTGATGCACGGTGCCTCCGGCGTGGGGTACACCCACCACCTGGGCCCGCCCAGCCACCACCCGCTCCACCTCCCGCACCATCTGCCCGAGGTTAAGCTCGGGCACCACGAACGCCTTCACCCGCTGCGAAAGCTGCGCCACCAAAGGCTCAGGGAAAGGCCAGACGATCACCAGCCGCAGGTGCCCCACCTTGACCCCCGCCTGCCGCGCCTCCTCCACCGCCGCCGCAGCAATGCGGGAGGTGATGCCGTAGGAAACCACCACCACCTCAGCATCCTCCAGGTGCTCCTGGCGCAGGTCCACCAGCTTGTGAGCGTTGGCCCGGATCTTTTCCACCAGGCGCCGCACCAAGCGGTCCTGGGCCTGGGGGTTCATGGCGGGGTAGCCCCGCTCGTCGTGGGTAAGCCCGGTGACGTGGATGCGGTAGCCATCGCCAGCTTTCACCATCTCGGGCACCAAATCCTCGCCGGGCTCATAGGCCTTGTACTCCCCGGGCTTGCGGGCGGTGAAGCGCCGAGGCACCACCTCGATCTCCTCGGGCCTAGGGATCGCCACCCGCTCGGTCATGTGCCCCACCACCTCGTCCATCATGAAGAACACCGGGCAGCGGTAGAGCTCAGCCAAATTAAAGGCCTTGACCATCAAATCGAAGCATTCCTGAGGGGAGTTGGGGGAAAGGGCGATGATCCCGTAATCTCCGTGGGAGCCCCAGCGCACCTGCATCATGTCCGCTTGGGCCGGCAGGGTAGGCAACCCGGTGGAGGGACCAGCCCGCTGCACGTCCACAAAAACACAGGGGGTTTCGGTCATGGCAGCGTAGCCGATGTGCTCCATCATCAGCGAAAGCCCCGGGCCGGAGGTAACGGTCATCACCTTGTGGCCTGCCCAGGCCGCCCCGAGGATCGCGATGGAAGATGCGATCTCGTCCTCCATCTGGATGAACACCCCGCCCACCAGCGGGATCCGCGCGGCGAACCGCTCCACCACCTCCGTGGAAGGGGTGATAGGGTAACCCGCGGCGAAACGACAGCCGGCGGCAATAGCCCCCTCGCAGGCTGCATGATCGCCGTCAATGAAGTGCAACCCCGTGAGAACGCCCTTGGGATCCGCGTGCACCGTGAACTTCTCCCTTTCCTAGGCAGCTGGCGCCGCACTCGAAAGCTTTTCCAGGTCCTTGAACTTCACCCCAAAGATCGCGTAGTCCGGGCAGTACAACCCGCAGAGGTCGCACCCCGTGCAGTCCTCGGGGCGGGCCAGTACCGGGTAGTGGTAGCCCTTGCGGTTGAAGTCCCTGGAAAACTCCAGGCAGTGGGTGGGACAAAAATCGATGCAAAAGGAACAGCCCTTGCAAATCTCCTTATTCAGGATGATGGTGCCTTTGCCCTTCTTCCCGGTTTCCTCGGCCATGGCTCCTGCCCCCCTTCGCTCATCATGGTAGGCCTCTTTCCTCTTATGCGCAAGAGGTTACTTACGAATGAGACCATTTCTCACAACGTTGTCACGCCCCGGGCGCACCCAAAGCTGGCGAAAAGGGGTACAATCACTCTTGGAGGGCCTCAAGGTGTGGCAAGAAAGCGAGCTCGTGGAAACGTTCACGGCGATCATCGCCCGGGCCTCCACCCAGCTTCCCCCTGACGTGCTGGAAGCCCTGCGCAAGGCCCGGGAGCAGGAAGAACCAGGTTCTTTGGCCCAGAAGGCCTTGGACACGATCCTCAGGAACGTGGAGCTGGCCGGGGGCAACTGGCAGCCCATCTGCCAGGACACCGGTACCCCCCTGGTGTGGATCCACCACCCGGTGGGGGTTTCCACCCGCATGCTCACCCGGGCCTTCACCGAGGCGGTAAAGCAAGCCACTGCCCGGCAGCTCTTGCGTCCCAACGCGGTGGACCCCCTCACGGAAAAAAACACCGGCAACGGCGCCGCACCAGGCATCCCCACGGTGCACTGCGAGGAATGGGACGAACCGGCGCTGGAGGTGCGGCTCATGCTCAAAGGCGGCGGTTGCGAGAACGTGGGGGCCCAGTACTCCCTCCCCAACGCTGCCCTGGGGGCGGACCGCAACTTGGAAGGGGTGCGGCGCTGCGTGCTGGACGCGGTGCACAAGGCCCAGGGGCAGGGGTGCGCCCCGGGGATCCTGGGGGTGTGCTTTGGGGGGGACCGGGGATCCGGGTACGTGGAATCGAAAAGGCAGCTGCTGCGGCGCCTGGACGACCGCAACCCGATCCCCGAGCTGGCGGCGCTGGAGGAGCGCCTCTTGCGGGAGGCCAACGAGCTGGGGATCGGCCCCATGGGGTTCGGGGGCAAAACCACGATCCTCGGGGTGAAGATCGGCTACCTGGGCAGGCTTCCCGCCTCGTACTTCGTTTCGGTCTCCTACATGTGCTGGGCCAACCGGCGCGCCGCCGCCCGGGTAGACCAGAAGGGGGGAATCACATGGCTCGACTGACCCTTCCCACCGACGAAGCCACCATCCGCTCGTTGCGGGTGGGCGATTTCGTGGAGCTTTCTGGCCGGGTCATCACCGGAAGGGACGCCGCGCACCACTGGCTGGTGCAGGCTTTCCGGGAAAACGTGGCCCCCTACCTTAAAGACTCGGTGATCTACCACGTGGGACCCGTGGTGCGGAAAAACCCCGACGGCAGCTACAGCTTCGTGGCGGCTGGCCCCACCACCTCGGCTCGCGAGGAGCCCTACCAGGCAGACGTGATTGGCATGTACGGCGTCCGGGGGGTGATCGGCAAGGGGGGTATGGGACCGAAAACCCTGGAAGGCCTGAAGAAGCACGGCGCGGTGTACTTCCACGCCATCGGCGGGGCGGCCCAAGTCCTGGCCCAGTGCGTCAAGCGGGTGGAGACCGTGTTCATGCTGGAGGAGTTTGGCGTCCCCGAAGCGCTCTGGGTTATCGAGGTAGAGGACTTCCCGGTAGTGGTCACTATGGACGCCCACGGCAACTCGCTCCACAAAGAGGTGGAGGCCAAAAGCCAGCAAAAGCTTGCTGCCCTGCTGCAAGCTTAGCTGGCCGTTGGCGAGCTTGCTTCGGCGGCACCCTTTCCAAAGGCCGCAAGGTAAAACCACGCCACCAGAGTCTTTCCCGAAGCGCTTTTTCGCCCCAAGGCGAAGGTTTGCACAACCGAACTTGGAAACAGAGTAGCCTAAGGTGGGAACCTCCTTGCCCTTAGCCTTCGCGGGCAAGGCCATTTTGGCCAGGTCAGGGCGCGCAGGGAAACGGCAGCGGTGGCACGGTTCTTGTACCATTGGTGGGCGATGGGGGGT
>Ga0197142_1005170_pt1 | contig 10317 bp, 5 predicted proteins | sample GBS60_MetaG_FD_148614 | JGI IMG/M metagenome (GOLD analysis project Ga0197142, IMG submission 148614) | Sediment microbial communities from Great Boiling Springs, Gerlach, Nevada, United States - GBS 60_MetaG | ecosystem: Environmental > Aquatic > Thermal springs > Hot (42-90C) > Sediment...
GCTAATGCTAACGCTAATAACGTATACAGCAACTGCTTCATGCTTGCTCTTATTGGACCTAATGACAGAATAGGTTCTGAGAAGACGCTTATATTCTCAAACCATATGGTCTCTATTGGTTTCATCGATATATAATATAAGTATAATTAACCATACATATATACATTCATGCATTAGTTCATGTATCTGGTCATTACATCACATCATATCAATGTTCATAAACAACAGTTTTTGCATATTAGTCTTAAATATGCAAAACCATCAATTTATGAACACCGATGGTCAGTATTAGCAGTTATACCGTGTCCACTGATCTGGACTAACTAACTAACTGACTAACCAGAATAGCTACCAACTGACTGTATGGTATGATATGATATAGAATGATATGGAATATGGTAAGGTCAATCTTTCATTCATTCATCCATTCATTCATTTCCTTTTCCTTCTTTATATTATGATGACTTCTAAAGATGAACTGAAGCAAGAGATCATCAAATACTATGACCTGGGCTGGAATATTATACCAACGACAATCACAAGAAGAATGCTGAAAGATGGTAGAATAGAGGAGACAAAGACACCAGTGCTAAGAGAAATCAAACCATACTTTGATGCAAATAATAGAATACCATTAGCAGAACTGCTCAAACATGCTGATACACATACAAATCCATGCTTTGCTTTAGTTAATGGTAAGCAACCAAACAACAGATACTACATCTCGCTAGATATAGATACCAAGGATGAACAGGTAAGAAAGTTAGTGCTAACAAACATACCTCTCTCCCTATACCAAGAGACAAGGAAGGGTTTTCATATATTCCTGGAGATTGAAGGTGATCATAGCAAGATAAGAGATATGCTTGAGAATAAAGTAGCGGAGGGTATACTCAACGGTAACAAGGTTAGAATAGAGTTCCGTGTGAAAGACTGTTTAACCTTCTTTGCTGGTGAAGGATACAGTAAACTACAGGGTGAGATGATATCGTTAACACTGGAAGAGATACATAATGCTATAAGAGCAACATTAGATGCATTTAATCTATGCTTGATACTGCAAGACCATTACTATTCTGGTAACAGAAACGACATAATATACAGATTATCAGGTATAACAGCAAAGAAGAGGATACCAAAGACTGTAGCATTGATGATGGTTGATGCTTTATGCACATTCTACAGGGATGAACAGAAAGCAGGTAGATTACAGGTAGTAAAGAACTCCTATAAAGCATATGAGAATGGAGAAGCTCTGAATACCAAACTGGAAGAGATCATACCTAAGGATGTTGCTAAGAAGATATATGAATACTTTGATTACAGACCTGCTGCTAATGGTAATGGTAAGAAAGAGAAAGAAGAAGAGAAGGAGGAGAATGAGAAGGAGAAAGAGAGTCTACTATTTAAACTGTTTAATGATCACCTAAGCGAATTAGAAGATAACTCAAGAATACTAGACGTAAATACAATGATGGAAGTTATGGATTACAACATCAAGAAGATACCTTTACAGTTATATACGCTTATAGGTAAGAATACGCATCTACATTATGCTGATAAACTCTTTGAATCAATATATATGGATACGGTATTCACAAGATACATCAGATACGATGTCAATGACAAGAATTTCTACTATTTTGTAGGAAACCATTACAAAAGATTTGATGATGAAGATACACTATTACAACTATTATATAAATATGCTGTAGGATACATAAACAAAGCCATGCTGAGATACTATGAACTGAAGATGAGAGAGATAGAATTAAAGAAGAAGATGCCAGAAGAAGGTAAACTGCTACAGATATATGAACAGTTACAGCAAGGTGTAAGTGTTGAAGAGATATCAGAAAAAGGAAAAGGAAAAGAAGAAGATGTAGATAAGAATAAGGATGAAGATGAAGAACTGAGAAATATTAGAAGACAGTTGGAATTGCTACAAGAGATATTCGATTGCTACATGTCTTATATATTTGATCGTAGTAGGTTAAAGAAAGTTTTGGATATACTAAAGGTTTATTGTAGTTACAGTAAGAATAATGACATTCATAAAGATGAATATGGTTACATTATACCATTCGAAGATTGTTATGTTTACGCTAAGATCGATGAAGGTAAGCCCATACTAAAGTTAATAGAACCTTCACCTACTTACTTTATAAAGTTTGTATTTCCAGTAAGGATAAAAGGTAAGTTCAATCCAGATTACAGTAATGTTAATATCAATTTTATCAAGTCTACTAAGTTATGGAGGTTCATGGTTGATATCGCTAACGGTGATGAAGTACTTGCATTCACCATGCTAACAATATTCGGTTCTTGCTTGATGGTACACACAAAGAAGAGGTTATTCTACATACTCAAAGGTTCTGGTAACAATGGTAAAAGTACGTTAATAAAGTTATTAGAATATACACTAGAACCTATCTTTGGCTACATACCAGTTAATGCTCTACTTGTTAAGGATGTTAGGAATGCAGAAGAGACACCAAGACCATTCTACCTTAACATGATCGATAAAAGGATAGGTGTAACGAACGAGTTGAAGGAACAAGGTAATCTAGATAGCAATATAGTCAAGCAGACAACTGGAGGGGATAGCATACCAGTAAGGAATCTCTTCGATAGAAAGGTAACATACATTGAACCCAATTTCACTTTATTCATGACCACAAACCCGATGCCTAAGATAAATGACAAGTCATTAGCTATGAGAGATAGGTTAGCAGTCATAGAATTCAATAGAAGGTTCGAAGGTGAAGAAGTAGATAAGTATATGCTAGAGAAGTTATTAAAGGATGTTGAAGAGATATATCTGGTACTGTTAGAGATGCTTAAAGTCCATCTAACAAGAGATGTTGAGAATGTTGTTAAAGGATGTAAAGCAATAATGGATACTACCAGACGATACTGGTATGAACAAGATGGTGTACAATGGTATCTGGATGAGTATGTTATAGATACCAAAGACAAGAAGAATGATATATTATATGTTAACGAGATAGAAGATAAGATCGAGATATTCTACAGAGAGATCATAAAGAAGGACCCACCAAGCAGAGATACAATAAGAAGGTTATTAAGATTGAAGTTACCAGATGATAGGTTTGATTACGATATAAAGAAGCATAGAAGTCTGATACTGAGAGGTTACAGGTTGAGACCTTTTGCTACTGATGATTACAACAACAATAGTAAGAACGAGCAGAAAAAGAAGGATGGTAACGGTAAAAGTAATGATAATGATAACGATGATGATGGTCATAGTAACAATAATAGCAACAACATCTATAGCAATAACAGTAATAATAGCGATAATAACAATAGTAGCATAACAGACACAACAACTACATCACAATCACCAGAAGCAGAGCAAGGGGAAGATGCACATAAAGATGGTAAAGAAGAAGATGATAATAGTAACAACAACAGCAGTAATAACAATAACGATAATAATAATAACGATAACGATAATAACGATAACAACGATAACGATAACGATAACGATAGAGAGACCTTAGACAAGATTCTATTTGCTTTATTCAATGCTGAGAATGGTGGTTATCTCAGATGTCCTATCTGTAATGATAATGTAAAGTACACATCACCATATACATTCTCAAAGCATGTATGCTATGCACATAACAGAGAATATGGTAGTTTTGATACTGATGTTGCTGGCATAACAGTAGCAATAAGGATACAAGACTTCATCAGATTACTACAGAAGTTCTATCCAGTTACTGAGGAATACGATAGGTTCTACTATATCAGAAAGTTAAGTGAACAGATGCAGAAGGAGAATAGTAATGGTAATAGAAGAAAAACGCTACCGTGCATAAACGACTCCTAGCGTAAGCTATCCTCAGATTTCTAGTTGTATATAAACTTTACTATGATTTGGTTGTAAATCTTGCATGAATTTTAGAGCAGGTTAAAGCTAGTTACTGTTAAAGGTATCTCCGCAAAAAAGCAAGACTTGTATATCTTTGTTCTGTACTAAAGTATGTCTGTCTGTGTGTCTGTATGTATATCTGTCTGTCTATGTGTCTGTATGTCTGTATGTATGTGTGTATGCATGTGTTATACAAGACAACTGTACCTATCTACACCTGTATCTCCTATCTCTTCTGTATCTCTATATTCCCATAGCTATTCCATATACAAAATGTTTATATAAGTATCCGTAATCAAGCAGCTAAGATTGCGAGAACCTTAAGGAGCTTCCAATGTAATGTAATACATTATTATAATAATAATAGGATTAAAATAAAGAAATTACCTTTCTGCTTAATTGCGGAGATAGTATTAATCAACAACACTAGCAGATAGATAAACAGATGTACTGATCACCGATCCTTGTCCAGGACAAGAATCGGTATCCTCGTTATTATAGATGACCTAGATAGATAGAAATAGTGAACTGCTAACACTATTTTTCTTTCCTTCCTTCCTTGCTTCATTATTCCTTTCTTTATACTATGATGTACACAGCAGAGTTTAAGATATACCTTGAAGATGGTATTGAGACAGTACAAGGTAAGGTCTTCCCTAAACCGAAAGATACAACAGCAGCAATAATAACAAGGCTGGTCTTGAATGTAGGACTTGTAGATAACGAACAGCAGTTAAGAGAAGTGCTAAGGTACAATCATTCATATCGTAGAGACCTGACATTTGATGAACTTTTAGATACACAACAGCAAAGGATAAGCAGAGATCAGGTAAAAGCATTAGAACCATTCCTTAGAGAACCTATTAACATAGCAACAAAGATGCTGTACAGAGTCAAGGAAGCAGTACATGCACCTTATGGTACACGCTACATATGGTCTATACATGATCACTATGGAACACATTTGTGTGCTGTTGGTCAGAACGCCAGGTACTTACCTTTAAGAATGATTAAGAACAGAACCAGTTATGGTTGGAAGCATACAGCAGAGAGTTATCTGCATAAATATATAAGTAATGGTGCATTCATAGCTGGTTGTATCCTTTACGGAATACCTATAGATGTTAATGAGTGTTATCTTAATCCAGTAGTAAGGTTCGACAAGGTCTTAATGCTAAGAATAAAGGATATACCTATAAAGGGATAATCAACGAATAGCAATAACATAGATAGATAGATGGATAGACATATAGATAGATACATAGACAGATAGATAAGTAAGTAAATTAATATTGGACACCTTCATCTTATTTCTTTATTTAATGATGCTAAGAGAGTACTTCTACGGTACACCCAGGGAACTGCAGATAACAGCATTGAAGCAGATAGAATCAGCATTACAGCAAGGATACAATAACATAGTAATATCAGCACCAACTGGTGTAGGAAAATCGTATATTGCTGTATGTCTAGCATTAGCATTCAAGGAAGGTGATATCCTTACTGCTACTGTACAACTTCAAGAACAGTATCTGAAGGACTTCCCATTCGTTAAGACTATAGCTGGTAGGAAGAACTTCAACTGTCCTGTATACGAGAGACCCTGTTCTCATGTACCTACTGTAAGATGTAAAGGTATGAAGAGAAGAAGTACTGCTGGTAGTAGTGATGATGAAGATGATGATGAAGGTAATAGTAGCAATAATGGTAATAATAGTAGTAATAGCAATAATAACAGCACCTACATCATACCTGCATGCTCTCTCTATCCTACCAGAGATGACATAAAGCGTATAACAGTATTGAATAAAGGTACTAGCAAGGAGAAAGTAGTCTTCAATGCTAAATACCATTTATGTGATTACTATATGCATAAACATATAGCATACAGAGCATCCTTCAGAATATTCAACTACCATGAGTACTTTACGTTACTGAACAATATAGGTAGTAGGAGTAAGTTATCTACCGAATTATTGATATGCGATGAATCACATATGTTGGAAGAGAAGGTCATAGACTTCTACAACGTTATTATAGATGATGATCTGTTAAGACCTTTACGCAAGCATAAACTAATAGACATACAGTTGATAAGGATAACAGAAGAGATGAACTACTACAAAGACTTGCTATCAGATATAGTAGCTGGTTATGCTGAACTACTCAACATAATAGCAGAGGAGATAGCAAAGAGCGAAAAAGAAGAAAGAGAAGAAAAAGAAGAGAAGCGTAAGTTGTTATTCAAGTTAGCAGAGTATGAAGAGAGATTACAGAGATTAAGCACTGTACTTGATGTCTTGAATGTATACCCAGAGAACTTTATAGTTGATATTGTAGAAAGCGAAAGTATTAAACAGAAGCAACATCAACAAAAGCAGATAGTTAAGCTCTTACCTTTGAATATAGCACCATTCCTTAAAGAAGTATTCAACAGAATTAAGTATAAGGTATTCATGTCTGCTACCATAGACTATCCTATATTTAAGAGAGAATTAGGTTTTAACGATGAAGATACAATACTCATAGACTTACCATCACCATTTCCTATACAGAATAGGAAGGTACTGTTAATGAACGCATATTCATTGAACAAGGAGAATATGCATAACGAGAAGATGCTAATACAGATAGCATCAACCATAGATACCATAATGAACAAGCATAATAAGGAGAGAGGTCTAATATTAACTACTTCATACGAGTTAGCTGGTAATATCTATCGTTACAGCAATAACAAGCATAGATTATTGCTAACCAAGGATATGTCAGCAAAGGAAGTACTGGAGAAGCATGGTAATACTGCTGGTAGTGTCATACTAACACCTACATTCTGGGAAGGTGTAGACCTAAGAGATGACCTATGCAGATTCATAGTAATAGCAAAGACACCGTATCCTTCACTAGCAGATAAGCGAGTAAGAGTAAAAGCAGAGCGAGATAAGGAATGGTATAAATCAGTAACTTTAATGAGACTGATACAAGGAGCTGGTAGAGGTGTAAGACATGAGAAGGATCACTGCATAACCTACATACTGGATAGTAATGCAACATGGTTGATATCAACGAAAGCAAAGCAGAATGCAGTACCCAGATGGTTCAAGGATGCTTTAGTGTATAGTAATAACTTTAGTGTTATAAAGCAATATTAATATTGATAACTCTCTATTTATTTATCATATTTCTAAAATAACTGAAGATAATCATGGGGATATTCATAAATATACTATAATATTTTGCAAGATTAATAAAATAATAAGCAACAAATAAATATCCTATCGACATATAATAGAATAATGAGTATAAAACAGAAGTATATTATGATGAAAGTCAGGCCAACAGTATTTAAATGGTTAAGAGAGTCAGCTGGCTACAGTATAGACGAAGTATCAGAGATACTTAAAGTTGATCCTGAGGTTATAAAAGATATTGAAAATAGTAAGAAAGAATATGAAGAAATTAGGTTAAGCTGGTTAAGAAAGTTATCAGCTAAATACGAAAGACAGTTAGAGTGTTTCTTTCTACCAGAAGTACCTAAGGATGAAGAAAATATACTAACAAATATGAATAAGAGATATTATCGTTCCAATAAACAAGAATCTGTTGTCATAGGTACTCATACAGCAAAGATATTATTGTCAGCAGATAGAGAAGCAAGGTATCTCAGAACGATAATAGAAGATGATAAAAGGATAAAACCAGCAGAGTATAGTGTGTATGATGATCCAGAGATGATTGCTAAAAAAGAGAGAAAATTATATGAAGTAGCAAGTACTAAAGCTAAAGTTAATTTTGATAATATGCGTAATTACATAGAGAGATATACTATATATGTATTCCAATTTGATTTACCATTAGATATCATAAGAGGTTTTACATTAGTAGATAAGATACCATATATAATAGTAATTAATTCTAATGATAGTAGTAACGGTAAATTGTTCACATTAATTCATGAATATGCTCATATACTGTTAAGAGAGAGTTCATACTGTAATATAGATGAGAGCACTAAAGGTAATAATATAGAGACATGGTGCAATAGATTCACAGCTGCATTTCTCATGCCGAAAGATCAATTATTAAATGACATAAAGACTATAAAGGTTATTACCGATAACAAACTTGATGAACTATCTAATAAATATAATGTAAGCAAATATGCTTTAGCAATAAGATTACGAAATATAGGCTCTGATATAAGTGATAAAAAGTTAGCCGAACTAAGACAAGAAGCAGAGAGATATGTAGAACAGAAGAAGCTAGAGAATTACTTATTTACATGGGAAGATATCTCTATAAAAGAATCTAAATTAAAAGAGTATGACAAATTATTTGATTATATAATTAAAAAGAAAGAGATTAAGGACAAGTATCAGAAAGAATTTGAGAGATTTACAATAAAGAAAGTTATAGATAAAACAAATAATAGCGAGTTGGTCAAGATTTCATTAAATAATAATTGTATAGCAAGAATAGAACTAATTGCTGGTAAGAAGTCCAAATTAATAATAGAAGGTGTAGAAAAAGTTTATGAACTTGATGTTAAAAGTAAAGATAATGGAAAGCGACATGAGATATATGAACCAATAAGAATACCAATATTGAATAAAAGAAAGAGCAGATTAGGATTAACATATATAAACGACTTAATAAGAATGTATATTGATGAAAAAATAAGTCTATATGAACTATCAGAGTATCTCAATCTCAAGATAGATAAAGTTAAAACTTTAATAGATGAGATGAGTAAAAATAAATAAAGAATAAGTGGTATGCAATATCAAAATATTTATGTTGTTGATACAAGTTCATTAATTAAATTGAAAGATTATCCTGACGATGTATTTACCGATTTATGGAATAGTATAGAAAGTATACTGCGACAGAGAAGAATAATAGCTCCAATACAAGTATATAATGAGATTAGACGCAAAAGAGATGAGATAAGTGATCTTCTAAATAGACATAGGAATAGTATATTTATCGATCCTTATAAGGAGTGGGATATAATGGAAGAAGCTTATAGAATAATGGAAAGATATCCTAATCTTATAATTAGTTCTAAAAAGAAGAGAACTAGTGCAGATCCGTATGTAATAGCATTAGCAATAGTACTAGCAAGAAACTCAATAACTCTAACTAATGTAAATCCATATATAGTTGTAACAGAAGATACAAGAGATAGAAAAGATAAAAAGTCTATAAGAAGTGTTTGTATTGCTGAAGGAATTAGATGCATAACTCTCATAGAATTATTTAGAGAAGAAGGTTGGAAATTTACGAGAGTTTGATTTTATTATCGTTTAATTAATTGTTAATATTCTTATGATGATATCCTATATGTATCTCAATTAATCTTGCTAGTTTAACTTTATTCTTTGCTCTTAATGTTAGGTTACATCTATCACATTTCCAACTAGCATATCTTCTTTTATTCATCATTATATAATGTGAGATCAATAATAGTATTGATAATAACCATAACAGCAGTAATAATTACTACTATTATATCATCACCTGCTAATGTTGAAGCAACCCATGATCCTAACTATCCAGAATGCTGGGAGATAGGTCCAAATAGTAACGTTAACGATAATGGTACCAGATATGAATATATATATTATTACAGAAAGCAATGTAACTATTACGATAGTAATGGCAGATTATATCAATACTGGTATACCTTAACTACAGAGAGATTAGTCTATAGATATGATAATAATTACTACGATAGAGATTACTATTCAACAACACAGACATGGACTTTAGTTAATGACAATCCTAGGGAATGGGTTAGTAATGGTGAAGAGGTTAGGATAGAGACTTACAGAAGTTCTAATGGTAATTCTAGAGACCATTTCCAATGGATAAAGGAATGGTTTGATTCCTACTATTGGAGATACTACACTTATCTGGAATATTCTGGCTGGTACAGTTATTCTGGTTGCTGTTCAGCAGATTGGTCTTATATAAGTACTGATAGCAATAGTAGAGATGCATTATGCTATCCTTACAGTAATGTAACACAAAGTTATTTTGTTATAAACGGATTCCCTACTGGTAATGAGGATGGTACTTACTATCGTTCAGATAGGTTTAACTATAATGCTATACTAGAATTAAGGAGAAATGATGGTATGTGTTACTTTGCTGATGCTTACAACTACTTAATACCTTATTCATTACAGTTAGATTCATGCTATAACTACTTCTCATATCCAGAGTTAGAAGAGAAATGGATAAAGAGATATGGACAAAATGGTAGGGTCTACTACTATTTATGGTATGAACCAACTAACCAGATTATTAATACTGATATATGTTTGAATGCTGACATAAGTATTAGAAGCAATGCTCCTTATGGAGATAATAATATAATGGTTACTGTAGATTATGTTTATCCTATAATAAGA
>Ga0197142_1005171_pt1 | contig 10317 bp, 9 predicted proteins | sample GBS60_MetaG_FD_148614 | JGI IMG/M metagenome (GOLD analysis project Ga0197142, IMG submission 148614) | Sediment microbial communities from Great Boiling Springs, Gerlach, Nevada, United States - GBS 60_MetaG | ecosystem: Environmental > Aquatic > Thermal springs > Hot (42-90C) > Sediment...
TTTTTAAGGGGGGTGCGCAAATTCCTTCTGCCTTGCATTATACCCATTTTGCCGGATTTGACAAGAGGAATTTGATGGTTTTTTAGATAATCACCACCCCAGGCGGCGCAGTCGGCTTGCCGATGCCCACGCACTGAATTTTCCCCCGACAAGCCTGACACAGGATGTAAATTGCGAATGCGAATTTTAGTGTTTTGTTGAATCAGGTACAAAGGCGGCATGTCAACCCTCCTCAGGAAAAACTATTGGGTTGTTAAGGTACGGATCGGCGAAGCGCTTCAGGCTGCCTGCTCTTTCAGCCGACATTGACCCAGCCCGTGCGAGACGCCTGCGCCAACGCCGCTAAAGAATGCAAAACGCCCCAAAGCATTGATCAGGCTCATCCAGTAGCGGTCGTAATTCAAGGTGCTGAACTCTGCCCAGCCGACCATGCCGATGCGCAAGCCGCTGTCTTTGGCCGGGACGGGCTTGGTTTTTAGGTTGTAGCGGCTGATCACCAGGCATTCTTCGCTGTAGCGGCGCGTTTCTGGCGGAAAGGCGAGCGGGGCAAAAGCGTTCCAACGTTCGAGCAGGCTGTTGAAGACCAGACGCGGCAAGGGGAGGGGCAGGTGGCGCCCATCGCTTTTGAAGGTAGTGGGGCTGGCAAACTGCAGGCAGAGGTGACGGGAGGGCGGTTGGGAAGCCAGCAGGTAGGGGGAGGCAAGCTCGGTATAGCTGGTCTGCGCAGCCCACTCGCTGAAGCTGGGTGGCAATTCGGCGGCCGGGCGCACCTCAAAAGGCTGATAATCCAATTCAACCCGGCTGCCCTCGCTCAGCATTCCGCCAGGCTCACAAGCGGTAAGCAGCGCCTGGCAGACATCGGGGCGATAAGCGGTCAGGCGCAGGGCATAGACCTGCTCAGCCTGTAATTCGCCGCCGGGCGCAAAGCGCCCCAACAGGGTGGAGACGCTAAAGGGGCGCAAGGCGCTGGCATCGTGCAGTTCGTTTGCCAGCTCGGGGTTGCTCTGCGCCACGGCGCGCAGGAGCAGGGCATGGGCAGCGCGGCCCCACCAGGCGACCGGGTTGGCGGCACCGGCCGGCAGGGGTTTGAGGGCAAGCACCAGCGAGAGCAGTTCGATCACGGGTTTTCTCCGTAACGTTGTTTGCGCGCTGTATCGCGCACCGCTTGCAAGTTGAGAATTTCGGCTACTTCGTAACGCGGCGGCAGGCTGTTTGCCACCGGTCGCAGGCGAACAATTGGAGGAAAATATCCCATGCGACCGTGCAGTTCTGCCAGCAATAAGGCAGTAATGTAGTTCAACGAAGGGGGATTGACCACGATGCGCTTTAGCTGCATTTCCTGAGCGGTGAGCGGAATTTTGCCGACCAGCTCCTGCAATTGGGGCAGGAAGGGCTGTTCGTTATCGAAGTGCACGGCAAAATCGATCTGCTGTTCGATGTCTTCACCGCTTATAGAACGGATGCTCTCAAGCTGCTCGGCACTGAGCGGATGCGAAAAATTTAACAAGATCATCGGGTTACCTCGTTCTGAACAGGATGCTTGCTCAGTATGGCGTGTTCAGGCTTCCTTTCCTAACTGGGATAATTGGCAGGGGCTACCCGCCGACGGCGTCAAGGACATGCTGGTGAAGCTGCTCAATTTCGCCGCCATAAACGAGCTTGACGCCGGATTCGCGGGCGCGGTCTCGAATCGGTTGGGGTAAATCGACCTGGTTGCTGACCAGGACTTTACCGCAATAAATGCCGGCGGCTTCGCGGCGCGAGATTGCTGAAAGTTCGTAAATGGCGCGGCGGTAAGACTCGCGCCCGTTCTGGCTTTCAACGTTGCTGGTGCGGCAGGAAATCACTGCCAGCCGTCCGTTGCGCGTGACCACTACATCCAGCTCATTTTTGACGAATAACCGGTCGTTTGTTTTGCGAATGATCAGGTTGCGACGCACATCGTCAAACAGGTTGCTCTGCTTGAGATGATTAAAGACGGTTTCTTCCAGTTCATCGCCTTCCTTTGGCGGCCGATTGGCGGCTGAAGCCGAGAAGGGTTCAACCTGCAAACCATGGGCGACCAAATACTGTTCGACGCTGATCTTAACGCAAATTGGTTCGCGCCGTTGTTCGCTGCCATCCGAAGCCAGCCAGATGATTTGCTTTTCTTCGGTGGAGATATACATCAGGGTTGCGCCGGAACCGTAGGCGGCTTGCAGGGCCGCCAGGCTCATCAGCTTGGTGCCGCCGGTCAGGTTGAGATGGACGGTTTTACCCTGCGCCTGATGTCTGACCAGGGCGTTGGCAATCTGAGCGCGGGCGTTGCCGATCTGATAAGCGCCCACTTCGATGGTTTTCAACGCCTTCAGGTGGTTCAGGGCGGGGTCTTGCTGGATAACGGTTTTGAGCTGTCTGGCGATCTGGCGCGTGGTGGGCGAAGCGACAAATTGCACCTCGTTGTAAGCGGGGAATTGCCACAAAGGGAGCAGGTTGGGGATGGGCTGTTCACCGACCAGAGAGAGGAGAAGCATGGTTGACCTCCGCATATCAATCAATTGGCTGTAAGAGTTCCATTGTGGATAGAGGGAAACTGAGGCGAATTGACTTTCATCCCAAGAGCTTCTAAACCTTGGTGCAGGAATTCCAAAACCTGCTCATACATAGCGGAATAAACCGCTTCATCGCAGGGTGTAACACCATGGGCGAGAATGGAGTCATTGCGTTTTTTGAGAATATCCAGTATCTTACCGCGCCGTTCGGCAAAAGTTTTTCCTATCGGATCTTCCAGATCGGCTAAAAGTTCGTAATCCTGAACCAATCCCAATTTGATTTTTTCAGCTTGGTTTGCATACTTGCTGCGGATCGAGTCAGGCAGTAAATCGAGCTTGAGATCACTGGGATCAAGCGCAGGGTTACGTTGGCGCAGGCGGATTTGGGCGAACATTTCTAAGGCGCGGTAAAGGCGGGCTACAGCGTCATCGAAGCGATTACGCTTGGCGCGGCGCTCTGCGTTAATGATCAAATCGAACACTGCTTCATATCCTGTCCCTTTTGTTTCCCCAATGATCATCTTGAGGAACACCCATTGGGGGACGATGTCTGCTTGATAAGGTGCAAGAATCCTATAGGCGCGCTGGTGATCAAAACGGTCCCAGGCATCAAAGCCGCGAGAAAGCGTTACCAGACGCTGAATTTTTTCCTGTAACTCGGAGCTGAGCGGCGCTGCTCTGAGAAGGCTTTCTGCCAGTTGGGCAGCAGAGGCGTAAGCAAATTGATTGAACAAGGCTTCAGCTTGGGTTAGTTGTTGGCGAGCTCGCACTTCTGGCGTGTTGACTAAAGTAGCCATCTCAGTTCCTTCGCGCACTTTCTGCAGGTCAGTGCGATTCCCTTTCACTACCGATACATCCCACCCTAGCTCAAGCGCTGCCAAGATGAGGGCAGCGGTCATCGTTTTGGTTCCGCCAGTGTAGTCGGCAATCCTGCGCCAACCCATACGCTGGCTCATTTGCTCTTTTAAGCCTTCATAGATCTTGACGAAGCATACATCTAGGATGTCTGGTTCAGCGAGGTCGATAAAGGTGTATTTTTCATTGGTCAAGCCAGTTTGCGTAACAATGTTGGGCAAGGGAGTTTTGTCTTCTGCCATGCAGGGCATATTCGCACCATCAACCATAGACCGACTCCCTCGTTGCCCGGTAGAAACGATAAAGATAACGAAATCTGGAGCATAGTCTTGAATTGCGGTTACAACAGGTGCACAGGACCCCCCCACCGTGAGAGCCAGAATAGTTTTCACAGTCACCTCCAATATCAAAACTTAAACTAACTCACACTGAACTCGCCAGTAGGATTCACTCTCTTTCTCGATAGCCGTCACTCGGCAGGTCAAACGGTTTCCTGCAGCCGTCCTAAGCCAAGTGGGAACACCAGAACGGGCAACGACGGCATAGGCGGTCTGGTCAGGATCAAGACCCGGAATTTCAAGCAGGATTTCGTTCGAATTGACATCAAAAACAACGCCTTCAAAACGGTCGCCAATTTTTGGCAAGGAGCTGAATGATCTTATCAGCGGATCTTGGTTGTTCGGCTTTTTTGAAGAGTCGGCCTTCGCTTGCCCTCTTTGGACGAATTGATCGGTGCTTGCCTGATCAGTTTGCTTGTCTTCTGCGATTGTCTTGACAGCGGAGGGCTTTTTATTCGCAAAGCGAGCGCGCTCCATGGTGAGCCAGTCTGTGTCGGATTGATCGATTGCCACGATTTTTGCTTCCACCCAGCCAAGGGGTTCGAGGGTGTTGTCGGGGTAGACCACCACCTTGCGAGATTTTGGGGAGTCCAATGCACCAAGCCAGGGGGCGTTTTTGTTACGACCGGGCTTACCCAACCCCGATGTATTTTTATAGGCATTGACAACAAGCTGGTAGGTCTGTTGACCAAGCAAATCGGTGATGGTTTTGGCATCGTAACCCGTTCCCCAACCCAACGGCAGAATGAAAGAGGTGGAGTCCATCTTGGCAAGCCTGCCTAAGGCATTTTCATACCATTTGGCTAGTTCAGGCTGTCGATGGCGACGATAGAAATCGTGTTCTTGCTCGAGCAGGTTTTGTGAGGTAAGGTGACAGTATTCGGCAAGGAACACCATAGTGTCTTCGATTTTGGCAAAATTCAGTTTGGATGCCTGTGGGTTGAGTAGATGGGTTTGCAAGACAATTTGATGTTGCCAGACTTGATTCTTTGGAATGGCTTCAATATACAATGAAATTGGCCCAGGTGAAAAATTTCTTTGTTTCCATGACAGGCCGCCATTGCGATCGACAGACAAGAACTGAACTTTCATGACCTCTAACTTGATTTGAGCAGAAGTATCGCGAACGGTTAGCAAACGATTGAGGTCGTAGTTGGAGCGCTTGCGCGCTTCTACGTTGGCTGCAACAAATACTTTTGCTTCAACGAGATCGCTATTGGTTTTTGATGCTTTCTGCTTTGCGACACTTCTAATTGCATCAGCAGCTAGCTCTCGCAGCTCAGCATCTGCAATCGTTTTGCCCCGCAAAACGGCGCTGCGCAAAGCACCTTTTATGGACGATCCAGGAATGTAGGGCTGATGGCTTTCGGTGCGAATAAAAGAGAGAATCTCCCGGGGACTTCCCTGAGAGTGGATGGTATAGGCGATAATCTCATTAAGGTTACTAGGGAAATTTTGGTCTAAAAAGGGCTTAAGTTGTCCTTGTTTGATGGTATCAGCCAACATGAGAGAAAGTTTTTCTGAATTGGGTTGAGCTGCGATCCATTCAAATAATTTTATATCGTCGATGACAAAAACATTCTGATTTTTCAGCACGAAATCTATTGCCCCTAATTTCTTGCCACTGCCAATATGAACTGGGCTGAGAGTACGGATTTCTAATCGGTAGGGTTTCAAGAAGGACTGACTCATGTAAGTCTCCTCACAAGGTAACCATAATAGCTGCACCGCTCTGGTAGATCGGCGTATCGTCAGGGGGTGTTAGACGTACCAGTTGTCCGTAGATATTCTTCTCCCGTTGCAGCGCAAAAACCGAGCCGGGTTCAAAAACTTGAATGGCTAGCTTGTATATCGGAGAAGTAGTCTGCTCCGTCAGACCTGAAGGCAGGTATTTTTGCTCGCGCTTGGGACGTAATACCTTCAGGGTGTAAGCCAGAGGTTGAGCTTGCAGGTTTATCTCCTCTGGCAGAGGCAAATAATGGGATAGGGTCATCATGCCTGTTTTTTGTGCTGCTTTGAAGGGCAAAGAAAATTCTCGGCACTGAATTGCGAACTGTCCCTTGCCAACGGTGCGATCCGCCCCAAAGCCGGTGTCAGCAAGGTAATGTAAGGCAGGTTGGAGGTAGCGCTCCATGTCCTCTTCTTCAGCGGCTAAAATTGCCCACAGTCCACCTCCTTTGGCGAAGAAAGTTTCTTCGCGGTAAAACAACATGCCTTCAGCCGTAGCCCCGGCCAGACGATCGATCTGATTGTGCTGCATAGCCTCACTGGCAAAGATGATGTTGGGCAACAAGTGATTTTCTGTCGCAGTGCACAATAATTGACCTTTAATTGAAAATGTGTTTTGTTTGAGCAAAAGGTTTTGCAAGATATTGCCTGCCTTCAATCCTGTGGTTGTGATTTCGCTAAGTATTGTCTCAGAGATAAAGCTAACATTCTTGAGCCGCTTGGCAACTGAAACCACTTCAACTTTAGCTGATTTAAGGGTGATCTTTGCTTGGGCTTGCAAGCTAGAAGCGAGATCGTCAAAGTCCCTGTCAGCGAGTCGAAATGTAGCCGGACGAGGGTAAAAGCGTATGGGTTCCTGGCTTTGGAACCAAACCGGGAAGGCATGACTAAAGGCAAAAGGTGGATTCATGCGATGGTTTTCCAGCCAGTCGGTTAATTCTTTGTCATTCATCAAGCCTAGCCAGCGAATGCCCCAGCAAACTGCGCCGAACAGGGTGTCCGAAGCCAGAGGCCAGGTTGCCAGCGAACCGCAGGGGGTGAAATAGACAGCATAGGTTTTCATGGTGCTCTCGCTGACCACTTGTTTATGAAGGCCAGTTGATCTGATCGAAAGCTCGCAAGATTTCTGGAACGGTTTTTTCAGGTAGATTTATCTTGGTACCGCTATTGCCTTGTCGATAGTCTGCGGTTGAACGCCAGCGGATTTCGATGTCTGTAAACTGAATTTGACCGCTACCTCGCGACCCTCCACCTCCTAGCGAGCTTTGTTCTAAGAGGGACATGGCGGTAAACAAATGCTTTAGCAGTTCCGAGTCATCGGTATCGTATTTGTCAACGATTAGCGAAAGATCAAATACGCTGCCGGCAGGCACTCGTTCAACGGGACGCGGATTGGCTTCCGAAGTAACTCGGTCCAAGGCATTTTCGGTCTTGACCTCGGTGTAGGTGCCTCGTCCCAAGGCCTTTTCGAGCTGGGCTTTTGAATCGGTATTGAGAAATGCATCGCGCACAATTAGACGGGTAGGTCCGGCGATTGACCGCACCTGCTTATCATCGGTGGCAGGTCCGTACAAACGGGCTACGATCAGGGCGTTTTTCCAACGCACAGCTTGCTCGGGTGATAGCTTTGTCTCAGGCACCTTCAGGATTTCACATGAGTAAGCCTGACAGCCATCATGCTTAGGATGTTTTTCGATTAAGCCAAACGACCATTCGGTCAGTGATCGTAACTTTCCTTTGATGGAAGAACCGGGAATAATGGGTTCATCAGTAATGGGATCTTTGATGACGGGATTATCGATTCCACCGATTTCCATTCCAACAGTTGTCCCACCAATGTGTAAACCGGTGACCAGAACAACCTTGCCTTCAATTAAGAATTTACCTAAAAAAGCGGGTGTCATTTTTGCCTCCTTAAATTTGGGATTCTATATTACTGCTTTATTCCTTAGGATGATGGTATTTATGATAGGCCATAATCGCTTCGAGGAAATTGACGGCTGCTTCAAAGTCCTCGATCGATTTACATTTTTGGGCGCCGAAGCATAAGACGAGAAGATCGTAAAAGTTTTCGGGAATATGGCCGCGTCCTTTAGCATAGGCAAGAGCAGGCATGACCAAGGCAACCTTAGCGCGGTTGAAATTTTGCTCAGAGCGGTCAAATTCGCGTTTGAGGGCTTTGATGTAGTGAAAGATTTTGCGCATTTGGGTTGGTTTCACATTCCCTTCTTTAGCCACAATGTCGGCATATCCATTGAGTTCTGCATATTCTTCGGGCTTCAACGAAGCCATTGAAGGTAAGTTTTTGATAATCTGGTGTACTTCTTGAATAGATTTTGCTGGTGTCATATCACATTCTCCTTTCTCGAATTAATAAACTGGTCACAGAGATGGGGAAGAGAATTTTTCTGGTACTGATAGCACGCAACATTCCTTCTTGGTACTTTTGACGACTTTGCTTGTTCAGACGTCTGGCGAAAGAGTAATATAGACGGGGAGTCCAAAGTGGGCGCAGATTGCCGGCTGAGTCCGAGTGTTGACGGAACAGACCACCTAGGTCGTATATCAAGCCGCTAGGGATTTCCCCGTTTTGAACGGCTTTCGACCAGCTATGGGCTAACTCAAGCAACTGATCAAAATGATCCCAATCCATGGTCGTGCCAAAACCATGAATTTGATTGCGCTGTTGTTTTGCCACTTGTTCGGCTTGATCGACCAGTTCGGCGAACTTCTGCACCGGATAGCGAGGCTTTACCTGAACATACCCGGCCGAAATGGTAAGGTTGGGGTTGTTAGCCGAGAAGGCGTTAAATTCCTTCCTGACCCGCTCAGCAAGCTGCAATACCTCCTCCCACGGTCCCACAATAAACAAATCATCTCCGCCCGAGTAGAGGATATAAAAAATGCCGTCAGTTAAGGTGGCTTTTTCAGGATTGATCTTTGCCCATTCGGCAAACATTTCCTGACAGATACGGTTGAGTTGACCCGAGAAGAACAAATCCAGCATGCGACTCAGGGATGCCATTCTTGAAAGCGTTGGACGTAAATAGAGATTTGGCGATTTGCCAGAATCTTCTTCACTCAATCCTTCACTCATGATCAGTCCCAAACGGTCTACATCAGCCTTTAGAATCCCCAATCGTTCTGCTCCTCTGCTAAGCTTGGCGATCGCTTCAAAGTGCAAAATATCTCCTTGCTGAATTGATTCCTCGGCTTCGCCTTTATAGTCTTTTAGCGCTTTGGGTGCGCTATTGGCTAAAAAACGAAATGAACTTGCATAACCAGAAAAAATAAAATCTTCTGTCTCGTTGATCGAAAAGACTTTTGAGCCAGCCGGGAGGTGATTGATATCGAGTTTTTCGCGGAGCAGCGCTACTGAGATATTAAAGGGGGCATTTTTAAAACTAACGATTTTCTCTTTGTCAATTGCACTGGCGGGTTGATAACAGTAAGCTAAATAGTGAACATAGGGCAATTCCTTCCCAATCCTTGCATGCATTTGGCACAGGTCGCAAACCAGTCCTGAATCAGACATTGGCGTAAGCTGACAAACTTTACACACATGGTATTGGGGAATGCCAGGTACCGCCATTTGCTGGGGTGAAAGAAGGGTCACCCATTTGCTCAGCTTTGCTTCTTCTAACTTTCTATCTAGCTCTCTGAAAATTCTGCGACTATCGGCTAGGTCACCAGCATTAGCAGGTGCACTAGCCATAAGGAGTGCCAGTTCCCCTTGAAATTGATGATACAGCCAGTGCGAAAGTTCGGCATAAAGGTCTTCAAGCTTCTTTTCAGCTTTGGTAGGCAAAAGTAGATCAAATCGTCCACCGCCGATAAAAATGGCACAGCTATCAGGTAACCCGATTTCGTTCAAAATCCACTCAACAACTATTTCGCTCAACAATTGCACATAGAAAGAGCGACCACGCAATCGCTTGGCTACGTGCGCAGTTTCTGCGTCCGGTCGACTCAACCTATAGATGAACCTCTGAATGCCTGAGAGATCGCCTCGAACAAGTAAAGCTACATCTTCGTCCGGTTCTGGCAGATGGTCATCATAAGCCAGACAAGCTGCAATCGCTGAGGTAAGCCGATTATGATCGTAAAGCGATACATCCGGCCATGAGCGCAATGGTTTGTCCTTTTCATCTTTTTGCCAGGGCGTAGCAGAAGGTATGCACCAGAGATACTTTTGAAATACAGCTAGCAGAGTGGTGAAAAATGCTTGGATGGGTTGGTTATCCCATGCCGCCCCCATTTTTTCCTTCCACTCACTCAGCTCCTGCTTCATCTTTTGCCAAAGTTGGGAGTAATCCCCTTGGTTGAGTTGGCTCTCAACCGGGTATGCGGATTTATCCTTGATGGTCAGCGGGCGTAAGGAATGCTGATAGTGTACTGTTGGTTTAGGGGCTAATAACTCAACGTTAGCCAGAATTGGGATCAAGCGAGCTTCTCTTGGATCAGCTTGAATTTCACTACCACCCCATCGCTCTCCGGCTGCGAGTTGGTCAGCAATGCGGATGCGTTTAACATCTGGCGAGTCGATATCTTTACGGTGATGATAAAGCACTCCGCTCAATCCTTCTCGCAGCGATTGAGGAAGGTATTCTTCAATGAATTTTTGACTGAAGGAAGCATGTATCCCGGAAGCGCCTGTATCTTCCTTTGTGAATTGGGCGCTCAGTTCTTCCCCAGCTCGCTGGGCAAATTTGCCGATGTCGTGTAGCAAGCCCGCTAAGGCTGCTTTCCAGACCTCTTCACGATGGTTCATTTCACCTCCTTACGTTCTCGGCGGACGTTCTCCTGAGGTGCTCTCCCCCTGCCCCCTGCCTCGCTCAGGAAGAAGCGTCCAGTTTCCATTTTCG
>Ga0197142_1005172_pt1 | contig 10315 bp, 7 predicted proteins | sample GBS60_MetaG_FD_148614 | JGI IMG/M metagenome (GOLD analysis project Ga0197142, IMG submission 148614) | Sediment microbial communities from Great Boiling Springs, Gerlach, Nevada, United States - GBS 60_MetaG | ecosystem: Environmental > Aquatic > Thermal springs > Hot (42-90C) > Sediment...
CAAGACCACCAACTCGGCCCCTGGCTTACCATCCCGGTAGCCTGTCAAGGGAAACTGTGGGGCGCTCTAGCCCTGAGGCGCCTGATCTCTGAACCCGATTGGCAAGAGGAAGAGATCGAGTTGGCCAGGGCAATTGGCAATCACCTGGCAGTCGCCATTCGACAGGCGGAACTCTACCAAAAGCTGCAGCAAGCCAACGCCGAACTGGATTACCAAGTGCGGGTGCGCAACAGCCAACTGCAGCAAGCCTACGAAGACGAGGCCCTGCTGCAACTGATCACAGAAGAAATTCGCTCCAGCCTAGACGAGCACAAGATTTTGGAAACCGTGGCGCAAGAACTGGCCCTCAGACTGGGTCTTTCTGGCTGCATGATTGCCCTCCATGACCCAGAACGACAGGTTAGCGTTTTGGCCTTGGATTATCGACCTGGAGAAGGGATCCGCCGTTTTCCCTTGGAGGTTCCCTTTGCCGATTTTGCCGAGGTGCTCCAGCCGCTTCAGGGTGGGCAGTTCTGCTATTTCAGCAACCTTGGCCACCCCTGCTGGCCCGGCTACGACCGCCACACGCTGCTGGTACTTCCCATTTGCGAGGCTCAGGAGAACGAATCTCTCCTGCTGGGAAATATTTGCGGATCCCGTCCGCCGGGTCAGGTGTTTGGCGAGCGGGAGCAGCGCTTGATGCGGCGGGTGGCCAGCCAGTGTGCCATTGCCATTCGCCAGGCCCGGCTTTACCAAACCGTGCAGCAGCAGGTGCAGCAGTTGCAGGAGCTCAACCACCTCAAGGATGAGTTTCTGCACATGGTCTCCCACGAGATGCGCACGCCTCTAACCAACATGAAGCTGGCAATTGCTTTTCTCTCCAGGGCCAACCTGACCGAGCGGGAGCGGCGCTACTTGCAGATTTTGGAGATGGAGACCAACCGCGAGCTGGACTTGATCAACGAGCTGTTGGAATTGCAAGCTATTGAAGCCGGAAATAGGGATCTCAATCTAACCTGGTTATCTCCTCAGGAGTGGATCCCCAATCTTTCCGAGCCCTTCCGGCTGCGAGCTGCCCAGCAGGGCCAACAGTTCCAGGTGGAATGGGATCCCGACCTTTTGCCCCTCTGCACGGATGAGAGACTGCTGCCGCGGGTGGTGGGCGAACTTTTGAACAACGCCTGCAAGTACACGCCGGCTGGGGAAAGCATCTGTTTGCGCATCAGCCAGAGCCATCAACAGGGCCGTCCCGGCTGGCTGATCGAGGTGGGCAATACAGGGGTGGAAATTCCTCCAGAGGCGCTGCCCCATGTGTTTGAAAAGTTCTACCGCATCCCACAGTTGGATCGCCGCAGGGCCGGAGGGACAGGCCTAGGCCTGCCGCTGGCCAAAAAGGCTATGGAGATGTTAAAGGGATCCCTGACTGTAGAAAGCCACTCTGGTCAGGTCATCTTTCGGGTGTGGTGTCCATCCCAAAGTCGATTGCCCCAAAACTCACCCGCCGAGCAAGACACTCAGCGCCTTGCGCAGGACTCGAACCTGCAACCATCGACTTAGAAGGTCGGTGCTCTATCCATTGAGCTAGCAAGGCAAGTTGCAGAGCCATTATATCCTTGGAGGAGTTTCCTCTCCGAGGTCGGCTACACGGCTTAACCCGCTCCCCAAAACCCCAGGGAGCTTCGTTCAGGGATCCCAGTCGCTAAGGCTATCATGACGAAGGTCTTGGTTTGGAGAACCGGGATCCCGATGCCATCGCCCCCCGATCCTAGCTCAGTCGATGAAAAGAAGGCTGTTCGCGTCTGCGGGTCGGAAAACCCTCCCGGCCTGGAATCCCTTTCCCCACCGGCCAGGCGCCTGTTGCGGCTCTACCATGGCGGCAGCTTTCTCTTCTTGGGCCTGTTGTGGCTAGGGGTCGGGATCCCCAGCCTCTGGGCTTTGCGGGCAGATATCGTCCGCCTGTGGAACCATTTCACCTGGACAGGCCTGCGCTATGCTCTGTTTTACCGGCCCGGCTGGCCCACCTTTGGTTTGCTGCTTTGCGTCAGCTTCACCGTGGGGATCCTGATCGCCCAAAGCCGCTATGAATTGTTCGGGCTGTATCCGCTTGAGCGTCTCATGCTGGAGCGGCAATCCCGCTGGATCCTGTCTCTACCCCCTTGGCACCCCCTGCGGCGCTGGCTGGTACGCACCCTGGATTCCCGCCAGTAGAACTGGGTGACTTCCCAAGTACTGACTTAGGAGGTGCTTGCAGCAGCCAGCGAGCGTTGCACAATCCGGGACAGACGGGCCTTGCGACGAGCAGCTGTGTTTTTGTGCAGCACGCCTTTTTGGGCCGCCTTGTCAATGCGGCTAAAGGCAGCGCTCATCGCCGCCTGGATCTCCTGCAGGGTTTCCGGCTGGGGGTTGGCCGCGTAGGCGGAAGAGAGGGAGATCACCTTTTTCATGAGGGCGCGCACCAGGGCTTTGGTGGCCTTGTTGCGCAGGCGGTTCCGCTCGGCAATCTTGAGGCGCTTGATGGCAGATTTAGTCCGTGGCATGGTTAAAAGAGAAAAACAGCAAAGATCAAGCATACCATCAGAGCTTGGAGCTCGTGGTCGGGCGGGATCCCCATGTTTCAAGATTGCAGCTCTCTCATCCAGTTCAACCCCCCTGCCCTTTGCTATGGGGTTGCCGTTTGCGACTTGGATCGGGACGGGGCTTTTGAGCTGTTCGTGTGCGGCTTCCGCGGCCCGAACCGGGTTTTGAAGTGGAATGGCCAGGCCCTGGTGGATCTGGTGGACGATACCCTGGCCGATGCGGGGCGCATGGCCATTGGGGTGGCTGCCGGCGACTTTGATGGCGACGGCCAAGAAGAACTCTATGTTTTAAATACCGATACCTTCGGGGGGCGCAAGCGCTTTGGGGATCGCCTCTTCGACTGGCAGGGATCCCGCTGGGTGGATTTGTTCTCGCTGCCCCACAACCAAGATGCCCTCAACTTGACAGCAGGTCGCTCGGTGGCCTGCGTGGATCGCTTTGGCCAGGGGCGGTATGGGTTTTTTGTAGCCAACTACGGCGGCCCCATGCGCCTTTACGAGCTGGGCTTCAACCAGATGATTGCCGATGTGGCGCCGGAGGCGGGGGTGAACCGGGTAACAGGCGGGCGGGGGCTGGTGGCCGTGCCCTTGGTCTCGCAGCGGATGGACATTTTTGCCGTCAACGAGCAGGGGCCCAATTTTTTGTTCCGCAACCGGGGAGATGGCACCTTTGAAGAAATTGCCGCTGAAGTGGGGCTGGCGGATCCCAACGAGCACGGGCGCGGTGTGGCGGCGGTGGATCTAGACGGGGACGGGCGACTGGACTTGGTCTACGGCAATTGGGAAGGGCCGCATCGCCTCTGGATCCAAACCCCCAGCGGCCTCTTTAAGAACGTGGCCCCCCCGGAGCTGGCCAGGCCCTCCCGCATTCGCACCGTGATTGCTGCCGACTTTGACAACGACGGCTACCCGGAGCTGTTTTTTAACAACATCGGCGAGCCCAACCGCCTGTTTGGCTGGCGCTCTGGCTGCTGGCAGGCCATTGACATTGGAGAGGCTGCTGAGCCGCAGGGATTGGGAACAGGAGCGGCAGTCGCCGATGTGGATGGGGATGGTTGCCTGGAGCTGCTCATTGCCCACGGGGAGTCGGGCGCCCAGCCCCTGAGCTTCTACCGGCCCCTGGCTAATGCCAACAACTGGCTAAGGGTCTTGCCCCTGACTCGCCAGGGATCCCCGGCCCGCGGCGCCCTGGTGCGGCTAATCACCCCTACCCGCACGCAGATCCGCCCCATCGATGCCGGCAGCGGCTACCTCTGTCAGATGGAGCCGGTGGCCCATTTTGGCCTGGGATCCGAAACACTGGTCAAGGAAATCCAGATCCAGTGGCCGGACGGAAAACAGGTGCAGGTGGCTTGCCCACCAGTTAACCAGCTTTTGCGGATCCCCTATCCAGGCTAGGCGGCCTCCTCGTTGGGCATCTCGACAGAAGGGGAGCCTGAGATCCCTGCCCATTCCGGCTCAACGGGTCGCTGCCAGTGTTCCCACCAAGCCGGCCCCGAGTCCGCTGGGCTGCTGTTGGCACTGGCAGGGATCTGGGAGGAAGGGGGCTGGGCTGCCGGCAGCAGCCAACTGACGGGGGTGGGGATCAGGCAACTGGGGTAAGGAGGACGCAAATCGCGGTAGTGGCTGCTGCGAATGGCCAGGATCTCCTGCTGGATTACCCCTAGGGGCTCGCCCAGCTTCAGCAACACGTGGCTGCACAGCCCCAAGCTGGCCTCAAACTCCGGGTGGACGACCTCTCTGGCCCCTAACTGATAGAGCTGTTCGAGGTCCTCTTCGTGGGTGGCTCGCACCACTACCTCCAGGTGGGGCGCCAGTTTCAGCGCTTGTTTGAGGCAGAGGCGGGTGCTTAGGCGATCCGGCAGGGCAATCACCAGGGCGCGGGCATGGTTTAGGCCAGCTTTCTCCAGCACCGGGGCACTAGCAGCATTGCCGTAGAGATAGGGGATCCCCTGCGAGCGCAACTGTTGGATGACCCGTTCTGAGGAGTCAATTACCAAAAGGGGATGGCGGCGGGCTTGCAGAATGCGCACCACATCCTGCCCCACCCGCCCGTAGCCGCACACTACCACGTGGCCCTCTTGGGGAGCTTTGGCATCCAAGTCGCGAGGTTGCTCGTCGGCTGCTAGCCAACGGGACACAAAGGGGATACCTTGCAGTTTCCTCAGCAGCCCCGGCGCCCCCTTGAGCAAAAAGGGAGTAACAAGCAAGGTAACAGCGGTGGTGCTGACGATGAGCAAGTACAGTTGCCGCGACACCAGCCCCAGCGCCTGCCCCTCGCTGGCCAGGACAAAGGAAAACTCCCCAATTTGGGAAAGGCCTAGCCCCACCAACACCGCTGCCGGGAGGGGATAGCCAAACAGCCCCGCTAGAGGCGCCACCAGGCAAAACTTGCCCACCATCACCAGCCCCACCAGCCCTAGAATCAGCATCAGGTGGTCAGCAATAAAGTGAGGATCGATGAGCATGCCAATGGCGGCAAAAAAGAGGGCGGCAAACACATCTCGCAAGGGCTCTACGTAGGCCAGGGTTTGGTCGGCGTATTCCACTTCTGAAATCATCAACCCGGCCAGGAAGGCCCCAATCTCACTGGAAATGCCCAGCTGCTCTGTCAACAGAGCAATCCCCACACAGAGACTGATCACCCCCAGGAGGAATACCTCTTTGCTCTCTTGCTGGGCCAATAGCCGCAGCAGAGCAGGCACCAGCCAAATACCACCTAGCACCGCCCCTACGCCCACCAGGCCAATTTCTGCTACTGACTTAGCCAGGGATCCCGCCAGCTCCGGCAGAGGAGCGTCCAAAGCCGGCAACACCGCCAGCATTAGCCCTACTGCTAAATCCTGCACGATCAAGATCCCCAGCATGGCCTGGCCCTGGGGCGTGTCCATCTGGTTAGTCTCGGTGAGGCTTTTGAGCACCACCGCCGTGGAAGACAAGGAGAGCACTGCCCCCAAAAAGATCCCCTGCACTGGTGTCAGCCAGCTGCTAGCCACCGCCAGCACCGCCGTGATGGCAATCGTGAGACCAATCTGCAGAAGACCGCCGCCCAGGGCAATCCCACGCACTTGGCGCAGTTCTTTGAGGGAAAACTCCACCCCCAAGGTAAACAGCAAAAAGGTCACGCCAAACTGGGCCAGGGTTTCCACCTGCACCACCTCTTTGATCCACCCCAACCCTGTCGGCCCCACTAGGATCCCGGCCAGCAAGTAACCCAAGAGCACCGGCTGCCGGAGCAGTGCAGCGAGAAACCCTCCTGCTGCCGCTGCTGCCAGTACTGTTGCAATGTCCAGAATTAGGCGAAAGTCTTCCTGCACAGGGACGCTCACCCCGAAATTTGTAACCGATCCCGGGAGCTCTTCCACGATACTGCCTTCTTCAGCCCCCTGGACAGATCTCAGCCTCCTCCAGGCCAGCAGGGGCAGTCGCGGGGAGGGTGGCCAAAATTTTTGTTAAAGGTTACATAGAAAACCTCAAAACCGTAGCTTATAATACAGAAGTAGGGAGCTACCCCAAAGGAGGCGAAAATGACGAAACTCTCTTACCGTGGCGTTAGCTACACCCACTCACCGACGGCGGCAACTGTTTCCCCGGGCAAAGTGGGGGGCCGCTATCGGGGGCTGGACTGGCGGTTCCGCCACTTGACTAAGCCGCCGGTTTTGTCCACCAACTTGGACTTTCTCTACCGGGGAGTAGCCTCTCGTTCCCAGGCTGCCGAGTCAGCAGCAGCTCCTAGGCGTTTCCACGCTTTGGATGAGCTAGCTCGCTTCCTAATGGCGGGCCACCAACGCGCTATTCGAATTCGACAGCAGGCAATGCTGGTACGCGGTACAGAACGGGTTGGCCTGCATACCAACGTGCGCAACTTCTGGAACCGTATCCAAGGGAAAGTGCACCCCACCTTCCGCTTAGATTACGACCGCACACGAGTTAGCCTGAGCTAGTCCTCAGGCAAAAGGATTCCTAGGGGGTGGGACCAAGGCTCCTTCTGCAGCTAGCAGGTGGGCAAGGTGTGGGCTACTTTGAACTTCCTAGGAGAAGCAGAGAGGCCCCGAAAAGGACAGGAGGTTGCTCTTCGAGGCTATAATGCCCTAGCAGGCTCTTGGAGTCCATCTGTTGCCGTCTTACCGGGGGCAGCAGAGCTGTGCAAGAGGTAAGCAGGGATCGCGCCAAAGCCTGCTCCCTTTAGCAGTCTAGAAGGATCGGTCGCCCTCGACCCAAGTAATTGATGCACCTAATGCTTTGGATTTTGGCCCCAGCTCTGCTCCTAGGGGGAGGACTGGTAGCCTATGTGCTGACTGCCCGTAAGTATCGCTCCCCGGAATCCGTAGCCCGTGCCTACGACGAGTGGACGCGGGATGGAATTCTGGAGTTCTACTGGGGCGAACATATTCACCTTGGCCACTACGGATCCCCGCCGCGGCGGAAAAACTTCATCCAGGCCAAACACGACTTTGTCCACGAGATGGTGCGCTGGGGCGGGCTGGATCGGCTGCCGCCGGGGACGACGGTGCTAGATGTGGGCTGTGGCATTGGCGGCAGTTGTCGCATCTTGGCCCGCGACTATGGCTTTGTCGTAACCGGCATTACCATTAGCCCCCAGCAGGTGAAGCGGGCCCAAGAGCTCACCCCCCCTGATCTCCCCGTCCGGTTTCAGGTAGCGGATGCCCTCAACCTGCCCTTTCCTGACGCCAGCTTTGACGTGGTCTGGTCCATTGAGGCGGGGCCCCACATGCCGGACAAGGCCCGCTACGCCAGCGAGATGCTGCGGGTGCTCAAGCCAGGCGGCATCCTGGTGGTGGCGGACTGGAACCAGCGCGACGACCGCCAAAAGCCCCTCAACTTCTGGGAGCAGCTGGTGATGCGGCAGTTGTTGGATCAGTGGTCGCACCCCGCTTTTTCAAGCATTGAAGGCTTTGTGGAAGCCCTAGAAGCCACGGGGCTGGTAGAGGGACGGGTGGAGACTGCCGACTGGACCCAGGAGACCCTTCCTTCTTGGCTGGATTCCATCTGGCAGGGGGTTGTCCGTCCCGAAGGGTTGCTGAAGTTTGGCTTGGTAGGCTTGATTAAGTCGCTGCGGGAGGTGCCCACCTTCTTGCTCATGCGCCTGGCCTTCGGCACCGGCCTCTGCCGCTTTGGCATGTTCCGGGCGGTGCGGGCCGCCGCGCCGGCGAACTCCGCCTCCCCAGAAGTAGTTGGCTACAGCACCCAATGAGAGACAATGACGCTCCTTGCTCCCCCTCCGGAGACCCTAGACGCCCTCTACGACGTGATCATCGTTGGCGGCGGCATTACGGGCCTGACCCTAGCTTGTGCCCTGCAGGGATCCGGCCTGCGCTTGGCCCTCATTGAGGCCCAGTCGGCTGAGGCAGTCAGGCAGCGCCCCTTGGCCTATGCCCTTTCGCCGCTCTCGATCCGCATCTTTCGGGCCATCGGGGTGTGGGAGGCGCTGGCTCCCCACATCACACCCTTTGCCCAGGTGATTCTAACCGACGCCAACGCTCCCCAGCGGGTGACGTTTAGGCCGGAGGATGTGGGGGAAACGGCAGTTTTCTACTGCGGCGAACATGGCTGGCTGCAGCAGGTGCTCCAGGAGCGGGTGGCTGCGGATCCCCAGATCACCTGCTACTACGAAGCCAGGGTGGAGAGGGTCACCTATGGAAAGGCAGCGGCTGAGGTGGAGCTGGAAACAACCCAGGGCTGGCGCCGGCTGGCCGCCTCCCTGGTGGTAGCTGCTGACGGCCTGCGCTCCCAGGTGCGCCAGGGGGCAGGGATCCCTAGCGACGGCTGGGACTACTGGCAGTCCTGCATCACCGCCCTGGTGGCCCCTGCCCAAGACCACCAAAACGTCGCCTACGAGCGCTTTTGGCCTGCCGGCCCCTTCGCCATCCTGCCCCTGCCGGGCAACCGCTGCCAGGTGGTCTGGATCCTGCCCCACGAGCAGGCCAAGGCTGCCCTGGCGCTCCCCCAGGCCGACTTCTTGGCCAAGATGCAGCGCTACTACGGCCCTCAGGGCGGCGGCCTTACTTTGTTGAACTCCCCCCAGCTCTTCCCGGCTCGCCTGCGGCAGAGCCGCCGCTACTATCAGCACCGCCTGGCCTTGGTGGGGGATGCAGCTCACCACTGCCATCCCGTGGCGGGCCAAGGGCTAAACCTCGGTATCCGCGATGCCGCTGCCTTGGCCCAGGTGCTGCTGGAGGCCTACAGACGGCACGAGGATTTGGGAGATGTCAAAGTCCTACGGCGCTACGGCCGCCGGCGCCGCTGGGAAAACTGGCTGGTGCTGCTCTTTACGGATCTACTTACCCGCACCTTCTCCAACTCCTACTTGCCCCTAGTGGTCTTGCGGCGCTTGGTTTTGCAAGGAATGATCCTCTTCCCGCCGCTGCGGCGCTTTTTGCTGCGCTTGATGACTGGCCTCTGGGGAAGCTCTCCCTACAGCCCCAGCTCCTCCTTGGCCTTCTGAGCCGCCCGAAACACCTCCGCATCCTCGGCCTGTGACCAGTCGGGATCGGCGATCTGGGCGTAGAACTTTTCGTCGTAGGGTCGGGTTTGCACCACCACCGGCATAGGTACGGCATGGCCGAGAACCAGAGCCTGCTGTTTGGAATCCAACTTGGCCAGCACCGTTTTTAAGTTCTGGCTGCCCGCTACCCCTGTAAAGACGGCGTCGATATCCTCCTCGTCGTTGAGGAGGGCCGTGATACGGGTGCCCAACTGCGACATCACCTCGCTGTCGATCCTGGAAGGGCGCTGATCCACCACCAGCAGCGTCACGAAGTACTTGCGCATCTCGCGGGCAATGGTGCCGAAGATGGTCTGCTTGGCTGCCCGCGGATTGAGAAAGCGGTGCGCTTCCTCGATGGTGATGCACAGTTGCCGCGGCCGGTCGAGGGGATTTTTGGACTGCAGGTACCGCTCCGTCTGCTGCACATAGGCCTGGTGGATGCGGCGGGTGATCACGTTGGCTGCCAGCATGTAGGAAAGCAGGTTGGACTGGGCTCCAAACTCGATCACCACGTGAATGCCGCGGCTAAGGGCCTCCAGGATCTCGCCGATGTAGTTGCGGGGCAGACTGTTGCGGATGTACCTGAGGTCGTCGAGGCGGGTCAGCTTGCGCTGCAGGGCTAGGATGGAGGCCTTGTTGCCCATCCTCTGTTCGCAAAACTCTTGGATCTCGGCGTTGGAGAGGCTCAAGAGCCGGCTAATCCAGTCGCGGCCAAACTCGTTGCGCAGGATAATGGCGTTTTCTAGGCTGGCCTCGGAGAGGTTGAGCTCCTCCGCCAACAGGGCCAGATCTTCCACCTCGATCTGGTTGTAGGCAATGAAGAGTTCACGGGCATCCCGCACCCCTCGCCGCTGGGTGGAATCAGGATCCAAGGTATAAATTTGCACCTGGCCGGGGAAGAGCTGCCGCAGCCCCTTGACGGTAGTGGCCTGCCTATCCTCGCTGACTGCCTCCCAGCCGTATTCAGAGTGCATATCGAAAACCAGGTTCACTGCCGCCCGCTTGCGGATGATGCCCGCCAGGATCAGGCGGGCCAAGAAGGACTTACCAGTGCCGGACTTGCCGAAAATCCCGTTGCTGCGCTCCACCCAGCGATCCAAATCCAGGCAAATGGGCACCGCCATATCCAGGGGCTGACCAATGGCAAAGTTGCGCCGAGTGGGGTCGTCTTCCCAGCCGAAGACGGTGCGAAAGTCCAGCTCCCGCGCCTCGTACACTTGGGAAAAGTGGGCCGGCACCGTTTTCACCGGCA
>Ga0197142_1005174_pt1 | contig 10308 bp, 10 predicted proteins | sample GBS60_MetaG_FD_148614 | JGI IMG/M metagenome (GOLD analysis project Ga0197142, IMG submission 148614) | Sediment microbial communities from Great Boiling Springs, Gerlach, Nevada, United States - GBS 60_MetaG | ecosystem: Environmental > Aquatic > Thermal springs > Hot (42-90C) > Sediment...
TGACTGCCCTGCTTGTGGCCGCGGGTTCTTCGAGTTCCTGGATCGGTCGATGGCGTCGCAGGTTGTGCAGCTCTGTGGACGTGACGCGGTGCAAGTACGGGTGTATCCGCCGGTGACCCTGTCACTGCCAGCGTTGGCCCAGCGACTGCTGGGCTCGGGGAGAGTTCGGTACAATGCGTATGTGCTCGGCTTCCAGAGCGATGCGTGCGAGATGACCGTCTTCCCTGACGGACGGGCGATCATCAAGGGTGTGACCGACCCTGCTGCCGCGAGAGCGCTTTACGCCCGCTACATCGGGATGTAAAACCATGGCCTTAAGAGACAGCGCGGCTGAACGGTGGATCGAGCCCGGGACGCTCGATGAGGCGTTTGCCGAGGGCGTGCCGGTGTGGCGTGGCGGTCCCCCTCCCCTCGCTATCGCCGCGGTTCTTGCACAGGCGGCAGGCTAGATGTCTGCCAGGTGTGCGCAGTCGCGGGGTATTGGCCCCCATCTGGTGGTGGCGTGAAAGGAGTACCCACTCAAGACACGGTTCGACTGAGTCAGGGTTCGGGCGTGTCCGGTGGGCACATGATGACCAGGACGGTGCGGCAGCCCGCCCTCAAGCGAGCATTGTGGGCAATCGAGACGGGTGGTCGCTGCCCGGCGAGAAGCCCGTCATATCGGTGCCAAGTGGAACCGCTCATCACCGGCGCCGCCGCGCAGGGGATCGTTCAGGCGTTGCTTGAGCCGCAAGGTCTTCTAGCGAGCGTTGCGCCGCACGTAGGCGACACGGTCGGCGCGCCGGTCCGTGGGTGGGTAGGCAGCATCGACGTGCGGATGCTGCCACCGCCTTCCAGAGGGCAGTCGGTCGCGCTGGTGCCTTTTCCTGTCGAGAGAGCGCAGCAGGCGGAGTACGGTCTAACGTTCAATCCACGTAGAACATCTCGCGTGACCGGCCCGAGGCGATACCCTGTGCGTAGTGCCGGGTACGGCTCTCCCGTAGGCGTTCCCCCGGAGTCTGAGGTTGACTTGCCTACCGCTGGGAGCTACTGACCAGCTCGCACGCCGCTGCGCTTCGCTTGAGAGGGGCGATCCATGCCTGAGCAGCAGCGAACCACGAGACTGGAAGAGCAAATTCGCGAGATACTCGAGCAAGCGGAGCGCGAGCCGGCCTGGCGGCGGTGGCTGCGTCGGTTGCGGCGTTCGCGACTCCGGCTGAGCCGAAGACGGATTGGCCAGCAGTTCTCAACTGCCATTGAGCCCGCGTGGATTTGGCTGGGTGTAACCTTCGGGCTCGCCTTGCTGGCGCTTCTGCTGTCCGAGTGGTCGCGCACGGTCGCCATGCTACTCGCGATCAGTTGCCTGCTTGTGTTTTTCGCGCCGGTCATCGCACGTGTTCGTCCTCCAGGGGACACCGTCTCGAGCGGACGGCGCTGGCGTGGGAAGGATATCGATCTCCCGAGGGCCCCGAGTGGGGTTGTCTGGCGGCTGCGTGCCTGGTGGTGGCACTTCCGGCGCCGGCGCTGAACAGGTGGTCTTCGTCTGCGTTCGGCTCCGTTATGCTACGGAGGTGGGAGGTAGGAGTCTGCCGACAGGGGTGCTGGTGGGGCATGCCGAAGATCGTGAGCGATATCGTCGACGTGTACGTGTTTCGCCGTTACCGTCAGACGGCACAGTTCTTGCTGCTGCATCGCCGGCCGGATGTTCCAATCGGGAATACCTGGCAAGCGGTGCACGGGAAGATTATGCCGAACGAGCGCGCGCTCGATGCGGCACTGCGTGAGCTCAAGGAGCAGACTGGGCTCGTGCCGCAGAAGCTCTACTCCGCCGATTTCATCAATCAGTTCTATGACCACACCACTGACTCGATCGTCCTGGCGCCCTCTTTTGCCGCACAGGTCGAAGCCCGCGCGCCCGTCCAGGTTGCGGCGGACTATGACGACTACGCCTGGTGCGACCTTGAGGAGACGGTCTCGCGTCTAACCTGGACCGGCCAGCGCTGGGCGGTACGTCACATCTACGATGTGATCGCCCTCGGGGGCGAGGAGGCTGAGTTCTACGCCCTGACTTGAGGGTATGTGGCGTCGTGCTCCACGCGTGGTGTGGTGAGTGAGGTGTGAGGGACGAGAGCCCGAAGCGCGATGCGCAAGGGCGCGCTGTGGCGTGTGCGCGACGATGTGTTCGACGGCCGATACCCACCCGAGAACGGGTCAAGGACAAGCAGTGCGTTCTCACTCCAAGAGTCGTCGGGTGTCAAGATGTCCGTCGCGCATGGGCGGAGAGATGAAGCTTTGGCGACGACTCGCGATCTGTTTCCAAACACAGCGAAGCTGGCTATGCCAGTGAATCACGGCATAGCCAGCTCCTTGCGCAGCGGCCGGGTAAGCGGCCTGTCCAGACAGGCCGAAACCGGCATCAGGATTGACCTACGACACGACCCAAGCGTTGAAGCGCTCGTTCACCTCGTCGAGGTGGTCAGCCCACCACTGGTAGTCTGGGTAGACCTGGACCGCCTTGTTCTCTGGTGAGCTCGGCAGGATCGCCAAGCGCTCCTTTGGCAGCGCCTCGAAGGCACGCTTGTTGGCTGGGCCATTAAAGTACTCCAGGCCAAAGTACGTCTGGATCTCTGGTCGCAAGGTGAAGTTAATGAAGTCGTGTGCGACATCGACGTTCTTCGAGCCACGGGGAATGACGAGCGAATCGCTTGACAGCCGGCCTTGGTTCCAGGTGTAGGCGAGGGGCGCTCCCTCCTCGATGACCTTCTGCACCCGCGCGATCCACGCATCGGTCAGATCGACCTCTCCGTCGGTGAGGAGCTGCGCTGGCTGCGCGCCGGTCTCCCACCAGACGGTGATGTGTGGCTTGATCCGGTCGAGCGAGCGGAATGCCCGGTCGACATCGAGCGGGTAGAGCTGGTCGACCGGGACCCCGTCAGCGAGGAGGGCCGCGTCAACCGGTCCCCACGGTGCGTACTTCTGGAAGGCCCGCACTCCGGCGAAGCCGGAAACGTCCCAAAAGTCCGCCCAGCTGTTGGGGGCCTTGTCAGGGAACTTTTCTTTCCGGTACGCCAAGCAGGTTGAGTAGTAGAAGTAGCCGACTCCATGCTCGAGCACCAGTTCCGGGAAGATATCCTTCGTGTCGATCTTGGTATAGTCGAGCGGCTCAAGTAAGTTGAGCCGGCCCATCGGGATCACGCTCTCGGTGCCGACGTCGACGACGTCCCACTCGACGTTGCCGGATTCGACCATCGTGCGCAACTTCGCCTCGTCGGTGGAGTCCTCGACGATGTTCGCGCCAGTCAGGCGCATGAATGGCTCGTACATCGTCTTACGCAGCGCGTCCTGGAGCGCTCCGCCCCAAGAGGTGACCACGATGGTGCGGCCTTTCCAGCGGTTTGGATCATCGTAACCGGCGACTTCGAGCTCTTCGGCCGGAGGTGCCGGTGTGGTCGCCGCTGGCGGGGCGGGAGTCTGAGCCGCAGGCTCTTGACCGCGACAGGCGAGACTTGTTCCAAGCCCGACGAGTCCGACCGAGGTTAGACCAACCGCCTGTAGGAACTGTCGTCGGCGCAACCGACGCTCTTGTCGAAACAGCTTGACAAGCAACCAGAACTGATCAGCCATACGGTCCTCCTCCTCGCTTAGGTCACCTCTTTCACCTGCTCTGCTGCTCAGGCCGTCTGACCCACCCGACAAACCGGCACCAGCCTCATGGTGGAGACCGACTAGTGAGGGATGCCGACACGAGAGCAACGCTAGCGTGTCGGGAAGGGGAGCGCGATCGCGTCGCGGACGCGGCGCGGCTCCGAGAACCGGCTGATCCGGATCTCCTCGTCAGGGAGATCAGTGACACGTTCGTCAAGGATCAGCTCAGCCATCTTCATCCCGAGCGCCGGTCCCCACATCATCCCATGCCCACCGGCAGCCAAAACGTAGAAGCCGAAGCGTGGTTCGTCGATGATCGGCAGGTGATCGGGCGTGTAGTCGATCGATCCGGTCCAGGCCCGGCCGATCGGCTGCCCGGCCAGCGACGGGATCGTTGCTTCCCAGTCGGGCTTCAACCGCTCGTAGTAGGCCCAGTCGAACTCGAGCAAGAACCGCTCGGTCGGGTCCGCATGCTCCTCCGGGTTGCTCATACCGAGCAGCACGCCCTGCTCGTCGGGACGCAGGTAGTAGCCCTGGCTGAGCACGAAGATCATCGGGAAGTTTGCCGGCATAGCGGCCGGGCGCTCGGTAAAGCTGACGATCTGGTGGCGAGCAGCTGAGACCGGCACGTCGATCCCGAGCATCGCGCCGATCCGGCGGGCACCGCGAGGGCCGGCAGCGTTGACCACCCGATCTGCCTCGAAGGGTCCCCGCGTCGTCTGAACGCGATAGCCGCTGCTCAGCGGTTCGATTGCGAGCACCTCGCATTCCTCCAGGAGCGTGACACCGGCCTTGAGCACCGCAAGGGTGATGTTCCGCGCGACGATCATGGGATTGACGAACCCATCGTCCGGGGTGTACGTGGCGCCCAGGTAGCGCGTCGAGTCGATGAAGGGCAAGCGTCGCTCGAGTTCGTGTGGTTCTACCCATTCGTTGGAGATGCCACACCGCTGACGGAGGTCGACAAGATCCTGGAAGGCGCGGCGTTCTTCTTCGGTCGAGGCGAGGACGTAGTATCCGACCTCAGTGAAGCCGCTGCCAACTCCGAGTTCCCGGCCCAGTTCGCGATAGAGCTCTCGCGACCACTTACCGAGCTTAACCGCAGTCGCGGACCCACCTTGCTGACGCACAATACCGGCCGAGCGGGTCGTTGCCCCGAAGCCGGCATAGTACCGCTCACAGACCAGAATACGCCCGATGCCCCGCTTGGCCAGATGGTACGCCGTCCAGAGACCCAGATTCCCACCACCGACGATCAGCACATCATAGGACGTCATCGAGCTTCCTTTCTGCCGTAGGGTCTCCCCAACCGTCCTGTTGCTCACACTTCGGGTCCCGCGAGTCGTGCCAGCACGAAGTCATTGAACCGTCGGATGTGCACCTCCGTTGGTGCGTAGACTCCACCGTTCCGATATGCGCGTGATGCCATGTTGGCCTGGCACAGCTCACACGCCTCCCAGTCCTGCCGGTTGACCAGATCCCAGAAGTCGACTGCGTCGGATGGATCGAAACCGGGCTCCTGCACCACTGCTGGATCGAAAAGCCAATCACAGACGATTCGGGTGCGGTCCGGCCCTTTCGGCTCCAGGCGGTGGATCAGGACGTAGTCGGGGTGCAAGTTTAGGAAAACGTTCGGTAGTAGGACCAGGCCGTAGTACGTCCGATCGTCCTCCGGGAGAAGTCCTGGTAAGGGTGGCCGGTTCGTTTTGCCGGTCACGGTCAGCGATTCAACCCCATCAGCGAACCGGGCACCGACTCCCTGCTGGTAGGCGAGCCCCTGGCGGAAGCTCGGCACGAGGGTGCTCAGTTCCGGGTGGACGAGAGCACAGTGGTAGCACTCCATAAAGTTCTCGACGATCAGCTTCCAGTTGGCCCGAACGTCGTAGGTGACGGTTCGGCCGACGGCCAGCGCACCGATCGGGTAGCGAGACACCGTCTCGCGCTCGCCGAAGCGCTCCACAATCGCGCGGTCGAGCTGCGTCTCGAGCGGTTCCGGAGCCGCCGCCAGGTTGACCCAGAGGAGTCCTTCCCACTCTTCGATCGGCACCTGGTGTAAGCCGAAGGCCGTGCGATCGAAACCGGTGAGCTCTCGCACGTTAGGTGCGCCGACTAGCTGGCCATCAAGCGCGTAGCTCCAGGCGTGGTACCGGCACCGGATCACCCCGCCACGCAGCGATCCCTGGCTCTCAGTGCACAGCAGCGCGCCGCGGTGGCGACAGACATTGAGGAACGCATGGACCGCTCCGGTGCTGCCTCGTACCACTAACAAGTGCTCGCTTGCCACCTCACAGGTCAGAAAGTCCCCCGGTTTCGGGATCGCGTCCCGTCTCCCGACGCAGAACCAGAGCTGGGAGAACAATCGCTCCTGTTCCAGCCGGTAGACCACTGGGTCGACGTAATAGCGACCGGGAAGCGTCCGGACGAGTGCGTCCTGGGACGGTACAGTCGTCATCGGCGATGGTCCTCCAGTTCAAACAGCGCCGGCTTACTGACATCGGGCCGCATCGTGATCCCGGCAGTTGCTCCATCGACCGCCCCGAAGCAGGACGGTACGACGAAGTCGGCCATCAGTCGCGCCTCGCGGATCACCATCAGGGCGACACGCCGCTTGAGGCTCTGATACTGCCCTTATACCCCCCTTTACCGCAGGCTGACAATGCGCTACGCGTCATAACCTTCAGCAATGTGTCATACGCTTGTATGAACATCTCCGATTTACGGATGATGACCGTGGTCTGTGGATCCCTGTGCAGAGGCGATGGTTTCCCCGGGCTACCCAAACCCGGCTGAGGGCTGTGGCTGCGTAGGCGCGCGGCGAGCTGATGACTGCCGTTCAGGTCTGGAGGAGTCGGACTCCCGGGCGCCCTGCGGTGACGCGTGCGGCTGTGGCTGCCGGTCATGAGCGGGCACGTCGTCTGCCGCGCGTGGCACGTGCCGAGCGGACAGTTCTCGAGTCACTGCGCCGCCTCTTTTGTCCTGAGCGCACAGCCGCGCTCTGAGGGTGAGGGCAGACCAGGCACTGCTCGAGCGCCTCTCGGCGATACTGCCTGTGTCGCTGGGGAGCAATCGGTGCTCGGTCGGACGTCGGCTCGCGTTTACTCGGGTTTGAATGCGGGAAGGCGCCACCGGTCAGTCTAGCGAGTTTCTGGCCCACTGACCGAGCCGCTTGAGCAGGTTGCGAGTTGGGGGGTCACGAAGGATACGGCCACGCTGGGCCGCGTACCGGAGATCGAAGGCGCCGTCGGCTCGGCGACAGCCGACCGAGGGGGAGATGGAGGCCCCACTCGGTCAGGTGTCCGCTAGTCGTTTCGACCAGCCCCAGCCCTAACCAGCGCGGATTGCATGCTGGGCCTCACAGTCGGCGATTCAGTTGCCGATGAACCCGCCCGATCGACCTCGGACGCGACCCTCCCGGTCGAGCAGGCACCCCCTGACGTGAGGGATCGCACGATCAGTCGTCTGCAGTGGCGGCCGGATCGAGATAGCGTAGGTTCCAATCCTGATACGGACGGTCGATCGCCAGGGCTCGTTCGAGCATACGCTCGACACGGACCGCGTGCTCGCGGCTGGACTCGTCCGGTGCGCGAGCGGGATCGTACTGCTTGCTTAGCTGCTTCCAGATGATGCGTCGTTGGATCTCGCTGGTACCCTCCACCATGCGCAGACTGCGATAGTTGCGGTAGATGCGCTCGAGCGGGTAGTCGCGGCAGTACCCGCGCGCACCGAACAGCTGGACGGCTGTGTCGACCACCTGTTGGCATGACTCTGTCGCGAACAACTTGGCCATGGCGGCTTCCTTGGCTGCGAATTCGCCCCGGTCGACCTTGCGCGCGGCCTCGTACATTGCGAGACGCGACAGCCAGATGGTGGTGGCGGCATCAGCGAGCATCCATTGGATGCCCTGGAAATCCGCCAGCGGCTGCCCGAACGCTTGGCGACGCTTGACGTACGCCTGTGCGAGTTCCCACGCACGCTCCGCGTAGCCGACTGCCAGGGCGCAGCACTTGATCCGGCCCTCGTCGAGCGTCCGCATCAAGAGCCGGAACCCCCAGCCCACTTCCCCCAGCACATTCTCGTCTGGGACGACGCACTCCTCGAACACGAGCACGCTCTCGTCGATACCGGCGTTACCCATCATCTTCTGACGCCGATCGATGCGCATACCCGGTGTCCCCTTTGGCACCAGGAAGACGGTGATACCCCCCTTGGCGCCCTTGGCCGGATCGGTCGTCGCGGCGACGGTGAACAGGTCACCACGCTCGGCCCAAGTGATCCAGTACTTCACGCCATTGAGCACCCAGTGCCCATTACGCCGCTCAGCCCTGGTGGCGATGCCTTGGCCATCGGAGCCGACTCCCGGCTCGCTCATGGCGAACACGCCGATGATCTCCCCACGGGCCAGTCTGGGCAGGTACTCCCGTTTCTGCTCTTCGTTTCCGCCATGGAGGAGGGTGAGACTGCCGATACCGTTGTTCAGGTCGACCACGTAGCCGATCGCAAGCGGCGCCTTGTGGAGCTGTTCGAGAACTAAGCAGGTCTCGAGCAGGTTGAACCCGAGACCACCATACTCGCGCGGGATTGTCATGCCGAAGTACCCGCGTTTGGCGACGTCGGCGATCACCTCCGACGGCAAGTAATCGGTCCGTTCGATCTCGTCCTCGAGGGGGATCAACTCCTCATAGACGTATCGCTTGGTTTCCTCGACGAACTGGAGCACCTCGGGACGCACGCCATCCATCGTACCTACCTCCCGTCAGTTCCTCGTCCCACCACCAGTCCATCGACCACCCAGGCACCTCGCCCGGTCTCGAGCACGATGAGCGGGTTGGCTTCCGCGGTCTCGATCAGGTCTGCCGCGGCCAGCGCCAACCAGCCGAAGCGAGTGATCGCCTCGGCCGCCGCGCGTCGGTCACGGGCAGGGAACCGCCGGAACCCATCGAACAGTCGCGCGCCTTTGAGGCGAGCCAGCATCGACACCGCCTCTTCCAGGCTGACTGGCGCGCGGTGGTAGACCACGTCGCCGATGAGTTCGACAAGCTCCCCACCGAGGCCCACGCTGAGAACCATCCCAAACGTCGGATCGCGGTGACAGCCGACGATCAGCTCGAGTCCGGGGGGTACCTGCTGCTGAACAAGGAATCCGGTCACCATGCCGGGCTGAGCGCATTCGAGGGCGGCGTTCAGTTCGCTCCATGCCTGGGTGAGGGTCAACTGATCACCGATGCCCAGTCGAACCGCGCCAACATCGCTCTTGTGCAGCAGATCAGGTCCGTGTGCCTTTAAGACGACCGGATAGCCGATCTCCTCGGCTGCAGCGACGGCTTCGTCGAGCGTCGTGACGAGCCGTTCAGCTGGGACCCGCAGGCCAGCAGCGGCAAAGAGTTGTTTGGCGAAGAACTCGGTCAGAACCTTCGTTCCACTGGCCAACTGGGTCTCGAGACGCTGCCGCAGTTCCGCGAGGGACACCGGCGGTCGCGCAACCCGGTGTTCTTTCGCGAGCCACGCCTGGTACTGAATCACCCGCGCGATGGCGCGGTAGCCGTATTCGGTGCCCTGCAGAACCGGCACTCCCGCAGCACGCAGCCGTCCTATCGCTCCCTCATCGAGTCCCGTCGCCTGGTTGGTAACCACGGCGATGGGCTTGGTCGTCTGCTGCTGGAGTGCGAGCATGGCTTCGGCGTACAAGCGGGCTTCTTCTGTGTCGCGTACCATGTCCGTCCCGAGGACGACGGTCTCGATGTTCGGGTCGTCAGCCAGTGCTGCCAAGGCGGCTGGGTAGACATCCTCGAAGTTCCCGGCACCCCAGGCATCCAGCGGGTTGGCGACCGGCACGTATGGTGCGAGCACCTCGCGCAGCCGGGTGACGGTCTCCGGCGCGAGGCCCGGAAACGCGAGACCGACTCGTTCGCCCCAATCGGCAACGAGCGTCTTTTCCCCTCCGCTGTCGGTCACGACGGCGATGCTCGTGGTGCGCGGCAACCGTCCTGCCAAGAGAAACTCGGCGGTGTCGTACAATTCGTCGATGGTGTCGACCTGGATCACCCCGTACTGCCGCATGACGTCACGGAAGACGTCGTCGGATCCGGCCAGGGCGCCGGTGTGAGCGAGCGCTGCCGCGCGACCCAAGTCGGAGCGTCCAACCTTGAGCACCACAATAGGAACCGAGCGAGCATGTGCGACTTCCACGAGCTCGAGGAAGCGCTCACCGTCTCGGACCGTCTCCAGGAACGCCAACAGAAGGCGCACCTCGGGATCTCCCAGCGCCGCCGCGAGATAGTCAGTGGCCGTCAAAACGGCCTCGTTTCCACTTGAGACCAGGTAACGGAAGCGGATGCCCCGGCTGTTGTGCGCCAGCGCCCAGAAGACCGAGCCGCTGTGCACGACTGCCGCTACCGGGCCTGGCGCGAGATCCTCCGGCAGGTGGTATCCGGTCAGCGCTGCGCTGACGTGCGGGGTCACCAGTCCCATGCAGTTGGGGCCACAGACGGCCACGTTAGCTGCTCTGGCCAGCTCAACGATTTCGAGCTGGATCCGCTTTCCGTCTGGTCCCGCTTCGCCGAATCCGGAGCCGAGGATTACGGCTGCCCGCAGCCCGCGGGACACCAATTGCTGGAAGACCTCGAGCGTATTCTCGGGCGAGAGCGCGATCACGGCGCATTCCGGCATGTCCGGCAGGTCGTCCAC
>Ga0197142_1005176_pt1 | contig 10306 bp, 11 predicted proteins | sample GBS60_MetaG_FD_148614 | JGI IMG/M metagenome (GOLD analysis project Ga0197142, IMG submission 148614) | Sediment microbial communities from Great Boiling Springs, Gerlach, Nevada, United States - GBS 60_MetaG | ecosystem: Environmental > Aquatic > Thermal springs > Hot (42-90C) > Sediment...
CCTTTCTATCCATCTCGGTTTGAGTTTGCCTTTTCATGTCACACCTGCAGGAAAAAAGCAAGCCCATAGGGGCAAATCGGTGGGGCCATCTTCGCTGAGTTGTAGGGGCAAACTCCTGGCCTGGATTATTCTCCCAAGCTTGTGAGTTTCTAGGCTCAACGGCCCAGGGCGCTTGTACCCCTGGGCATCTTCCGAATCAAACCCGGGGCAGGAAGCCCCATCCTTTTCCTTCCAAATGTATGCGCCTTGGCCTTCGAGCTTCTGGAGGATGGGAAAAGATGAGATTGTAGAGATCCACAGGGTAGGCGAGGGGGCCTATGCCCCCTCAGTTTGTCCTCATCCAGCTCTGGATACCTCCCTTGAAACAGCCTCTCTCCTCCAGTTTTCTGGCCTCAGTTCCCTCACGGTTCTGCCAGCTCGCCACATCTCCGAATTGGCCATGCGAGCCAATTCCAAGTCGAGCTGCTTCCTATAGTCAGGCTGACTGTTCTTCTCCAGCACAATCCTGGCCTCTGTTCCGTCTTTGACCCTTTGGTAGAGCTCTCGAAAGAGCGGTGCCACTGCCTCCTTGAATCTATCCTTCCAGTCCAAGGCCCCCCTCTGAGCGGTTGCGCTGCAATTGGCATACATCCAGTCCATCCCCTTCTCGGCGACGAGCTTTATGAGGCTCTGGGTGAGCTCTTCCACTGTCTCATTGAAGGCCTCGCTGGGACTGTGCCCGTGGCGTCTCAGTTCCTCGTATTGGGCTTCCATTATTCCAGCCAGGGCTCCCATCAGGACTCCCCTCTCTCCCGTGAGGTCGCTGTAAACCTCCTTCTCGAAGGTGGTGGGAAAGAGGTAGCCTGAGCCAATGGCAATACCCAGTGCGAGAACCCTCTCTAGGGCTCGTCCTGTTGCGTCCTGAAAGACAGCGAAGCTGCTATTCACACCGCTTCCTTCGAGGAAATTGCGCCTCAAGGAAAGGCCCGATCCCTTTGGAGCCACGAGAATGACATCTATATCTTCCGGGGGAAATATCCCAGTTTGGTCGCGATAAGTCACACCGAAGCCGTGGGAGAAATAGAGGGCCTTGCCTTTGGTCAGATGCGGCTTCAGCCTTGGCCAGAAAAGCATCTGACCGGCATCCGAAAGGAGAAACTGGATGATGGTTCCCCTCGATGCAGCTTCTTCCAAACTGAAGAGGGTCTTTCCGGGAACCCATCCATCCCTCAAGGCCTTTTCCCAGGAAGGGGTTCCTTCCCTCTGTCCCACGATGACCCTTATGCCATTGTCCCTCATGTTGAGGCTCTGCCCTTGGCCCTGAACCCCATATCCTAGGACACAGACGATCTCGTCCCTCAGAACCTCCTGAGCTCTGCTCAGAGGAAACTCAGCTAGGGTCACTACCTCCTCCATCACTCCTCCAAAATCTATCTTGGCCATCTTTCAATCCACTCCTTTCCCTTTGTTTGACGGTCCCTGAGGACCCAGTGTATCCGTGTCCCATTTTCCCCAGCCTCGGCGGCCCCCTCCTCTTGGGCCTTGAGTTCATGGAAAGGATTACAGGTCCGCTCCTAGCCATATGCTCGACCCGAAAATCCCCCAAGGCTGCAATCAGCTCCTCCAGTCTTTGGCCGCTTCCCGTTGCCTCGATGAGGAGGACCCTTGGACCTCTTCGCAAAATCCTGGCCCCGAACTTCTTGGCCCTCTCCACCGCCTCCCTTTGCTTTTGGCCCTCCACATCCAGTTTCACGAGGATCATCTCCCTCACCTGCGGATTGTGAACATCCAATGGGGCGTGCGCCACCCTCTTCACCTCCACCAGGTTCCTGAGCTGCTTCACTATTCGCTCCATGGTCTGGGCGTCTCCCCAAGTGGTGCAAGTGATCATCGAGGTTCCAGGCTCCTTGCTATGGGCTGCTGTGAGGGCCTCGATGTTGTAATTTCTTGCACTGAAAAGAGAGGCAACCCTGGCCAAAACACCCGGTCTGTTCTCCACCGTTATGGAAACCACATAAGGCCTTTGAGAGCCTCCTTCCTTTTCTTCCCCCATTGGGACCTCCAAGACAACTATTGGACCCTCATGAAAAGGCGATCAGCTCCTTCCTGAGACTTTTGCCTTGGTGCAAGAAGGAGATTGCCCCTCTTTCCCCATGATCATCTCGTCCAGTTTCCGTCCGGGAAGAACCATGGGGTACACCTTCTCCTCGGGATCCACGAGGAACTCCATTATCACTGGCCCTTTCTCTCCGAGTCCCTTCGTCAGACATGGGACAACCTCATCTGGAGAAAGGGCTCGAAAGCTTTTTATCCCATAGGCTTGGGCTAACTTCTGAAGATCCGGCCCTCTCTCGAATATGGTCTCGCTATAGCGGCCCTCAAAAAGGAGAGATTGCCACTGTCTCACCATCCCCAGAGAGCCATTGTTCAAGACCACGATCTTGAGTGGAAGGTCATAAGAAATGAGGGTCCCAAGCTCCTGCATGTTCATCTGGAAACTACCATCTCCTGAGATGCAAACAACCTCCCGAAGGGGGAAAGCCACCTGGGCCCCTATGGCTGCAGGAAGGCCGTACCCCATAGCTCCCAATCCGCCCGAAGAGAGAAGGGTCCTGGGTATCTTGAAACTGTAGTGGAGGGCAGTCCACATCTGATGCTGGCCCACGTCTGTGGAAATGATGGTCTCTGCCGAAGTGAGCTGGCTCAACTCCTTTATGACTTGCTGTGGCCTTATGACTTCTTTGGGCTCCGTCTCATCTGGGCCATATCCCTTCCATTTCCATACCCTTTGAAGCCATTCCTGCCTTGTAGGTGGGACCTCGGCCCCAAGGTCCCCAAGACATTCCAATATCTGTTTAAGGACTTCCCCCGCATCGCCCACTATTGGGATGTGGGCCCGGACCGTTTTTCCTATGGATGAGGGGTCTATGTCGATGTGCACTATTTTGGCTTTGGGGGCAAAGCCCTCTGGGTTCCCAGTTGCCCTGTCATCCAGCCGACATCCCACGACTAGGAGGAGATCAGCATTGGTCACGGCCATATTAGCCCCATATGTCCCGTGCATCCCCAACATCCCAAGGGAAAGGGGATGGTCGCTCGGGAATGACCCAAGACCCAAAAAGGTCGTCACCACCGGGAGTTGCATCCATTCGGCGAGTCTTTGGAGGGGGGCATGAGCCCCGGAATTTATTACCCCCGCCCCTGAACATAGGATGGGTCTTTGCGCCCTGGCAATTGCCTCGGCAGCCCTCCTTACCTGGAGAAAGTGCCCTAGCCTCCGGGAAGGTCGTTTGTGGGAAAGGGATTTTCCCCGAGAGGCGTCCCTGGCCTGGGATGCGAGAACATCCCTGGGTATGTCTATAAGTACGGGACCTGGCCTTCCCGTTGTAGCCACCATGAAGGCCTCCTGGACTACATTGGGAAGCTCCCTCAGTGAACGAACCAGGTAGTTGTGCTTCGTACAGCTTCTGGTTATCCCGACTATGTCCACTTCCTGAAAGGAGTCTCGGCCCAGTTGAGGGGTTGCTACCTGTCCGGTGATGGCGATTAGGGGGACCGAGTCGAAATAGGCACAAGCCAAGCCCGTGACCAAGTTGGTCGCCCCGGGACCAGAGGTGGCGAGGCAAACTCCTGGTCTCCCAGTAGCTCTGGCATATCCGTCAGCTGCATGAGCCGCTGCTTGCTCGTGCCTCACCAAGATGTGGCGTATCTCGGGGAATCTGGTGAGCTCGTCGTAAAGCTGGATGACCGCTCCTCCCGGATATCCGAAGATCACATCCACCCCGTGGTCCCTGAGCAGCTCGAGTAGAATTCGCGAGCCCGTCTTCACCCTTCACCTCCAAAGGTTCGTTGTCGTAAAAATAAAAAGGCCGCGGGCATTTCCTCTGCCCGCGGCCTGTATCCGCCTCATCTATCAATGGTCACGGATCAGGCAGCGGGCCCTCCTTTACGACTATAACTACAAGGCCAATAACCCGAAGAGAAACTGCCTTTTCTTCCATGACCATTTCTTGGCCTTCTAGCTTGTGGTATCTCATCTCATTCTCCCACAACACAGTTGAATGAAAGCAGACCCCGCTCATTTTGTCAACCCCTTTTTCAGGCTGGCTCCAATATGATCTTGTGCTCCACCAAGGAGGTCGTCTTGAGTTTGGCTCTGAGGAATTTCTGCTCCCCGAATATGCTTTTAAGGTAAAGTTCTTCTCCCCTGGGCTCTATCACGTCCACAGCCTCCATTACCAGTTCCTCCCTGTCGCCTTTGAGCAAGTATGCATTTGCCTCGCACATGATTCAGCTCACCTCCTTTTTGAGAAGGCCCACTAACTCCTCTATCATGTGGGGAAGGGGCTCGGGTTTCACACCCACCACCTGGACCCTTTCCTGGGTCATAGGGACCAAGAGTTTGAGAGCCGAGGAGCCGGAGATCGCCTCGGCCATGGCAGGTGTGAGCTCTCCCATCATAGAATGAGCCATCACTATTGCCAAGGATCCAACCACCACGTCCGCTCTGCTGACCGTCCTCACCAGGGCATTTTCCCCAGTAGCTCCCCGGTTGGCTCCGGCCTTGAGCATCGCTGCTGTTGCAATGGCATTGGTACCTAGGGCTATTATCTCGACCCTGTCAGCCAGGCTCTCCCTGAGCTTCTTGATTATGACGCTTCCTATACCACCGCCTTGGCCGTCAACTACGCAAATCCGGAGCATCTCACATGTGTCCTGGCCTTTGAAGAATCACCCCGGTCATACCCCCTAATCCCCGAATGATTGGACACCGAGATTCTCGCTCTTTTCCGACCTCCTTGGCCCCTCGAAAAAATCCTCTCCGAACCCAGACCTCTCGAATTTCGAAGTATTCCATGGCAAAAACCTAGGTGTCAAGAGAGGGGCCAGGATCTTGACACTGAATGGGGATGGTGGTAAAAATGAAATTCAACTGTGGCCACGAAGGCCTGGAGGACCAGAAGGTCCAAGGGGTTCGTGGCCTATTGTTTTTGGGAGAGACTCCAAGTGCACATCCCGGACGGGTACCTGGGTCCTCTGACATATGGAGGCTTGTGGGCTGCAATGACCCCCTCCTGGCTTTACGCCTCGCGGAAGATCAGAAGGGAGGTTCCCTCGACCCATGTCCCATATTTGGCCATGGCCTCAGCCTTTTGTCTGGCAGTGATGGTAGTGGCCTTTCCTCTTCCTGGAGGGACGACAGGCCATCTTGCCGGATCTGGCCTCGTTGCAGTGCTCCTGGGACCATGGGCCTGTGTACTAGCCATCTCTGTGGCCTTGGGGATTCAGGCCCTGGTCTTCGGAGACGGGGGAATCACAGCCCTAGCAGCCAATTGTTTCAACATGGGTCTTGCGGCGGGCCTTTGTGCCCATTGGGTTTACAGGCTATTTTCGGGCCCTAAAGGTGCCAAGGCAATGGGAGGGAGGCAAGTGGTTGGAGCCGGCCTTGCAGGTTATGTGGGTATCAACGTTGCGGCCCTTTTGACTGCCTTGGAGCTAGGGATCCAACCCCTGATCCCTCATGGATCTACCCAGGCTCGTTTCTTTCCTTACGGGTTGGAGGTCACCTTGCCTGCAGTCATGATACCTCACCTGACCATATTGGGAGCTATGGAGGCAGTCATGACAATGATAGTTGTTGGATTCATTAGGAAGCTCAAGGTCCTACCCGTTGTGTTCCTGGGGGTCTTCCTTCTGGCAATTCCTCAGAAAGGCATCGCCCACGAGTTTTGGATAGAGGGGAAGGGGGCAGAGTTACTACTCGTATTCGGTCATGGCACGAACAGGGCTGAGTTCAACCCATCGAATGTCAAGGCCATCAAGGCTTGGGGGGCGAAGGGAGAAGAGATCCCTGTAACAGCGGAAAAGAAGGAAAGGGCTCTCCAGTTGAAGCCTGCTGGGGAGGCCTGTGTGTTTTACTCGGAAATAGACAATGGTTACTGGTGCAAGACCATCTACGGTTGGAAGAACGTGGGGAAGAGCAAGGCGAGCAGGGTAGTAGAGGCTCTGAGGTCCTTGAATTATGCCAAGAAGATTATCTGCGGTGGAGATGTGGCGATGAGAGGTGTGGAAGGGGCTCTCCTGGACCTTGTTCCTTCCGTTGACCCCTCAGGGCTCAAAAAAGGCGAAACCCTCCCTTTGAGGGTCATCTTCCGGGGGAAGCCCTTGCCTGGAGCAGAGGTGACCGGAGGCGACCACCAGAAAATAGGAACTACAGACACCGAAGGAATTGTGAAGGTCCAGATAGGGGAGGGGAGCAACCTGATAGCGGTGACAACAAAGCAGCGATTAGAAGGTGACCCCGAGGCCGATTTCCTAAGCATTACGGCCACCTTGAGTTTCGAGGTGGAAAACTGAAGCCCCCTGCGATGAAAAAGGTCACTTACTCCCACACGCTCCTTGAGGGGGTTTGGTCCTTAGCCCTTGTTCTCCTTCTCTATGCGGTCTTTCTGCTTTTGCCATCCGAGGGGTTTTGTCACACAATTCACTACTCTGTAGAACCCAAAGGGATGACCGTCAGGGTGTTTTACTCACCGGATGACCCTGCAAGTTATGCGGAATACGAAGTATTCGGGCCTGGGGATACGGAGCCCTATCAGATAGGGAGAACTGACAGGAGGGGTTGCGTGTCCCTTCTTCCGGACAGACCCGGGGAGTGGAAGGTGAAGGTTTTGGGAGAGTCAGCCCACGGGTTTCACGGGATAACCATTGAGCTCAAAGTGGACGAGGCATTGATGCTCGAGGGCTTCAGCAAACCCCTTGTGGCTACTCACACAAGGCTCATCACGGGGGTGGCGATTATTTTCGGTATTTTTGGTCTCTACGCTCTATGGAGGTCTAGGAGCGGATTCCCCAAGGGAAGGGCAGGGGAACCCCCAGATACCAGACCGGGTGGGTGAAAGAGCCTGGTCTATCTTGGAAATGCCTTAGGAGTTTGACTGGATATGAAAATAGGGCAGTGGAGCCCATGAGTGTCCCGAAGGGCAGCAGTAATCAGAGGTCGAGGAGGTGTAGGATGAGGAAGATCTCTTTGTGGAATGTTGGGTTGGTTGCAGCTCTTTGGGTTTTTTTGGTATGGGACACTCCTCTTTGGGCCCACCATGGCGGTGTGAGCCTCGCTTTGGGGCCAGGCAGTCCCATTGAGGCCAACTATCCCCTGACTCTACCTCAAGGGGGTTTTGTGGTTTCGAGTAGGTTCGAGCACGTGGAGTGGAGGGAATGGGGTAGATTCGAGCCCGAAAACAAGGACTCCTTTACCTTTTTCAATCTGGGCTTCAGCTATGGCCTTACTCCGTGGCTAATGGGTAGTCTATTTATCCCGTATAACGTAAAACGCCAGGATACATTGGGCACCCTAGAGGGGATTGGCGATGTGAAGCTGACTTTCAGCCTGGGCTTCAATTACAATCCAAGGAAGGGACTCAGTCTCAACTCCATGGAGGACACTGCAACCACCCTCGAGGGGACGGGCACCACTTACTTTGCCTTCATAGCAGGAGCTACCTTTCCCACTGGCAAGTGGAAAGAGAAGCTACGAGGGGAAATAGATCCTGGAATGCAGCCAGGCTTTGGAAGCCCCTCCTTCAATGTGGGGTTTGCTGCGGCGAGGCAGGTCTGGGGGCCCTTTTCCATGACAGCTGATGTGGCATATGATGTTTTCACGGAAAGGGAGGACTTCAAATTCGGAAACGAATTTCGTTTCAATGTGGCAGGAGTCTATGAGCTCTGGGGGAAACCCGAAGCCTTCGTGAACAAGATAGACGGGATTCTCGAGCTCAATCTTTTGAACATCGCGAGGGACGAAGAATTCGGTGAGAGACAGGATGCAACTGGTGGAACGATCCTGTACATAACTCCAGGCCTGAGGTTCTCTTTTCCCAGTCTTCAGAACATGAACCTTGGAGTCGGTGTGAAGCTCCCCATAGGCAAATGGCTCAATGAGAGGAGAGATCAGCAGGGAGCAGAAGGCTTAGAAAAGTTCAGGGTGATCTCAACCATATCCATATACTTTTGAGATGGGGGTTCATGGACATTTACGGGAAAGTCCCCGATTTTCTCAGGGCCCCTCCCCTCGAGGAGCCAAAGGAAAGGATTCGAGGAAGGGGCCTTTCTTTTATGGAGAGGGCCACCAGAGGTCTCTCCAAGCTCCTGAGGGATACCTATGTCCAGTGGGATACCTCATCCAGAGATGGCTTCTTACAGAGAACCGACCCTAGGGTAAAAATTTTAGGGCTGGCTTGCGCGGTGGTGTTAGTCAGCCTAAAGCACACCTTACTATCACAGCTTTTTGTGGCCGTCTCAATCTTTATTCTCGCATCCTCCTCAAGGGTAAGGCTCTCCTCAATTTATCCCAAGGCCCTGGGAATGGCCTTTATCTTTGGCTTTCTCATCCCAGCCCCATCGTGTCTCAATCTTTTTTCCCAAGGAGAAATCCTCCTTACTCTAATGGTGAGGGAGAGCCCCAGCAGCTTTCTCTGGTTGCAGGTTCCAGCTACCGTGGGAATAACCAGGGAAGGGCTTATTTCCATTGGGCTTCTCGGGTTCAGGATCTTCAATTCCCTCACTTGCGCGCTTCTACTAGTCAATACTACCCCTCTGAGCGACATCCTCAGGGGCCTAAAACATTTCAAGATGCCAGACTCCATTCTGGTCGTCATCCTTCTCACATACAGGTATGTGTTCATCTTTCTGGACCTCATGGAGCAGATGCACAGGGCGAGGCTCGCCAGGATAGTCAAAGGGGGGAAGAATTCCGAGACCAGAAGATGGGCTGGGGAAAGATTGGGTTTCCTCTTCGGGAAGGCGCAGTTGCGTTGCGAGCAGACCAATAGGGCCATGGAGGCGAGGGGGTTTTCTGGAAGGGTCAGAATAGAACCTTTGGGAAGGATGGGGAAGGGCGATAGATGGAAGTTGGCAGTTCTTGCCATGTGGGCCGTGGTGGCAACATCCATAGTGTAAGCCACGAGCGGGCCATAATGGAATTGGATGGGGTCTCATACGAGTATTACGATCGCTTCAAAGCCCTGGAGGAAGTGGATCTAGTTGTGCAAGAAGGGGCGAAGATGGCGATTGTGGGGGCAAACGGCTCCGGGAAATCCACCCTATTGCAGGTAATGGCTGGGATACTCTTCCCCAAAAAGGGGAGAGTCCTCTTCAGGAACCAGCCAGTGGGCGAGGTTAGCCTTCGGGATCCTGGTTTTCGTCACTTTTTCCGCTCAAGGGTGGGATATGTCTTCCAGGACCCAGATGTACAGCTTTTCTGCCCAACAGTGATGGAGGAACTCATGTTCGGGCCTCTCCAGCTCGGTCTTCCCCATGAGGAAGCCAGAAATAGAAGTGAGGAGATCTTGAAGATGCTCTCTTTGGAAGCGCTGGCCCAGAGGCCCACTTATATGCTGTCAGGAGGAGAGAAAAAGAAGGTCGCAATGGCCTCTGTCCTTACCATGAATCCCGAGCTGCTTCTTCTGGATGAGCCCACAAATGGCCTTGACCCGAGGACCCAGAGCTTCTTGGTCGATCTCATCTTTTCCCTCCACGAAGTTGGGAAGACAATAGTGATCGCCACCCACGATCTCAGTCTTGTAATGGAACTCCATGCAAAGGTGGCTGTGCTCACTGAAGACCACAGGATCCATAAGGTGGGAGACACAGAGGAGATAATCGAGGACGAGGCCTTGCTTCTCAAGGCCAACTTGATCCACGAGCATACCCACAAACACGATGGTGAGAAGCACAGCCATCTCCACGGTCACTTCCTCTTTCACAAACACACCTAGTCTGGAGTCTTCTCCATAGCAGTCGATTTTGAGCTCACTCCCCCCGATTGTCTGCGACAGACTAACATATCCCCGCTTACAGAACGATCAAATGTGAAAGCAGCAGGCAAATTAGCAGCTTGGGCAAAGACCTCATTGGGTTAGCCCCCTTTACCGCTCGTGGAGGCCAATGGGCATCAGCCCAAACTGCCCATGGAAGACCATAGGGCTCCTCTCCTCGAGAGGGCTCGTTTCTAATGAAAAGCTTTTGGGACATGCTTTTCGCCTCGAACCCCAAGATGCCTAGGTGCTACAAATTTCTTCCTCGGCAAAAAGGAGCTGGGTAGGGGAAGTGAGATCGCAACTAAAGACCGATATTCCCCAAGCCCTTGAACCCAGATTTCGCTTTAAGGGTTTGTGAAATGTTCACAGTTGTTGTTTTGGGCACCCCATAGGGGCGATCACGGCACTTCATTTATGATCATGAAGTGCTGAGTGGGGTCGAGTGATGCTGATAAAGCCCCCTTCGGCTCCTAGGGGCAGGCCATCATGCCACAACCGAGGGTTTTCCA
>Ga0197142_1005178_pt1 | contig 10305 bp, 5 predicted proteins | sample GBS60_MetaG_FD_148614 | JGI IMG/M metagenome (GOLD analysis project Ga0197142, IMG submission 148614) | Sediment microbial communities from Great Boiling Springs, Gerlach, Nevada, United States - GBS 60_MetaG | ecosystem: Environmental > Aquatic > Thermal springs > Hot (42-90C) > Sediment...
TCGCAAATCATACAGACATGAAGGGTATAACCCGCGTAATCATACACATTTTGCATATCGTCCAACTGGGGCAAGATGTCAATAATGCCCGTAGCCGCCACCAGATATTTAGTTTTGAAAACCGCCAGCGTCGGGTTGGTTTTGCCCACTTTGACATGGACAGATAAATAATCCCCCTGATCCGTAACTTGGTCCACAAAACCCCGCAGATAATCCGCCCCCCAACGCAGCGCCGTATCCGTACCATGTTTGAGCAATTGGCGTCCGGGAGTTTCCGGGTCCAGACCGAGGTAATTCCGCAGCTCTTGCATCCACAGAGAACGGCCTTTGCCCTTTTCAATCACCAGACATTTCAACCCATAGCGTGCCAGATAAATGGCCGCCGAAAGACCGGCTGCCCCCCCGCCTGCTACTACCGCATCGTAAAGGGTATCCAGCCGTTGCTCCAGGTTTTGACTTGTGAGTTTCATCGCCGGTACACCACTTAGAGTCCCATGTTAAGAGTATTTTGATCGGGGAATTGCCACGGGGCTACCCCTATTTTTTCATGGCCGATTGCCGGGATTTCAGATAATTTAACATCGTGTCGGCATCCGAAACTTCCAAAGGGTCAATCGGACAATCATCGCTAAAATGCGGTTCAATAAACATTTTTTCAATCACCCCGTCGTTGACGAACATGGAATAGCGCCAGGAACGCATCCCAAAACCCAGATTATCCTTGCGCACCAACATTCCCATTTTCCGGGTAAATTCCCCGGAGCCATCGGGCAGCAAAAACACTTTTTTAATCCCCTGTTGTTTACCCCATTGGTACATCACAAACGCATCGTTTACCGCCAGGCAAATGACCGCATCAACGCCCAGGGCACGAAATTCATCATAGCGTTCTTCATAGCGGGGCAAATGGCTGTTGGAACAGGTAGGCGTAAAGGCACCTGGCACGGCAAACAGAACCACTTTTTTTCCAGCGAAAATGTCTTGGGTGGTCAGGTCTTGCCAGCGAAAGGGATTGTCACCACCAATGGATTCATCCCGCACCCGGGTTTTGAACACCACATCCGGCACGCGGTCAAGTACGGCCATCGTTTCCCTCCCCAAGGGACTAGGTTGGCTTAATTGTAGCAAAACCCTATCCCCAAGCAGGGAGGGTGGCCTCATTATTTTTGTTTTGCACGGAATGAAGCCAGAAATGGTAGGGCAAGTGTACCACTGGCAGCTTATTCAGACTAGTATAGGATCAACTTTGTTGGCCATTCGGAACGTATTTATGACCAATCCCTCCCCTCTCGGTTTAGTCATTCAAGGGTCCCTCACCCAAGGTTTAGAAGTGCGGTTATATCCTGATGTGTCGGTGGAGGATTTGCGGGTCGGGAAATTTTTGGTAGTGCAGGGACGACGGGCGCGGTTTTTTTGTATGCTCACGGATGTGGTTTTGGGCACGGCCAGTCCGCGGATTCTGGCTGATCCACCTTCTCCCCACAATCACTTTCTTACGCAGGTGTTGGCAGGCACAGGGACCTATTCCACGGTGAATCTCAGCCCGATGTTGATGCTGGTTACGGGGGATGGGGATCGGCCGATGGAACTTTTGCCGGTGAAAACGGTCCCCAGTCATTTCAGCCAGGTCTATGATGCTTCGGAGCAGGATTTTCGCTCGGTTTTTGGCTGGGAAGATGACCCGCACCGACGCAATTTTGCCATCGGGCGTCCGCTGGATATGGATGTGCCCATTTGTATTGATTTGGACCGGTTTGTGGAGCGGAGCAATGGCATTTTTGGTAAATCGGGGACGGGCAAATCCTTTCTGACGCGCCTGTTGCTCTGCGGCATCATCCACAAGCAGGCGGCGGTGAATTTGATTTTTGATATGCACTCGGAGTATGGCTGGGAGGCCATGAAAGAGGGGAAAGAGGTGACCACCGTCAAAGGGTTGCAGCAACTTTTTCCCGACCGGGTAAAGATTTATACGCTTGACCCGGCCTCGACCCGGCGGCGGGGGGTGGGCCATGCCCAGGAGCTGTGGATTAGCCTGGATCAGATCGAGGTGGAGGATTTGGCGCTGTTGCGGGAGGTGTTAAATCTGTCGGAAGCGAGTTTGGAAAATGCCAACATCCTGCGGGCGGAATTTAATAACCAATGGATTGCCCAGTTGTTGCAAATGTCGAATGATGACATTCAGGAATTTTGTCAGACACGGCGGGGCAATCCGGCGGCAATCATGGCCTTGCAACGCAAACTCCAGCGCCTGGAAAACCTCACTTACATCCGGTCGGGTTCGGCGAACAATTACGTCAACCAAATTCTGCGGGATTTGGATGCGGGGTATCACGTGGTGGTGGAATTTGGCTCCCAGTCGAACCTGTTGGCCTATATGTTGGCAACCAATATCCTGACCCGCCGGATTCACAGTTGTTACGTGAAAAAAGCGGAGAAATTTCTGCAAAGCAAAAACCCCGACGACCGCCCCCGCCAATTGGTGATTACGATTGAGGAAGCCCACCGGTTTTTGAATCCGGCAGTCGCCCACCAAACCATCTTCGGCACGATCGCCCGGGAAATGCGCAAGTATTTTGTCACGCTGTTGGTGGTGGATCAGCGGCCCTCCGGGATTGACAACGAGGTGATGTCCCAAATTGGCACCCGCATTACGGCGCTGTTGAATGACGAAAAGGATATTGACGCGATTTTTACCGGGGTGTCCGGCAGTCAAGGGTTGCGGTCGGTGCTGGCGAAATTGGATTCCAAGCAACAGGCGTTGGTGTTGGGCCATGCGGTGCCGATGCCGGTGGTGATGCAGACCCGCCCCTACGATGCCACGTTCTACCGGGAATTGGGCTACCTGGATAGCCAACAGGACCGGGAGAAAATTTTGGCCCGTGCCCAGGCAGCACGGCGGGATTTGGGGCTTTAGGGGAACCCGGCGCAGGGGGCAGACGTCGTGTGACCGGGGGAGGGAAATGCCCGCTGTTGAGATACGGGAAGCAGCAGGGGGTGAGCCTCCGCCTGGGTCTCTTTTGCCCAATTCCCTGTCTCACGTATCAATTTACATAAGGATACATTTGGTTTATCATGTTAATGGAGGTAAAGACAGTGTGCGTGAGTACCCTGATTCCTGTGTGGCGTTTGTATCCCTTCCGAAGGGTTGGCAGCTATCCCCCCTTAGCGCGGCTTTCCTAGCTGGTAGAGACCTGAATTGGACGTGATGGCTACGGGGTCTGCCGCAACCCGAAATTTTGCTCTTGATGATACCATATCCCCCCACCCATGATGGAACCGATGACTGACTTTATCCCTGACGATTTGGAAACTCTGGCTGAGGCGGACACTGCTTTGGCGGCTACGGGTGATACGGAATCCGTAGGCGGGCGGCGGGGCGCCATGACGCCGGACATGGTGCGCACCTATTTGCAGGAGATTGGGCGGGTGCCCCTGTTGACCCATGAGCAGGAGATTATTCTTGGCAAGCAGGTGCAGCAGATGATGCAGTTGTTGGAGCTGCGGGACAAAATTGCGGCGGAGACGGGTCAGCCCCCGGATAAGGCGGTTTGGGCGGAACGGGCGGGCATGACGGTGGCGGCTCTGGAGGAAGCGCTACGCCGAGGCCAACGGGCCAAGCAGCGGATGATCGAGGCCAATTTGCGGCTGGTGGTCTCGATTGCCAAAAAGTACCAAAAGCGCAATCTGGAACTGTTGGATTTGATCCAGGAAGGCACGTTGGGTTTGGAGCGAGGGGTGGAAAAGTTTGACCCCACGCGGGGCTACAAATTTTCTACCTATGCCTACTGGTGGATTCGGCAGGCGATTACGCGGGCGATTGCCCAGCAGGCGCGCACCATTCGTCTCCCGATTCACATTACCGAAAAGCTCAACAAAATCAAAAAAACGCAGCGGGAGCTGTCGCAGCAGTTGGGCCGTTCGGCGACACCCTCGGAAATTGCCCAGGCGCTGGAGCTGGAACCGGCGCAGATTCGCGAGTACCTGCTGATGTCCCGCCAGCCGATTTCGATGGATTTGCGCATCGGCGATAACCAGGACACGGAGCTGGGGGAACTGTTGGAGGACCGGGGGCTGTCGCCGGAGGATTTCACCACGCGGGAGGCGCTGCGGGGTGACCTGGAGCGGTTGATGGCGGAATTGACGCCCCAACAACGCGAAGTCATCAGTCTGCGCTTCGGGCTGCACGATGGGAAGGAACTGTCGTTGTCCAAGGTGGGCAAGCGGTTGAATCTGTCGCGGGAGCGGGTGCGGCAGTTGGAGCAGCAGGCGCTGGAACATCTGCGGCGGCGGCGGGTCAATATCCGGGAATACCTGGCGAGCTAGGTCCTAGGGGGCGCAAGCGGCGGTGGGGGACGATGATGTACCCCTCGTGGGCGTTGCCGAGCACCTGGTTTTTCGCCTCCCCCCAGTACCACCAGTAGGCCCCGACGTAGGCGCACACCAGGGCGTCCAGTTGGTCTTCCACGGCCTTGAGGTGGGTGGCCTGTGCGGGAATGGCCGGGAGCTGGGGGCACTGCAAGGCCGGTTCTGCCGTCGCCAGGGTCAACAGTAGGGTGCGGAGTTGCTGCAATTGCTGCCGCCGCGCCGCCAGGTTGCCCTTTTTGTACTTGAGAATTTTTTCCAGGTCGAATAAATGCACGACGGCGGGGTGGGGAAACACCTCGATCTGCCAACGGTCGGGCTGGCGGGGGGTGATGTGGGTGCCATGCCGGAAGTGCCGTTGTGCCAGCGCCTGCCCAAACCCCACCGTGCGGCTGGCAAAGGGACGGCGGAGATTGGCCGGATAGCAGCCTGCGTGGTAGCGGTGAAAGTACTGGTGGGTCAACCGATCCGCCAAACGCATCCCCGTCGCATTGGTGATGACGGTGGGCGCATCTACGGCAACGGCTGCCGGTTGGCCGGGGGGGGCCCAGGTGTCCACCCAAGCCAGGATGGCAGGGATGGTTTCTTGTCGCCCCAAATCCCGCAGCACCAGGGTATGGCGTTCCCAGGCCAGACAACACAGGCCCGATGCCCCGGATGTCCAGCCCAGGTCAATTCCCAGGAAGTGCAATTAGGACACCCCTTCGATCCGGTCTTCGATGTCTTGGTAGAGCTGCTGCAACCGCTGGATATTCTCCTGGCTGGTCTGCCAGTAACCCCGCCCGTGCACCTCCAAAAGCGTGCCCACGATCCGCCGGAAGGAGTGGGGGTTGAGGTTCATCAACCGTTCCCGCATCTGGGCGTCGTTGATGTAGGTCTGGTTGGCCTCCTCGTAAATCCAGTTGTCCACCGCTCCTGCCGTTGCCGACCAGCCCAGGGTGTTGTTGAGACGTTTGGCGATTTCCCGCACCCCTTCGTAGCCATGCCGCAACAACCCTTCGTACCATTTGGGGTTGAGGAGTTTGGTGCGGGCATCCAGGCGTACCGTCTCGCTTAAACTCCGCACCCGTGCATCCGGCGTAGTGGTATCGGCAATGTAGGCTTGGGGTTTTTTGCCATCCGGGCGCAAACCGGCCACCACCTTAGTCGGGTCAGCATCGAAATAGTGGGACACATCCGTCAGGGAAATTTCCGAGGAATCCAGATTTTGCAACGTCACATCCACCCGTTGCAGACTGCTTTGGAACAGGCGTGTATCTTGGCGCATGGTTCCGGGGGTATCCGCATCAAAGGCGTAGGATTTGCGGGCCAGATACATGTCTTGCAGGTCCTTTTCCTGCTCCCAGGTGCTGTTTTCCACCGCCAAATTCACATTGGCCGCATAGGAACCCGACGCATTGGAAAAGACGCGGGTGGCCGCCTGCCGCAGCGAAATACCCAGTTCCTGGGCCTGTTCCAAAGCATGTTTGCGGACAAAGTTCAATTCCAGGGGTTCGTCTGCTTCCGCCGCCAATTTCACCGCCTGGTCAATCAAATACATCTGATTTAAGAACAAATCCCGAAACACGCCCGAACAGTTTACCACCACATCAATCCGGGGTCGCCCCAATTCCGCCAAGGGAATCAATTGCAATTTATTCATCCGGCCCAGGGCGTCCGGCAAAGGTTTCACCCCCACCAACCAGAAAATCTGCGCCAGGGATTCCCCGTAGGTTTTGATATTGTCCGTGCCCCACAAGGTACAGGCAATACTTTCGGGCCAGGCGCCCCCCGACTCCTGACGATAGCGGTCCAGCAGGCGATTGACCACCACCTGGGCCTGGGCCACCGCCGCCGCCGTGGGAATGGATTGGGGGTCGAGGGCATGGATGTTTTTCCCGGTGGGCAGAACTTCCGGGGTCCGCACCGGGTCACCGCCGGGGCCAGGCACAATGTATTCCCCTTCCAACGCCCGCAACAGCGCCCCCAACTCGTTATCCGCCACAAGCAATTCCAGACATTGCGCCAGGTAATTCATCAAGGGTTGCAACTGTACCTGTTCCAATTGCGGGTAGTCGGTTTTCAATACCTGAAACCAGGGTTCTTGCGCCCCCAAACCGAAGAAATTAAACCGCGAGTTGCGCCCAATCCGCCCTTGTTGATCCGTCACCGTTGCCACCAGCGTTTCGATGGCTGTGCGGGTGTGCTGTTGCAATTGTTCAAGTAACGTCACCGCCGCCAAATCCCCTTGGTTGCTGCGGCGATAAATCTCATCCAAATCCTGCCCCAAACTGCGCGCTAAGACCCGGGGTAAACTTTCTAAACCCTCTTCTGGCCGGTCCACCTGGGCAATGCTGACCAACGTGGCAATGGCTTCCTGGGCCGAAGGCGGCTGCCCAATCACATGCAAGCCAAACGGCAACAGCCGGGATTCAATCTCCATCAATTGCCGGTACACCTTGCCCACCCATTCATCCCGTTGCGCCGGCGTCAGGGCCTCCCCATCCACCGGCGGCAAGGGCACATCCTGGTCCAAATTGACCAAGCGACATTGCTCGATCATGCTATTGACAATCGCGCCGCCCCGCCCCGTGTCCTTGAGGGTTTGGTAGGAAGCAATCAACTCTTTAAGTTCCCGCAACCCCTTATACAAACCCGCCTGGTCCGCCGCAGGCGTCAGATAGCTAATGGTTGTGGCATACCCCCGCCGTTTGGCAATCGTTGCCTCCGAAGGATTATTCGCCGCATAGTAATAAAAATTCGGCAATTCCCCAATCAAATTATCCGGGTAACATTCTCCCGACAAACCCATCTGTTTCCCCGGCATAAATTCCAAGGAACCATGCGTCCCAAAGTGCAACACGGCATCGGCCTGCCAAATGTGGTTCAGGTAGGTGTAATAGGCGGCAAAACCGTGGTGGGGACTGGCCGAACGCGAAAACAACAACCGCATCGGGTCCCCTTCGTACCCAAACGTGGGTTGCACCCCGATAAACACATGGCCGAAATGTCTGCCGTAAATCAGCAAATGCTGCCCATCGCTATTTAAGTGCCCCGGCGCCGGCCCCCACTGTTGGGCAATCCGTTCGTAGTAAGGCGTAAACCGCTCGTATTCCGGCACCGACATTTTATAGGCAATGTGCAAATTGGGACTGCCTGCCAACGCCTGCCGGTCGTGCAATACAGCTTCCATCAGGGCCTCTGGGTTCTCAGGCATATCCTCAACGTGATAGCCGTTATTTTTCAGCGCTTCCAGCACCCGATAAATCGAACCAAACACATCCAAATAGGCCGCCGTCCCCACATTGCCCTTATCCGGCGGGAAACTAAAGACGGTGATGGCAATTTTTTTCTGACATTTGGGTTTGCGGCGCAAATTTGCCCACCGCAGCGCCCGTTTCGCCAACAATTCCACCCGGTCGCGCAGGGCAATTGCCTTACCCGTCACCCCGTCCCGCCCCGACAAAATAATTGGTTCAATCGCCCCATCCAACTCAGGAATGGCAATTTGCAACGCCACTTGAATCGGGTGCAACCCCAAATCGCTGGCCTGCCACTCCTCCGTCGTTTGAAACACCAACGGCAAGGCCACCAGGTAGGGCCGATTGAGTTTTTTCAGCGCCTCCACCGCCTTGGGATGGTCCTGCCGGGCCGGCCCCCCCACCAAGGCAAACCCCGTCAACGACACCACCACATCCACCAGGGGTTTCTGCGGAGATTGGGGGTGATAAAAATAAGCTTCCACGGGCTTGGAAAAATCTAACCCCCCGGCAAACACCGGAATCACCCGCGCCCCCAAACACTCCAACTCCTGCACCATTGCCACGTAATGGGCATCATCGCCGGTAATCAAATGGGTTCTTTGCAAAACCAAACCCACCGTCGGCGCCAATGGGTCGCGCAATTCTTCCCCAATATCCTCCCTTTTTTCATACCACTGCAAATACGCGCTCAACGACTCAAACATGCGGTCGGCCAAGGGATGCCAAATGCCGATATCAGGATAGGTCACCGGCTCTTGAAAGGTAATTTTTTCCTGCACCTGGGGCAGATATTTATCCGCCAACATCAGCAGAAAATTGCGAATGTTCTCCTGGGACCCACCCAACCAATACTGAAAACTCAGCATGAAATTGCGGGCATCCTGCGCCTTATCCAAGGGCAGATATTTCAACACCTTAGGCAGCGTCTGCAACAGTTTCAACATCCCCTCTTGGAACGAAGCACCGGCCGCCTCTTTACGTTTGCGCATAAATTGGGCAATAGCACTTTTCGACTGCCCCAACTGCGCCATCGAAAAGGTCCCCAGTTTATTGAGCCGCATCACCTCCGGCAAAGAGGGAAACACCACAATCGCATGCAGTTTCTCCCGATAGGGCGTCACCGCCTGAACAATTTTTTGCGCCAAATCTTCCACAAAAATCAACGACGCAATAAACACATCCGCCTGGGCAATATCCGCCTGAAATTGCTGATAGTTTTCCGGGGAACGCAATTCCTCAATCAAATAACCACTCAACTGCACCGCCAAACGCCCCGGCTGACTGTTAATTTCCCGCGCCGCTGCCGTCAACGTGCTTTGATATTGCGGTTCCAATACCACATACACCACCCGCATCACGGTACGGTTTTCCACATTTTCGGGCGCCAATTGCCGAATCGCAGGCTTGACGTAGGTGAACATAGGTTGTCGTCACACGCATTGGTCTATGAGTATTCTTACCGAAAACCTACGCCTCCGTTGCCCCCATCCCCCTATCCGCAACAATTTGATACGTTGCTTCAAATTGGGATAAATTAATTGCCAATTGCCCCTTTTTTTGATAAGGGGGGTCACAGCAGTTCTAGCGGGTCCACGTCAATCAGGAGGTGTACCCCCGGCGGGCAGAGGCGATGCAAGGGGCGAAGATTGGGCCAGGGCCGCTCCGCAGTATTTTTTAATAACAGTTGCCAGCGGTAGCGGTTAGCCACGCGGGGGATAAAGGCAGGAGCCGGGCCAACACATTCCCAGGCTTCCTCTTGCAATTGGCATGCGAGTTTCTGGGCGGTTTGTTCAACCAAGGCCGCGTCGCCACCACTCAAGCGCAGGAGAATCAACCGGCCCCAGGGGGGATAGCCCCACGCCCGGCGGGCCTGCAATTCGCGGGCGAGGAAATCCGTGTATTGGTAATCCCGAACGGCAGCCAGGACCGGGTGTTCATAGCTATAGGTTTGGATGATGACTTCACCGGGTTGGTCGCCCCGTCCGGCCCGACCCGCCACCTGCAGCAGGGTTTGCGCTGCCCGTTCCTGCGCCCGGTAATCCCCCAGGTGCAGCAGTCCATCCGCCGCCAACACCACCACCAGCGTCACCTTGGGCAGGTCGAGGCCTTTGGTGAGCATTTGGGTGCCCACCAATACGTCTGCGGCCCCGCTGCGAAACGCCTGCAGGAGTTCCTGGTGCGCCCCTTTGCTGCTGGTGCTGTCCCGGTCATAGCGCAACACCCGCAACTGGGGCCACAGCCGCCCCAATTCCTGCACCACCCGCTGCGTCCCACAGCCAAAGTGCTTAAAAAAAGGCGAACCACAGGCGGGACAGCGTTGTGGTTGCCGTTGCCGCCAATTGCAGTAATGACAATACAACCAAGCTTCCTGACCCGCCTCCGGCTGATGGTAGGTAAGGGAAACATCACAGCGGGGGCACATCAGGACATAACCGCAGGCGCGGCAGGACACAAACGTACTGTGACCCCGGCGCGGCACAAACAGCAGCGCCTGCTGCCCCTGTAGGCGCAATCGCCCCAATTTTTCCTGCACCAGGCGGCTAAAGAGGGAGAAATTTTTTTGGGCCAATTCCACCCGCATATCCACCAAGCGAATGGGCGGCAAAGGACGCGGCGGCACCCGTTCCGGCAGCGATAGGTAATGCCTGCCCCCGGCCAAGCGCTGCCAGGTTTCGGCGCTGGGGGTCGCCGAACCGTACAC
>Ga0197142_1005179_pt1 | contig 10302 bp, 4 predicted proteins | sample GBS60_MetaG_FD_148614 | JGI IMG/M metagenome (GOLD analysis project Ga0197142, IMG submission 148614) | Sediment microbial communities from Great Boiling Springs, Gerlach, Nevada, United States - GBS 60_MetaG | ecosystem: Environmental > Aquatic > Thermal springs > Hot (42-90C) > Sediment...
GGAATTACACCGGACGAATTCAAACGTCGGCTCAAGACGGATCCTGCCTTCAAAATTCTGGTTCCGATCCGGGATGGAGCAACCCTTCGGTTCAAGGCCAATGCGGTCGATGAATTGGCCCGGCAACTGGGGGCAGCCAGTGATCCGGGGTTGTTGCTTGCTCCCCTTCCGGAAAAAGGGGAATTAGACTCCGATGACTTTCATGTCCCCACTCTGCTTCATCCCAGTGCCAGCGCGGCTTCCGAAGTGTCTTCTGGTGATGACATTTTCTCGATTTCCTCTGAAGAAGTTCGCCCTGACAAGCCGAAAGGCAAACCCGATAGCGACGTGCGTCTGGAAGCGATCGATCGCAAATCGGCTGGGGTGGAAGATAAAAACACCGCCGTTCCTACCGAAGAGATCGATCTGGATGTAGTCAGCTCTCAGAGTGCGATCATCCGCGGAGCAAGTTCCTCCAAGCTGGTTCCGCCGGCACCGTCCTCAAGCAAAATCGTAGCTACGGAAGCCGCTGCCGGCCTTCCCTCCGACAGCGACAGCAGCGAATTCGAGCTCAGCCTGGATTCCGATAGCGATGATTTTCAGCTCAGTCTCAATGCTGATGCCGGCGATGAGGTGAAAATCGGTGAGGAGGCCCCTGCCAGCCCCGCCCGTGGAGCTAGTGGTATCAACTTGCGTCAACCGGCGGATAGTGGTATTTCCCTGGAAAAAGACGACGCCAAACTCCCTGTTTCCCAGGACAAACCGAGCGATGAAGAACTTGACTTCGAGTTGACCCTTGACTCCAATACAGCAGCTTCGGGAATCAAACTGAGCGGTTTGACCTCCAAACCTGCTATGACCGCTGACTCCGATAGCGAGTTCGAACTGACCTTAGACGACTCGTCGGGCGGTGGAGCAAGCATGGAACACGCAGTTCTCGAGGAACTGGGCAGCCTCGCAGAAGAGGAAGAGAAAGAACAAACGCGAGGTGATATTTTCGAGACAGATTTTGAAGTACCCCCCCTGGAGAGCGGCTCAGCCTCTGAAGCTGTCGCCTTGGAGGCCGACACTGACATTGCTGAAGGCGATTTGTCCTCCGATGTAGTGGTGGAAGAATCCACGGAGGAAGCTTTGCCAGAGGCTGAGGTCGAGGAAGTAGACCTTGCTCAAGTGGACCTCGAAGAGGGGCCCTCAGCATCACAAGCACTCCGCGGCGTACCCACTGTCGTTCCTGAGGAAGAATTGATTTCCGCCGCTGCTCAATATCAACCTGTCCCGTGGGGACCACTGCCGGCGATTTTATTGCTGATGGCCTTCCCATTCATGTTCCTGGGTGTATTGATGGGTTATCAGGCTGTAGAAACCATGGTCGGATATCAGCAACCGCAAAAGCCGGTAGCTCCCCTTCTCCGCTCGATTGCCTCGACCCTGGATATGGAATTGAAAGATCAGTAAGTTTCCTGGCTTCTCCCATCCCACCCCTTGGACGATAAATCCTGCACATCCTCCTTTGCAAGCGTTTCCAACACTTCATTGCGCTTCCCCACTACAAATGGGCATCCGCCAGATGGCGGTGGCTTTTTCAATGTAGCCACCGTCACACTTTCTCTCGCCTAGGGGGGACACATTGCCTCCCTTGTTCCATAGGCACTAGCCAACTCTCGGCTGTGGTTCGTCCATCGTCGAAATCGATCGTGGTGTTATACATGGCCGGTCGCAAGGCTGCCGTTGACACCGGGAATGTACATGGCGTAATGTCTCAGACTCACGGAGCACAGCGGGAGACCGGGAAAAGGCCATGATATGTCACACCATTCAACCTCGGGGTGTGCCTGCAGCTATAACTCCTGAGGTAGGGGGACGATTGGAAGCAGCACCCGTTCGTCCTGTGTTGCGGAGGAGGGACTACTTAGTACTCACGACCCTGATCCTCCTTGGCCTGATCATTCACGTCTACTTGGTCCATCATACGGCGGTGCCGGCGCGTGATAGTTTAGGATATGCCCGAGTAGCCTTGAATCTGTCGGATCCGCAACAAGGCAGGTCCGGTTCCGAAAGACGCAGCCGGATGGAAGTGATTCGCACAGCGGAGCATCCCCCGGGTTATCCAATAGCCATCTGGTGTGTGGAGAAAATCCTCCGTGAGGTTTCCGATGCTCCTCTCCCCGAGAGAGTCCTCTGGGCGGCTCAATACGTCAACGCTTTGGCTGCTACTGTCTTAGTTGTTCCTGTATACCTATTAGGACGGATGCTCTTTGGCACATGGCCAGCAGCCGTGGGGACTCTGCTGTTCCAAGTGTTGCCCGTACCCGCCCATGTGACCAGCGACGGGGTTTCGGAGGGCTTGTATCTGCTTTTCGTGAGCATTGCCTTGTCCGGTGGTGTTTGGGGAATACGACGCCCGCGAGTGGAGCGCTTGCTGATCACCGGTGGAGCCATCGGGGCTGCGTATCTGGTTCGTCCCGAGGGCATATTGTTGGCGGTTCCCATCGGTTTGATGATCTTGGGCATATGGCGTGGCCGGGCATTATCGTGTCGCCTAGGTTGGACGACTGCATTAGCCGTGGGGATCGCGGCTATTGGGCTGCCCTACATGCTGCTGATTGGCAAGTTGACCAACAAACCCACCGGCAAATATTTGACCAACCCCTTCGATGATCACGTGCCCCCGATATGGCGGGGTCAACCCCTCTCATACCGCTCACGAATGCAACCGGATCAATCTCTTTCGTGTCGGTCATGGACACATCCTGGTATCTGTCTCTGGGGGGAACGGACCCATTCTGGGATTTGTCTGTGGGCTGAGTGGTGGCATCCGCAAAAGAATGCTCAGAGTCGACGCAGCGTGTGGGCTATGCAAGCCGTAGGCAAAGAAATGCTCAAGAGCTTGCACTACGCGACGGCGATTCTGGCATTGTTGGGTATAGCCTGCCAATACCGCAGACTTCAGTTGGGAGACCCAGGTATTCTTTTCCTCGTGGCCGTGGGATGTCTCTATCTCTGCCTGTTGTTCTACCTGGCCCTTAGGATTGGTTACGTTTCCGAACGTCATACGTCACTCCTGAACCTTCTGGGCTGTATGTTCGCCGCCAGCAGCCTTCCCGCGTTGGGAAGCTGGTTGAGCGTAGCACCGGTCGTACGTCATCTGGTAATCTGGCCACGTCTGATGCCTACCGGTCTGGCTGGCATTCTGGTGGTGACGGCTCTGCCGCAAACTTTGCAGCCTCTTCACCCGCATCGGGAAGGACACAAACATGCCGGATTGTGGCTGGCGGGACAATTGCAGGACCAGGATTGGCTGGTTGATCCGTTTTGTTGGGCGGAGTGGTATGCTGGCCGTACGCTGTTCCGCACCACGGAATATCATGGCCGACCACTTCGAACCTGGGTGGTCGTTGAAGAAGGAAAAGTCTCTCCACACTCACGCTTGCCCCAATGGGAGCAAGCCCAGGAGTTGGCCCGCCACGGTCAGCCAGTATATCAATGGCCACAACAAGCCTCTTCAGATCAACCGAGGGTCGTTGTCTACCGCGTGGACGATCCCCACCTCGTGCAGCGTATTCTTTCCCACGGACCTCGATGATCTGTCGTTATAGCTTAGGCATTAGGGGCCATAGCTGGGACCGTTTTTCGTTGCTGGCCGCTCAGGACCCCGTCAAGAGCGACTCCCTCGCTGCGTGCTTTCCCCAATCCCTTGGTCCTCCTCCCTTTCCAGTCAGGACCGGTCCAACAACCGCAAGAGGTCCGTAACGCAAGGGAGGTTCTCGAGGTCCCAGCAACACGCGAGAATGGCTTGGGCCTTTTCGGGACCGTAGAGTGGATCCACCAGGCGTCGGAATTTGGCTTCTACTTCTTGATCTGTCATCGGGTTTTCCGCGTGCCCTCTGGGAAACTCCACCTCCTGTACCAGGGTAGTGCCATCATCCAAGGTCAGGGTGATGCGGTTGGGAATGCCACGGGGGTATCGAGCATCCAGAGCTGGGTCATGCACCACACGAACCTGTTGGGTGAACCGTATCAGATCCGGGTCGGTAAAGCGTCGTTCTTCAAAGGTCTCCAGGGTAACATCCCCGTCGTAGAGGGCAGCGGCGGTACAATAAGGCAAACTGTGATCGGCCGTTTCACGCGTCTGAGGGGCCCAGGCTTGCGGATACTTGCCGATGATGTTGTAACTGGCCTCGAAGGTATCCACCTGGATCGCGCGAATGCGGTGAATTTGGCCCTGGAGTTGCTGGCGCAATCGCAAAGCAGCATCGATGGCGCTTTGAGAGTGGTATTCTGCGGGCCAGTATTTGATGTAGGTTTTGCCAATCATGAAGCCGTCGTGGTTGCTGGCTTCTCCGCCCAGGGGAGGCAGGGTGAAGGGTTGCCGCGTTACCAGGCGGAAGAAGCCCAAGTCCCCCTCGAAAATGGGAGCCGGTCCGGTAAGTCCTTCGGCCGCGACCAAGGCAGCAAAAACGCCGTTGCGAGCCGCGTTGGCAAACGCGCAGCCCTTCCATTCACTGAGCTCACCGGAGCGGGTCTGTCGCAAGGCGATGTTGCAGACTCCCGCAATCCCCACGGCATGACTGAGGCGTTCCGCATCCAGGTGTAGCAGGTATCCTGCGGCTAATGTGGACGATATCGCACCATAAGTGACATGATCGATGCCATGCCGTCGCAAACTGGCGGCGTCACACAAGCGGCACTGTACTTCATAAGCTAGCACTGCCGCGGTGATCAGTTCTCGGCCTGTCGCATTCGTCGCTTCTCCCACCGCCAGCACAGCAGACCAATTGTCGCTGGGATGAGCAGGCTCCAGACTCAGGTAAGTGTCGTTGTAATCCAGATAACGAATCAACAAACCGTTGACGAAGGTAGCCCATTCGATACTGCTTTGTCCCCCGCCGATCAAACTGGCCGGTGGTTGACTGCTCATGCGCAGGGCACAACGTTTGACCTTGGCGTATGCCGGTGCCGGCAGGGCACCCACTGCTGTGGCGATCGAGTCGATGAGATGCCGCTTGGCCTCGTGTACCACTTCCGATGGCAGATGCTCGAAACGTAACGTTGTCGCGTACCGCGCCAGACGTTGGGCCAGGGTGGTCGCAGTCGAAGTTGTTTCCTCCATAGCTCGTTCCCTGTTGCGTCGGGGTGCACCAGCCTGTGCTTATGGAATACCACTGACCATCGTTGTAGATTTTCCCTGCCTGGCTGGGTATCATTTCAAGCAGCGCGACGTTGTGCCGAGGAAGATTGGGATGACTCAGAGGTGGTCGCAGAGATAGCATCACCACCATAACTGGCTCGGAGGGCTTCTGCGAGACTGTGTTGCGGTTGCCAGCCGAGGGGATGCACCGGTGTCATCACCGTGGGTATACACAGTTCGCCCGCCCGTGCCCTCTCTTGCAATGCCCGCCATTCCGCAGAGGTGAATTGCCAGCCGCTGCGGAAAGATACAGTGAGAGACTGCTGTCGCATAATGACCTCTTGCGCCACCATACGAAGAGCCAAGGCAGCATCGCTGACGTAGACGTAGTCCCGCTTGGACTCATTTCCGTGGTCTATCCCATCGACGGCTAGTTCGGGCAAAGAATGTCCTGCCTCTTTTTGTTGCCTGTGGGCATCCACGGACCCAGGTGTGCCGATTATTCCAGGGCCGAACAACTCGTCCACTTCCACTATACCGTAGCGAATGCAGAAACTTTGGAGCAACTGTCGGGCTGCTTCTGCCGTAGTGGAATTTTGCAGGGTGATCACCGGCAAATCACGACGATATCGTCTCAAGGCCCAGGTCAGGGCTGATACCAGGGAAGTCGATATTCGATCGAGATGGTAAATCTGAGTGACTTCATGGATCGCCAACAGGGAGTGGAGGCGTGTCGGATTGTCTTCGCGTCCCCAGACTAAATGCAAGCCCCCTCGCTGGTTCTCGGAGGCAAAGGCTGCCGCTGTGCGTCGGCGGCTCATCAGTGCCACTACTGTTTTTCCCGCCTGGAGCAATTCCCGCAACAGGGCTGGACCCCAGGGGCTTTCTATCCCTGTGACTGCCACAACTTGCTTCGAGCGGCCTTCCTGAGTCGCGATCACCGGGCCTCTGTGCACATTCGGCCTCCTTGCAATTCCCCTTTCCAGCTCGAAATGTACATCTTTCACGGGTGATCGGTCAATGCCATATCATCCCCTACCTCTTACGCGGCAATGAGGCACCGTTGCAGGCATGCTCCTCGTTTCGCCGCGGAAAAAACTTCATCTCCTTGATTTTGGTTGTTATCCTGGGGATGTCTAGCTTGAAACTTTCGGCTTCGGATGACTCGTTTTGAGAGGCACTCTTATGCCACGTTTTCCTGCTGCCAGCCTGTTGGCACTGTTCCTAAGTCTGCTTGTGCCTGTGGGCTCCCCACCTCGGCTGGTATTGCACGGGCAATCCCTGGACCAGAAAGGCCGAAATACTACCGCTCGCACGATCGATCTCCGTCAACACTTTTTGCGAGGATGGCCGGCCCGCTGTATCGGACCCGCAAATATGGGGGGACGGATCTGTGATTTGGCCGTAGTGGAGGCGAACCCCGATGTCTTCTACGTAGCGAGTGCGGGGGGTGGTGTCTGGAAAACTCACGATGGTGGTCGATCCTTCGCGCCGATCTTTGATGATCAGCCCACGCAGTGCATTGGTGCAGTGGCTCTTTGTCGCGAGCGGCCTGAGGTAGTGTACGTCGGCACGGGCGAAGCTAACCCTCGCAATTCCGTCAGTTGGGGATGCGGAGTCTTTCGTTCCGGGGATGGCGGACGAACCTGGTTCCATTGCGGCCTGGCAGACACACATCACATCGGAAGGATTGTCGTCCACCCCACGGATCCCAATACCGTTTACGTGGCGGCCTTGGGTCATATATGGGGGCCTAACCGTGCCCGGGGCTTGTATAAGACGACCGACGGGGGGATGACTTGGGAACATAGTTTGTTCATAGATGAGGATACGGGTTGCATCGACGTGCAGATGGATCCGCAAAACCCGCAAATCCTTTATGCGGCGTTTTGGCCCGTACGACGCGATGCATTCTCGGGTGGCAGTCCGGTGCGTCAAACCGGACCAAGCGGTGGTCTATTCAAAACTACCGATGGTGGCAAAACCTGGAAGAAACTCACGCGTGGGCTCCCAGAAAACGTCGGCTATGGTCGCTGTGGCATCAGTATCTATCGCAAGGATCCCCGGATCGTTTATGCAGTTATTCACACTAGCGAAACTACTGGTCAAAACAGCAACGTTGGCCAGCCAGCAACTCCCGTGGGCAAAGATGGCAAGCCTGGTGCTCCCGGACCCGTGAGCCGAGGAGGCATTTTTCGCTCCGAAGATTATGGCGAAACCTGGCGTAAAGTCAACGATCTGGTACCTCGACCATTCTACTATGGACAAATACGTGTCGATCCCAATGATGATAATATCATTTATGTTCTAGGTGTAGCATTTCATGTTTCCACAGATGGTGGGCGCACATTCCCAATGTTTCGACACACAATGCATCCCGATCATCATGCATTATGGATTAATCCCAAAGACTCCAAACATTTGATTGTAGGGAATGATGGCGGTCTTTATATTAGCAAAGATGCTAAGAATTTCGAGGCCAAGCGAGGACTTGTAATCAGCCAATTCTATGGTGTGGCAGTCGATTCCCGTGTACCCTATTATGTCTATGGCGGCTTACAAGACAATGGATCGTGGATGGGCCCTAGTGCCACTCTTTATAACGATGGGATCACTCTCTCCGATTGGCGCCGGCTTTTGGGCGGAGACGGCTTTCAAGCTGCTGTGGATCCGGAAAACAACAACATCGTCTATGTGGAAAGCCAATATGGCAATCTCGTCCGTGTCCGATTGGACGCACCACCAGGACCTACGGGAAAGGGTGCAAACAAAAGTATCCGACCTCCCGGTGGAAAACAAGATAAGTCTTCCAAGGGAACCAGCCCGTATCGATTCAATTGGAATGCCCCGATTCTGATATCACCTCATGATCCAAAAACTCTGTATTATGGTGCCCAGTACTTGTTCAAATCGACCAATCGTGGCGATAGCTGGCAGAAGATCAGTCCAGATTTGACCGCATATCCACGGGATGGAACAGTTCCCTCTTCTGGAGGACATACCATTCTCAGCCTGGCAGCTTCTCCTCGACAGGCGGGAGTGATATGGGTAGGCACCGACGACGGCAAATTGTGGCTCACCCGCGACGATGGTCAAACCTGGACCGATCTGACCCACAGACTGCCGGATATTCCCATACAGCGTGCCATCCCCAAAATCGAATGTTCCCATTTCGACGCCGGAACCGCTTACGTCGCTGTGGATCGTCATCGGAACGACGACTACCGACCCTATATTTTCAAGACCACGGACTACGGTCAAACCTGGACGGCTCTGGCTTCCAATCTTCCGCTTCATGCGGTTGTGGGAGTGGTCCGCCAGTCTTCGCGGAAAAAGGACTTGCTTTTTGCCGGTACCGAACGAGGCTTGTACGTCAGTTTCAATGATGGGAAGTTCTGGTACCCTCTTCGCTGTGAGGGGATGCCTGTGGCCGTGCGTGTGGATGATCTGATCATCCATCCCCGCGAGCGGGAACTGGTCGTAGCGACACACGGGCGGGGCATCTGGATTATCCCGATTGCACCCTTGGAGGTTTTGGAGGATTCCCATTTGACTGCCGATGCCGTTCTATTTCCCTTCCCAGCTCCGGTTCCAGCGTTGCAACGTCGCGATCGACCACCTCCTTCTGGCAAAGCTTTGCCCGTACCGAAAGACGCCTTTGTGGCTCCCAATCCGCCAGCCGGTCCGGTCGTCGCCTTTTACTTGACCGGAGAGGGCCCTGAACGTGTCAACGTTACCTTCCAGTCCGAACAACACTCCGGCGCCGTCGAGTTTGCTATTCCTGGTCCCGGTCTCTATTTCCGGCCTTTGGGAAACCTGCCTCCCGGTGAATATCAGGTGGCTCTCCAGGCACGGGGTGTAACCGTTCGCCAACCCTTGCGGGTCGTATCTCCTCCAACGGCAGCGACACCGGAACCTTAGATTCTTCAGATCCCCACAACCCGCCCCTGCCCCTTCTAAGACTCTGTCTACGCCCCCCAAGAGAGGGTACTGCCTCCCCATGCGACTTTGCCTGCGACTTCATGGGAGAGGTTGCACTGAGGAAGTGACAAACATGACACCCTTGTGAGCACTCGGTGCATGTTGAAGTGCAAAGCAGAGCGAGAACACAGAAAACCAACAGAAGGACGGGATGTAAGATACCCACCGGGGATCGCATCAGAGTAATCGAAGTAGATCATGTATGGCTGCCACGAGGGTAACTGACCTGTCCCAGCCGTCTCGTGGGGCAACCCCGTCAGAACGTCCCGCAACCCTCGGGACTGTTCGAGTGAACCCGGCTCAACTCATGCGACAATTTCTGTAACCTGACTGCTTCAGGATTTCTCTCTCCTCCAGGGGGAATGTCCGTATATCTCCCCAGCGAACTGCGAACTTGCATGAGGTCGAGTACCCATGGACACTGCTAACCTTACCCAGCAACACCATCAAGCCAACCTTACCCAGCAACACCATCAAATTGTGATCGTTGGGGGTGGTACCGCCGGCATTACGGTGGCAGCCCGGCTCCGCCGTGCGAATAAACGGCTCGATATTGCCCTCATCGAGCCATCGGACAAGCACTTTTATCAACCACTCTGGACGCTGGTGGGTGGCGGTGTCTTCCCGAAGGAAGCCAGCATGCGGTCCGAGGCGCACTACATCCCTCCACGAGTCACCTGGATCCGAGATGCTGTCACTGAGTTCCATCCTGACACCAACGCTGTAATCACCCGTGATGGCCGGAACATCACTTACGATTGGCTTGTAGTGGCGGCTGGTATCCAGATCAACTGGGATCAAATCCCCGGATTGTCGGAGAGTATCGGCAAAGATGGTGTCTGCAGCATCTATTCTTACGACTATGTGGACCGTGTCTGGGAGAACATCCGTAACTTCTCCGGCGGTACGGCTCTTTTCACTCAACCCAGCGGTGCGATCAAATGCGGGGGTGCACCTCAGAAGATCATGTATCTTGCGGAGGATGCCTTCCGCCGCCAGGGGGTGCGTGATAAAACCAAGGTCATTTTCGCCACCGCCAGCCCACACATTTTTGCAGTGGAAAAATACCGCCTGGTTTTGGAACAGGTGGTTCAACGCAAACAGATCGACTGCCGCTTCCGTCATGATTTGCTCGAGATCCGGCCGCAATCCCAAGAGGCTCTCTTCAAACGTCTCGATAGTGGAGAAATCGTCACGATTCATTACGACCTGCT
>Ga0197142_1005181_pt1 | contig 10301 bp, 11 predicted proteins | sample GBS60_MetaG_FD_148614 | JGI IMG/M metagenome (GOLD analysis project Ga0197142, IMG submission 148614) | Sediment microbial communities from Great Boiling Springs, Gerlach, Nevada, United States - GBS 60_MetaG | ecosystem: Environmental > Aquatic > Thermal springs > Hot (42-90C) > Sediment...
GTTGGTGCGGGTCTGGCTTCCCTCGGCGCCGCCGGCGAGCCGGCCTCCCCTCCAGCCTCCTCTAAATCCTGGACAGGTTTCGTGACGGCCGCCCGCACCGGGGTCGCGGCGGGTTCGGGGTCTGCCACCGGGGGCTGGGTCGCGGCCGGGGCGGGCCCGGCCGCCGAGTTGCGGCCCACAATATAACCCATGGCGAAAAAGATCCCAAGCAACACGACTACAACGAAAAACACGCCGAGCAGTTGCTTGTTGCCCAGAACGAGTTCAAGCTCGCCGTCGCTCGTTTTTGGCATAGGGTTGCTTTCCTTAATCCTCAGGCAGCCTGCTGAGCTTGCCCTTCGGTACTCGTAGTTTTAGTACTCTCTGCTTGGTCGATCTCTCCCGTCGGGTTCGCCGACCCCTGTCGAGCGTAGCGGTCCAGGATCGAGCGGACGCCCGAGAAGATGTCGATGGGCACCGGGAAGATGACGGTCGTGTTCTTCTCCGAGCCGATCTCGATGAGCGTTTGCAGGTAGCGCAACTGAATGGCGGCGGGCTGGGTCTGGATCATCTGCGCCGCCAGCGTCAGCTTCTCGGCGGCTGTGTACTCACCCTCGGCGTGGATGATCTTGGCCCGCCGCTCCCGCTCGGCCTCCGCCTGGCGGGCGATGGCGCGGATCATCATGTCGGGCAGGTCGACCTGCTTGACTTCGACCATCGTCACTTTGACGCCCCAGGGGCCGGTGTGCTTGTCCAAGACCGACTGAAGCCGGACGTTGAGCTTCTCCCTCTGGCTCAGCAACTCGTCCAGCTCCACCTCGCCGAGCACGCTCCGCAGCGTGGTCTGGGCAAGCTGCGAGGTCGCGTAGAGGTAGTTTTGAACCTCGACGATCGCCTTGTTGGGATCGATGACCCGAAAGTAGATGACCGCATTCACCTTGACGGTCACGTTATCCTTGGTGACCAGGTCCTGCGGCGGCACCTCCATCGTCTCGATGCGCAAGGAGACGCGCACCATCCGATCAATCGGCGCAAAGACCAGAATGATGCCGGGGCCCTTGGGCTTGGGCAGCATCCGGCCGAGGCGGAAGATCACCCCGCGTTCGTACTCCCGCAGAATCTTGATCGACGAGAGCAGGTAAAGCACGACGATGACAAGCGCGATGGTGGGCACATCAGCCATGGGAACCTCCGGAATCTGACTCAACGGGTTCGACGCGAACGGTAAGGCCGTCGACGTCGGTGACGCGGACTCGGGCGCCGGCCGGGATCGGCTTGGAGGAAACGGCGTCCCAAAACTCGCCATGAACGAAGACGCGGCCTTCGGGCGCGATCGCCGAATGCGCAATGCCGCACTCGCCGATCATGCCCGCCGCACCGGTGGCCACTTTGCTCGAGCGGGCGCGGATGACCAGCGCGAGCAGAAACACGGTGATGAGGGCGAACGGGAGGGTGACGCCGAAGGCCGTGCTGAAGCGGATGCGGATCTCCGGCGGACCCTCGATGAGCAGCATGGCGCCGAGAATCATCGCCACCGCCCCGCCGACCCCCAGGATGCCGTGCGAGGCGAAGTTGGCCTCCAGGATGAACAGCGCCACGGCCAGAACGAGCAGCGCGACCCCAATCCAGTTGATCGGCAGCACCGAAAGAGCTGAGAGGCCGAGCAGCAGAAGGATGCCGCCGGCCACGCCCGGGACGATCAGACCCGGCGAGGAGAACTCGATGTAGACGCCGAGCGCGCCGAGCACCAGCAGGATGAAAGCGATGTTCGGATCGCTGATGGCCGACACCAGCCGCTCCCGGGTGTTCTTCCGGTACTCGACCACTTCGGGCATCACCAGGCGGAGCGTCTGCCGGGTGCCGTCGAATCGGGTGATTTCGCGGCCGTTGAGCTTCTCGAACAGTTCGCGTTCGTTGGCCGCCACGATCTCGATCAGGCGGTTCTCGAGCGCCTCCTTCTCGGTAAACGCCTTGGCTTCGAGCACCGCCTTTTCGGCGAGCTCGGCGTTGCGGGCGCGCTTTTGAACGATCGTGCGCAAAGCGGCCGCGGCGTCATTTTCCGCCTTCCGCCGCAGGACCGGGTCCATCTGTTCGCCGAGCAGAACCGGCGAGGCCGCGCCCGTGTTGGTGCCGGGCGCCATCGCGCCCACGTCAGCCGCCTGAAGGATGAAGAAGCCGGCCGAGGCGGCCCGGCCGCCGCTCGGCGTCACGTAGACCACGACGGGCACCGGGGAGGCGATGATCTTTTCGACGAGCTGGCGCGTCGCCTCCAGCAGGCCGCCGGGCGTATTCAGCCTGATGAGAAGCAGGGCGGCTCCCTGCTGCCGGGCCTGCTCGATGCTCTTGCCGACGATCTCGACCGTGATGGGATGAATGACGTTGTCGATGGTGACGGCGACCACCTTGGAGTCGGCACGGGCTCCGGCGGCCAAAAAGGCCGCGGCGAGAACCACTCGAAGAGAATGCAGCCGGGACATTCCCCACCCTCACTATACCACCGAAAGCGCGGGCGAGCCAGGCTTGGCCCAAAGCAGAATCGAGCCGTTTTGTTACCGCGGTAACCCCTCTGTTACCATGCTCTTGAACATGCGGCCCATCGTTCAAATCTCGCTCGATTTGACCGAGATCGGCGAGGCGATCCGGACCGCGGAGATGGCGTTGCGCGCCGGCGTGGACTGGCTGGAGGCGGGGACCCCGCTGCTGCTTGCCGAAGGGCTCCGCGCCGTGCGCGCCCTGCGGGAGCGCTTCCCCTCCGTTCCGATCGTCGCCGATTTGAAGACCATGGACGGAGGCTATCTGGAGACCGAGATGATGGCCAGGGCCGGGGCCAACCTTGTGGTGGTCATGGCCCGGGCTCATGAGGAGACGATCCGGGCGGTGGTGAAGGCCGGACGCGACTACGGCGTCCAGGTGATGGGCGACAACCTGGCCTCGGAGGACATGGTGGCGGCGGCTCGCCGGCTGGAGGAGCTCGGCTGCGACTACATTGTCCACCACATCGGTTACGACGAACGGCGCGGCCTGGCCGCGCGCGGCCTGCGGGCGCCCAGTCCGCTCGACAAGCTCCGGGAAGTGGTCGAGGCGGTGAGCATCCCGGTCCAGGCCGTCGGCGGCCTCTCGATCGAGCAGGCCGTGCGCACGCCGGAATACGGGGCGCCGCTCGTGGTCATCGGCGCTCCCCTGGCCATCGACTCCGAGGCCTTCCGCACGGCCTCGGGCGACGTCGAAGAGTCGCTGCGGCTCATCTGCGAAAAGGTTCACGCCTACGGCGACGTGCCGGTCAAAGGAGGCCGCTGATGCCGAAGCTTGCCGCCTTTCCCAAACTCTTTCTGGACCGGCTCTGCGTGGACGGCAGCATGACGGTTCGCGAATGGATTGAGGTGGGCGCTTCGCTTGCCGTCGACGGCCTGGAGTTTTACGCCGGCTTTCTGAATCTCGACTGCGCCGAGGCCCGGCGCATCGCCGCCGATCATGGGCTCGAAATCCCCATGCTGTGCTGCTCGCCGGATTTCACCCATCCGGATCCGCAGTTTCGCCGCCTCCAGGTGGAGCAGGAAAGGCGTTGGATCGACATGACGGCCGAGCTCGGCGGCCGCTACTGCCGCATCCTCTCAGGCCAGCGGCGCCCCGAGGTCTCCCGGGAAGAGGGCCTGCGCTATGCGGCCGAAGCGATCGAAGCCTGCCTGGAACATGCCGCCGGCGCCGGCGTCACGCTGGTGCTCGAGAACCATTACAAGGACAACTACTGGCAGTACCCGGAGTTCGCCCAGAAGATGGATGTCTTTTGCGAATTGGTGGACCGGATCCGCTCCCCGTGGTTCGGCGTGAACTACGATCCGAGCAATGCGCTGCTGGCGGGCGAGGACCCGCTGGAGTTGCTGCGCCGGGTAAAACACCGGGTGGTCACCATGCACGCCTCGGACCGGTATCTGGCCGAGGGCACGCTCGAGGATCTCCGGCGCGAAGAGGACAGCCTGGGCTACGCCCGGCGATTGCGGCATGGCGCGATCGGCGAGGGGCTCAACGACTACGACGCGATCTTCCGGGAGCTGGCCGGCGCCGGCTTTGACGGCTGGGTCAGCATCGAAGACGGGGTCGACGGCATCGAGCAGATGCACCGGAGCGTGCGCTTCCTGCGGGAGAAATTCGCGCGCTACTGGCCCTCAAATCGGTGACAGTATACTCAATCCCCCATTTCGACGCCCCGGGCGAACCCTATTTTTCCGTCGGAGGGCGATAGTACATCGCGATCGCCTCGATCTCCACCAGCAGATCGGGGCGGCAAAGCTTGGCCTCGATGCCCGTCGAAGCGGGGAACGGATCCAGGCCCTGCTCTTTGTAGAATCGCATCCGTTCCTCGTTGAACTCCTTGTAGTCCCGGTCGATGTCGCGCAGATAACAGGTGGTGCGGACGACGTCCTTCCAGGTGGCGCCCTCGGACTCGAGCAGTTTGGTGATGTTCAGGAACGTGCGCCGGCACTGCGCCCGAAAATCGCCGACGTGCGCCGTCTTGCCGTGCTCGTCGACGCTGGCGGTGCCCGAGATGAACAGGATCACCAGGCCGTTGAGGTCGATCCGGATGCCTCGCGAGAAGGCGCTGCCGTAACTGGGCGCTTCGTTGAGCACCTCCGGGGCGTGAATGGCACGCTTCTGGAGAGTCCCACCCTGAATCTTGTTCAGGAGCTCACCGAATGCCAGCATGAAATGCCTCGCCCATCGGCTATTGTCTCACAGCGCCGCCGGGGCGGCGCAAATCGGACTATCATACCTTTTCGTAGATAGTATACTTTCGCCCGCCAGGCCGCAGGGAAGCCTGCCGGCGAGGCCGTCAGTCCCGGCCGCCCTCCAGTCGGACGACGGCGTAAACGGCGACCGAGGGAAGCGAAAGTGCACCACCCGATTCCGAGCCGAGAGGGCTAACCAACATCAGCGTGATGTTCATCAGCGGCTGGCCGCCGAAAGAGGCCGTGCCCGGATCCGAGCTCACCTTGCCGGAGATCCGCGGATTCCGGAAGTCCACCGCCGTGGTGGGGGGATTGAAGCTAAAAGTCTTCCGCTCGTTCTGCCGGTCCCAGCGGATCTGGATCAGGTAGCGCTCGGCAGAGTGGAAGTTCTTCTACGCCGAGGCCTGGCTCCAATCCAGACACACGTGCAGCGAACCCTCCCGGTCCCAAACCCCTTTTCGGGTAGACGATCAGACGCCCGGCCTGAATCTCGCTTTCGAAGGCTCGGCGCAGGCACTCGACCTCGTCGGGACGACTTCGACGGCAACCACTCTCTCGGCTCCGGCCTTGAGGGCGGTCCGTGCAAATACCCCTACATCTGCGCCGCAATCCAGCACGATGTCTCCGGGCCTGACCCCGTAGCCCTCCTCGCCACAAACGCCAACCGCCCGCTCGGACAGCATGCTAGCAAGCCCCTATTCGCTACCGGCGGGACACCGGAGGAGGCTGCCCGGCGTCTCCCAGAGACTGAGTCCGGTCTTTTCGCGCCGCACAAGTCGTCGCGTGCCGCCCAGGCGCTGATGAGTACCGTAAATCCGCGACAGCCTGTCCGCAGCTTGCTCCACATCCTCCAAGGTGCAGCCGCAGGCTCTGCCCAAAAGAGGTAACGCCGAAACGCGCACCCACGACGGTTTGAGAACCCTCCACAGGATGAACGCGCAGCCGAGCACGATTCCCGACTGACAGGCGCGAATCAGCCGCCGCTCGGGTTTGGGTGACATGGCTACTCCCTCGGTTGCAAGTCGCCTCCCCGATCCTGCGCTATCCGAGGCATCGCTTCCAGGCACGTGCTCGAAGTCCGGTCACCGGCCTCCAGCCGCCGCACGCAGACCTCCCGGCCTTCTCGACAGGCATAGAGCTCGTACAGCGGCGCCTCTCGCGCCTGAACCACGTATTGCCCGGCCCGCATGCGGATCATCGTCTCGAGGTCGGCAATCACGAAAGGGTTCGGCGCGCGCGCGCGAACCCGGAACGCCCACGACTGTGGCTCGTAGTTCCCGTAGCTGTAGCAGCGTCCCAGGCAGGCGCGGTCGATCATGTGCTCCAGCGCGTCGAACCGGGACCGGCTCAGGCACAGGGCGCTGATCACCCGCTCGCCCGCCGGGACGCGGGCCACAACGGCATCGATGCGATCTTCTACGGCGTTCAGCGCGCGGTGATCGAGATAAAGCAGCGCGAAGAAACCGACGGCGACCGCCCAGAGAGCCGCCCGCTCCGCCGGACGCGACCGGTAGCGCGCCAGAACGCCGCACAGAACGACGCTCGACGCCAGCGACAGGCGCTCCGGCAGCAGCGACAGGGGCTGCCGATATCCGGGCAGCCAGACGCCGAACGGCGCTTGCACCACGGCGAGGACGGTGAGCAAATACCACGCGAGCAGCTCGTCCCGGTTCAGCCTCCGCAGGCCCTCTTGAACGAGAGCGAGCACGAGCAGTGCGAAGCACAAGCCGGCGGCGGCGGAAGCGAGTTTTAGGGAACGATCTCCGTAGACCCAGAGCTGGTCCGCACCCGCTCCGAGAAAAACGACCGACGGCCTGTCGACTGCCTCAAACCAGGCAAAGGCTGCCCGCCGAAGCGCCCAAAGCGCCGCCGTCGACGAGGCGAACAACAACAGGCGCCCTCCCGTTCCGAGGCGCTGCGCCGAGACCCGATAGGCTGCAAAGGCGGCGGCCCAGGCCACCGGAAGCGCATGAGCGGTGAATGCGAGCGCGCCCAGTGCGGCGGACGCGGCCAAGCGGCCCGCGCTCGGTTGGAACGTCAAAGCCAGCGCCCACAAGCAGAGGCCGAGCGAAAGGTAGAAATTGCACAGGCCGACATGAAAGACCAGGCCGTAGGCGAGCGCCCAAACCAGGGGGGCAAGCCACCACCTCCATTGCCCGGAACTGGCACGCACAAAGGCGAACACTCCCCAGAAGAAGACGAGGACGAGGAGCGAGGCGGCGATCCGCTGCGCCGCCTCTACCCCGGCGGCGCGGAGCAGTCTCTCCAGAAGCAGATCGAACAGAATGTTCGTCCACTGGCCGACCAGTTCTAAGCCCGGGGCGCGACCTTCCTTGATCTCGATAGCCAGCCAGGCGTTATAGAGATGACTCGAGAAGTCTCCCGCCTGGATGCGCCGCTGCCAGAAGCAGGGAACCAGCGCCAGGACGGTCAGACCGGCCCCCACAATGCAGTTGCGTCGGCGCAATCCCCGCCCCGATTCGGCATCCCGCATGGTGCCGGCGCTCGCTCTCATAACCGGACTCCTCAGCCTCCGAGGCGCTCGAACGGCTGCGGCCGGTAAGGCTGGATGCGAGGCACCTCCTCCGGCGTCACGAGCCAAATCCTCCGCCCGTGGAAATATCGGATCAGCTTCGCGTCGGCCTCGCCACCCATCTCGCGGGCCCAAACCACTGCCGCATTGTCGATGTCCGCCTCGTTGTACACCCACTCGTCCATCCAATGGTGGCTCTTTCCATACCGAACGATGGCGAGATGCCGCCCGCCCATGGTCCGGAGGTAACGATCAACCTCCGCCCGCGCCAGGTTCCCCGGGGGAGGCCGCCACGATGAGATATAGCGATTGAACCCATCGGCCCAACCCGGCGGCGGCCCGAGCGCCGATCTCCCGCATGCCGCGAGCAGCCATCCCAGCAGTAAAATCGCAGGCCAGGCAGCCTGCGCGCGTTTTCGGCTCCGGGCGATCAGAGTTCCCCGCACGCCGAGCATCACTAGCGCCAGTGCCGCCGGAGCGACGGGCGCGATGTAGTGCGGATAGCGGCTTTGCTCCACCGCAACAGCGGCGGCAGCAAGGCACAAAACGGCAACCAACAGGCGCCGACGCCCGCCGGCCTGCCTCAGTCCCGCTATGAGAAACACGCTCATGATGGGGCCGAAATAGAAAGACCACAGGCGCACGGCGTCCGCGGCCAGGCGAAAAGGGTGCTTCCAAAAGTTCAGAAGTTGCTCGTGTTCGTCGAGCTCCCAGGCGTAGTACCGCTGAAGCGGCACGTGGCGATGACTCACCTCGATCGGCTTAAAAATCGGCAGAGTCAGCGGCCAACCGTAGGTCCGCTGGTTCACCTGGTAAGGAAGCTCAAATGGGCTGCCAGTCACTCTCCAGCAGTAATACCCAGTGAAGGCGGCGCCCGCCGCCAGCACCGCGAAAAGGGTGAGGAGGCCAGCAACCAGGCTCGGGGAGAGGCCCTCGGTGCGGACTCGTTTCAGCCGGATAAACAGGCTCCACACCACAGGGAGGCCGATCACCAATCCCTCGAAGGGGCGCGTATTGAACACCAGCACGGCTCCGGCTCCGAGCCAGAAGGCGGCAACCGGCCCGGGATTTCGCTGGAATCGCGGCAGGGCCCCGAGCAACAAGGCTCCTCCCAGCGCCGGAACGGCTCCGCCCCAATAGCTGTTGCCCCAATAGCCTCGGAACCCGAACCGGAGAGCGCCGAGCAGGGCGCCGAGTATTGCCCACTTTGCCGGCATCCACGCCCGCAGCATCCACGCGAAGGCCGCCGACATCAAAGCTACACTCAGAAGCACTCCGCCCCATGGGTGGCCCGTTAGAAGGCGTCCCGCCGCCAGGAAGATCGCTTGGCCGGGCAGATACATGGAGTTGTAGCTCGGCTGGTGAATGACGTGAATGGTTTCAAAGTGCGGCCACATCGGGTGGGTCGGGTTGGTGAGCCGACCTCGGACGAGCGTGTCCGCGAGCAGCAGATGGCTGAACTCGTCAGTAATGGCGGGAACTGGTGGGCCCCAAACCGGCAGCAGGGCCACTCGTAACACAACAACACTCGCGCCGGCTAGAATCAGCGCGACCGCCCTGCGGCGGCCCACCAGCTCGGCCCACTTTGTGACGGCTTCGAGGGCCTTCGCTGTTTTCGCCGGTGCCAGGCGCGCCACCCCTGCGGCCAGAGCGGCGCCGAGAAGCTCGATCCAATTGGCGTCCACCCCAAAGACAAGGATTGCGACGCCGAGCAGGAAGGCTGCGCCCTCGATCATCCCCGGCGCCCGTCCTCGGCTGGGACGGCTTCGCCCAAGCCCAAGCTCCCGACCCCGGGCCCAGGCCGCCGCAGCACTGCGCTCGAAAGACGAACCGACATACCGCGGTGAGGCGGCGCGTCAACCCCACCGGCGCGAGCCCTACTTGAACCCCTTCGTGTTCCGGCTGCGCCAGCGCATGATGTCAACCGGAATTTCCATTCAGGGATTCCGTACAAAGCGAGTGTATATCACTCCCCTTTAGTTGTCAAACCTCACACCAATTTCTGCGCGCTTGCAGGTTCGGCGTAGGGCTGAATGGGGTGCTCTTGCCGCCTTGCGGCAGCTCGATCACCGAAAATTAGCGTCCGAAGGGAGCCTGCAGAAACACCTGACCCTCTGCCGCGCCTTTGAATCCAGTTTGCTCCGCTCTGACCCCGGCTATCCGGCTGGCGCCGGCAACGCTTCCATCCGCCGGACCATGGCCCCGAAAAGCCGCCGCCTCAGGTCACCCTCGGCCGGCAACAGCCAATTGTAGCGCGTATGCCTGATGAGCCCACCGCCGGTCTTGACCAGCCGTGGTTGCAGGCTGGTCAGCGACCACTTGCCCCCCGCGCAGCGGCAGCACCGGACGCCGCTACAGGTTCCCCAGGTTGTAGGCGATCACGCTGAGGTACAGGCGCACTTCATTGGCGCGGGACCGATGGCAGTTCAAGCTCGTCATCTTCACCGCCTGCTTGCCTTCCTTGATCCACTGCTCGACCGCGCCGCGCTTGTGCTCGTAAAGGTTCGGCTTGGCAAAGGCGGCGTACGCACGGAACACCACCTCCTTACCCTGCTGCCCGTGCCGATCGATCTCGGGACAATAGCAGTTCCTTCCAACCCTCGGCGCTGTGCACGTTGCCGGACCACAACCTGGCCGCCAGACCGTCCCCCTTTCGGTTGAACAGCAGCGGCGGACGGCAGCAGGTGGACTCGAAGTGACCGTTGTAAGCGCTCTCCTCCGGCTGGCCGTGGAGCGGAATCTCGGTTGAGTCCACCTCGAGCACGACCCCCTGCCCTCAGGCGAGGGCTTCTGCTTTGCCGATCAGCTCCCGGTTGATCCGCGCCAGGCCCACAAGGTTCTGCTCATCGGCCAGCATCTCGGTCTCGAAGGAATCCGACCAGAAAGCAAGCGCCGCACCGCGCTCGGGAGACTCTCTCGCAGCCGATTAGCCGGAAGGTCCGATCTTGGCGAAGGAAAGCTGAAACGGCTGATTCTGGTTCTCACCCCTTGGGTTTGGCCCCCTAAAGGGAGTTGATCACGCTGGAGCCCGTATGAAGAGAGTCGTTGCAGGATATACCAAAGTC
>Ga0197142_1005182_pt1 | contig 10296 bp, 6 predicted proteins | sample GBS60_MetaG_FD_148614 | JGI IMG/M metagenome (GOLD analysis project Ga0197142, IMG submission 148614) | Sediment microbial communities from Great Boiling Springs, Gerlach, Nevada, United States - GBS 60_MetaG | ecosystem: Environmental > Aquatic > Thermal springs > Hot (42-90C) > Sediment...
TGGTGGTTGTTGCCACCCTCATCCCCTTGAGCCTAGCCTGTGGGATGGTGTGGGAATATCTCCCCGAATGGCGGAGGTTTTATATGACGTATGCCATCGTCGGCCTCGTGGCGATTGTCTTGACCCGCTTTACCAAAACACCCCGAAAGATTGCTATTCCGATTCTTGCCCTGGTGCATGGTGTAGCCGGGCTGACGATCTTTCTACTGCCATTAGGCATGGTAGCTACCCAGCGCAGCGGGGTCGGATTCGTGTTGGTCAGCCTTGGGGGAGCGTTGATTGGACTGATGGGAGTAATTCTCTCCTTCTTGCGCATGGGTTCAAAAGTTTTCAGTCAGGAAAAACTCTTAAGGGCTTTTCCCCTCCTCTTTCTGGTGATCACCGTGGCGTACGTATTGGGCTTCAATTGGCGTTAAATAGGGGAGCGTTTTTGGAGCAGGCATGCACAAAGGCTCACCGAGTGTTTAGAAGTGTTTATTCCTTGAGTAGAGAAAGGAGTTCATCATGAGTTCACCTTCTGGGTGGTTAAAAGTCTTGCGGTTCCTAGCAATCGTGCTGATGGGGATCACTGCCTTCCTAACCCTTGCGAGTGGCGCAGGCACGGTGTGCGTCGCATTGGCTGCCGAACGTTGGGAATCAATGGCATCCATAGCTCCCTTTAAGTGGCTGTATTTGCTCTTCGTCATACTAACCTTGGCGATTGGGGTGATGGGCGTACGTGCGACTGTAATGCTGGTTCGCGGTCGAAAAGGAGTAATGCGCTTTACCATCTCAACTTTGATTGCCGGCATAGTGGTGGGTGGGATTCATATCCTCGTCTCTCGGGCACTACGTGGCAATTCGATGCCAACCGATCCGGTAGTATATCTTACGATATTAACGTTGCTGCTCTTTCTGATCCTGCGCACGCCCGCGGTGCGCCAGAAGGTTGATTTTGAGCAACCTCAGTCAGGCTCTCCGACAAATACTTTGGCAGCAGCCATTACGCTCTCTGCCTGTGGCATCCTTGCGCTAACTATTCCGCTTTGGGCAGGAGCGTCACACACCTTTGAAGCAGGAGGCATTAACTGGGCAAATGCCTGGGCAACCTTGATGAATGCTCTGGGCGCTTTGCTTTGTCTGGGCAGTTTTGCAACCCTTCTGGAAGGAAAATTAAGTTTGCAGCAACGCTTGCTCAGCATTTGGCGGAAAAGGCGGGAAATTTTCCCCCAAACGTTCAATCGACCTCCAAATCCCGCTTCTGGCGCAGGGCTTTAATCTGACTCCGGCGTCGCTTGGCCTCCAACCGTGCCTGGCGGGCGGCCGGCGTGGGTTGGGTAGGGCGACGCGGTCTGGGTTTTTGGACCGCCTTTTGAAGCAGAAAGATCAAGCGTTGCAGCGCTTCCTGTCGGTTTTGTTCCTGCGTGCGGTAGCGTTGAGCCTGGATGACCAGCTCCCCATTGGCATTGATACGTTTGCCGGCCAGGTGCTGTAAGCGTTCTTTTATCTCTGGTGGGATTCTTTCGTTTTGAAGCACATTAAAGCGTAGCTGAACGGCAGTGGATACTTTATTGACATTTTGCCCACCTGGACCGCTGGCGCGCACAAAGTCCCATTGCAGGTCTTTTTCTTCAATCGAGAGATGAGGAGCAATCCAAATCATTGCGGCAAGTGTACCATCGATTCTGTTTGCATTTATTATCTTCACAGCATCAATTCTGAGCAACACAAGGTGTTTTGGCAAGTATATTAAAGTGAATGATGACAAGAGAGTAGCAAAAAGCACTCAAGCTGCCTGCCATCAAGACCCTTGAGCAGGGATTAACCGCGAATAAACGCCAATGGACGCAAATTTTCGCGTTCATTGGCGTCCATTCGCGGATTCCCTCATTCGTATTCATTCGCGTCCAATCGCGGATTCCCTCATTCGTGTTCATTCGCGTCCATTCGTGGATTCCCTCATTCGTGTTCATTCGCGTCCAATCGCGGATTCCCTCATTCGTGTTCATTCGCGTCCATTCGTGGATTCCCTCATTCGTGTTCATTCGCGTCCATTCGTGGATTCCCTTATTCGTGTTCATTCGCGTCTATTCGCGGATAACTTATAAATCTGCTTTTTGAAACGAATGATTATCCGTTTTCAGACAACTTCAGCAGATATCCCCTTACTAATTTGTAAAGACATGAATCGGGGTATTTTGTTGTATACTGTTTATAGTGAAAATAACAAATTTACCCAGCCTGCTACCCAATGCCTGAGACCGAATTCCTTGTTAAGCCAAAAACCACCCGCGGAGGCTGTCTATAGACCAAGACATTCTTTTCCATGCCATCTTCGAAAGCGCCCAGGATGCCATCTTTATCAAGGATGCCTCCCTGCGCTATATCCAGGTCAATCCTGCCATGCAACACCTCCTGGGTCTGTCAAAGACAGAAATTCTGGGAAAAAGTGACGCAGATCTCTTTGGCGAAGCCGCCGCGCAAACCATGCGACAAGCCGATCTACAGGTTTTAAGGGGCAAGACCTTCAGAGGCGAGGACTGCATTGAGGTGCAGGGACAACTGCATGTGTTCAGTGTGGTTAAAACCCCCTTGTGCGACCCTCAGGGCAGAATTAGCGGTATATGCGGCATCGCCCGTGACATCACCGCTCAAAAGCGGGCGGAGATCGCCTTGCAAGAAAGCGAAGCCCACTTTCGAGAACTGTTTGAAAACGCCTCTGATCTGATCCAATCGGTGGATACCGAAGGACGCTTTCTTTACGTGAATCGAGCCTGGCAAGAGGCGCTGGGCTATTCGGCGGAAGAAGTCAAACAGCTAAACCTTATCGACATTCTCGCTCCTGAATGCCGCGAGCATTGCCTGGGGTTATTTCAGCGCATCTTGCAGGGCGAGCGGATAGCTTTCGTCAATGCCACCTTTCTCACCAAAGACAAACGCCGTGTCGATGTAGAAGGCTCGATTAGCAATCGCCTGGTTGAAGGCAAGGTCGTTGCCACTGTGGGCATCTACCGCGACCTGCGCCAGCGCGAAGAGATCGAACGAGCGCTGCGCGCCAGCGAAGCCCGCTACCGCAACATCTTTGAAACTGCGGCGGTCTCCATTTGGGAGGAAGACTTCTCAGCCGTCAAGGCAGCCATTGAAGAGCTTCGTCAACAAGGCGTCACCGATTTTGAACGCTATCTGGACGAACATCCCCAATTCCTGCATCTGGCGGCTCAAAATATCCGCGTGCGGGATGTCAATAGCACCACGGTGCGGATGTTCGGCGCCCAGAACAAAGACCAGTTGCTGGATAACCTTGCCAAAATCCTCCCCGCAGATTCCTTGAGTGTCCTGAAAGAGGAAATTCTGGCAATCGCGGCCGGCAAGACCTATTTTGTCAGCGAAACGGTAAACTGTACCTTGCAAGGCAAGCGCATCGATGTACTGGTGAGCATTACCTTTCCTCCTCCCGAGAACATAGAAGCTTTTCACAGTGTGCTGGTTACCCTGATGGATATCACTGCCCGCAAGCAGGTAGAGCGCGAGGTAGAAAAACAACGCAGCTTATTCCAGCAGTTATTCGAAAACACTCCGGTTGCCATTGCAATGCTGGATACGCAAGACCGCCTGGTGCGGGTGAACCGGGCTTTTGAGAGTCTGTTCGGTTATACCCAGGAAGAAGTGGCCGGTCATTACATCAATGACCTGATCATTCCTCCCGAGCGGGTCGAGGAAGCCAGTGGGCTTTCTCTGGCCGTCTTTTCAGGCGCAACCATTGATAAAGAAACTGTGCGCAGGCGGAAAGATCACAGCCTGGTGCCCGTTCAGGTATACGCAGCTCCAATCCAGGTGAGTAATGAAATTGTCGGTGGTTATGCCATGTATCTCGATCTGAGCGACCGCAAACAAAAAGAGCAAAAGCTGGAATATCTCAGCAGCCACGATGTGTTGACCGGCCTCTATAATCGGGCTTACTTTGAAGAGGCCCTCGCCCGCCTTGAGGAAAAGAGCACCCTTCCTATCAGCATCCTGGTTGCCGATGTGGATGGCTTGAAGCGCATAAACGACGAATTCGGGCACAGCGCTGGTGACGATTTGCTGCGCAGCGCGGCCGAAATCCTGCGCGCCTCCTTCCGCGCTCAGGATGTGGTGGCGCGGATTGGCGGCGATGAGTTTGCCGTGCTATTACCCGGTGCAGATGAGCAAGTTGCCGAGCAACTCTCGCGGCGGATTGCCTCAAACCTCAAACGCTATAATCTGTCTCACCCGCAAATGCCGGTTCATCTGTCCTATGGCATTGCCACAGCCACGCAACCACTCTCGCTGGTTCAGCTTTTCAGCCAGGCCGATCACAAGATGTATGAACACAGAGCGCGCAAACGCTCCCGAAAGCGAACTCGAACGGTTAACGATGGATAGAGAAAGCTTTCTCCAAGCAATCTTCCGAGCTGCCCCCCTTGGCATTGGAGTGGTTATCGAGCGCGTCTTAGAAGCCCTTATTTTTTTGCCGTCGTGGACGTCTGGGATACCCTGCGCTCGGATCGCCCGTATCGACAGGCATGGCAGAGAGAGCAAGTGCTGGAGTATTTGGGCGCACAGGCCGGCAAGCAGTTCGACCCTACCGTCGTGGCTGCTTTTTTGGAGCAAGTGGAGCAATTCGAGCAAATCCTTTGAATATTATTTGACTTAGACAGGGATTAAGACCTCAGCTTGACCAGCAACTGGCGCAGATAGGCAACGCCGTTGCGCTTCTCCTGTTCGCCAGGCAGCCAGACCAGCAACACCAGGATGATCACACTACACAGGGCTAAGCGCAGGAAAAGAGAGGGGACAAACTGGGCAATCAGATAGCCCAAGCCCGTCAGAGGAATCCCTTTGAGAAACATCTGCAAATTATCCTGACGCAGTCGAAAGCCGTTGACCCGGCTTTGGACGGTGAAATCAAAAGCCAAAAAGATGAGATTGATCAAGAAATAACCGCCAATCACCGCCCCGATCCCCCAGCGGTTGAGGAAAAAAACCGAAAAAGCCGTCCAGAAAATCCAATAGGTAACTCCCTCAAAAAAATAATTGCGCATCTTTTCCAGCGGCACCATAGAAATCAAGATATTCATGCGCACAAAGAAGATCACATCGCCCATCAATTGCCAGATAAATAGCGGTGCCACCGAAAGGAATGCCGAACTGAACAGCAAAGGAATCCAAATCTCGCGCCCAGCCAGCAAAGCAATGGTGAACGGCACCAGGGTCAGCCAGCCGAGGCGCAGGCTGTTGTTCTGAATGCGGACGACCTCAGCAACATTATCCTTCAGGGAGGAGAGTTTGGGAATGCCATAGCCCCAAATGGCGGTGTTGACAAACCCCATATAGGCATAAGAAACTGCATAAGCAGCCTGGTAGAGGCCGTTGGCTTCGGCGCCAAGCTGACGAACGATCTGGCTGCGGATGGTGAGGTACAGCAGCGTGCCCAGCAGATTCATGACCGTTAGCGGGCCGGCAAAATCTAACAGCGAACGCAAGATTTGCCACTGGGGTTTCGCTTTCCAAAAGCGAATTTGATGGCGCCGCGCAGTCGAGCGCACCAGCAGCCAAAACGAAAAGAGAAAACTGATCACCTGCGAGAGAAGCAACGAGAGAACCGCCCCCCACACTTCCCAAAGCAAGATGCAAATCACCATGATCAGCAGATTAACCCCATTGCCCACAATCGCAACCAGGGAGGATTCGCGCCATTGCATCAAACCGCGGAAGATGATCAGCATTTCCTGATAGAACAGCCAGGCGTAGGCAGTTAAGCCGACAATGACGATATAGGACCAATAAGCCGAGCTGTTAAACGCAAAGCGGGCAAGCGGTTCGGCAAAAACAGCCGAGAGGATCACAAACAACAAGCCCAGCAAGCCATATGCCAGCAGGACGGTGAGAATGGTCTGATTCAAGCCCTCATAGTCTTCCCGAGCGCGGGTCTCGGCGATCATCTTGGTCAAACTGCCGCCCAGACCAAGGATGTAAAACCCTTGCAAAAGAGTAAAAAAGGCATTTGCCTGCGAAAAAATGCCCACGCCAAACGGGCCCAAAGTGGCAGCCAGGATCTTGGCGCGCAGCAAGCCCAAAAACACGGCCGAGCCATGTTGCAAGCCGAAAAATCCGTAGGCTTCTAAGAGATCAAGCATCAAGAACTCAAAAACTTCCCGCAGGTTCCGGCCGGGTCACCTGCGGGAAACGATTGAAAAGTATGGTATTGCAAGAAAAGAACAAAAATCAAGTCGTTCCAGAGAGAAATACCAGACTAAGCGGTCGCAACGGATCGGAGCTTGCCTAAGCCGCGCAGGACGCGCTCCGGGATCAAGGGAAATTCATAAAACCAGACTCCGCTTGCGTCGCGCACGGCTGCGATCACGGCTGGCGTCAACGGTAGGAAGGGCATCTCCGCCATTCCTCGCGCTCCGTAAGGCCCGATCGGATCGGGGTATTCTAAAATCAGCGAGTCCACTCGATCGGGAATATCCAACACCGAAGGGATCAGGTAGGTAGAGAGATGTTGCGTCTGGACATAGCCGTCCTTTTGGATAAAGTTCTCCAGAACAGCATAGCCAGCCGCTTGCACCACCGCGCCTTCAATTTGACCCTGCACCTGCAGGGGATTGACTGCTTTGCCGACATCGTCAGCGGAAATCACCCGCAACAGGCGCACATGCCCGGTTTCGGTGTCAATTTCAACCTCAGCCGCCTGAGCGACATAGCCGTAGGCAAAATTGGGTTCACATTTGCCGGTTTCAGGGTCGAAAGGGGTTGTTGCCGGTGGACGATATTTGTACTTGACGATCACCGGTCGTTCTTCAGCGCGCCACTTTTCCAGAGCAGCTTCACAGGCGCCTTTGATGGCATTGCCGGCCATGAAGGTCATCCGCGAAGCCGAAGCCGAGCCGGAGTTATCGGTCACGGCCGTATCCGAAACCACCATGCGCACTCGCTCTATCGGAATGCCCAACGTTTCAGCGGCGATCTGGGCCATGACGGTATGCGCTCCCTGGCCGACATCGGCGCCGGCGTGATGGACAATCGCCCGTTCGATCTCTGCATCGCCATACAGCTCAACAGTTGCCCAGGAGTGTTCAGGAGCACCAAAGGAAAAGCCCACATTCTTAAAGGCGCAGGCAAAACCGAGGCCGCGCAGCAGATGCGGCGCCGGATTAGCCGGCTTGGGTGGGCGCTTCCAGCCGTCTTCGGTCTGTTGCCACCCGGCTGCTCTGGCGCACTGCTCAATCACCTGGGCAATGCTCACCCCTTTGGGCAAGGGAGTCCCAACAGAGAGCAATGAGCCTTCACGCAAGACGTTGCGCAGGCGGATTTCAACCGGGTCCATGCCTAAGGCCTCGGCCAAGCGGTTCATTTGCGTTTCGGCAGCATACGCCGCCTGGGGACCGCCAAAACCCCGAAAGGCGCCGTTGGGGATATTGTTGGTGTAAACTGCATAGGAATCGACCTTCACATTCTCGATCTCATACGGCCCGGTGCACATGAGCGTTGCGTTGCCCAAGACTTTCGTGGAAGTGTAGGCATACGCGCCGCCATCGGCAATCACCTGCACTTCGGCAGCGATGACCTTGCCTTCTCTGGTCGCTCCCCACTTGGCGCGAAAGAGATAGGGATGCCGTTTATGGTGACCGATGATCGATTCTTCGCGGCTCCAGATAATCTTGACCGGGCGATCGATGCCGCGCTCGTGCAAGCGCATGGCGGCCAACGCAAGCACAATCTGGATTGACATATCCTCTCGCCCGCCAAATGCGCCGCCGATGGCAGGATAAATCACGCGCACTTTTTCGAGGGGCAGGTTCAAGGCATGGGCAATTTGCTCCTGGTCTTCATGCGTCCATTGCCCGGCAACCTGGATGGTCACCCGCCCTTCCTCATCGATATAGCCTAAACCGGCTTCCGGTTGCAGGTAGGCGTGTTCCTGGGCAGGGGTGCGATATTCCCCCTCCACGATCACATCACATCGCTTGAAGGCTTCCTCGACATCCCCCTTGCGGATGCGATAATGGCAAAAGACATTCGAGCCGCGGTCAGGATGCAGCAGCGGCGCGCCCTCCTGCATTGCCGCCTCCATATCGGTAACCACCGGCAGGTCTTCGTAGTCAACTTCGATTAAGTCTCTAGCTTTGGCGGCAATCTCTTCGGTTTCAGCGATCACCAGCGCAACCTGATCACCGATGAAGCGCACGCGGTCTGCATACGGCTTGTTGGAACCAGGTCCGCACAGCACCGGTTGATCGGGCATAATCAACCCATATTCATTGTTGGGTACATCCTTGGCGGTGAAAACCGCGATCACCCCTTCCAGTGCCTCAGCCTTGCTCGTGTCGATGCGGCGGATAATAGCGTGAGGGCGCTGGGCAAAAAGGATTTTCATGTAAGCCTGATTGGGCAGATTGATATCGCCTGGGAAAAGCGTTTGACCGGTCACTTTTCCAACTGCATCTAACCGTTGTACCGATTGACCAACCCATTCCATCGTTCGCTCCTTTGTTTTCAATCTCAACCGGCGGGATAGAACGGCTTCTATCCCGCCCCCGCGCACGGAGAGACTCCGTAGTCGTTTCCAGGGTCGATTATACCAAGATATTTTCAGAAAAGGAGAAGGGCTGGGGGTGAGGGTACTCCCCTCTCCCCTCGTGGGAGAGGGGCTGGGGGTGAGGGCGTCCCTCCCTTGCCCTGTTCCATCACCCCAGAAAAGACCAGCCCTGCTAACATCAAATGCCCTAAACTACGCCATTTGTTCACCCCCCTATCGAGTACAATAAAATTATGAAAGACGATGCCCGTCTCTATGACCTGTGGCGGAGCATCTATGGCGAAGGCCACGCGGATGCCTTCCAGACCTTGCTTGCCATCCTGAAGGCTTACCGCGGCAAGATCACCCCCCCATCCCGCACCGACCTCGATCAACGGGATGTTTTCCTGATCACCTATCCCGATCAGGTTCAACAAGCCGATCAGCCGCCCCTGCTGACCCTTAGCCGCTTTTGTCACCGCCATTTGACAGAACTGGTTACCGTGATTCACCTGCTGCCGTTCTACCCCTGGTCTTCCGATGACGGCTTTTCGGTGATCGACTATCGCCAGGTGGACTCCCGCTACGGCAATTGGACACACCTGCAGGAGTTTCGCCACCGCTTTCGCCTGATGTTCGACGCCGTGATCAACCACATCTCCGCTCAAAGCCCCTGGTTTCAGGCTTTCTTACAGGGAGAGGAGCGCTACCAACAGGACTTCATCACGATTGATCAGGATGTTGACCTCTCTCAGGTCTTCCGTCCTCGCACCACTCCCCTGCTCACTCCCTTTTACACCGCCCAGGGAGAGAAGCGTGTCTGGACAACGTTCAGCGCCGACCAGGTGGACTTAAATTACCGTAACCCCCGCGTTCTGCTGGAAATGGTTGACCTGTTACTCTTTTACGCCCAACAAGGGGCATCTTTTATCCGCCTGGATGCAATTGCCTTTTTGTGGAAGGAAATCGGCACGAGCTGCCTGCATCTGCCCCAAACGCATCGCATCGTTCAGCTCTGGCGCGCCGTCTTTGAATCCGTTGCTCCGCATGTGCGCCTGATCACCGAAACCAATGTGCCTCATGCCGAAAATCTATCGTATTTTGGAGATGGGACAAACGAAGCCCATCTGGTGTACAACTTTGCTTTACCGCCGCTGGTGTTACACACCCTGCGCAGCAAGGACGGAAGCGTGTTCTCCAACTGGGTTGCAACTTTAGAGCTGCCTTCTGACCAGGTGACGTTTCTGAATTTCTTAGCCTCTCACGATGGCATTGGAGTCGGACCCGTGCGGGGAATTCTGAGCGAGGAAGAGATCGCTACCCTGGTGAGCGGCACCTTAGAGCGCGGCGGCCTGGTCTCCTATAAGACCAACGCAGATGGCTCTGCCAGCCCTTACGAGCTGAACATCAATTATTTCGATGCGCTGAGCGACCCGCGCGGAGAGGAAGCGGTGGAGCTACATCTGCGCCGCTTTGTCGCCGCCCATGCTCTGATGCTGAGCTTGCCCGGCGTGCCGGCCTTTTACTTCCATAGCCTGTTTGGCTCACGCGGCTGGAAAGAGGGTGTGCAGCAAACCGGACAGAACCGCACCATCAACCGCCAGAAGTTGAATCGGGACGAACTGGAAAGACAGTTAGCCGATCCAACCTCGCAGCGCGCCAGGGTTTTTAGCAGCCTGAAACAACTCATCCGGGCGCGATCTGCCCACCCGGCTTTCACCCCCTTTGGGGCAATCTGGAATGTGGTAGAATGTCCTTCAACCATCTTTGCTTTG
>Ga0197142_1005183_pt1 | contig 10296 bp, 9 predicted proteins | sample GBS60_MetaG_FD_148614 | JGI IMG/M metagenome (GOLD analysis project Ga0197142, IMG submission 148614) | Sediment microbial communities from Great Boiling Springs, Gerlach, Nevada, United States - GBS 60_MetaG | ecosystem: Environmental > Aquatic > Thermal springs > Hot (42-90C) > Sediment...
TGCCGGAGAAACCCAAGCCGGTGCGGCCGGCGGAGACGCCCCCGGTCAGGCCTGCCCCCAAACCGGCGGAGGCCGCGGAACCGACCCGGCCGAAACCGGTGCCGGAAAAACCGGCTCCGGCCCCCAAGCCCCCGGCAGAGGAGCGGCCTGCGCCTCCGGCCCCCGAGCCCCCGGCGGAGCCGCCCAAGAAGATCCGCATCATGTGAACCCGGGAAGGGAAAGGGAACCTTACCCCTTTGCCCTCCCCGGGACCGCGGCAGCGCCCCAGCTGAGGCCGGCCATGCCTGAGACGCCCTCCCTGTTCGCTCCGGAACCGCCCCTGGCGGCCCGCATGCGCCCCCGGACCCTGGCCGAGTTCGTGGGTCAGGAGCACCTGGTGGGGGAAGGGAAGATCCTTTGGCGGGTCATGCGGGCCCGGCGCCTCTTCTCCTCCATGATCTTCTGGGGGCCGCCCGGCACCGGCAAGACCACCCTGGCCCGCCTCCTGGCCAGGGAACTGGACTGCGAATTTTTCGCCTTGAGTGCGGTGATGAGCGGGGTGGCGGATCTGCGCCGCCTGGTGGAGCAGGCCCGGCGTCTTAGGGATCGGGGCCGCCGGGTGGTGGTCCTCATCGACGAGATCCACCGCTTCAACAAGGCCCAGCAGGACGCCCTCCTGCCCCACCTGGAGGAGGGCCTCCTCACCCTCATGGGGGCCACCACCGAGAATCCCTTCTTCGAGGTCATCGGCCCTCTCCTCTCCCGCTCCCGGGTCTTTGTCCTCACCCCCCTGACCCCGGAGCAGCTGGTGGTAATTCTGAAGCGGGCCCTGGCGGACAAGGAGCGGGGTCTGGGGCAGGTGCCGGTGGAGGCCTCCGATGAGGCCCTGGAGCTGCTGGCGGCCCGCTCCGGAGGGGATGCCCGCCGGGCCCTGAACACCCTGGAGCTGGCGGTGCTCGGCACCCCGCCGGACCCCGATGGCCGGGTGCGTCTGACGCCGGAGATCATCCGGGAGTGTCTCCCCCGGCGGGAGCTCATCTACGACAAGGAGGGGGACGCCCACTATGACACGGTGAGTGCCTTCATCAAGAGCGTCCGGGGCTCGGATGTGGATGCCGCCCTCTATTGGCTGGCGCGGATGCTGAGGGCGGGGGAGGATCCCCGCTTCATCCTGCGCCGGCTCTTCATCCTGGCCTCCGAGGACATCGGCCTGGCGGATCCCCAGGCCCTGGTGCAGGTGGCCGCGGCCTCCCGGGCCCTGGAGTGGGTGGGCCTGCCGGAGGCCGAATACCACTTGGCCCAGGCCACCATCTACCTGGCCCTGGCCCCCAAGAGCAATTCCACCCAGGCCTACTTCCGGGCCCAGGCCGCCCTGGAGGAGACCGGCGCGGTGGAGGTGCCCCTGCACCTCATGGATGCCTCCCGGGACGGCGCCGCTTTGGGGCACGGCCGGGATTATCTCTATCCCCACGATTTCCCCGGCCACTGGGTGAAGCAGGACTACCTCCCTGAGGCCCTCAGGGGGCGGCGCTTCTACGAACCGGGGGAGGAAGGGGTGGAGAGGGAGCTGGCCGCCCACTGGCGGGCCCGCCGAGGGGAGACCCCGGAAGGGAAGGGGTAAGGGGTCTGCCAACATGCCTCCGGGCCTTGCCGGGCCCCCGGGTCAGGGACTTTTGCCGGCACCTCTGGACAAAGGCCTTCAAAAAGATTAAATTATAATAGCATCGCGGTCGATTAGGCTAGGGGGAGCGCCGCTTCGGAAGGGGGTGTTCCGAATGGCGCGGATCCTGTTTGTGGACGGTGAGCCCCACATCCGCCGGCTTTGCTGGGAGGAGCTGGTGGAGGAGGGCTATGAGGTGGAGGTGGCCGGCACCGGCCAGGAGGGGGTCAGGCTGGTGGAGGCCTTCCATCCGGATGTGGTCATCCTGGAGGCGCGGCTCCCGGACACCTCCGGCCTGGAGGTGAGCCGCATGGTCAAGGGGACGGACCGCCGCACCCGTCTCATCTTTTTCACCCATTGTCTGCCGCCCCGGGACCTGAAGGCGGTGGGCGTGGACGCTTACGTGCCCAAATCCTGGGACCTGGACGGCCTGAAGCAGACGGTCCGGCGGCTTTTGTCCTGACCTCAGGGAAGGCGGGACCCGAGGGGGAAGGAAGGAGGGGACCCATGGCACTCATGGAGATCAGCATTGTGCCGGTGGGGTTGGGCACCCCCAGCATGGGGGATTATCTGGCGGAGATTGAAGCCTTTCTGCGCCGGCGTCAGGTGGTGCACCAGCTCACCGATATGGGCACCCTGATTCAGGGGCCGGTGGAGGAGCTTTTGGCCGTGGCCCGGGAACTGCATGAACTCCCCTTCGCCCGGGGGGTGAGGCGGGTGCTCACCCACATCTCCATCGACGACCGCCGGGACAAGGAGGTCAGGCTGGGGGACAAGATCCGCAGCGTGGAAGCCCGACTCACCTGAATCCATTATCATGCCCACCAATCACAAGGATTATTACCGCATCCTGGGGGTGCCCCGCGACGCCACTCCCGAGGAGATCAAAAAGGCCTACCGGAAGCTGGCCCTGAAATACCACCCGGACCGCAACCCGGGGGACAAGCAGGCGGAGGAGAGATTCAAGGAGGCCGCCGAGGCCTATGAGGTGCTCCGGGATCCGGAGAAGCGCCGCCTCTATGACACGTACGGCCACGAAGGGGTCTCCTCCACCGGCTTCACCGGGTTCAGCGATTTCTCCGACATCTTCCGCTCCTTCAGCGACATCTTCGAAGACCTCTTCGGCTTCGGCAGCTTCGGGCCCGGCCGGGAAAGCCGGCCGCAGCAGGGCGCCGACCTGCGCTACGACCTCACCCTGGACTTTCTGGATGCGGTTTTGGGCACCGAGGTGACCATTGAGGTGCCCCGGCTGGTGAACTGCCGCACCTGCGGCGGCTCCGGGGCCAGGCCCGGCACCCGCAAGATGCCCTGTCCCCAGTGTGGCGGCCGGGGGGTGGTCTCCCGCAGCCACGGCATCTTCCAGATCACCACCACCTGCCCCCGCTGCGGCGGGCTGCGGGAGTTCATCGCCGAACCCTGTCCCGGCTGCCAGGGCGAAGGCATGGCCCGGGAGAAGAAGAAGCTCCGGGTCAAGATCCCGCCGGGCATGGACAGCGGCACCCACCTCATCATGGCCGGGGAAGGGAACGAAGGCCGCCACGGCGGGCCCCCCGGGGATCTCTACATCATCCTGCAGGTCCGGCCCCACGAGCTCTTCCGTCGGGAGGGCTATGATCTGAGAATGGAGGTGCCCATCAGCTTTGTCCAGGCCGCCCTGGGCACCCGCCTCACCATCCCCACCCTCACCGGCACCCAGGAGATCACCATTCCCCCCGGCACCCAGCCCGGCGAGGTCATCCGCCTGAAGAACGAGGGGGTGCCCTATCCCAAGGGTCAGCGGCGGGGGGATCTTTTGGTCACCGTGCGGGTCACCATCCCCAAAAGCCTCACCCCCCGCCAGGAGGAGCTTTTGAGGGAGCTGGCCAAGGAGGAGGGGGAGAGCGTCCAGCAGTCCAAGGCCCGCAGGAAGGCTGCTCCGGGCAATCCCGGCGCCCAGGAGGAAGGCCTGCTGAAAAAACTCTGGCATTCCGTCAAGGACTGGGCCAACCTCTGAGGGCCCCGGCATCCTCCGACCCGAGGCCGGGGGCGATCAGCTCCGGGCAGGGGCGGGAGGCGGCGGCGGGGCTCCCGTCCTGTCCAGGGGCCGGCCGGAAAGCGCCTCCGGTCAGGCGCCTCTTCCGACGCCTCTCCTCCCGGCCGGTGAGGCACTCACGGGGGCCGGTATTTTTCTTCCCCGGCCTGAAATCCATCGGCGAAGCCCAATCCCGGTTATGGGCTCATGAGCGGGGCAGGGATCTATGACCCCTGGCCTACCCTGCGCATAAGGTCTTTCAACCCCCTTCTCATGCGGTGCGGGGACCGTCCTGCCGGCGGCCGGCCTGGGCGGAGAACGGTTCGGGGGAGGGGCGAACCGGCGTTGATGACCTTCCTGGGCCTGGGTCCCCGGCCCCGGATCGGGCAGGCCGCGGGCGGGCCCCGGCAAAGATCGGGCCCCTTCCGGCTCCGGGCCGGTCCGCGGCCTCTTGCCCGGCCCGATTTTGATTGACAACGGACGGCGTCTGGCGATAATTTTATTTTTCACAAGCCTTTGCCGTTACTGCCCCGGGAGAGCTTATGCCCCTGGATCTCAATATCCTCATCGGTGGCGCCGCCGGGCAGGGCGTACATGCCATCAGCACCCCCTTGGCCAAATCCTTGGTGCGGGCCGGCGCCTGGGTGGTGGTCACCCAGGATTATCAGTCACGTATCCGGGGCGGCCACATCTTTAATGTCCTCCGGGTGGCGGACACCCCTCTCGCCGGCCCCCGGGAGGGAGTGGACCTCCTGGTGGCCCTCAATCAGGAGACCGTGGCCCTGCACCTGCCGGAGCTGGCCCCCGGCGGGGTGATTATCTATGATGCCGCCACGGTGAAGGAACTGCCCCCCGGCGTGACGGCCGTGGGCCTGTCTTTGGCGGATCTGCTGCCCGGGACCGCGGCGGGAGAGATCGCGGTGAATGCCGGGGCCTCCGGGGCCCTCCTGGGCCTCCTCCAGGTGCCGGTGGCCGGTCTGGCGGAGATGCTGGCCGAAAGCTTTGCGGCCAAGGGGGAGGAGGTGGCGGAGTGGAACCGCCGGGCCGCCACCCGGGGCTGGGAGCTGGCCCGGGCCGTGGCCTATCCCCACTCCCTGGCCCACCTTACCCCGCCCGACCCGCCCCGCCTGTTCATCAGCGGCCACGAGGCCCTGGCCCTCGGCGCCCTGATGGCCGGCCTCACCTTCATCAGCGGCTATCCCATGACCCCCTGGACCAGCCTCTTCAACGCCATCGGCCAGCGGGCCCTGAAATACGGGGTGGTCCTGGAGCAGGCCGAAGACGAGATCTGCGCCATCAACATGGCCATCGGCGCCAGCTACGCCGGGGCCCGGGCCATGACCGGGACCTCCGGGGGCGGTTTCTGCCTCATGACCGAGGCCGTGGGGCTGGCGGCCATGACCGAAACCCCCCTGGTGGTGGTGGTGGCCCAGCGGCCTGGGCCCTCCACCGGGCTTCCCACCCGCACCTCCCAGGGGGATCTCCAGTTTGTGCTCTGGGCCGGCCAGGACGACTCCCCCCGGGCGGTGCTGGCCCCGGGCTCCCCGGCCCAGGGGTTTTCCCTGGCCCTCAAGGCCTTTGACCTGGCGGAGCGCTACCAGACCCCGGTCTTTATCCTCACGGATCAGTTCTTCGCCGACAGCCAGCATACCTGCCGCCCGGAGGACTTTGTGGCCCGCCCGGTCCCCATGGCCGTGGAGCTTAAGCCCGCCGGGGGCGTTTATGAGCGCTATGCCCTCACCGAGAGCGGCATCTCCCCCCGGCGCCTGCCGGGCTTCGGCCCGGAGCTGGTGGTGGCCGATTCCGACGAACACACCCCTGACGGCCACCTCACCGAGGACCTGGAGATACGGGTGAAGATGCACGAAAAACGCCTGCGCAAGCTCACGGGGCTGGCCAGGGAGATGCGGGGCCTCACCACCCTGGGGGATCCCGAGGCGCCGCTGGTGCTCCTGTGCTGGGGCTCCAGCCGGGGGCCGGTCTCCGAGGCGGTGAGCCGGCTGGCGGCCCAGGGGGTGGCGGCCCGCATGGTGCACCTGAGCGAACTGTGGCCCTTCCCCCGGGAGGCAGTGGTGGAGGCCCTTAAGGGCGCCCGCAAGCTGGTGGCCGTGGAGCAGAACGCCTCGGGCCAGCTCAACCGTCTGCTGCGCCAGGAAACGGGGCTTATGGCCGCACACGCCGTGCGCCGCTACGACGGCCGGCCCTTCACCCCGGAATACATCCTCCGGGGTCTTTCGGGGGTGGTGTGATGCTGCCCCTGGAGCTCTATGAGGGCATTGAGTCCGCCTGGTGCCCCGGGTGCGGCAACTTTCCCATGCTCAAGGCCTTCAAGCAGGCCCTGGCGGAGCTGGAGATAAGGCCCCAGGACCTGGTGGTGGTCTCCGCCATCGGCCAGTCCAGCAAGTTCCCTCACTACCTCAAATGCAACACCTTCAACGGCATCCACGGCCGGGCCCTGCCGGTGGCCACCGGCATCCGGCTGGCCAACCCCCGCCTGAAGGTGGTGGTGACGGTGGGGGACGGCGACCAGTACGGGGAGGGGGGGAATCACCTGCTGGCGGCCTTCCGGCGCAACCCCGACCTCACCCTGGTGGTGCACAACAACCAGGTCTACGCCCTCACCAAGGGGCAGGCCTCCCCTACCAGCGATCAGGGCATGAAGACCCTCCTGCAGCCTCAGGGAGTGCCCTATCCGCCCCTGCACCCCCTGGCCCTGGCGGTGGCCCAGGACTGCTCCTGGGTGGGGCGCAGCTTCGCCGGCCTGCCCCAGCACCTCACCCGGATGTACAAGGAGGCCCTCACCCACAGGGGCATGGCCTTCCTGGAGGTCCTGCAGCCCTGCGTCACCTTCAACAAGATCAACACCTATGAGTGGTACCGGAAGCGGGTCTATGAGGTGGAGAAGCGGCCGGACTACGCCCCGGAGGACGAGCTCTGGGCCTACCGGGTGGCCAAGGAGTGGGGCGAGCAGATCCCCATCGGGGTGATCTTCCGGAAGCCCCGGCCCATCCTGGAAGAGAGCTTCCCCCAGCTGGCGGCGGGCCCTCTGGCGGGAAAGGTGCCTGAGCGGCCCCTGGCGGAGCTCCTCCAGGAGTTTACCTGATCCAGGCAGGTCACCCGATAAGTACCGGGGGGCGGGGCCGAAGGCGGACAGGTCCGGGCCAGGGGAAATGAGTTCCCGGTTTTGTGAGCACTCGGTTTTGTGAGCACTCCCTCAGCATGAGAGGACACCGATGACTGCGGACAAATCCCTGATGGAAATGACCTCCTGGGAAATCCTGCGGGAGCCCAACCGCATCCTGCTGGAAGAGGATTACACCCGGATGGAGCTTCTCATCTACCTCCTCACCTGGTCGGTGGAGATCGGTCTGGCCCTGGTCCTGGCCGTCACTTACCTGAGGGGCTGAGAATTCCTGTCCGGCACATTGACCCGGCAACCGGGCGGGTTTACAATTAGTTAACAAATTTCCGGGTCCCGGGAACCGGGAGGGTATTCGGGGAACCCCGGCAGGGGTCGCCGACGCAAGAAGAGTTCTGCGACAGGAGCCCACCAAACCTGGGGGTTACCTGAGATCCTGGCATGAAGGAGGGCAGTGCCGTGACTGCCAGGCTCAGGGAGGTGTGGGAGATATGGTGAATGAACTGTTAGCCCCCGGCGGCAGCCTGGAGATGGTGGCAGCCGTCCTGGAAAACGGCGCCGACGCGGTATATGTGGGCGCCAAGGGGTTCAGCCGGCGCAAGTGCGCCTGGGAGCTGGAAGACAGCCAGATCCAGGAGGCCGTGCGCCTGGCCCGGGCCAAAAACGGCAGGATCCGGGTGGCCTTGAACGCCGAGATCCCCCCGGACAAGATTCCCCTCGTGCTCAGAAAGGTGGAAAAGTACGCCCACTTCGGCATCGAAGGGGTGATCGTCAAGACCCCGGCTGTCATGCAGGAGATCCACCGGCGTTTTCCGGAGCTGATCATCCATGCCAGCGTGGGCTGCAATATCATCACCCGGGAGGACATGGCCCGCTACCAGGCCTATGGCGCCTCCCAGATCGTGGCCTCCACCGAAATCAACACGGTGGAGAAGCTGGCCCGCTTCAAACGGGACGCCGATTCCCTGGGGCTCAAGACCGAGGTGCTCATCCACGGCAACCGCTGCATCGGCGGGGTGGGCAACTGCCTCTTCCATGAACTGGTGGCCGACAGCTACGTGCGCAAGGTCTACTACGACGAGGACGGAAACGAGATTGTGGAATATGAGGGCTGGCCGGACCGGAGCGGCAGCTGCTTTAGGATCTGTCTCCTCACCGATGAGCAGCGCCACCGGGTTCTCGGAAGGCGGGGGCACAGCCCGGAGTTCATTGAGGCCCTGAACGAGCGCATCCGCCGGAGCCCCAACGTGGCCTTCGCCATCCTGGGGGATGAGCTCAAGGAGTATCTGAACCTGGGGCTGGCCACGTTGAAGGTTCAGGGCCGGGAGTATGCGGTGAGCATGATCTCCCGCATGATCTGCTGCTACCGTCAGCTCATTGACGCGCACCGGCGGGGTGAGGACATCAACAGCCCGATCCTGAAGCGTATCCAGGACCGGCTGCAGGAGATCGTGGCGGAGCGGGACCGGGCCCGCATGGAAAAGACCCGGGAACTGCACCGCCAGATCGTCGGTCTCTGACCCGCCCCAGGGGCGCGGCCCGGGGCGCCCGGGGAGGGGGCGGGAGTTCAGTAATCCCGGCGCAGCCTTTATAAATTTTATCTTCCACAGGAGCAGGAGCCTGCCTTATAATGAGGCGGGCTTTTTATTTCGGCCAAGGAGGCTCAAGAAAGCCCGGGCGGATGCCGATGGGGGTCAGGGGGAACCGGAGTCATGAAGGCGCCGGGAAGATCGTCGGGGTGGCCGGAGCTGCTCCTGGCCGCGCTGGTGGTGACGGCCTCGTTCTATAACCTGGGCAATTACCCGGTCATCTGGTGGGATGAGGCCATCTTTTCCGAGACCGCCGCCAACCTGGCGGTACACGGCCGCTACGCCTTTACGGTGCAGAGTCCGGACCAGCTCTCCGACCTGGATTACCGCATCAGCGCCGGCCCGGCGGTGATCCTGCCGGTGGCCCTGGCCTACCGGCTGTTCGGGGTGGGCCTGGAAAGCGGTCGCCTGGTGGCGGGGCTGTATCTCCTGCTGGCCTTCGGCAGCCTGTATCTGGGGGTGCGGCGCCTGTGGGGCCGGGAGGCCGGGCTGGTGGCGGTGGCCCTGAGCCTCCTGGGCACCGATGTGCTGTACTGGGGGCGCTCGGTCCTGGGGGATATCCCGGCCCTGGGCCTCTTTCTCCTCGGCACCTGGTTCTTCATCCGGGGGGTGGAATCGGCCCGCCTCGGGCCGCTCTTTTGGGGAGGCGTGTTTCTGGGCCTGGCCTTTGACGCCAAAGAATTCTACGGCCTGGCCTTTCTCCCCCCCCTGTTCCTGTGGCTTGGGGAAACCCGCCGGGAAACCCGGCGGCGGGTGGAGGGGCTCCTGGCCTCTGGGGTGGGCCTGGCCCTGCCCCTGCTGGCCTATCTCCTCCTCAAGGTGGCCATTTTGGGGAGTCTGGCGGCCGCAGTGTGGCACTTCCTGGAACAGAAGGCCCTGCTCCGCCATGAGTTTTTCACCCCCCTGACCGTCGGCCGGGTTTATTGGGAGAGTCTCGCCTATCTTTTGGGGCATCCCGTCTTCTGGCTGGGGTGCGCCGGGTTCTTCTGGAGCCGGCGCCTCGAAGGGCACTCCTTCGGCCGGCGGCTGTGGCTCTGGCAGTTTGGGGTCTGGAGCCTCATGTATCTCACCGCGGTCTACTGGCAGCGCTTTGCCCTCCCCGCCCTGTTCCTGGCGGCCGGGCCAGCGGCCTGGCTGCTGGTCCGCCTCACCCGGGGGCTCCTGGGCTCCCTGCCCTCCTGGGGGCGTGCCGGGGCCGCGGCCGCCCTGGCGGGCTTCGCCCTGGCCACCTTTTCGCTCTCCGGGATGGACATCCTCACCGCGGTGATGACCACCCGGGCCAATCCGTCCCAGAAGCTCCTGGAATTTCTCCAGGCCCGCATCCGGTGTGACTGTCTCATTGAGACCCCGGAATATGAACTGGTCTTCCTGACGGATGACTACCGCATCCACCTGATGCCTGCCTTCTTCTTTGTGGAGTCCACCGAAGACCGGGTGGTGCTCCTCAATCCCCGGGCCCGCACCTACGATTTTGACCAGACCGGGGCCGATGTCCTCATCCTGGGGAGCTTCGGCAAGAGCGTCTTCCGTCAGGTGTATCATCCCGCCCAGATTGCCAAAAACTGGCGCCGCCTCGCCCAGGTGGACTTTTACGACATCTATGTGCGCCGGGGCCGGGAACACGCGGCCTTGAAGAAACCCGGCCCCCAGCTGGTGAAGCAGCGCCAGTCCGGGGCCACCGGCGGTTATGTCCTCACCCCCCCGGATTATCCGTTCCCTCACTGACCTCCGGCGGCTCTATCCTCATCTGGGCCCCGGGGATCTGGTACTGGGGTATCTGCCCCTGAGGCCCGGGGAGGAGATCCTGGTGCTGGATCTTCTTTCCCGGGGCGTGACCTTTTACCCGTCGTACCTCTCCCAGGCCCTGAGTCGCTCCAAGGCGGCCCAGGCGGCGGTGCTGAGGGAGTTCATGGTGCCG
>Ga0197142_1005184_pt1 | contig 10293 bp, 10 predicted proteins | sample GBS60_MetaG_FD_148614 | JGI IMG/M metagenome (GOLD analysis project Ga0197142, IMG submission 148614) | Sediment microbial communities from Great Boiling Springs, Gerlach, Nevada, United States - GBS 60_MetaG | ecosystem: Environmental > Aquatic > Thermal springs > Hot (42-90C) > Sediment...
CCCGGTCTCGACAACGAGGATCCGGCCATTGACCTCGATCGATCGCTCATGGACGACAGGTGACATGCGCGAACTCCTCTACCTACGGATGAAGCGGTCTCGACACGCGAGAGAGAGGACGGTACCCGTATCGATGCACGAGCATCCAAAAGCCCAGGGGTAGTACCCCTGGGCCGACCGATCGCAGCGGTGCAGAGCAACGCATCGCGAGGCCGTTGGTCACGGGATGGTGTTTTGCTCGATCAGCCTCGGTCGACACGTCGCTACCGGCGGAGTCCGAGACGGTTGATGAGGGTACGGTAGCGCTCGACATCCGAGTCCCGCAGGTACCTTAGGAGCCGGCGGCGCCGTCCGACCAGTTGGAGCAGCCCCCGGCGCGAGTGATGGTCGTGTGGGTGCTCGCGCAAGTGCTCGACGAGTGCGTTGATCCGCTCGGTGAGCAGGGCGATCTGGACTTCGGATGAGCCGGTATCGGTCTCGTGCGTGCGATACTGTTGGATGATCGCTTCCTTCTGGGCCTTGTAGAGTGCCATGCCCTGCTCGTCTCCTCGCATCCCGCCTCGTACTCGAACCATTCCTCCCCGGGAGGGGAACCCCTCTCCAACAGTTCGCAGTATAGCAGACCCTGGCGCGCGTGCTGCCACTAGTGCCGGCAGTGGTGCAGCGGCAACAGCTCGCAGTATAGCAGACCCGGTGGCTCACGCCTAGCTAACACACGCGGCGAGGCTGTCGCACTTCGCTGCCCAGGAGGCATGGCCTGGGACGGCGGGGCAGCATCCGTGCCGGATCGACGGGATGCGGTTATGACGGGATCGTCCTCGCCTTCAGCCACGGCATCATGGCCCGCAGGCGCTCGCCGACCTCCTCGATCGGGTGCTGCTGCGCCTCTTGACGCATCCGGTAGAAGTTCGGGCGCCCGGCATCGTTCTCGGCCATCCACTGCTGGGCAAAGCGACCGCTCTGGATATCCTGCAGGATCTGGTGCATCGTCTCGCGCACCCGGTCGTCAATGATCTTCGGCCCGCTGACATAGTCACCGTACTCGGCGGTATCACTGACCGAGTAGCGCATGAACTTCAACCCGCCCTCGTAGATCAGATCGACGATCAGCTTCAACTCGTTGAGTACCTCGAAGTAGGCCAGCTCCGGCTGGTACCCTGCCTCGACTAAGGTCTCGAAGCCAGCCTGGATTAGGTGACTCACACCACCGCAGAGGACGGCCTGCTCGCCGAAGAGGTCGGTCTCGGTCTCCTCCTTGAATGTGGTCTCCAACACACCCGCTTTGGTACAGCCGAGCCCTTTCGCGTAGGCCAGCGCGATCTGCTTGGCTCGACCACTCGCATCCTGGTGGATGGCAAGCAGGGCCGGGACACCGATCCCCTGCTGGTAGAGGTCACGCAGGACGTGACCGGGGCTCTTGGGCGCGATCATCGTCACATCGATCTCGGGCGGGGGGACGATCCGTCCGTAGTGGATATTGAAGCCGTGCGCGAACATGAGCACCGTGCCCGGCTTCAACTCCGGCGCAACGTGTTCCTCGTAGACCCCTTTCTGGACGTGGTCAGGCATCAACATCGAGAGCACGTCGCCGCGGGCAGCCGCTTCGCGGACGGTGAAGACCTCGAAGCCGTCGCTCGCAGCTCGTTCCCGGCTCCGGCTCGTCTCAGGTAGGCCGACGATCACCCGGACCCCGCTCTCGCGCAGGTTCTGGGCGTGAGCGTGTCCCTGGCTTCCATACCCCAGGACCGCGACGGTCTTGTTTGCCAGATACGAGAGATCCGCGTCCTGGTCGTAGTAGATCGTTGCCATCGTCCCTCCCCACTGCTCCGCTACCCGAGCTCCACTAGTGATCGCTCGTCCCGTCAATCTCGGGCTAGGCTACAACCTCGGGCTGGCCGATGGCAACAGCCCGGCTACCCCGTGCCATCGCCACCACGCCGGTGCGGGCCAACTCCTTGATCCCGTAGGGACGGATCAGCGTGATCAGCGACTCGATCTTCTCTGGGGGGCCGGTGACCTCGATCACCAGCGAGTCCGGTGCTGCGTCGACAATGCGCGCGCGGTAGACATCAGAGACGAGTCGCATGATATCGGAACGCGTCCGGTCGGTGGCATTGACCTTGATGAGCGCCAGCTCCCGCTGGATCAGGTTGTCGTCGGTGACATCAGTGATCTTGATCACCTCGAGCACCTTGTAGAGCTGCTTGACGAGCTGCTCGATCTTCCGGTCGTCCCCCTTGGCCACCAGCGTGATCCGCGAGAGGCCGGGGGTCTCGGTCGGCCCGACGGCGATGCTATCGATATTGAAGCCGCGCTGGCGGAAGAGGCTGACGATCCGATTCATCACGCCCGGCTTGTCCTCCACCAGGACGACCAGTGTGTGGCTGCGCACTCTACCACTCCCCCTCCTGCGTCTCGTACACGTCGATCATCTCTCGGAAGGATCCACCGGACGGGATCATCGGGTAGACGTTCTCCTCTTGATTGACCACGAACTCGATGAGGGCCGGGCCACGGAACGAGCGGGCCCACTGGATCACCTCGTCCACCTCAGCCGGCCGCGTCACCCGGCGGGCCGGCATCCGGTAGGCCTGGCCCAGCAACACGTAGTCCGGGCTACTGATCGGGGTCTCGGAGTAGTTTCGGTTATGGAACAGCTGCTGCCACTGCCGTACCATTCCGAGGTACCCGTTGTTGATGATCGCCACCTTCACGTTGCACTGCTCATCGACGATCGTGGCGAACTCGTAGAGGGTCATCTGCACCCCACCGTCCCCGACCACCGCCCAGACTTCCGCCTCCGGCCGCCCGAGCGAGGCGCCCATGGCCGACGGCACGCCGAACCCCATCGTCCCGAGACCGCCAGAGCTGATCCACTGATGGGGGATGTCGCACTTGTAGAGCTGCGCCGCCCACATCTGGTGTTGTCCGACGTCAGTCGTGACGATCGCCTTCCCCTCGGTCAGCACGTGGAGCCGCTCGAGCACGTACTGGGGCTGCAGCACTCCGTTGGGACCAGACGGGGCGGTGCGAATCGGCCGGGACCAGCTCTGGATGGTCTCGATCCACTCGTCGTGACGCAAGGGCTCCAGCTCCTCGAGCAGCAACTTGAGTGCCTCCCGTGCGTCGCCGACGACCGGCACCTCGGTCTTCAGCACTTTGCCGATTTCAGCCGGATCGATATCGATATGGATGATCTTGGCATGGGGCGCAAACTCGCTGGGCCGTCCGGTGACTCGGTCATCAAACCGCATCCCGATCCCGATGATCACGTCGGCCTCGTGGATGGCGCGGTTCGCGTGCGCAAAGCCGTGCATCCCGACCAGCCCCAAACAGAGAGGATGCGAGGCAGGGAAGCCGCTGATCCCGAGCAGCGTCAGGCCGACCGGGATCTGCACTCGCTCGACGAACCTGACCAGTTCCTCGGTTGCTCCGGAGATCAGGATCCCGTGTCCGGCCAGGATGAGGGGCCGCCGAGCCTGCCGGATCAATTCGGCCGCCCTGCGGATCTGCCGCCGGTGCGGCACGATAGTCGGGCGGTACCCCGGCAGGTTGAGCGGCTGGGGTGGGGCCAGATAGCCCTTAGCAAGCTGAACATCCTTCGGGATATCGATCAGCACCGGGCCAGGACGACCCGATTTCGCCAGATAAAAGGCCTTCTGGATCACAGGGCCAATCTCGTCGACACTGCGGATCACCACGTTGTACTTGGTGATCGGGATGGTGATCCCGGTGATATCGGTCTCCTGGAACGCGTCCATGCCGATGACGTGCTGCGGTACCTGGCCGGTGATCGCCACCAGCGGCACCGAGTCCATCATCGCGGTAGCAATCCCGGTGACTAGGTTCGTCGCCCCGGGGCCCGAGGTCGCCAAGCAAACACCCACTTTCCCGGTCGCTCGGGCATAGCCGTCCGCCGCGTGCGCCGCTCCCTGTTCGTGGCGGACGAGCACGTGGTGGATTGGGAACTCCGGGAGGACGTCGTACAGCGGGATCACCGCACCACCGGGATAGCCAAAGATCAGATCCACCCCTTCGCGCACCAGTGCCTGGCAGATCAGCCGGGCGCCGAGCTGCGGCTCGCTCGGTTGTCGCTCCGTCGTCATGTCTCGTGCTCGGGTCTCGACCGCCATCCCCTTGCCCTCCTTGCCCCACCCCCGCCGGGCATCCCGGTTCGGGGCTCTCCGCTCGACCGTCATAACGAGTGAGCCTCCCACGCTTGGGAGGCTCACGAGTCTGGCTCTTGGTCTCGGACGTTGCGCTCTCGCTCAGCCTCCCCGGGCAGTACCGCGCGGTACGCGAATAAGGCCTACCGAAAGGAGGAGAAGCGAACGTGCCGCAAACGGGCGGTCGCCCGGAGGCGCCGTGGGCACGCACACGGCCAGTGACGGGCTCGGCCTCTCCTGCCTGCTGACGGCGATCACAGCGCGCTCCTCAGCCCACGCTTCGCGACGTCCACTGCAAGCCTACCAGGAGGAGGTCGTGCTGTCAAGCACCCGTACCGCACCCGGCGGCGTGTCTATGCCCGTTCACGCTCCCACAAGGAACCTCGCTGCCCGGCCACGTGCAGCCGGCCCGTTCCCCCTTGAGCTGGCCGGGCAACCCAGCTGAACGCCTGGCGCCAATCAGCGCAGCCGGCATAGGCTGCACAAGGCGGGTAGCCGAGACCGGGCAGCAGATCGTGCGGGTGGTTCGTCGTCAGCGCCCAGACCCCCGCGTGGATCACCCTCCGCGCCTCCTCCTGCTCATCGACTGTCCAGGTGGTGACGAGATAGCCACGTCGGCGCAGCCAGCGCACGAGTCGCGCCGACACCACATGGTGGTGGACCGTGATGACATCCGCGCGCGCGTACCCCGCGACGAGCGCGATCTGGAGCGCCAGAGGCCAGCGCGCGGTCGCGGTTCCCCGCTTGTCGAGTCGACGAGGCCACCGGCTCAAGGCATGACCGCGGGAGAGACCACGGACGGCCTCAGGCACCAAACCAGCTAGCCGCCGCAAGCTGGCCACGCTCTGGGCCGTGAAGAAGACCCGTCCAGGGTCTCCCCAGGAGCGGAGCACCCGAGCGAGCGTCACCTCGTACCCGGCGCCCTTCAGATCGAGGTTGAGCAACGCCTGTCCACCGAACTCCTCCAGGAACTCTTCCAGTCTCAAGAGCCAGGGAAGGGCACGCTTGAGGACGGCGTACGACGTCTGCCGCACTGCGAGGCGATCACCGCTTGCAAGCCGTACCTGCGCGTCATGGAGCAGAACGAGGACACCGTCAGCCGTCTGGCGCACGTCACACTCCAGCGCATCAGCACCGACGGCGACCGCATAGCGGAACGCCGCCGCGCTGTTCTCGATCTCTCGCGGCGCACCACCCCGGTGGGCAATGACCACCGGACGCTGCGAGACGGCGAGCTCGCCCATGCCTACCCCTCCACGAGTGCGACCCGCTGTGCTGCCGCGCACTCGCTCTCGCTCACCACGGGTAGGCTCCGCTGCGGAGAACTTCGCAGGCAACGGTCGAGCGAGATCAGGGCGGCAAGCCAGGCTGAGCCGAGTAGATACGAACCGAGAACATCGGTGAACCAGTGATGTCCGAGGTAGATCCGGGAAGGCCCCACCAACACGATGAGCATCGCCGCCAGGCCCGCGATTCCCAGGCGCAGGCGCTTCCCTGGTGCGGCACGCGCGGCGAGGTAGGCGGCAAGGCCCCAGAAGGCGGTGTAGTGCACGGCATGCCCGCTGGGATAGCTGGTATCGCGCAGCGTGGCGCGGCTGACCCGGATCCTAGGATGCTGCGGGCGCGGCCGTCGGATAACTCGCTTCGTCAGATAGCTCCCGATGCTGGCCGTCCAGGCCAGCAAGAGGAGCAAGCTCTCGCTCCAACGCCGCGTGACCCAGCACGTCCCGACTGTGAGCGCAGGCAAGATCAGGCTCTGCGGCCGGAAGCCGAGCCAGCTCACCACCCGCATTGCTCGTGTCAACCAGGGATGCTCGAGGCGCTGTACTCGGAGCGTCACCGCGAGATCGAGCGGTGACTGCGGCTGGCGACGCACGTGCCACGCGAGCATCACGTAGAGAGCAAACGCCACCAGGCTCGAGAGGAGCGCTCCCGCCGGAAGGCTCCGTAGACAGCTTCTCCCCGGCACGCCGCACGTGGGTACCACCTGAAACGAGTCCATCCTTCCCTGTTCCACCCTCGGTGGTCGGGTCGCCGCGTACCCGAAGGGTCGGGTGCGGAGACAACAGGGAGCCCGAGACGCAGGCCGCTCGAGGACGCTGCAGCGCCGCTGGCTGCTCACCCTTCCGCTATTCAGCGAAGTCGTCGAGGTCGGGCGCTTCGTACCGCCAGAGCGTCTCCGGTCGCTGGTATCCCATCGCCACAAGCGCTTCGATGACGTCCCAGACGACCTCGTCTGGTGTGGACGCCCCTGCGGTCAGGCCAACGACCTGCGCCTCGTCGAACCAGCGTGGGTTGAGCTCGGCTGGCCCCTCGATGTGGTAGCTGGGCACGCCGCACGCCCGGCCGACTTCCGCCAGCCGCGCCGTGTTCGAACTCTTCTTTCCCCCGATCGCTAGGATCAGGTCAACTTCCCCGGCGAGCGCCTTGAGTGCTTCCTGCCGCTCCCAGGTCGGCTGGCAGATGGTATTGATGACCCGTATCTCCCCGCCGTGCCGCGCAACCCAACTCGTGAGCTCGACCGCGAAGGCGACAAAGTCCTCGGTCTGCTTGGTGGTCTGCGTGACGAGTGCGACCTTGCGGGGAGGAGAGACGACACCGGGTACGCCGCGTGGCCCTGTCCAGGGCAAGTCACTCAGGTGCTTTGCTGCCACCGCGCGACTGGTTCCGGCCCATCCCAGCACGCCACGTACTTCCGGGTGGTTTGCATCTCCGTAGACAACGAGGAAGTAACCCTGCCGAACCAGCTTTTCGGCCAGGCGCTGCACTTTGGTCACCAGCGGACAGGTCGTGTCGATCAGCGCTAGCCCATACGTCTGCGCTTCCTGAGGGCGGTCAGGACCAGCGCCATGCGCCGTCGTCGCCACCCGGCGGAACCCTCGGGCCTTTGCCTCAGCAACCGACGGCAGGGGCTCGACACCGTGCGCGCGCAAGCGTTCGACGACCTGCGGATTGTGGATGACGTCGCCAACGGTCGCGACCGGGCCACCCTCATGCGCCGCCCGCTGAATGATCTCGAGCGCCCGCCGGACGCCCCAGCAATAGCCCATAACTTCGGCGAGGACGATCCGCCGCTCGGCGGTGGTTGCCATTGTTCCCTGCTTCCATTAGCCGGATCTCGTCCTGTGGCCAGACTCTCCCAGCACAACCGCACTCACCAGCTCCGCGCCGCACCCGACGCAGCACCCGGCAGCGGTGGAGGCCTGCACAAGCCGGCCATGTAGAGTATAGCGGCAGCACGCAGGAAAGGGAGAGGCGACCTCACCCCGTGTGTGCCGGGAAGAGGAGTGGCAGCAGCTCGTCGAGGATCCGCACTTCCGCGTCAGGGGGCGGGCCGCCAGGCCAGGGACTGCCACGGCGATTGCACCAGACAGCCAGCAAGCCAGCCGCCTGCGCCCCGCGTACATCAACCTCCGGGGCGTCGCCGACGAAGACCGCCTCCGAGGCCGGTAGCCCAGCCAGCTCGAGCGCCAGGTGAAAGATCCGCGGGTCGGGCTTGGCTACGCCAGCCTCCTCCGAGATCACGATGATCGGGAAGAGGGTGGTGATCCCCAGGTGCCGCAGCTTTTCCCGCTGGATCTGGCTCGGGCCGTTCGTCACCAGACCGGTGAGCGCATGCTGCTGCACGGCGGTGATGACCCTGACCGCCTCATCGAAGAGAGAGAGGTCGATGAAGCGGTCGCTCGTGTAGGCCTGTACCGCCCGCTCGACCCGCCAGGGATCAGCTAACCCGTACTCGGCGAGCACCTCGACCAGGTCTTCCACCCGCATCAGCCCTCCGCCAACCACGCGCTCGACGATCCGCCCGGCATCGTGCGTCCGCTGGCCGGCGAGGGCGGCTGTGACGGCGCGTTCTACCCGTCGCCGGAACGAACGTGTCTGGTCGCACAGGGTATCGTCCAGGTCGAAGAGCACAAGCCGTGGTGGTGATCGCCGCAGCACCGCACCTCTCCAAGGGCCTCGTGACCCGATCGTGCCGGCCACCAAGCGTACGGTGAGGCGCCTTGCCGGTCAACGCGCCTCACCACTCGCGCCTGATCCCCAGTGTCCGTACTGCGGGAGACCAGCCGCGGCCTGACCGGGAATTCCCGGTGCTCCCTGGTACCACCCGGTGGTAGCGGCAGGTTGCAGCGCACCGTACACCAGAACTAACACGTGACGGTTGGTCCGGGGCGTCTTCGGACATTGCGGACGACAAGGGAGGAAGGCGATGGAACTGACAGGCACGCACATCCTCTCGATCGTTCTCCTGGTCTCGCTTGCGTGGCTACTGTTGTCCGCCAGGGTTGGCCAGTCGCCACACCGCCTGCTCGTCATCACTCGCTCGCGCACGCGGCTAATCGGTTTCTGGGTCGTGATCTGCTCCGGCGTGCTCGGATTGACGACTGGGCTATGGGCGCTGCTCTCGCCGCTGCTCCCCGGCCCGGCACTGCCCGCGGCCGTCTTCGCCACCGAAGCGCTGCTCCTCGACCTGGCCACCCAACGCGTCCGGCTCAGCCTTGCCAGGTAACACCAGGTGCATCGCCGTCCAAGCCAGGGCCTGGTTGACAGCAGACCCCTGCCCCTCGATACTGCGATGAGAGCGAGCCGAGTCAGCAAGGAGGCGCAATGGCCGGTCTGGTCTTCGCAGCGGTCGCGCCGCACGGCTTCCCCATCATCCCGGACCTGAGCGAGGACGCCGAGGGGGCACTCGCGACCCGCGCAGCGATGCAGGAACTCGGGCGGCGCTGCGCAGCCGCCCGTCCTGAGGTACTGGTGATCGCCACGCCGCACGGCGTCCGGGTGGACAAAACGATCTGCCTGGCCCACGTGGCCCGCGGAGCCGGTACTCTGCGCTGGCACGGGCGCCAGGTGGAGATGAACGTGCCCGTCGATAGCCGGTTGACTGATGCGATCGCCACTGCAGCCCAGGACCTGGGAGTACCGATCGCGCTCGCTGCCTTCGCTGGCAACCGTCGAGACCAGAGCGTGATCCCGCTCGACTGGGGAACCATGACGCCGCTGTGGTTCCTCGGCCACGGCCGTAACCTGGTCGGCCACGGGGATGTGCTCGCGCCACCGCCGGCAGAGGATCTCGGCCCGTCCGTGGTCATCGCGACACCCTCGCGCCAGCTCCCACGCTCGTCCATGCTCGTGTTCGGGGAAGCGGTCGCTGAAGCGGCGGCACGCGATGGTCGACGGGTCGCCTTCATCGCGTCGTGCGACTGGGCACATACCCACCGTGCCGACGGGCCGTACGGGTTTCATCCCGACGCCGCTGTGGTCGACGAGCTCGTGGTGGCCGCGCTCCGCGACAACGACCCTGGACGACTGATCGACCTGCCCGAGGAGCAGGTGGCCAACGCCGCCATCGATGGGCTGTGGCAGACGCTGATGCTCGCTGGAGCGATGCGTCGCGTGCCAATGAGGGGCGAGGTGCTCTGCTACGAGGCGCCGAGCTACTACGGGATGATCGTGGCCACGTTCGAACCGCTTCGCTCGGCGTGATCGCTACCGAATCGGTCTCCGTCGTGCGATCCCCTACAGGTAATGCAGCGATCCCTGCCTCCGTTCCGCTACCCGGAGGCCTGGTCCAGCAGGCTAGACGAACCGCCCAGAGCCGGCTAGCATGGGCACGTTGACGGCGACGGGCGAGCGAAGGAGGCGATAACATGAAGGCCGCCGTGCTCTGGCAGCGCCGATCGCCCCTGGTCATCGAAGAGGTCGAGATCGCCGACCCAGCGCCGGGCGAGGCGCGCGTTCGCGTGCTGGCGAGCGGTGTGTGCCACTCTGATCTGCACCACATTCAGCGAGAGACCTACCTGGTGCTTCCGGCCGTGCTGGGCCACGAGGGGGCCGGGGTCGTCGATGCGGTCGGATCCGGGGTCACCCGCGTGAAGCCAGGCGACCGCGTGATCATCGCGTTCGGCTCCAAGTGCGGTACGTGCTACTTCTGCCTGCGCGGGCTCGACCACCTTTGCGAGAAGCCGGCACCGAGCCACGTCCGGCTGCGCAAGGGCGAGCAGCCGCTCACCCCCCTTCTCGGAGTCGGCTCGTTCGCTGAGTACGTCAACGTGGACGCAACCAACCTCGTGCCCATTCCCGACGAGATGCCGATCGACCGCGCAGCCCTGATCGCGTGCGGGGT
>Ga0197142_1005186_pt1 | contig 10285 bp, 9 predicted proteins | sample GBS60_MetaG_FD_148614 | JGI IMG/M metagenome (GOLD analysis project Ga0197142, IMG submission 148614) | Sediment microbial communities from Great Boiling Springs, Gerlach, Nevada, United States - GBS 60_MetaG | ecosystem: Environmental > Aquatic > Thermal springs > Hot (42-90C) > Sediment...
CGACCGAGGTGAACTCGTTGAGGAACAGGCTCTCGCCGGAGATGGCGCGCTTGAACATCCCGCCAAGCCCGCCGCCGCGGGTGTTGGTCGCCATCTGGATGTTGCCCGACATCCAGGACATCGCGCCTGACTCGGAGTAGACCGTCTCGCCGGGGTCAAGTTCGAGGATGACTGCCTGCATGGTCGTGCCGATGATCTGATACTCCATCCCGGTCACGCCACGTCCCCGCGCTGTTACGACCGGATCGGGAAGGTCCAGACGGTTGCTCTCATACGAAGTCATGGAAGGAAACGCTCCTTTCGTGATATGACACCGACGACCGCCGATGCCTGCCTGTCATAGTGTATGCCAGCAACCAGAGGTACGTCAAGATGGGCAATAAAGTTGCACACCGGTCAACGACGAATGATCGTCAGCGCGTGCGCGGCGGTCCGGTAAAGAACGTGAAGCGCTGATCCACCCCTTCGACATAGACACAGGCTTGCGGATCGAGACCGCTGACGATTTCGATAACCTGGTCGTTGCTCAAGCCGACCGTCACCTCACGCGCTTCGAGATCCGGACGCGCCGGACGTTGCTCCGGCGGCAGCGCACACAATCCAGGATCACGCACCACATCAACCAGCAGACGACCGCGGTCGCTGCGCACGGCGCGGCGCGGCACAAGCAGCACATTGTCGCGCTCCGCAACGACGATATCCGCCCCCACCGACATCCCGGCGCGCACGCGCGGATCGGTGTTGGGAATCCCGATCCGCACCTGGTACGATGTTACCGCAGCCTGCGGCAGCGCCAGCGGTCCAATCGTCTCGACCGTCGCCGCAAGGGTCACTTCCGGCAGCGCATCGAGTGTCAACGTCACCGGTTGACCGACGCTCACCCGGATGATATCGATCTCGTCCACCGTTACGTCCACGTAGAAGCGTTCCAGGTTTGCCAGGACGATGGCAGGGCGTCCCGGCGACGGCGCTTCGCCGACTTTCAGGTTCACCTCGGCAACGACGCCATTGAACGGCGCTTTGAGCACTGCTTCGTCGAGCGTCAGTCGCGCCAGATCGCGCGCTGCTCGCGCAGCGTCCACCTGAGCGCGGGCGGCCGCCAGGTCTGCCGGGCGTGGATCGGCGCGCAACCGTTCCAGATTCGCCTTTGCGGCTTCGTAAGCGGCGCGCGCGGCTTCGAGTTGACCGCCGCGCTGGTCGCCGCGCATCCGGTCGAGTGCAGCCCGCGCGCTGGCGACCTGCGCACGCGCCGCAGCCAGCACATCCGGTTCAGGAGTGGCGAAGAGGAGATCACGATTGGCGCGTGCAACCGCGAGTTGCCCTTCTGCCAGTTCGACGCCGTTCGCCTCCGCCTGACGCGCATTGTCGTAGTTCACCTGCGCCTGGGCGACGGCGTTTTCCGCGCTGCGTAACGCTGCCTCCGCCTGGACAAAGGCATCGTAGTACTGCTGGCGCTGTGAGTCGTTCAGAATATTCGGGCGCGTCTGCCCCGGTCGGTTCGGATCGGCGACGGTGCGCACAATTGGATCGGCGCCGGTTTCACGCACATACTCCCAGTTCTGCTTTGCCGTCGAATAGCGCGATTGCGCTTGCGTCAACTGATTGACCGCCTGTTCGAGTTGAATCTGGGCATTGGTTTTCGCAGTGGACAGCTGCGCGCGCTGACGTTCGAGGTTCAATTCCGCCTCGCGGATGCGCGCTTCGGCGGTCTGCACGTCCGACTCGCGCGGACCGGCGAGGAGCTGCCTGAGACGCGCCTCTGCCTGTCGCAGTTGTTCCTCGGCGGCGCGCATATCCGCAACCGTCACGCTTCCTTCGACCTGCCGCAGTTGCCCGGCAGCCTGGGCGAGTTGCGCTTCGGCAGCGGCGATCTCCGCAGACGACGGACCGGCGAGCAACCGGTCGAGGTTTGCCTGCGCCTGGGCGAGTTGCGCTTCCGCCTGCGCCAGGCGCAATTCCAGTTCGCGGGTATCGAGCCGGGCGAGCGGTTGCCCCTTTTCTACAGGATCGCCAGGGCGCACCAGCACCTCAGCGACCCGCCCGGTGACCGCAAAACTGAGATTGACCGTCTGAACAGGGGCGATCTGTCCGGTGGCATTCACCGTTGCGATCAGTCTGTCAAACCGCGGATTGACCAATCCATAGGAGCGCACGGGCGTTTGTTGCCCGCCACGAAAGAAAAACACGCCTGCGGCGCACGCTGCCACGATGAGCACCAGCCCAACAGCAGTGACGAGAGCGCGCCGACCGGGCCATCGACGCGCAGTGGTTGTAGCCATTCTTTTCCTCTATAGTTCCGGCGCGTTGCATCATAGAAATCAATATGAAACGCCGGTGACGGCGTTGTCTTCCTCAATTATAGCAGTTCTCAGATACGTTGACCCCTGTCCAGGTCTGCCGTGTCGCGCGAGGCGCCCGCGTCCGGCGGAGTGTAGACCGAAATGTATTTCGGTCATCGCGTAAGGCGCGCCATTCCCAGGAGCGTTCAACCTTGTCCATCAGGGTTCAACCTTCGTGAGAACTGCTATAAATTGTCGGTCTTTTGCGATGATCTGTCAATCCTGGGAGGAAGTGGAAAGACGCTCTGTGCCATCGCCGCTGCGTCTACCCTGTCATGAAGCGCAGCGCCCAAGCCCAATGTATAATGGCGCCGTAAGAACAGCATTGACCGGCTCAGATCCACCGTTTTCCAATCCGGCGACCATGTTCACCGGGTGCGTCTCCTGAAACACTGGTGCACCTTGCCAGATGACACCTGCCTTCATCGAACACATCGAATGTGGCGAAACGAATATAATCTTGCAGCATACCGTCGCAATACTGTAGCGCCCCAGCGATCACACGCTGATCTCTTTGCGACATTCCAGGAGATGAAACGTGACACTTGAAGAGGTTCTTGCAAATGTGCTCGACCCTGTTCGTTGGGCCACTCCCGAATTGCTGATGGAAATCATCAAGACGCCGAGTCTTCGGGGCATCGTTTATGGCTATGTTGCAGAATACGAATTTATGCGCTACCTGCGTGAAGTGTACGTGTTCGCATTTCTCCTGGGAGCGAGGGCATCTTGCTCTCATAGACGCGACGAGGGCGGGACGCCCTCACTCCCCGGCGCGTGTGTTCCTCCCAGGTGTGAACAGTTTCGCGCCCTTGCCTTGCCGGAGCGCCCGGATCAGTTCCGGAAAACGGCAGCCATCTGCGCAATGAGCGTGGCGAGGTCGGCGATGAGCGCTGGCGTGGCGTTGGGGATGTCAGCGCGAACGTACCCCAACCCAAGCGCGGCGGCGCGCTCCGCCATACGCACATCGAGTTCGTAACACACTTCGACGTTGTCATAGACGGTATTGATGGGAACCGCCAGCACGTGTCGGAACCCTGCACGGGCAATCTCATCCAGCGCCGACAGCACATCGGGACCAAGCCACTGACCGGGACCCTCAGCGCCGTAGTACGCCAGATATCCGGCGCCGCAGCCGAGCGTGGAAACCAGGCGTTGCATCGTCTGCCGCAGCCGCCACTGGTATTCCGTTTCTGGTTTGCGCGCGCTTTCGGCGACACTGTGAGCAATCGCAAGCAGGGCAGTTCGACCGCGATCACGATCCGGCAGACGTTCCAGCGCCAGGGTCGCATTGATCGTCAGCGCCGAACGATAGCCGGGGAGATCGGGCCAGTCGGGGATCAGGTGCAGGCGCACCGGTTGGGCGACTTCGGTTTGCGCGTGTTCGAGCGTTTCCTGGTAACTGCGCAGACTCATCTGTGAGGCGACGGGGCTGAGGGGCAATACAAGCACGTACTGGATGTCAGCTTGGACGAGGTGCGCCAGCGCATCAGCCACCGTCGGATGCCAGTGACGGGCGCCCAGAACGACCTGAAAGCGCGATCCGTACCGCTGGCGCAGTTCGTCATCGAGTGCGGCGGCAAGTCGCCGGGCAGCGGAGTCGCCGCTTGTTCCGCTCCACACGCGCTGGCACCGTTCGCGCATATATGCAATATCTTCCGGGGACGGCGGATGCCCGTGGTAGTGCGCCGTCAGGTAAGGAACAATATCGTCGAGCGTCGCCGGTTCGCCATACTCCAGAACCAGGACGCCGGTGTGCAGGATGTCTTCATGGTTCATTGTCAACCTCGCTCCGTTGCCCCCATCATTCCACCGTTACACTCTTCGCCAGATTGCGTGGCTGATCCACATCGCAACCGCGACGCACGGCGACATGGTACGCCAGCAGTTGCATCGGCACACTGGTGAGCACCGGGGTCAACAGTGGCAACGTCTGCGGGACTTCGATCACATAATCCGCTTTCGATGCGATCAAGGCGTCGCCCTCGGCTGCGATGGCGATGACATGCCCGCCGCGCGCCCGAACCTGCTCGATGTTCGAGATCATTTTCTCGTAGACGCTGTCGCGCATGGCGATGCACACCACCGGCAGATCGCGGTCGATCAGGGCGATTGGACCGTGTTTCATTTCGCCTGCCGGATACCCCTCGGCGTGGATGTAACTGATCTCCTTCAGCTTCAGCGCCCCTTCCAGCGCCACGGGGTAGTTCACCTGTCTGCCGAGATAGAGTGCATCACGCGCGTTGTGGTAGCGTTCGGCAAGTTCCTCGTAGATCTCCTGGCGCTCCAGAATACGCTCGACCTTGCCGGGAAGTTCGATCAGCGCCTGAATGTAACGACGCACCTCGTCGGTAGCGATCACGCTCCGTGCTGCACCCAGCCGCAGCGCCAGCAGGTAGGACGCCACCAGCATCGTAGTGAATGCCTTGGTCGAAGCGACGCCGATTTCAGGACCGGCGTGCAGGTAGATCGCTCCGCCATCCGCCAGCCGCGCCGCCTGACTGCCGACCGCGTTGACGATGGCGATGCTCTTTGCCCGCTGCCGCCGCGCTTCTTCCATCGCCGCCAGCGTATCGACGGTCTCTCCGCTCTGGGTGATCGCCAGAACGGCGGCGCGCTCACCGATCAGCGGGTCGCGGTAGCGGAACTCGGAGCCGTAATCCACCTCAACGCGCAATCGCGCCAGCGTTTCGATGGCGAACTTCGCCACCAGCGCCGCGTGCCATGCCGTCCCGCACCCTACCGCGTAGATCCGTTCCAGTTGCCGCAGTTCCTGCTCATCGAAGGCAAGTTCATCGAGCAGAACGGCGCCGTGGTCGAGATCGATCCGTCCGCGCAACACATCGGTCAGCGCACGCGGTTGCTCGAAGATCTCCTTCTGCATGAAATGCTTGAAATCGCCTTTGGCGGCGGACACCGGATCCCACGGGATGGTCATTGGAGCACGAATGACCGGTGTTCCGTCCAGGCGCGAGAGCGTCGCTCCGGTGGCGTCGATCACCGCGATTTCGCGGTCGTCGAGAAAGATGACGCGCCGGGTATAATCGAGGATCGCCGGTACGTCGGACGCAACGAACATTTCATCATCGCCCACACCGATGACGATCCCGCCCGCATGCCCCAGGCGCGCGGCGATGATGCGCCCCGGCTCACGACGCGTCATCGCCACCACCGCATTCCCACCGCGCAACTCGGCGAGTGTGCGGCGCATCGCCTGTTCGAGCGACCCGGTTTCGTCGTAGTATTCGCCCAGGAGACGGGCAATGACCTCGGTATCCGTCTGCGATGCAAACTGATGACCGTGCGCGATCAGACGTTCCTTCAGTTCGAGGTAGTTTTCGACGATGCCGTTCTGAATCACCACAATCTCGCCTGAGGCGTCGCGATGCGGGTGCGCATTTTCCTCGGTAACGCCGCCGTGCGTCGCCCAGCGGGTATGCCCGATGCCGCAACGCCCGGCGACCGGTTGTTCGCGCAACTGTGCCGCCAGGTTTGCCAGTTTGCCAACACTGCGCCGTAATTGCAACTGTTGCCCATCATCGACGGCAATGCCCGCCGAGTCATACCCGCGATATTCGAGCCGCCCCAGACCGTGGAGCAGAACCTCACCGGCTTCACGCGGTCCAATATAGCCAACAATCCCACACATGCGCGTTTCCTTTCTGCACGCACGAAGAGTCGCTGCGCTGCGCCACACGCCGCGCAACCGGTTCCGAACCAGCTCGTGAAATGGGCATGACGCCTGACTGCGCGGGGCATCCACAGTCTTCGATGCGTCTTGCAGGAAGGGGTGCTGACTGCGCTCCGCTTTGTTTCCATCCGTCGCCGGATGGGTTTCCCGGAGCGCTTACAGGCGGCAGCACGCCTGGGAGGCATCCGCTGATCTCTCGATGTTCCGCCGGTAACGCCGACGTTAGCCCTGTCGCGCGACAGGGAACCTCCACCTCGTCAACTGCGGGGAAGGACCCGCAGCCCATGCGCTTCCTTCTGACCGTTGCGTGTGCGTCTCACCTCCCACAGCCCCTGCTTATTCCCCACTGCTGTTTAGCATACGTCATGCCGCACTTCTGGTCAAGATCAGGCGTGGTTGTGATAGGGCCTTTCCACAATGACTCTGTGGCAACAACGCCCCGCCGCAACGCCGGGCACGCAGAGGTTTCCACGACCGGCTTTCGCATCTCGGACGAGGAGTCTTCCTCGATCTGCTGATCCTGTTGTGCCCAATCGCGCTCCGGGAATCACCGACGAAACTTGCGATATTCCTCGGCTGTCAGGGAGATTACTGCGTGCCCTCTATCGTCGGTTGGGCGATGGTGGAGCGCCAGGCTCACAGATAGAGCGTTTTCTGGCGCCTTCTGGTCTCGCAATCCTTATGTGGAGCATCAGGAAGCCCAATTCCCCCCTTCTCCCGCGCGCGGGAGGAAGGGGGTCGGGGGATCTCTCAGGGGTAGATGTTTTGGCAAGCCCCTGCGCGCCATCTCCCGTTTCAGCCATCAGAACGCCCAAACTCCCCCTTCTCCCACAAGGGGAGAAGGGGGTAGGGGGGATGAGGGAAAAAGGGCGTCAGGATGTGCCGGTATGCTCCTCACATGTCGGTGCGATCATCACTCCGGAACGGGCGCTCCTGATCCGTCCCCAGCGCTTCGAGCAGCAGATCGGCTTCCTCTGGCGTGATCCGCCCATCGGCGACCATGCGCAGAATGGCGGCGCGCTGATCTTCGAGCGTCGCACTGGAGGACGGCGCAGCCTGCTCAGGCGCCTTCGCCTGCGCCGGTTCATCGGCGGGTGCAGAGGCATCGGGCGCCTGCGTGACGTTGATCCGGATCGTTGCGCCGGTCGCCGCTTCGGGCGGGTGCGGCGGTCCGGGTGGGTGGGGTGGATGCGGCGGCTGGGACGGGTGTGGCGGTCCGGGCGGATGGGGTGGATGGGGCGGGTGTGGTGGATGCGGCGGACGGGATCGCGGGATGCCCAGACTTTCGAGGGCGCGTTCGACCGCTTCGATTGCGCCAATGATTCCCGCCTGGGCAGCGGCTGCCGCTTCACGCTTCATGCGTTCCAGACGCTCTTCATCAAACCGCCACTCGCGATCATTGATGCGCACATGCACTTCGCGCGGATGCCCCTCGCGCTGTGCACGCTCGCGGGCGCGTTCCGCCGCCTCGCGCATGTCGCGCTCGATCCGCTGACGCAGACGCTCAGCCTTGCGTTGAGAGCGGCGCGCCCACTCGTCGCCACGTCCCCCCATTTCCCGGCTGAATTCTTCAGCCCAGCGGCTCATATCCCGCCCGAACTGCTCGCCCCAGCGTCCCATTTCTTCGGCAAACCGCTCCGCCCAGCGCCCGATATCGTCGTCGGGCGGTTGTCCAGCGCTGGCGGATTGGGATGCGCCTTCACCCATCGCGCTCATCCGCCGCGGCGCCGGGCCACGCAACGACAGGTCGCCGCCGACGAGCAGTTCGAGGAGTGCAGCGCCTTCACCGTACACTGCGCTGAACATGCCACCGCTGGCTGCCACGCCGGGACCGCGCACCGTTCCACCGACGGTCGCTCGCAGGGTCAGGCTGGCGTCAGGGAGAAGTTCCACCCGCGCATCGCCGCCGACATTCAATTTCATCGTACTGTCGGGTGCAAAGCGCATCGCCAGCGTCAGGTCGCCGCCGATATTCCCGATATGGGTGGCGCTGCTCACGCTGCGGAGCGTCAGGTCGCCGCCGATGCTGCCCGCATTGAGCACACCGCCGATGTCGATGCATGTTGCGTCGCCCCCAACGCTGCCAATGCTGACATCGCCGCTGATAGCGCGCATATCCGCATTATCACCGACAGACCCGAGCATCACCGTGCGCGCCTGTTCGATACGCACATCGCCACTGACGCTGCCCCCTTCGACGGCGGCGCGCTCGCTGCGACGCAGGCGCAGGTCGCCGTCCAGATCGCGGAAGCGCACCACTTCCGCCACACCATTGACGTGCAGCGTTCCAGAGATCGCGCCGACCGTCAGACTTTGCACCTCATCGACGCCGACATCGCCAGCGACATCGTTCAGCACGATCACGCCCGACCGGCTGATCCTCACATCACCGTCGATGGTGTCGGTCACGCGCAACCGTTCGACACGTTCAATCGTGGCATCGCCGTCGATGCGCTCGAAGAGGGCGTCGTCGCGCACGCCGGAAAGGTGCAGGTCGCCATCGACATACTGAACTTCGACAGAGCCGGCGCCGTTGATGGTAAGATCGTCCTCGACGCGGCGCACGACGACCGCCCCTTCCACAGCGGTGATCTGCGCGCTCCCCTCCACATCGCCGACGCGCAGTGTTGCGGCGCGGGTCACGACCAGATCGCCTTCGACGCGACCGAGGGTGACCGTTTCGCCGATCCCCTCGATCCGCACATCATCCCCGGCGGAGTTCAGGGAAAATGAGATCATTCCCGCAACAAATACACCCTCCTCCACGACCTCGCCGGAAACGGTTGCAGCCGATGGCGCGCGTAACCGACAATCTCCGGTGATCATCCCCTGAATGACGACACCCTGGTCGTCACGTTCCAGCACAATCCCCTCGTCCGCTTCGGTCCAGACCTCGACGATGCCGGTTTCGCCGGGTTCGATACGCAACGAACCGGCACAACGACCGAAACGTACATGGGGCGTCTCGCCAACGGATACCTGTTGAACTGGCATTGCAGCAGACTCCTATTCTACGAAAATCTCGATACGCTCCCCTTCTTCGAGGTCCTGCAACTCGAAGATGCGTCCTGGCGCGTCGCGCGCGATAGCGCGCAGCACATCGTCGTTCGTCACGCTGGCGTTGCGCGGAAAGAGGCGCGCACCAAGTTTGAGACCGACGGAGACCAGGCTGGCGGGGATGGTGACATTAATCTTCTGCCTGCGCGAGTTGAGATCGGTGACAACAATGCGGAGCGAACGCGAGCGCGCCTCGGCGCGGATGCGGGCGGCATCGTCGGTGATGGCGTCGAGCAACCGGGCGCCCTCCTCGGCGGAGATCTGCCCCTTTTCGACCATGCGCAGGATCCGCAGGCGGTCATCGGTCATCGCCATACGTCACTCCTTACGATTTGAGCAACCGCAGCGCTTCCTCGACGGAAATCTCCTTCGCTGCCAGGCGATCAAGGATGGCGCGCCGATCGGGACGCGCATCTGCAGCCGGCGGCCCGTAGCCGAGTGCGGCGACGATCTCATCGAGGCGGTTGCGGGCAGTGTTGTACGCCACTTTCAGGTCGCCAGCGACGCCATTGATGTTGCCGCGGTTTTTCAGCAGCAGTTCAACGAACTCCAGTTGCTCGCGCGATAGACGTCCGAGGCGTCCCAGGGTGAAGCGCCCTTCGATAGCGGTGTGGCATGCGTCGCACTCCAGCCGGGTGACGTGCAGCGCCTCGCCGCAAACCGGGCATGTGGTGAGGAGTGGGTTCATATCGCGTCCCTCGTTGATTCAGGTGCGTCTGACCATCAGGCAGTGCGCAGATGCGCGTTTGTTCTCGATGTCAGGAGCGTGCCACTTCCGCTGCCCCCTGGTATGCCTGTGGCCGTGTTGATCGCATCGCGAGCACGCCGTATCAGGCGCTCTGTTGCGACTTCGGTCAGGAGTGTCTGGTAACGCTCCTGCGCCATCATGATCAGGCAATCGAGAGAGTGCAGCATAGAGGTCACCTCCTTTCAAACGGTTTGTTACTATGTGCCCGTTCGCTACAAGATAATACCACATTGAAGATAGAAAGTCAATAATCATTGGTGAATTATGATACCAGGTTGATCATATTCACCATACAAACTGAAATCACTGACTCTGAGGTGAGAGATGGGGTGCAGGAACGGCAACATGTTGTAACGGCTGTTTCCAACAGAAGGAATGTGTCTGAACGTGTGCGCATATGAAGGCTCAGTGGCGTTCGCGCTGTCGTCCGATGCCGCCGATGATCATCAGGAT